>Ga0214167_1000652_pt1 | contig 16281 bp, 17 predicted proteins | sample TroBogypolimnion_45_FD_153006 | JGI IMG/M metagenome (GOLD analysis project Ga0214167, IMG submission 153006) | Freshwater microbial communities from Trout Bog Lake, WI - Practice 18AUG2009 hypolimnion v3 | ecosystem: Environmental > Aquatic > Freshwater > Lake > Hypolimnion/Profundal zone ... | reverse complement strand
AAAGAAGTAATACCCTCACCTCTTGCGGTGTGACGATAAGGGAGCTCTTGATGCTCCCTTATTTTTTGACTAGAAGTTGTGCATTGGATTGATTGCAAGGCCTGGTCTGACCTATGCGATAGCGTCTTCCCACAATGAGATTTCAATTTTGCAGAAGCTTGCTCCGCGATTACTCCTCTTAGTTGCTCTGCTCTTAACAGTCATCATTTACCGTTCGGGCCTTCATGGCCCGTTCATATTTGACGATGGTCTGAACATCGTCAATAACCAGCACTTAAGGCTGCAAGATTTTTCCAAAGAAAGTTTGCAAGAAGCGGCATTTTCGATACCCAACGGTGTCTTCGGTCGCCCGCTCAGCATGCTGAGCTTCGCCTTCAATTTCTACCTAGACCGACACAACATAGAACCGTTCCCATCAGCCTACTCCTTCAAATTGGCGAATCTTGGCATCCATCTGCTCAATGGCCTTGCCATCTTCATGCTGACGCGACTGCTTATTGCACTCTATCGTGAACGCAGACGCCCAGACCTTCCAGCTACCTACCCAACCTGGCTTGCCCTAGCAGTCGCTTCGGCGTGGCTGTTGCACCCCCTGAATCTGACGAGCGTGCTCTACGTTGTGCAGCGCATGGCCAGCCTGGCAGCCCTCTTCACTTTTATCGGTCTAGGCGTCTATCTTTGGGGGCGCACTCGACTTTGCTCCGGGCGGCGTTGGGGAATGCTCGCAATCACGGCCAGTCTGTTAGTCTTTGCCCCGATCGCCGTACTGAGCAAGGAGAATGGCATCTTGCTGCCATTCTTCATGCTGGCGGCAGAAGTTGTCTTGTTTCGTTTTGAGGCGGACAAACCCTCTGGTCGACGGCTCTTGCTCGTTTTCTTCACAGCCCTTCTCGTGTTGCCAACAGTGCTCACCTTGGGCTATCTCGCTCAGCATCCGGACTCGCTGCTAGGAGGTTATGCCCGGCGTGATTTCAACCTGATAGAACGCCTGATGACCGAGGCCCGTGTGATCTGGTTCTACCTGCGCCTGATCGTGTTGCCCAGCACCGCACAAATGGGCATCTATCACGACGACATCGCCATTTCCCGCCAATTGCTGGAACCAGCAAGCACCTTGCCAGCGATTCTTGGCGTTTTGGCGTTGCCAGTCGTGGCGTGGTCACTCCGTCGACGCCAGCCCTTGGTGGCTTTCGGCATACTCTTCTTCCTGCTCGGCCACAGTATCGAATCGACAATTTATCCGCTGGAACTGGTCCATGAGCACCGTAATTACCTGCCCATGTTCGGTATCTTGCTGGCCTTCTTCCATCTTCTGCTTGATCCACTCACTGCCGTGAGCACGAAACCGCTGCGCCGCATCCTTGCATTACTACTAATCCCACTGTTCGCCGTCGGCACGCTGTCGCGCGCCAACGCCTGGTCCAACGACTATGATCTTTGGACGCTCGAAGTGGAACATCACCCGGATTCAATTCGCGCCAATCTTGCATTGGCAGACCTCTACGCAAATGCGCTTACGAGGGACCCAGCTGCGAAGGCAGGGAACTATCAGCTTGCGCGCAAGTATTACGAGCGAACACTTACCCTTGATCGGTACGATACTAATGGCCTGTTTGGCCTCATCCAGCTAAGCAAAGTTCATGGCAGAAGTGTAGAGAGAGCTTGGCTGGACGATCTGAATTACAGCTTGGAGCATCAAGCCATTCCATCAAATACAAATGAGCGCCTCATCAGTCTGGCTATGTGCACAACCGAGGACACGTGTCCTCTAAAGGCGCAAGATATTGACCCCTTGATGCGTGCCCCGCTGCGCAACGTCAAGGTAACCGGGAGAGACAGGGCACTGATCTATAACGCGATGACCGTTTATTTTTTCAACGTAACCCATGACTATCAGGCGGCTGTTGAATCCACTCGTCAGGCCATCGCACTGGACCCGCAGGACATCGAAAATTCTCTGTGGTTGGCAACCATACTTCTCGCCATGCACCGTCCGGACGAGGCGCGCAAACAAATCACCGTGCTCCGACAACTCGATCCAAGAAATATGCGCGCCAAGGATATTGGGCAACTGGAAGATCAACTGAACCATGGCAATTGAAGAGGCCATACAAGCCATGCACAATGCAAACATGCTTTCCGTCGTCATCCCTGCCCGCAATGAATCTGGTGGCCTGTCCCGCTTGTTGCCGGTCCTGTGCCGCCTTCTACCAAGCGCTGAAATCATCGTCGTCAACGATGGCTCGGAAGATGACAGCGTGGCCGTCTGCGCAGAATTTTCTGTGCGCGTCATTAGTCATCCCTACCCCAAGGGCAACGGCGCCGCGATCAAGTCTGGCGCCCGCGCTGCGCGCGGCGATGTGCTTGTTTTCATGGACGCCGACGGCCAACATAAGCCCGAAGATGTCCCTGCCCTTCTGGCAAAGTTCGACGAAGGCTATGACATGGTCGTGGGTGCGCGCCAGGCCGGCTCGCAGGCGGGCCTGCATCGCGCGGTGGCGAACGACATCTTCAGCCGCTTTGCCACCTGGATGGTGATGCAACCGATTGCCGACCTGACTTCCGGCTTCCGGGTGGTGCGCGCCGCCCGGTTCCGCCAGTTCCTGTACCTGCTGCCAAATGGGTTCTCGTACCCGACAACCATTACCATGAGCTTCTTTCGCGCTGGCTACAGCGTCGCGTATGTTCCAATTGATTCACCTCGCAGGACCAGTGGCGCAAGCCATATCCATCCGCTGCGCGATGGGCTGCGATTCCTTCTGATCATCATCAAGATCGGCACGCTGTTCTCGCCACAAAAGCTCTTCCTCCCGATCAGCGCAGGGTTCTTTGTGACCGGTCTGTTCTACTACCTCTATACGTACCTGAGTGCCGGGCGTTTCACCAACATGAGCGCGCTGCTGTTCATCTCTGCGGTCTTTACCTTCCTGATCGGCATCGTCTCTGAGCAAATCTCGGCGCTCCATTACAAGAACATCGATACCCGAGACACTGAGGACAACTAGATTGAACGTCTTGATGTCGAGTACATCCTATCCGCACGACGCCTCGGATTGGCAGGGACGATTCATCGCCAATCTTGCCGCTGGGCTGGCGCGGCGCAAGGAAGTCAACCTGTCGCTGTGGGCGCCACCCGGTGCGCTTCCTGCCGATGTGAGGAGCGCGAGCACCCCGGCCGATGCGCTCTGGCTCGCGCGTCTGTCGCAGCGCGGCGGCATTGCGCACCTGCTGCGCACACGCAACGTGCTCGCCGCCAGCACCATTGCAAACTTGTTGGTTCGCCTTGGCCGCGCTTACCGGCAACCGGGCACCGATGTTGCGCACGTCAACTGGCTGCAAAACGCCTTGCCACTTTGGGGAACTGCAACGCCTGCGCTGATCACGGTTCTTGGCACGGACTTCGGTCTGCTGCGCTTGCCGGGGATGAAACTGCTGTTGCGCTCGGTCTTGCGCCAGCGTCGCGCCATTGTGGCTCCCAATGCGAGTTGGATGGCGCCGGCACTGGAGCAGGCCTTTGGTGACCTCGCCGAGATTCGCCCCATTGCCTTCGGCGTCGACGACCCGTGGTTTGAGGTGACCCGCAACTCGCCACAGGGCAGTACACGCCATTGGCTGGCCATCACGCGCCTGACGAAAAACAAGATCGGCGAACTATTTGAATGGGGCGATGGGCTGTTTGATGAAGACCGGCAGTTACATCTGTTCGGTCCGATGCAGGAACAGCTTGAACTGCCGCCATGGGTGCACTACCACGGCCCGGCGCAGCCGGCTGATCTGCTACAGCGATGGTTCCCGCAGGCTTGCGGTCTGATTACCCTGAGCCGGCACGACGAAGGAAGGCCGCAAGTGATGCTCGAAGCCATGGCTGCGGGGTTGCCGGTGCTGGCCTCCAATCTGCCCGCCCATTGCGACATGGTGCAACATCGCCAAACCGGCTGGCTTGCAGGCAGCCGAGACGAGTTGTGCCTTGGTCTCAAATGGCTGGAAGACCCTCATCAAAACCGCCAGGCCGGACAGGCCGCCCGTCAATGGGCCAAGGAATCGGTTGGCACCTGGGATGACTGCGCTGCCCGCTATGCGAGCGCCTATGGGCAGTTGCTGGAGGGTCGGACATGAACCGAGACAGGGTGCTGCTGCTTGGCGGCTGTGGCTTCATCGGCAGCGCATTGGCCAGCCGTCTGCAACGGGACAAGAAACCTTTCCATGTGGTCGGGCGAGACAATTCCATGCTGCTCGAACAACTGCTGCCGCAATGCCACACAGTGGTCCACCTGGCCAGTTCAACGACACCAGGCTCATCGGCTAGCGACCCCCGCCTGGAACTCGACAACCTCGGCTTGACCTTGCGCCTGCTGGCATTGCTGCAAAGACAACCGCAAACGCATCTGATCTTCTTCTCCTCTGGCGGCACAGTCTACGGCAATCCCGAGATCCTACCGGTGACGGAAGAGGCCAGGATCGCCCCGCTATCAAACCATGGCGCGGGTAAAGCTGCCCAGGAACTTTTCTGCCAAAGTTTGCGCGCGCGCGGCCATGCCGTCACGATCCTGCGTCCTTCAAATGCCTATGGACCGGGCCAGACCTTGCGTCAAGGCTTCGGCCTGATCCGAACCATGCTGGAGTGCGCCCGCATGGCTGCACCGCTGGAAATCTGGGGCGATGGCGAGAATGTGCGTGATTTCATCTACATCGACGATGTTGTCGAAGCAACGATATGTTTGATCGGCATGCCACAGTACGCTGGCACTTATAACCTGGGCAGTGACACAAGCCACAGCATCAACCAGGTCAAAAGCCAAATAGAAACGCTGACTGAACAGCAATTGCAAACCATCTACCGACCGGCAAGAGGCATCGATGTGCGCAGCGTGGAACTGGACAACTCGCGTCTCACGACACAACTGGGGTGGCGACCCAGCGTTGAACTGGCAAGCGGCATCGCGCGCATGTGGGATTGGGTACGGCAATCAATATGAGCAATCCTGCGGTACTACGAAATTCCGTCTGCGCAGTCATAGTGACCTATTTTCCAGAGCTGAACCTTACTGAACTGGTTCAACAGCTACTGCCGCAAGTTGCCAAGATCTTCATCATTGACAACACGCCGCAGTCCACGATTCATAGATGCCTCACTGCATTTCAAGACATGCCTGAGGTCGTCATCAAGAAAAATAAAACCAACCTGGGCATTGCCACAGCGTTAAATCAGGGGTTGGAGTTCGCCTCAAATGGTTCGTACCAGTGGATACTGACTCTAGATCAAGACAGTCGGTGCGAGCCAGAACTAGTGAATACCTTGCTCCAAGTCGCAATGACCTGCAGTCCACAGCCAATGATCGTAGGTAGCAATTACTTCGATCCGCGGAGCAAGCAAACCAAAGTTCGTACAGGTGAAGCCGCAACCTTCCTTGAACAAAAAACCGTGATCACTTCTGGAAGCCTAGTAGACGTACTCTTAGCTACCGCAATCGGTAGATTCCGTGAAGACTATTTTATTGACCAGGTAGACCATGAGTTCTGCCTTCGAGCAAGAGCTCACGGTCACACGGTTGTCATCTCGCGAAAGCCACTCCTAATCCACAGCGTTGGTTTATCTGGGGGCGTGCGACTTCCGTTTCTTGGGGTGTTGCCGAATCACGCGCCTTTGCGCAAGTACTATATTGCTCGCAATACAGTAGTCACAATCGCCACATACTGGAGGCATGAACCTGAGTGGTGCCTGAGACGATTGGTCCGTATGGTGCTAGGGCTGGCCGAAATGGCAATTCTAGAAAGGCACCGCTTCCTGAAAATTCGCGCTTTCGCGGAAGGAGTCACAGACGGTATGCACAGAAGTATGGGGCCATGTCAGAGAAGGTGGCTGACTAATCAGCGTTAGTTGCCGCCAAATTACTTCTCCAGTGGCATCGCCAAGTGTGACGATGCGCGATGAAATGGCAGGCATTGGTCTATCACCACTGCAGAAAGTCTCAGGTTTCTATATAAGTGGATCGTCAACGACATAAGTCCATGGCTCAGTCGTGCGGGGAGGCGAGGCTAGGCCAATCCGCGCGCCATTAAGAGCAAGATTTGGGTTCCATGCTGGATCAACGTCTATTAGCTTTTCCCAGCGCTTTCTTAGCAGATTGATCTCCGAGGTAAAACGTAATTGCTTTTCTAGTGTGTCCTCTTTCCCTCGACTGGCGGACTCGTGGTGATGAAGTTCGGCCTGTGGCAGCCACAAGTTGCGGTAGCCACATTGCTGTACACGCAGACAAAAGTCAACATCGTTGAAAGCCACGGCGAACAATTCGTCCAGACCATCGACTTCAAGCCATATGCTCTTGCGAACAACCATGCAGGCCGCAGTTATAGCCAAAAAGTTCTGCGGCAGTCGTGCGCGGTTACAGTAACCTGAAGAATCACCCGGATAGCCCAGATGCAAGTGCCCAGCTGCGACACCATTAAGAATGATGCCAGCATGTTGAATACTGCCGTCAGGGTAATAAAGCTTTGCGCCAACTGCGCCAATCTCTGGACGCAAGGCTTGTGCAACCATATCCGCCAGCCAACTCGCACCGATTGGCACAACATCATTGTTAATTAGACAGAGAACCGCGCCTTGTGCATGTTTGACTGCAAGATTGTTGAGAGCAGAAAAGTTGAAAGGCCCTTCGTCGCGCAAGACCCGTGTACGCTTGAAGCCGCGTCGTTCATTCAGATAGCGCAGAGTGGCGTCATCGTCAGACCCGTTATCAACAATGATGGTCTCAATGTTCGGGTAATCGGTCAGCTTGTCGATGCCGTCGAGACACTGACGCAGCAACTCTACCCGATTGCGTGTACAAATAATGATTGAGACCAGCGGGGCCGGCTTCGGCAGCTGAAGGTTTGTTACGAAGTGCCCCCTCTCAACCGGGGTCACGATAGCAAGGATGCCTCGCCGTTGCCAATGATTCAGCAGGGCTCGCTTTGCGGCTTCGATCGTGTGTTCCTTCGCGTCGATCGAAACAGTCTTTGAACCGGAGATTGCCCGCTCGTGATACAGAATGCGCGCAATATGGTGAATGCGTTCTGTCGAGATCGAGTCGACGAAACGCAGTGCGAAATCCCAATTCTGTGAGCCTTCGAATCCTTTCTGGAACCCGCCTATTTCTAAGGCGATTTGGCGGCGATAGATGCCGAGATGATTGACCAGATCTTGGGCGTGGAATAAATCCGGGTTCCAGTCAGGCTTGAAGTAATGGTCAAAACGGCGTCCTTTGGAGTCAATCTTGTCCTGGTCGCTGTAAAGCAAATCCAATGCGGGATTTTCGTTCAATGCGACGACCACGTGATACAGAGCGTGTTCACTCAACTCGTCGTCATGATCCAGCAGGGCGACGAACTCGCCGGTTGTCATTCTCAAGGCGGTATTGCTGGCGTGTGAAATATGGCCATTGATGGGACGAAATACCACGCGAATTCGCGCATCAGCACGCACCGCGTCTTCGAGAATCGGGCGTACGTGTGTTTGTGTCGAAGCATCATCGGCGATGCAAAGTTCCCAATTGGGATAGAGTTGCCGCCGGACAGAAGCAATCGCTTTACGTAGAAATTCGGCAGGCGGGTTGAATACTGGCATCACTACGGAAATTTTTGGCCGAAAGACAAGATTGTTAACATGACGTCTGATCAGGTCTCGGTCGCTTTCTGTCAGGGTGTCGTATCGATGAATCCATTCTTCGTAACCAATATCCATTGACACAAGTTCACGGAATAAACGCTTAAGACCTGCGAACCCTTCGCGTTTGACGAGGCGCATACCTTTACCAGCCACCTCAGACAGTGTTCGCCCCTTGATGAAATCGCGGATGTTAAGCAAGAGTCGATGCATATCAGGGAATCCCGCACTCCAACGCCATTGCCATCAACCTTGAGAGGTTGTCAGACAGGCGTACTGGCCTAGTGATTTGCCATCGCAAAGACAACATACTTTTAGTAATTTCCGATTCACACTGAGCAATTTGTAGGCAGGAAACCTTGGATGCCTCAGGGACCTTATACACCTTAAGGGTTCGTTTGATTGCAGCAAATGAACTCATAGGTTTAAGTCAACCGCAAGCAAATTACCGCATAAATTGACTTAGGATCAAGACGCAGATATGGGATAAAAAACATAAGGCTGGGAATTAGAAGCACACAATCATGATCTTGAAGAACCGAGGGCAATTAGCCGGGACAGTGTATTGGCGATAAGCCGCAGTGGCTTGGTAACTTTCCAAGAAATCGTGGCCTTAACTCTCTCTATCTCGGCGTAAAGCGTGGCAATCAGCCTATCGCGTTCGACCAAAGTTTGTTTGAGTGTGGCCATCTGTTTCACGATTTCGTTGCGCTCAAATTGCCAAGAGCCTAGGGAATGGAAATAGTCGATCAATCGCTGTTTTTCAGGCGAGTAGGCTTGTAGCCACTGTAGCCGAACCCCATTTGGCGCATTGTCCAACTGTAAGACTCCAAGCCCGTGAGAGTGCGTGAATTCCAAATTGCTTGAGTAGCGCGCTTGGAGTTCTTCCCACAACTTCCAGACGCCAAAATTGCGATCATGAACATTGGTATCGTGGAACAAGACGATTGCACCAGGAGCAAGTTTGGGTAACCAAGCTTCAAAATCATGACGGACAGCCTCATAGGTGTGCAACCCGTCGATGTGCAACAGATCTATCGATCCGTCTGGGAAATGGGCCCCAGCCTCGTCAAAGGTCATTCGCAACAATCGGGAAAATGCGGCATAGTTACTGGCGTTATGCGCGTTAACCTCGGCAAAAATCGTATCGCCATATTGACCAGCATGTGCGTCGCCTTCCCATGTATCAACCGCATAACATTGCGTTGTCAAACCTGCCGCCGCAACTGATTGGCAAAATGAAAAATACGAATGTCCGCAATGAGTCCCTAGTTCAACAAATATTCTCGGACAAACTTCTTGGATCACCCACGCCGCAAATGGCGAATGCCCTACCCAACCACTCGACGATTCAAACAATTTGGGTGAGAAAGAGGCAGCTCGTAACAAGTTATTTGTATCCATATGCTTGAACCTTAAAGTAGCCAGTTCTATCGCGCAACCAATTTGATGCTTTGCATCGGTATACCCATAAGGCCGGTGGCGACACTGCTGCTGAGTGACTTAAGGACCAAGGCATCATGCATCCAATGATGCTGAATATGATCCATTTGTGATCCATCGGCAATTGCAACCGTCACCGCATAGTCACCTACTGGCAATACAGGCATACGAAATTCGAAAATCGCATCAAATTCTTGATGAGCTACGAAGTGGGGCGAGTTTGCATAACAACTGAGATACGTATTGTCACCAAACAGAATCTGACCTGCTGCGTTCTTCAGCAGAAAACCAACCAGTGGATGTTTGAGTTCAACATTGGCACAACTTCGAATCAACAGGGTAACCAACTCCCCGCCAACCACCACGTTCAACGAGTTCTGATCCGCATCCTGGAGGTCAACAAACAGAATCGTGGCACCACCTTTCCCAAACCCAACAAGATCACGAGGGAATGGGCGTATTTCAATGTCATTCCGGTTGGAGGTAGCGTTAACAAAATCCAGACGCATGTCCCTCGGTTGCGTCATGGTTAACTCGGATCGAGGTGCTATCGCTTGGCTATTGGTAGTTAAATTGCTGGAGCCCTGCTTTGCTTCATAAAGCCTTTCGACGTAGCTCTCCGCCACCTCTTTCGGAGACCCTTTTTGCATGACCGTTCCATGGTCAAGCCAGTAAACGGTTCGACATAGATGCGTCACCGCGCCAATATCATGACTGACAAACAGCACGGTCCCTCCACTGTCTATGAATCGGTGAAGAAAGCGCATGCATTTCTGAACAAAGAAGGCGTCGCCTACCGAGAGGGCTTCGTCTATGACAAGGATATCTGCATCCATGTGGGCATTGACCGCAAACGCCAACCTGACAAACATGCCGCTTGAGTATGTCCGCACCTGTTGATCAATAAAGTCCCCGATGTCAGCAAAATCCACAATTGCGCTAATGCGGGCTTCCATTTCTGCCTTGGTGAACCCCATCACCGCGCCCTGGAAATAGACGTTCTCGCGCCCTGTAAATTCCGGATTGAATCCCGCCCCCAATTCCAACAAGGCTGAAACTCGACCGTTGATCTGCACCGTTCCGGCAGTCGGTTTGAGAATGCCGCAGACAAGTTGAAGTACCGTACTCTTGCCAGATCCATTGCGCCCAATGATTCCAACCGTCTCACCCTTCGTGATCTCAAACGACACATCCTTCAGTGCCGTGAATTCCTTGTGATACCGCTTTTGCCCAACGGTCAACGCCTGCTTGATCCGGTCTCCGGGATGACCAAAGATGCGATAAGTCTTGGTCAGGTTCTTGACCGAAATCGCAATATCAGAGCGCATCGGCAAACTCCTCCCGGCTATGCTGGAAGAAGCCATAACCCAGAACCGCCGCCAGCAAGCAAAACCCAAGTGCCGTGCTCCAGGGCCCCCATCCAATCGCTTGACCAGTCACCGCAGAACGCGTCGCTTCGATCACGGTTGCCAGGGGGTTGTATTCGTAGATGGGTCGCAAGGCACTTGGCACGGCACTGGCCGGGTAGAACACCGGCGACATGAACATCAGCATCTGCACAAACATCGGAATAATCTGAGTCATGTCCTTGATGAACACGCCCCATGCTGCAACAAACCAGGAGAGCCCGAGCGCAAGCAGCAAGACCGGAAGGAGCAGGAGCGGAAACAGCACGATCTGGCCATGCAGGTTGCCGGTCCATGCCAGCGCTCCAATCAAAATGCAGAAGTTGAATCCCGCATGAACCAGAGCCGCCCCAAGCGGCACCACGGGCAAGATGTGCACGGGGAAGATGATTTTCTTCACAAAGCTGGAGTAGGCGCGCACCGCAGTCGGTGCCCGGGAAACGGTCTCCGCAAAAAGGTTGAACGTAATCAGTCCGCTGTAAAGCAGCAGCCAGAAGGGCAAGCCATTGGCTTGCTGGGGCCAGCGGGCCTGAAAGACCTGCCCAAAGACGAAGGCAAAAATTACCAGCATGAACAGCGGACTGAGAAAGATCCAGAGCACGCCAAACATCGCCCCCCGATAGCGGAGCAAGACATCGCGTTTGATCAATTGTCCGAGCAGGTAGCGATGGCGCCAGACGTTCGAGACAATTCGCACAGGATTGAGATCACTTGCACTCATGGTGCTGTAGCCCTCATAAGCGCCATACCCTCAGACCGGCGGCGCCTAGTCCTTCGGCATCAAAGCGGGCCTTGACATCGATGAAACATCCCCCAGGCTTGACCTTGCCGATGAGCGACGCTTGTGGTAGCGCCAACAGGGCCCTGTGCGCTACGGCCGCAACCAGCGCGTCGGCCTGCGGCAAATCCGCCCACGGCTGCAACTCGAAGCCGTATTCCTGGCGCGCCGCAACGGGGTCAGCCACAGGATCGTGCACAAACACCTCCACGCCATAGGCACGCAATTCCGCAACCAAATCAGCCACTTTGGAGTTGCGCAGGTCGGGCACGTCCTCCTTGAACGTGATGCCCAGCACATTGACCTTGGCCCCCTTGATCGGGCTGCCGATCTGGATCAGTTGCTTGACCGTCTGCTCGGCAATGTACTTGCCCATGCTGTCGTTGATGCGTCGCCCGGCAAGAATCACGTCCGGGTGGTAACCCAGCATCTCGGCCTTGTGGGTCAGGTAATAGGGGTCGACACCAATACAGTGGCCACCCACCAGACCGGGGCGAAACGGCAAGAAATTCCACTTGGTGCCCGCAGCTTCGAGCACTTCAGTGGTGTCCAAGCCCATCATGTTGAAGATGACAGCCAACTCGTTCATCAGTGCAATGTTGAGATCACGCTGGGTGTTCTCAATCACTTTGGCAGCCTCAGCGACTCTCAGGGATGACACGCGATGCACGCCTGCTGCGACCACCTGTTCATAAAGTGCGGCTACACGCGCCAAGGTCGGAGGGCTGTCGCCAGCAACAACTTTTACGGTATTGAGCAAGGTGTGCTGCTGGTCGCCGGGGTTAATGCGCTCGGGGGAATAGCCCACAAAGAAGTCGCGCCCCCATGTCATGCCAGAGGCACGCTCGAGCACAGGGATGCACACTTCTTCGGTAGCACCGGGGTACACGGTGGACTCATAGATGACGGTCGCGCCGGACTTGAGGTGCGCACCCACGCTTTGGCTGGCGCTGATGAGTGGACCAAAGTCTGGCTTGCGGGCGGCATCAATCGGGGTGGGCACGGCGATGATCACAAAGTCTGCGCGCGCCAAATCTGCCGGACTGGTGGTGTAACTCAAATGCACAGCAGCGCGCATGTCTGGCGCGGTGACCGTGCCGCTGGCATCAATAAATTGGCGGCATTGCTTGATCTTTTGTGGGGAGAGGTCGATCCCAATGGTGGACATCAGCTTGCCAAATGCCACGGCCAACGGCAGACCAACGTAGCCCAACCCGACAACGGCCACTACATCGGTACCGGGCGCTTGAATTTCATGCATGCGTCTATTATTCATGGCCTACAAAGGTTTGCGGTGAGATGACCCGCTGCCGCATTGTTGCATCAAACTGCAGCAATTTCTCACCAGTGACCACCAGCATATCTGCAGGGGTTGCAAGCAAATTCCATGAGAACTGATCGCACCGATCTGCGGCAAGCGGGAGAGCCGTCGTAAAAGGCAGTTTCATCACAATGACATGCCGGGCGAAACCCTTCAAGACAACATCCACCTCCAGCGCTGACCGGCCACAAATTTGGCACAGGCAAGGCCGCAAAAGCACGACGCGGTATTGTGCCAGCAGCAAGTCAGACACCACAGCGCAAGCTCTGCACCCAGCACGCCATCCAGGATGCGCGCTGCAGGCGTCATGCTTGAAATGGCCCTGTGATGCATGGCACATCGGAGGAAACCATGACGTTGCAAACGGCCCGTGTCGGCAAAAATAATCGCGCCCAAGTGGTGACAATTCCGCTGGCGTTCCGATTCCCGCAAGGGATGAAGGATGTTTATATCCGCAAGATTGGTGACGATGTTGTTCTTTCCCCTCGCCCCACCGATTGGCTGTCGTTTCTGAAGTCTGATGTGCGAGCCAATGACGATTTCATGCAAGGCGTTGAGGACTTGCCAGTTCAGGAACGCGCCTATCCATGAGCAAGTACATGCTGGGCACCGATACTTGCGCTTTCATTCTTCGCAGGTCGTCCCCTGTCTTGCTGGAACGAATCCAGCAGGTGCCCCTGCATCAGCAATGCATGTCGGTGGTGACACTGGCTGAATTGCTTTATGGCGTGCAAGTGTCTTCCAAGAAAAAGGCCAACCGGGATGCTGTTGAATTATTAACTCGCTATGTCAATGTCCTTGAATGGACTGTGGGTGCCGCGGATCACCATGCAGAAATTCGAACTGACTTGAAGAAGAAGGGGCAGCAAATCGGTGCAAATGACTTGTCGATTGCAGCGCACGCCAGGAGCCTTGGCGCTGTCATCGTGACGAACAACGTCAAAGAATTTGGGCGAGTCAAAGGACTCAAGCTAGAAAACTGGCTGGGCTAGAGTTTTCGTCAAGACGGACTCATTGCCCACCATTTGGTTGCGCGATATTCGGGCCATCCCTGAGCGTCTATTGCAGCGTTGACAGAGTCATATTGTGTGCATAAAATGCACACATGGCAATTCAAAAAATCTTCAATTGGAATCCCGATAAAAACCAGTTGTTGATTGTGGATCGAGGTATTTCGTTCGAACGAATAGTGTTTGAAATCAGCAGCGGAAATGAACTGGCCGTGCTCGAACATCCCAATCAGGAAAAGTACCCCGGGCAAAGAATTTCAATGGTGCAGGTTGACGACTATGTGTATGCCGAGAAGTGGCTCCGCAAATTTGAACAGGTGAGATAAAGACAGACTCCGGGCATTTGGCTTGGCCGAAAATGGCTGGGCAAGAAGGAGTTTGTGATGAACAAGAAATCATCTGGGCGGCGCACACGCCGCTCTCACAGTCCGGTGTTCAAAGCCAAAGTTGCACTGGCTGCGCTACGCGAGGACAAGACCATGGCCGAACTTTGCAAGGAGTTCGAGCTGCACCCGACCCAGATCAACGAGTGGAAGCGTCAACTGCTTAATCGTGCTGCGGACGTGTTTGACACGGCAGCGCCAGCCGAGCCGGTTGATCTGGCGCCACTACATGCCAAGATCGGCCAATTGGCATTGGAGAATGATTTTTTAGAAAGCGCGCTCACCAAGGCGGGATTGCTGAGCGCAAAGCGATGATCGACCGTAGCCATTCATTGAGTCTGACGCGCCAGACGCAACTACTGGGCATCAGCCGCGGCAGCGTCTACTACCTGCCGAGGCTTACGAGCGAGGCAGACCTGGCGCTCATGCGCCGCATCGACGAGTTGCATCTGGAACACCCCTTCATGGGTGCTCGCATGTTGCGCAGACAGTTGCAACGCCAAGGCATCCACGTTGGCCGCCGACACCTGGGAACGCTCATGGAGCGCATGGGCATCGAGGCTCTGTGTCCGCAGCCTGGCACCAGCAAGCGCCACCCGCAGCACAAGATTTATCCATACCTGTTGCGCAAGGTGGCGATCCGGCGGGCCAACCAAGTCTGGGCGCTGGACACAACCTACATCCCGATGGCCCGAGGATTCGTCTACCTGACTGCCGTCGTGGATGTGGCCAGCCGCATGGTGCTTGCCCATAAGGTGGCCGTCACTCTGGAGGCAATCCATGCCAAGGAAGTGGTCGAGCAGGCATTTGCCCGATACGGGACGCCGGAGATTGTCAACACAGATCAAGGTAGCCAGTTCACTGCTGAGGAGTTCACGCACGCAGTGCTCAGCCGTGGCTGCCGGCTGTCCATGGATGGCAAAGGGGCATGGCGTGACAACGTGTTTGTGGAGCGACTCTGGCGCTCAATCAAATACGAGCGGGTTTACCTTCGGGTCTACGATGCGGTCAGCGCCGCAAGAACTGACGTGGCCTTGTACCTCGACTGGTACAACCGGGAGCGTGTGCATTCGCGCATTGAGGACCGCACTCCCGAACAGGCCTACTGGGCGTTACTGCCGAAACTGGCCATGGCTGCTTAAAATGAAAATCCCTGGTGCGCCCCGAGTTGACCACCGCGGCTTTGCGTTCGTCGCAAGCGACGCACGCCGCCGTGGACAACTCTGCATCGATTCAACCCGCCCGCAGTCTCTTTATCTCTTGGGGTAAAACTGTTCAAACAAGCGGAGCCACTTCTCCGTGCCATTTGTTGAAACCGATACGGAAATCTTTCTTAAAACCATCATCCCGAGCCGAAAAGCCACCAGGCAATACAGGAGTAACACATGAAAAAAGTCCCAAAGTACGATGAGGAAGAACTGGAGATACTGCAGGCATGGGAGCTTGGCACGCTCAGGCCTGTCAGCGATATGGCGGAGCAGGCCAAGGCACATCGGGCCGCAGCTGATGCAACTTTCAAAAAAGACCAGAGACTCAATATCCGAATCTCAAGCAGAGACTTGAAGAACTTGCAGGCAAGGGCTCTTGAGGAGGGCGTTCCCTATCAAACGTTTGCGGCCAGTTTGTTGCACAAGTTCGTCAGCGGTCATCTGGTGAGTCTGCGCTAACTAATGGAATTTGGGCAGTACCTGTCCGGTCTTTCGCAGGCTGGCGGTGTCGATAGGCACGGCTATGAAGATCTGATCAAGTGCATCCCAGGGCCGCCCGAGACGCTGAACGATTCACGGTTTTAGCGGGCACACCAACTGACTCACGCCCTGACGCCAAGTCACATGGAACGATCCGGGGTCACCTAATCCAAACGCTTTCGTTCGAAGACGAATCCAAACTGGCTATTGCACCGGCCTGAGTTTGTTGATTTCCAGGAGTTCGCCGATCGAGCGCGAGAGTTGCCTCTCCAGCGTCGTCTGGTACCGCATCAGTCGGTCTGCGACTTCGGCGGGAATCATGGCTGCTGCCGAGGCGAGCATTTGAACCCTGGGATACTGCAGCAAGATTTCAGAGGCCTGGCGGACGCATCGATTTAACTGCATAAAAGCGGCCAAATCATCGCGGATCGAGGAGTGGTAACTACCAAACTGAATCGGCGGCCTCTTGGCTGAACGAGCCCCAGTTTCTCCGATACTATCCCGGTTGATCTTCCGTAAGCGATCTGCCAACTACACCCTAGCGCTGAGGGTTGAATTTTGGGAAGCTGGTGTCCACGTAAACAAGGTGGACACATGTGATGGAGAACGA
>Ga0214167_1000639_pt1 | contig 16491 bp, 16 predicted proteins | sample TroBogypolimnion_45_FD_153006 | JGI IMG/M metagenome (GOLD analysis project Ga0214167, IMG submission 153006) | Freshwater microbial communities from Trout Bog Lake, WI - Practice 18AUG2009 hypolimnion v3 | ecosystem: Environmental > Aquatic > Freshwater > Lake > Hypolimnion/Profundal zone ... | reverse complement strand
GAACGCCTAGCGCATCATCCAGCCAGGCGAGATAATCATCTGACCCGCCACATCGGAATTGCGATGACAAAGTTAAATGTTGAACATTCGCTCCCGCCAGTTGCGCAGCTTCTTTAATGGCATCAATTTCGCCGACATCGGCCCAAGTGACTTTCTGAGCTTCGTCTATGAAAAATACGCTGGTGCGGGCAGCGTTGATTATCTCTTTAATCTGGTTTACTCCCAGATTTTTCATGAAACCCGATTTCATTGTGAGACGATGAGATTCATCCACAATTAATGCGTCGTAAGTATCTTCATCCGAGTCCCAGAACGAACCAGATCCCGTGAAGAGATGCTTGAAGGTATCGCCGGGGATTATTCCACTGAGTTTGGATTCATAGACCTTGCGTGGTGCTCCATTAGGCGTTACATAACGGGCATTGAGCCTTGAAGAGGTGATTCGTGCCAAGGCATTTATAGAGATAACAGACTTACCTGTTCCTGGACCACCATTAATTATGAGAACCTGCTTTTGTGCGTCCTGTGCATAATTCGTTGCTTGAATAATTCGTTCTAGGGCGGTCTTTTGATCATCCAAAAGGACGAATTCATCCTTGCCTTCAAGCATTCCCCCGACCGCATCTGCCAATTGCTTTGATGGTCGAATAATTGCCCTGTCCAAGTCTTCAAATAGCTCGATACCAATGCCTTCGTGGATGACGCCGGAGACATGATCTCGAAGAGCATCAATCTCCCCTTTGATAAAGACGGGCGCTCGGGAAGTTATTTCACTAAATCTATCGTCTCTCACAACCGCATCATCAGTGCAGTTGTGTAGATAGGCGCCTGCATTGATATTGAGTTGATTCGAGTAGGCATACTCATTGAAGTCTCTCAGGTGTGTTAGGTAGCTCCAGGCTTGATAAGACGGATGCTGCTCGTCATGGATTCCGCCGCCGACAGCGGTTCGAACGTGTTCGCCTAAGTCAGAAAATTTGATATCCGTCCACTGCTTTAACTCAATGATGCTGATCGCTTCGTTGCCGAATGAATCCGTTCCGCCGATCATGAAATCTATGCGGAAACGGCGACCATTTAGGCGGTATTCGACGGCCACGGCGGCGTCATCTGGGATCGCGCTGGAATTCATAACATGAAACATGGCGTTGCCTAGGGAATTGCGCCAGGAGTTGTACTCGGCGGGGGCAACTCGGAGATTTAAATGCTTGAAAACAGCGTCCTTTACCTTGTCCTCGATGTTTGGGGCATCAATCAGGAATTGGGCCTTTGTTGCTAGGTAGGCGAGCACGACTTCAGGCTAACGCACAGCCCAAACATTGACTATATATAAAGAGTCCGTGTCAGCCCCTCGTGTTAACTTGCAATTGCTCCGGAAGGGGATCTATGGCTCCCATGGCCGATCTCCTACCAACCGCAGCTTTGCGTTTCGGTGGTTCATTGGGAAGAGCTGCTTGGGAAGCAACTTGCTCCTAGGAAGAGCGAAAGGAATAAATATGAGTACGAAACTAAAGCCGCATATGACGCTAAGTGATCGTTTCTTTACAGGGGTTCTCTATGCATCGACCATCCACCGCAACCAGACAAGGAAATCCACCGTGATTCCCTACATCTGCCACCCTTTGGGGGCGGCTGCTTCGGTGATTGAAGCCGGGGGCGATGAAGACCAAGTGATTGGCGCTCTGCTCCATGACGTTGCAGAAGACGGTGGCGGGGAACCTCGATTGGTAGAAATTACCCAGATCTTTGGTGCTCGAGTTGCTGCAATCGTGCGCGGCTGCAGTGATTCATTGGCCCCTCCAGAGGGCGAGAAGGCCCCCTGGAGGGAACGCAAGGATGCGCACCTGCAGCACCTCTACGCAGCGAGCGATGATGTCTTGATCGTCACTGCTGCTGACAAACTCAATAACGCCCGAGCAATCGCAACCGATCTGCAAACTGTTGGAGCCAAAGTCTGGGAGCGATTTAACACAGATCGCGATTCAATCCTTTGGTATTACAACACGATGCTCCAGATTCTAACGGACCGCGGGGTTACCCCCTTGCTGCTCAATCCCCTTGCCAGTGCCATCAAGATCATGGAAGGTCCGGGTGATGGCAAGTGAGCAAATCTAAGAAATTTGGAGAGGCTGGTGACAGCTCTTACACCCTCATCATCAGTGATACTGAATTGAAACTCGACTGCTATTTAATGGGGAGTATCGCGGGCGGAAGCGGAACAGAGTGCATTCATACAATTGGCGAATCCAATATTGTGAACTACTTGGCGGAAGTAGGGGTAAAAGATAGTGAGGAGCTGATGGCTCGGTTCGAAGCGTGTGACTCAATGGAGTTAGCGAAGATGCACACCACCTTTTCCAAATTTGATACGGACACATTTGTTTGGGTTGAAACGGATTGGAATGAATAGCGCCTGTCAGTCGGCACTGCTATCTTTCTGCTAGGTCAAAGAATCTAAGCGCTAAGCCCTTCGGCTTGCTTAGTACCAACCGCGCAACCGCGCACGGTGGTTCTGAAGGAAGACCTGCTGGCGATGAAAGACACCGCCAGAAGAGTCGGAGGTTAATTATGAGCACTATTCATTTACATCGTTTGTCGCGCGATCACGAAACTTTAATCAAGAAGGCTATTGCCGAGCGGTGGTCCCGCAAGAAAAGAGCGGAATACATCGCTCATGCTGCTTCGGTGCAGCGAGAGATCGACTTGATCGTCAAGTCATATCGCATTCGAGAGGAACGAGAAGCACTATCTTCTGGTTTAAATAAAGACCGAAGTCTCTTCTTTTGCGCTGATTGCGGTATCACCCATTGTTCTTCGGGTAAAGATTCCGTCGAGGATGAGTCAAAGGATTTGCAGCTCTAGGTAGCAATCAGCATCGGGGTGAGGTCTCACCAACGTCAGGATTAGCCCGCTTTTCCCTAGGTGTCGTCGTGCCATACGAAGAATACGAGTGCTCGCGTGGCTTGGCGTTGCTTGTTATCGTTATGAAAAATAATCTATAATCCTGGTTTATCGACCTGGGGAGCCTTTTATGATCATCGAATCCGTTGACCTTTTTTATGTGCGAATGCCCGAAGTTCTGGATATCGGCGATGGCAGCCAAGATGGCCTAATTTTCAGGGTTCGAGCAGGTGGGTTTGAAGGCTTTGGAGAAGCCGTTGCTTCTCCCCTGACATCAATCGCCAGTTGGATAGCACCCATGTCGCATAGCGGCTGCCACCCAGTTATCGATTCAGTGCTTGGTGCTCGGTTGGATTCAGCCGATGATATTCGGGCGATTGCCGCCAAAGTGCGCGCTCAATCATTTTACGGAATTATCCAGAGCGACTTAACTTTTTCTGGCGTTGAAATTGCACTTTGGGATTTACTGGGTCGGGCGAAAGAACAACCCATCTACGAATTATTGGGGTACAAGAGCGCAGAGAAGAAAGTTCCGTATGCCTCTGTCCTCTTTGGAGATACACCAGAAGAGACCTTGGTAAAGGCCTTGGGCATTAGGCAGCGCGGGTTTTCGGCAATTAAATTTGGCTGGGGTCCCTTTGGGCGAGGTACCGTCCAAGATGACGCCAACCATATATTCGCGGCCCGTGAAGGTATTGGTTCTGATGGACATCTAATGATCGATGCCGGAACCATATTTCGAGATGATGTCGATGCAGCAGCACTTCGATTGAAAGCGTTGCATGAGGCAAGGGTAAAATGGTACGAAGAGCCGGTCTCTGCCGCTGCGATCTCTCTTTATAAGGATCTATCAACTCGTACCCCACACGTTGCACTTGCTGGCGGTGAAGGCGCTCATAACGCCTATCAGGCAGAGCAGCTTATAGATCAAGGTGGGGTCGGATTCATCCAAATTGATACCGGCTACATCGGAGGAATTGCTCCCGCATATCGTGTGGCCCAGCATGCTGTTAAGCGAGGAATTCAGTATGTAAACCATACATTTACTTCACACTCGGCTCTTGCCGCTTCCATGCATCCCTACGCTGGCATAAAGGATTTTTGGCTAGCCGAATATCCGATGGAACCAAAGGAACTTTGCGTTGAAATAAACTCAAACAAGATTGAGATTCAATCCGATGGAATGATTGCTCTGCCATCGACCCCCGGGACGGGAATTGATTTCAACTTGAGTGCTATCAAAAAGTACGTGATAGACGTTGATATTAAGGTGGAGGGGAAGTCTCTCTACAAGACGCCTCAGGTTTAACGCTGCTTTGTGCTCGTTTTCTTAGAGAGGCGAGCTTGAACCGTTCCTAAGATATGCCACTCCAGCATTTCATCAATTTTTGCAGGGGTGCCATTCAAGAAGACATCTAGCAGCGCTTCATGTTCGGTGGCCTGCTTGCTCAAACTGGGCGTAGGGCCATACGTGTAAAACTCTAGACGAACCCGAGATAAAACACTCTGCCAAAGGTGCAAAGTCTGAGTCGAGGCGGCTACCTCCATGGTAATTGTGTGGAACTTGATATCTGCTTCGTTGACCATTTCAATGCTTTTTAACTTGGCGCCAGCGCGCATCTGCTCTATCTGTTTTTGTAACTCCTTGACGACGAACGGGGTGAATTTTAATCGTGCGCTGCGTAGCGCAAATTGCTCTAAGACGACGCGAACCGGTAGCAGCATTCCGAGAAATTCCTCATCGGTAATCGATGTCACAAATACCCCTCGGTTGGGAATATGCTCCAGCAGCCCTTCACTTTCTAGATCTCGCATCGCTTCACGGACTGGTCCCGGACTGCAATTAAAACTTTCGGCGATCTCATTTTGTTTTACCTGGGTACCAGGCTGCAGTACTCCAGAAATAATCATCTCCCGCAAATTATGCGCCACATTAGAGCGTTGAGAGATCGCAGGAGCAAAAGTTATCGGCTCCACCTTAGCCTGCGGGCTTTTTTTAACGCTGGGGGTCATGGCAAAAGTGTACTCAATGGGAACCGATCAACTCCTGGAGATTTATTCAAATCATTTAATCCAAATTAACTATCTGGGCGTATTTCTCACTCTTTGTAACGTGCGGGATCAATAATCGTTATGCCACTCACAGTTGCACCAGAAGGTTCGCCCATAGCGCGCAGAGCTGTGATCGCATCAGTAAAGTCAACGGTGCGTTCAACTAATAGATCGGGGCGCAGGATGCCCGATTCAACCATTGCAAGCATCTGCGGATAATCAACCACCGCCATTCCATGGCTGCCTAGTAAATCTAATTCGTAAGCGATCACTCGTGCCATCGGTTCTGGGGTAAGTCCGTCGGGGGTTAACAACAATCCAAGTTGCAGGTGACGGCCACGGCGGCGCAGCGACAAGATGGATTGCGATGAAGTTATCTGTGAACCCAAGGCATCGATTGAAATGTCGGCACCATCCCCGGTGATTTCGCGGATCTGGGTCAGGGCATCTGTGGTGCTGGAGTTAATGGTGATATCGGCACCGATCTGCGTTGCCTTGGTGAGGGCTGCAGGTGAGATATCAATGGCGATTACTCGTGCGCCTAAAGCTTTGGCGATCATGATGGCTGATTGGCCGACTCCCCCGCAACCAAAGATTGCGACCCATTCGCCGGGTTGAACTTTTGCGCGGGCGGTCAATCCGCGAAAGGCGGTGGCAAAGCGACAACCCAGAGCTGCGGCGGTCGAAAAGGAGATGGCATCGGGTAGCGCGATCAGGTTGAAGTCGGCGTTTTCGATCGAAACATATTGCGCATAAGAACCCCACTGCGTGAAGCCAGGTTGGGTCTGAGTCGGGCAGACCTGGGCGTTGCCGCTGGTGCAGTACTGACACTTGCCACAGCCATTGACGAAGGGGAGGGTGATGCGATCACCCACTTTGAATTGCGTTACGCCGTCGCCGATTTCGGAGATGATGCCGGCGAGTTCGTGTCCAGGAACGTGGGGCAGAACGACATCACTGTCGTGGCCCATCCAGGCATGCCAATCGCTGCGGCAAAGCCCGGTGGCTTTGACCTCGATGACGACACCGTTGGTGGGCGTTGCGGGGGTCGGGACCTCTTTGATTTCAAGATCGCCGCCGAATTGGGTGAAGTGGATGGCGCGCATAGTTGAAGGATAAGGCGTCTGGGAGATTACTCCTTGGCCCCTGCCATCAATCGACCAATCTGAGTGCGGTCTACATCGTGGGGATCCAAAATTGCGACGATCTTTCCGCCATGCATGACGGCGATGCGGTCAGCTATCGAGAGAATTTCATCGAGTTCGGCCGAGACCAAGAGGACAGCAACACCAGAATCGCGCGAAGCTAGAAGTTGATTGTGAATGAATTCGATGGAACCAATATCAATACCTCTGGTTGGTTGTGAGGCGATAATGATCTTTGATTCTTGGCTCATCTCACGAGCTATAACGACTTTCTGCTTATTGCCGCCGGAAAGTGAGTTGATTGGATACTTGCCTGAAGGCGTCCTTACATCAAACTTTTCAATCATCTTTTCCGCATAAGAATTGACCGCTGCGATGTTACGTATCCATCCCTTTGCAAAGGGAGAATTTTTATATTGATTGAGAACCAAGTTCTCATCGATGGAAAGGGTGGCGATCAAACCATCTTTTTCGCGATCCTCAGGCACATGGGAAACGCCCATAGTATGGATGGCGCGCGGGTTCTTTCCCGTGGCAACCTCTCCCAAAATCGAAAATGAACCCTTAACCGTCGGGCGCATGCCTGTCAGAGCTTCGACGAGTTCGCGCTGACCGTTACCTTCGACGCCTGCTACACCCAGGATTTCTCCAGCATGCAAGGAAAGGCTCAAGCCATTTACGGACATTAACTTGCGGTCATCCCTTACATAGAGATCATCTATTTCAAGAACAACGGCCCCAGGCTTAGCTTCCTTCTTATCGAGCCTAAAGATAACCTCACGGCCAATCATCAACTGGGCTAAGGAAGATTCGGTGCTCTCTTTCGGAGTCGCTGTGCCGACACTCTTGCCGTTACGTAAGACCACGATGCGGTCTGCGACTGCCAGAACTTCGCGCAATTTATGGGTGATGAAGATGATGCCCACGCCTTGGCTCGATAGATTGCGGATTACTTGGAGTAATTCTTCAATTTCTTGTGGAGTCAAAACAGCGGTCGGTTCATCCAAAATAAGTAGGTCAACATTCTTGCGCAGGGCTTTGAGGATTTCTACGCGCTGCTGTAAACCAACTGGAAGGTCTTCAACTATTGCATCAGGATCGATATCTAGGCCGAACTTATCTGACAGTACCTTTACCGATTCGCGAGCTTCTGCATATGAAATGAAGGCACCTTTATGAGGTTCATCGCCCAAAATAATATTTTCCGCAACTGACATAACGGGGACCAGTTGAAAATGCTGGTGCACCATTCCGATGCCATGCCTGATTGCGGCAGCGGTGTCACCAGCTTCGATGACTTCGCCCTTGATGGTGATGGTGCCCGAATCGGGTTTTACTAAACCAAAGACGCTCTTTACGAGAGTGGACTTACCAGCACCATTTTCTCCGAGCAGGGCGACAACTTCACCCTTGTTTACTTCCAGAGAGATGTTGTCATTTGCTTTGACGGTAGCGAAAGTTTTGCTGAGGTTTTCAATGCGAAGCAGGGTTGTATCCATGGTTATGACTGCTCCTTTTCATATGGCTTACCAGCGGCCGCCGGAGGTCTCACTTTGCCTGCCGAGAAGGCCAGCACCAGGATCGTGAAGACGTACGGCAGGATCGTGATGAACTGATTAGGTACGTTATTCACACCAAAGATTTGCAGTTGCGTTGCCAGGGCTTGGGCGAGGCCAAAAAGGATGGCAGCGGCAAAGGCCCCAAGCGGGTTCCAGCGTCCGAAGATCATGAGTGCAAGAGCGGTGAAACCAGTGCCTGCAGTGAAATCTTTGCTGAAGGAACCCACGAGTTCTAGGCATATAAAACCGCCTACAAGTCCGCCTATGGCCCCACCAATCATCACGTTGGTCATGCGCATACGAATGACGTTGATTCCAGCTGTATCAGCCGCACCAGGGTTCTCGCCTACGGAACGTGTGCGCAGCCCCCATCTGGTCTTATTCATCATGACCCAAATACCAGGGATGAGAAACATTCCAAATAATTGAATCGGCCCTAGCTGACTAAAGAGAGATGCTCCGAGCAGCGGGATCTTAGAAAGGATTGGAATATCGAAGATCGGCCAGGTATTGGGAACCGTGGAACCTTCGCGGTAAAGGAAGGAAGTCAGGCCCGAGGCCAAAATATTGATGATCGTTCCCGCGATGATCTGATCCATCCCCCATTTGATGGTCATCATGGCGTGTACAAATGAAGTGAGTACACCCGTGAGAATCGCGATGACCAAGCCAATGACAATGTTCTTGCTGTAGGAGGCTACATAGAACCCAGTGAAACCGGAGAGCAGCATGGTGCCTTCAATGCCGATGTTGATAACGCCAGATCTTTCGCACATGATTCCGACCATCGAGGCCAGAGCCAAAGGCATACCAAAGCGCATTCCAGAAGCGACAACCGAATTAGTTATATCCATGTTTGCCGCATAACAATAAATCCACAGAGCAAAAGTGGCTACGGATAGCAGGAATTTCCAAGATTTAAAATTAAAGCTCTTTATGGTGTTTAACATTATGAACCCCAACCAGAGGTAGTTGTAATCGACTTAGCATTTGATTTCAATAACTTGGCCAAGAACGGTGCGGTGGCGAAGAAAAGGACTAAGGCGAGCAGAAGGTTAATAATGTCAGGGGCCACACCAGCTTCAAATTGGATTGCTGACTGCGCAGAACGCATGCCGCCGATAAAGATCGCTCCAGGAATCAGGGCCTTTGGATTAGCTCGGCCAAGCAAGGCAACGGTGATTCCGTCGAAACCGATTCCGCTATAGAAAGCGGGTACAAAATAGCCGGTAGTTTCGGAACTGAAGATTGCACCAGTGAAACCAGCGATAGCACCGCTTACCAACATCCCTAGGACGATGGTCTTCTTCACCGATATGCCGGCGTACCAAGCGGCGTTTCTGTTTCTACCAACACTTTCAAATTCAAAACCTGTCGTGGTTTTCTTTAGCACCCATGAAACGAAGAACGCTAAAAATACTGCGATTAAAAAGCCCGAAGGGTAGCCGAAAATATGTGGAAGCCGAGCGGAATGGAGAATCTCTGGAGTACGTGTATTTGGCTGGCCTTGAAGGCGAAATTGATTTTGAGTTAAATAGTCAACGATTCCCGCCATAATGCTATTGAGCATAATTGTCGAGATAACTTCGTGAACTCCGCGGGTTGCTTTGAGAAAACCAGCAAATCCACCTACAAAGGCTCCAAAAGCGGCGCCCACAACAAGTGCAACTGGCAGATGTACCCAGATTGGCAGGCCATGGAGTCGATAACCTACATAAGTAAAAGCAAGCGCTCCGCTAAGTACCTGACCTTGGGCGCCAATATTAAAAAGTCCAGCGCGCAGACCGATTGTGATTGCCAAGCCGGACATAATCAATATCCCGGCCTTGCTCAGAGTTGATTGCAATCCCGCAGTAGATTGAAAGCCTTTTACGATCAGTACGTGATAAGCCGTCATCGGACTATGTCCTTGAGATGCGATTAAAATTGCGCCTATCGCGAGTGCCACTAATACCGATGCGATGGGAACCAATACATCCCTTGTGACTTTTAGCTTCATCTACGTCCGATTCACGATTAGTTGATGTTTATGAAAATGAGCAATTAAAAATCGAGTAGCAGGAAAGCAAAGTTCCCTGCTACTCGATTGATTTATTCGGTACTACTTAACGCCAGTTGAAAGGGATCCAGAGAGGATCTTCTTTGTAATAGCGGTTACCTTGGCCTGAACGGCTGCAGGGATCTTGCTTGCAAATGCGTGGTATGGAGCAATGCCAACTTTTCCGAAGACATTTCCACCCGCGAAGGTGCCAGCCTTGAACTTGCTGATGAGATCTGCAACGCCTGGGGCGATGAGCTTCTCAGCAGAAGTTACGAGGCAAGACTGAGCTTCTGGGACGGTATTCCACTGGTCAACATCTACACCAATGCAGTACTTACCCTTTGACTTTGCGATACGAGCAAGGCCACCGTTACCGGTACCTCCACCAGCAGCGAAGATGACGTCATAACCCTGTGAGAGAAGCTGTGCAGAGTTTGAAGCACCGAAGGCTGGATCGCTGAATGCATTATCCCCAGCTGGGTGATAGATAATCTTTGTAGCAGGGAACTTCTTCTTCTGCTCCTTGCCGGCGTATGCAACACCGTTTGCGAAGCCAACTGCATAACGATAAACAGGTGGAATGTTCATTCCAACAACTTCGCCGGTCTTGCCGGTCTTGGTGAGGTAACCAGAGAGGTAACCTGCAATGAAGCCAGCTTGATCTTCATGCCAGTTAAGTCCTGCAAGGTTTGGTGTGGTCTTTGTAGTATCAAGGAACTGATCTACTCCGATGAACTTAATATCTGGATACTTGGCCGCTTCAGTAACTGTAGCGTTTGCCTCTAAGAATCCAACAGTAACAATTACGCTGTAATGCTTTGCAGCAAATAGCTCCATGTTATTGGCGTATTCGGTATCAGTAGCAGCATTTGATTCGATGTAGTTAGCGATTCCGCCAACAGCCTTTGCGCCAGCTTGTGCGCCTTCCCAGGCAGCCTGGTTGAATGACTTGTCGGTGACATGTCCGATATCAGTAACGACACCAATACAAATGACGCCTGTGTTTCCGCAGGTGGAGTCATCGGCGGTGGCAGCTATTGATGAAGGAGCTGTAAATCCAAGTAGAGCCAGTGCGGCAACAGCCACACTTGCGCCTAAGCGTTTTTTCATGAGGGTCCTCTCGGTTAAATGAAGGTCGCGTGAAGGAAGAGGTCCAATAAACCTAAACTTTCGGCTTGTAGGAAACCTATCATTAACCTTTAAAAGTTACGATCGATTACCAATTGGGACTCGCGGAATTGCCGCCATCGAGTGTCAATATTTCGCCAGTTATCCAAGGTGCAGTGAGTAGAAAATGTAACGCTTCTGTTATATCTGCTAGCTCTCCCATCCGAAAAAGTGGAGTCGCTTTGCGCCAAGAGGCGACGCCCTCGGGCCACGAACTCTCAATGTCAGGTCGAGAGATTAATCCGAGTCGGAGCGCGTTCGAACGTGTCGGTGCTAATTCAATTGCCGCCGAACGAGTGAGCGATTCCAGGGCAGCTTTTGAGGCGCCATATATGGAATGCCCGGCTCGTGCATGTACAGCTTCAATCGAGGAGATATTGACGATACTTTGCACCGTCCATGAACTGCTCTTAACAAATGCATATGTTTCGGCAACCGCATTGAAATTTACCTGCATGATTTCTGCAATTGTTTCTGGCAGCGCCGTAAGCAGGTTTTCGACGATCTGGTTTGCAGCATTGTTAATGATGTAGTCGAGCCTTATTCCCTTGGAGTGGAGTGACTCCAAATATTTTGACGTAGCTCCAATCGTCGAAAGGTCGCACTCGGATCGACTGGGTGTTATGACTGTTGCGCCTTGCGCTGCAAAGAAGGTGTGAAGGTGGCCTCCGATATAGCCAGATCCCCCGGTGAGCAGAATTGTAGAGTTCTTAAACATGGATCAATCCTGGCACCGATGGCTCGACTTTCTGCCATTGTGCAAATATTTCCGGTGAAAGAAGAGTCATGTGCGTAAATGGCGGGGCCAAAAAGCAGAGAACAAGGGAAAAGTCGCCTGTTGTGCGCGCGGCCATCCAGGTTCCAGGCGGTACCGAGTAGGTGAAACTGCCCCCATCATGGGAGAGAAGGTTCCGCTGCGTTGAACCCGCATCGGTGCGAGTGAAGAGTTCGATAGGGGCTCCATCAAGAAAGACCCAAGTTTCGCGCTCGTTGAGCTTATGCCATGCAGAGAATTGGCCTGGCGTTACCAAGAAATAAATTGCATTGCCGTGTTCATCGCGATGAGAAGTAGCGAAGTGCCCACCTTCTCCGAGTAGTGGCTCTAAGTGCAATGCCGCTATTGCCTCTGTTGCGCTAGCGAAATTCACTTGGTGCCCACCTTGAGATCTGCAAGGGCACGTACCCGTTCAAGAACCCGTTTACGTAAATCTGGCTCATCTATATGGGTGACCTTCCTGCTTTCTAAAACTTTATCGCCATCGACCCATGCATCTATTACATCAGATCTGCCAGCGGCAAAGACGAGCAACGCTGCAAGATTATGAATAGGAGTCAGATGCAGGGCAGTGAGATCAATTGCTATGAGGTCAGCTCTCTTGCCGACGGTGATACTGCCGACCAGGTGATCGATTCCGATGGCGCGTGCCCCGTCAATGGTGGCGGCGCGAACAATTTGGGCGGGCTGTACATCAGCTGGAGAATGTTTTAACGCGACCATGTGGGCGGCGATTCGCATCACTGACCACATATCTAAATCGTTGCTCGATGAACATCCATCAGTACCCAGTCCAACAGTTACACCACGAGAAATGTAGTGCAAGTAATCCGCGACTCCGGATCCCAACTTGAGATTACTTCCTGGACAGTGTCCGATCGAAGTCCCATGCGAGTGCACGATCGCGATGTCATCTTCAGATAAGTGCACCCCATGGCCAAAGACAACAGGTACATCGAGGATTCCAGTATCTGCACAGACCTGCGTTGGTGACTTCTGATATTTTTCATTGACCATCTGATTTTCATTCATGGTCTCTGAAACATGCAAGTTAATTCGAGCGTTCACTTTCTTAGCGAGTTGGGCAACTTCATGTAAATGTTCTGGAGAATCGGTGTACGTGCTATGCGGCATGAAATAAATAGGGATTTCGGGTCCACCAATATTTTTGAGAACAGTAGGCCACTCTTCGCCAAATGCAATTCGCTGACTCCACTCCATCCCATCTAAACCGGGAAAGTCGAAGAAGATGGGTCCAGTGACATGACGGAGTCCGACTTTAACCGCAGCTGCATGCGTTGCATCAGGGTTGAGATACATATCTAAAACTGTGGTTGTGCCACCCTGGATCGCTTCGGCTGCGCCCAGTTCGGTACCTAAAGCAGATGTTGGCTTATCCATGATTGCGCCTTCGGCCGCCCAGACTCGCTCCAGGAAGCCATCGAGGTTCACGCTCTCGGCCCATCCCCGCAGAAGTGCCATTGCCAGATGAGAATGAGTATTAATCAACCCAGGCATGATTAAGCGATCTTTTCCATCATAAATTTCTGTTATATCCGCAGGCACATTGGCTGGATTAATCGATTCAATGACCCCATCGCGAATCACGATGGTGGCGTTCTCTAGAACGCAATCTTGATCATCTACCGTGTATACATAGCTCGCGTTCTTAATAATAAAAGACATATCTATTAGATCCTTGGGAGAGCAAGGTTCAAAATATCAATGACCTTTTGTGAGGAACTGGCTAAGACCGCTGAAATATCTTCCATCGTGATCTTCTGGTCAGAGACTCCAGCTGCAGGATTCACGCATAAGGCGATAGAGGCATATCGCAGACCTGCTTCGCAAGCCAACGTTGCTTCTGGGCACCCAGTCATACCAACGACAGTTGCGCCTGCAAGAGCTGCCAATCTAATTTCGGCTGGAGTTTCGAAGCGGGGGCCGTTAAATCCGGCGTAAACACCTTTTTGCTTGACTGTTATTCCTAGCTCTGCCCCTGCCTGGGTCAGCACCGCACCCATTTCGACGTCGTAAGCGTCAACGACATCGGTGTGCTGCAGCGCTTCATTTATTCCATCAAAAAATGTATCTTCACGCCCAGAGGTAAAGTCAACGAAATCGGTAATGATCTGCAAGTCCCCCGCCTTAAGCGTTGGATCAATACTTCCCACAACATTTATCGCGATGACTCTATTAACGCCTAAATCTCTCAATGCTTGGATATTGGCCCGGTAATTCACTTGTGAAGGTGGAACGGTGTGTTTGACTCCATGACGTGTAACAAATTCGATGGGGATATCGCCCCACATGCCACTTGTGATGAGCGCTTGGCCAAATTTGGTATCGACCGCCCGCGGCGTGGAATTTGAAAGTGCAGGTAGCGTGTAAAAACCGGTTCCGGCAATGATTCCAACTTTGTTAACCATAAGGACCTCTCCAGATTTGCAGAATTATTACTTGGTAGCAAAAGCGCTAATAAGTTCGTAAATGACGTGCGATGCGGCGATGCCTGTAATTTGCGCATGATCGTAGGCGGGGGCTACCTCTACGACATCGGCGCCGATGACATTCATTCCAGCGGTGGCGCGTAGTACCGAAAGAAGTTCGCGACTGGTGAGTCCGCCCGCCTCTGGAGTGCCAGTGCCAGGTGCGTGAGCCGGATCTAGGACATCGATATCAATGCTGATGTAAACGGGACGCTGGCCAACGCGGGCCTGCATCTTCTTGATGGCTTCGTGCGCGCCGAGATCCTGAAATTCGATGCTAGAGAAGATCTGGAATCCCAGGGCTTTGTCATCTGTTAAATCTTTAGCTGCATAGAGCGAGCCGCGAATTCCAATATGCATGCAACCTTCTGGGTCGAGTAATCCCTCTTCGCTGGCACGTCTAAATGTGGTGCCGTGGGTGTAGTCGGCGCCAAAATAGGAATCCCATGTGTCTAAGTGAGCATCAAAGTGCACAACGCTAATCGCTCCGTGCTTAGCCTTGAGCGATCGCAAGATCGGAAGGGTGATCGTGTGATCGCCACCGATCGTTACAATGCGTTTTGCACGCTCTAAAAGTTGGTCATAGCTCTTGTGAATACCGGCAATGGCCTCTTCAATATCAAAGGGATTTGCAGGAAAGTCACCAGCATCTGCAACTTGTTGTTGCGAGAATGGTGAAACATCGCCTGCGGGGTTGTAAGGGCGGAGCAGCCGCGCCGCTTCGCGGACATGACTGGGACCGAAGCGAGCACCGGGGCGGTATGAAACACCGCTATCAAAGGGAATTCCAACGATCGCAACATCAACATCAGATACTTCGTAAAGTTCTGGTAGCTGGGCAAATGTTGTTAACCCGCTATAGCGCGGGACTTTTGTGGCATCGATCTGGCCGACAATCTTGCCGTTGGTCACTCTTGGTTTGCTGGTATCGCCCATTTACAAATCCTATCTCGCTACCAGCTGGCGATAGCGCGGACTGGGGCGCCATCACTGGCGCCTAAATTAAGGGGCAACATAGAGATGTTTGGCCGTTCGACCGTGATTTGAGAGAGTCCGGTGAAGTTTTCACCGATGATGCCATCTCCTTGAGACCAGAAATAATGGTTGGCCAGGGTGAACTCCTCCCCCGCTGCAGGGGTTCTGTCGAGGGAGAGAAAATCCAAAGCTATGGTTGTAATCCCGTGATTCTTAAGGTGGGTCAGTGATTCCACGTTTGGATAAGGGTGCGCCAAATAGCGTGCAGTTCCAAAGTATTGCGACCAGTCGGTCCGTACGAGCGCAATGCTCACGCCAGTTAAATCTAGGTTTGTAAACCGTTCGGTGGGTATTTCTTGACGGTCGGATAATCCCGTCGCATCTATCACAGCACCTATACCGATGAAATGTGAAAGATCCACTTCATTCAGTCTTTTACCATCCGAAAGAACGTGGAAGGGCGAATCGACGTGTGTACCGGATTGTGAGCCCATGTTAACTGTAAGGACATTGACGAAATCATCTTCGATCGTGAGTGCTGGTTTGATTTCTACCTTCGGATCTCCGGGATAAACCTGGAGATCCGTTAGCAGAATGTGGCTGAGATCTACGATCATGCAGAGACTATAACTACTTCTTCACAATCGGAGCAGTTGGCATATCGACTGCAGGCCGGAAGCGAGCACCCAATTCACCGTGAATAGCGGCTGGTTCCGAAGAGAACTTCAACGTGAGCCAGTACAAGACCGCAGGCAGAATGACGGCAACCAGCAGCGAGATATCTAGACCATTGAAGTGACTTCCAAGTACTCCCACGAACTGGCCAGGGACGTTCACAAAGCAAAGGCTCAAACCAGCGCTAAAGATCCAGATGAAGAGAGCTTCAACGTTGAAGCCATTTCTGAACCAGTATGCGCCGCCCTTTTGGCCGCGATTGAATACCTGTAGATCATCGGATAGGTAATGGCCCCGGCGATGCAGGAATCCAACCATCATCATGATCATCCACGGCGTTGTGCAGACGATAATCAAGGTTACGAAGGTGGTAACGCTGGTTACCAAGTTGTACCCGAATCGCCCGATAAAGATCAGGACTATCGAGATGATTCCGATGAAGATGGTTGCCTGCACGCGACTGAGTTTTGGAAATACGCTCGAGAAATCCAGTCCGGTGCCGTACAACGATGTGGAACCCGTCGACATGCCGCCGATAATGGCGAGCAGCAAGATTGGAAGCAAGAACCAACTTGGCGTTGTCGCAAGCATGCCACCTACATAATCAAAATTCTTAAAGGAATCAGGGGCTTTTTCAGCTACTACTGCTGTAGTAACCAAGCCAAAGAGGAACGGCAAGAGCGATGCAATCTGGGACAAGAATGCGGCCCTC
>Ga0214167_1000624_pt1 | contig 16805 bp, 19 predicted proteins | sample TroBogypolimnion_45_FD_153006 | JGI IMG/M metagenome (GOLD analysis project Ga0214167, IMG submission 153006) | Freshwater microbial communities from Trout Bog Lake, WI - Practice 18AUG2009 hypolimnion v3 | ecosystem: Environmental > Aquatic > Freshwater > Lake > Hypolimnion/Profundal zone ... | reverse complement strand
GAGGCGACAATTTCGTGGCGAACGGCAATTGCCGACGTGGAATTACTCACAGCAACTGAAATGTCGTCACACGATGGGCACTTCACCAGTGTTTCGAGATGCGCAATTCGTGAATCCATGCTGGAAGTAATTGGAGCGCTAATAAATGCAGCACTGATCACCAGCACACAGGCCGCTAGCCAGGTCCAGAAAGATGTAATCAACTTCATCCGCGCACCCGCTTCACAACTTCATTTAGTTGCTTGGTGGAAACTGGTCCAACAAGCGTTGCCGCAACTTCGCCTTTGGTATTGAGCACAAATGTTGTTGGAGGTGAAGTCACGCCGTAACTATTTGCGATCAATCCGCCCGTGTCAATGATGGATGGAAAAAGATCGCCGTACTTCTTTGAAAAGGCTGTTGCCGAGCTGACTGAATCATTAAAGACAACGCCAATAACTTGAACGTGATTATTTTTCTGCTCCCAAGCGAATGTAGAGATGTTCGGAGATTCAACTTGGCAGGGAACGCACCACGATGCCCAGAAATTTATGACGACTATGTCTCCGCGGTACTTCGAAAGAGTGAGTGTCCCACCAGAACCATTTGTTTTCAACTCTTCACCAGAGAAATTTGGTGCCATTTTTCCTAACAGCGGACTCTTGATGTCGGTCGCATCATTAACTGCATGACGAGTTCCAAGGAATACTGAAAAAATAACTACGACCACGAGAAGTAGAGTGCTCGAAATTGCAACACTGCGTCTCAACTCGCCACCTCATCGTTGTGCCTGCGTCGTAGGAACGAAAGGACACTTCCGAGTCCAATGATGAGACCACCAATCCAGAGCCACGCAATAAGAGGCTCGACGGTGACACCAAGTACCACTGAGCCAGCAGGAAGGTCGTTTTGCACCTGTGCTCCAGAGGTTTGTCCGTTGCCACCAACGGCGTCAAAGGTTACGTACACATCTCGCAAAAGATTTGAATCAATAGCTGGGGTGCCAACTGGTTGCGTAGACCTTCCATTGAACGTAGTGATGGCTGGCTTTAGTTCATCATGTCCCACCAGGACGATGAGCTGTGTCGAAGTACTGAGTGAATCCCTTACCTCGTGCATGCCGAAGTACTTGACGTACTGACCACCCACCACAGTGCTCTGGCCTGGTGCCAGTGAAACTTCGTCTCTCGTGGTGTACGAAGTTGAAGTTACGATGCCAAGTGCCAAAATCACCACGCCAACGTGAGCCACCATGCCACCGAGTGTTGGTGCACGAAGGAACGACCAGGTTTTGCCGCGTCGCGTCGCAGCAGCGACAATTGAGCTAATCATGCGAAGTGCAGATCCGGCTGCAGCGGTGCCTAGGAAGTACGCCAACAGCACTGCAGGCTTTCGAACATTAAATGCAATAAGAAGAGCTGTGACGAGTACTGCGCTCCATGCACTGAAGCGAATTCGAGTCCAGAGAACTGCTTTATCGACTGTGCGCCAGCTCACCAGTGGGGCAAGTGACATGAGGAAAAGAAGAAGGACGCTCATGGGAGCTGCAATTGTTGCGAAGTACGGAGTTCCTACAGTTACTTGCCCACCGTTAACTGCTTGATAGAGCAGTGGGAATACGGTGCCCAGTAGCACCACAATCGCGAAGCCGACAAACAAAACATTGTTCGCGACAAAGAGCCCTTCTCTAGAAAGTGGGTGGTCAACGCCAACTGGTGAGCGGAGCCTGTCCCCTCGCCACGCAATGAGACCGAGCCCCAGCGCCAGACTGAAAAGGAAGAATCCAATAAGCAGTGGCCCGAGCGTGCTTGCAGAGAATGCGTGCACGCTAACGAGAACTCCAGATCTGGTGAAGAACGTCCCGAGCACTGTTAGCGAGAACGTTGCAACAGCGAGTGAAAGATTCCACACTCGAAACAGCCCTCGGCGGTCTTGGACAATTACTGAGTGAATGTAAGCAGTTGCCGTCAACCACGGCAGTAGCGCTGCATTTTCAACTGGGTCCCATCCCCAGAAACCACCCCAGCCAAGGACTTGATAACTCCACCATGCACCAAGAACAATGCCCACGCTGAGTAGTCCCCACGCGAGCACGGTCCAGCGACGCTGCTCGAGTGGCCAGCGCTCTTGCACACGTCCCGTAATAAGCATGGCAATCGCGAAGGCGAATGGAATGGTGAAACCAACAAAGCCTGAGTAGAGAAGGGGTGGGTGGATTGCTACGAGTGGGTTGTTCTGCAGTAGCGCATTCGGACCAGCTCCTTGTAAGACCTTCGCGGTGTTGCGAAGAAACGGATCAGCGGGTCCAGCCATGATGAGTAAGAAGAATCCACCGACCACGAACAAAACAATCGTGGCCCACGAAACAACTTCGTCACCAGACTCTCGGCGGTAGTAATAGATAACTGCGAAGGTGAGAACGCTCAGAATCAGTGACCAGAGAAGCAGCGAGCCTTCAAGTGCTGACCACATTCCAGTAATTGAGTAAATCAACGGCGTGAAGGTTGCATTGTTCTCCGCCACGTACGCCAGTGAGAAATTATGAGTGATGAGAGCTGTCTGCATGTCACCAACGGCGACAGCAATACCCACGAGAAGTAGTAACGACCACTTCAATGAATTACTTGGCTTCTTGGACCTGAGCGCTAACGCCTGGTTAGTAACGCCACCAACTGCTGCGAAGAAGGCTACGTAGAGCGCAATCCGACCCACCCATGAAATCATCGAACAGATCCATTCGGAGCTTTGACGCGCTGAGGGTTTTTTGCAATGTATGAAGCAGTGTGCTTCACCATAATCTGCGTGCCCGCAAATTTCAGCGAAGTCTTTGTCGTGAAGCGACCAACAACTACGACTGGGATGTTGTCCTGGAATAACTGTGGTGGCGTGCCCTTGGACGTAACAAATACTTCACCCTTAGAACCCGTCACGTAAAACGAAGCTCCTGAAGAAGTTCTGATAATTGATCCAGGCTTTACAACACCTTCGAGGCGCATTGTTTCAGTTCCAAATGATGCTCGTTTAGCGAGAACTTGGTCAACTGTTTCGAAGTAATTAAGTGAGTGAAGGATGCCCTGGCTGAGTAGTGCAACGATTGCCAGCACTAAGACAACAATTACTCCAATAGACCTTGTGCGACTTCGATTTTTTGTGGCAGGGGGTGCAACTGGGCTTAGGCCATTCGTTGCGTCAGCGTCCGACACGTCGTCCTCGCCACCAGATTGAAAAGACATAGAGCCCAAGTCCTACGAATGTGAATCCATATCCCCAGTAGACGTAGTTCATTACTGTGTTCCTTCTCGTCTACGTGAAGCGAGAGCTTCTTCGAGTGAAGCACCAGCAAGATTTTCGCGCTGAACTTCAAGACGGTAGCGGTAACGAAGCAACCAGAAGAACAACATCGTGAAGGCAATAAAACTAATGAGCAGCGTCCACGCTTGACTACCGTGAATCAGCAGCGTGCGGTTTGAAGTAAAAACAGTTGCGCCTTGGTGCAACGTCTTCCACCACTGCACTGAGAAGTGAATAATTGGAACATTGATAGCAACGAGTACTGCGAACACTGCACTACGGCGAGCACGAAGTTGCACGTCATCGTTGGCACGTCGAAGCGCTAGGTAACCGAGAGCCAAAACTCCGAGGATTGCACTTGAAGTAAGTCTCGCGTCCCAGACCCACCACACTCCCCAAGCTGGGCGACCCCAGATGGATCCAGTAATCAGGGTGAGTGCAATAAATACGACGCTTACTTCCATTGCACAGTAGGCAACTCTGTCCATAACCTCAGAACGAGTGCGCTTCCATAGATAGAGCGCACTAGCTATTGCTGACGTGCCAAAAGAGACGTAGAGCGCTACCCACGCAACTGATGGGTGGATGTAGACAAGTCGACCAAGTTCACCTTGGACCTGGTCAGGTGGAACGACCCAGAGGCCGAGGGCAAGCGTGGCACCCATGGCTATGAGTGTGAGCGGTCCAAAAAGTCGTTGGGAGAGCTGTTTCATCATGATTCCTCTAGAACACCGTAAAGGAGAATTCCAATTGCGGTGTACACAGAAAGTGCGACGCTGAGAATTAGCCACCATCGCCAGATTCCACCGTGATTTAACGCAGCGCTAAATGAGCGTTCCCCGGCAATGAGTAATGGAGCAAATGCTGGAAGTGCGAGGACCGGAAGCAGGGTTGCTGCCCCGTCACCGCCCGAGGTGAGGGCCCCGTACAAAGTACCCGCCACCGCCAGGGCTGCCAGTGTGACAACGACACTTGGCAGGGCCAAAATCGCCCCATGCAAGCTCGTGTGAAGGATCACCACAGATCCTCCGAGCAAGATAATTCCCGTTACCCAAAGTTCAGTAGCTAGGGCCAGTGACTTACCGAGAAACACTCCCGCTGGGTCGAGCCCCAAGGTGGCCACTGATGCCTTCGTACCAGGAGTCTTCTCGACAGACTGACTGCGATTGATCATCAGCAGCGCCACAAGAAGTGTCACTAAATAAAACAGTCCAGGGCCAGCTGACGAGTTTCCAGCGTGCGATGGCCCTAGGGCAATTCCGCAAAGAAGCAATGCCATAACTCCAAATGGGAGCACTTGCCACAAGAGAACGCGACTTCGCATTTCAATACGGAGATCTTTTTTGAAAACAAGCAGCGCAGTGCGAATCATGACTCACTCACAATTCGTCCGCCACCTAAAACAATTGTTCGTGGTTGCAGCGCTTCGCTTTTTAGTTTGTCGTGCGCACTGATTACAACAGTCGCACCACTTCGTAGAACGTCAGCGATAAGTGCGTCAAAGAATGTTCGTGCCTCGTCGTCAAGTGATGCGTAGGGTTCGTCGAGTAGCCAGATTTCTGGACGACGAATAAGAAGCCAACTAAGTCCGAGTCTGCGACGCTGACCGGCGCTGAGTTTTTTAGTTACCGTGTCAATTCGATTACTTAGTCCTACGCGCTGTAGTGCACGCTCAATTTCAATGAGAGGTCGCTCGAGAGCTTTGGCGGCGAAGGTTAAGTTTTCTCGCACCGTTAAGTCGTCATAGAACGATCCCTCATGTCCAAGCCAGCCAACGCGTCGACGCAGTTCACGAAGGTCACCGTTAGCCAAATCAACGCCAGCAACAGTTCCACTGCCCCCGCTGAGTGGAACAAGACCTGCGAGGAGTCGAAGAAGACTGGTCTTACCTGCCCCATTGGCGCCAGTAATAACAGTGAGAGAACTTGGAAGCAGTTGAAGATCAACACCACTTAAGAGTGGGAAGCCACCAGAAAGTACGACCGCGTTATGCAGGTCAACAGTGGGGGTAACTGCGTTAGTCATTAGGTGAGACTAACGCTGCAGTTCTTTCATGTCTGCAGCAACCATCATTTCAACGAGGCCGTAGAAATCAACCTCTGGTTCCCAGTTGAGTTCGTTCTTGGCCTTTGATGGGTCGCCAACGAGCAGGTCAACTTCGGCGGGGCGAATAAACGCTGGGTCAATAACTACGTGCTTTTGCCAGTCAAGTCCTACGGCGTTAAAGGCAACTTCTACGAGTTCCTTCACCGAATGTGTTTCTCCAGTTGCTACGACGTAGTCCTCTGGGGTGTCGCGCTGCAACATTGCGTACATGGCCTTCACGTAGTCAGCCGCGTAACCCCAGTCGCGCTTTGCGTCCAAGTTGCCGAGGCGAATTTCGTTAGCTAGTCCGAGCTTGATCTTTGCGGCACCGTTGGTTACTTTGCGTGTTACGAACTCGAGACCACGACGTGGTGACTCGTGATTGAAAAGAATTCCCGATGAAGCGTGAAGGTCATAACTCTCGCGGTAGTTAACAGTGATCCAGTGTCCGTAGACCTTCGCTACACCGTAGGGACTGCGTGGGTAAAACGGCGTGTCTTCGCTTTGTGGTACTTCACGAACACGACCAAACATTTCAGATGAACTTGCTTGGTAGAAACGAATCTCTGGATTAACAATGCGAATCGCATCGAGCATGCGGGTAACGCCGAGCGCAGTTGTTTCACCAGTCAGTACTGGCTGCACCCAAGAGGCCTGAACGAAGCTCTGCGCTGCGAGGTTGTAGACCTCGGTTGGCTTGAAATCTTGCAAAATGTGAATAAGAGACACTTCATCCATGAGGTCACCCGACATCAACGTCAGCTGGTCTTGGATGTGGCTAATGCGCTCAATGTTCACTGTTGAGGTGCGACGCATGAGACCAGCGACTTCGTATCCCTTGTCGAGGAGGAGTTCAGCAAGGTAGGAGCCGTCTTGGCCAGTGATGCCAGTAATCAGCGCACGCTTTGCCACCGAGAATCCTCCAAAAATGGGTGTAACTGAGTGTTCAGTTCCGCTAACAACTCTACTACCGGCAGTGAAAAGTCCTTAGTTCTGCGCATAGCCTTGGATTGTGGCCCGTATCTGTGTAGTGAGCTTTCGCCTAGGTGGCACTGATGGGGTTTCTATTGAAGCTGCCAAGTGGATCAATGCGCTCTCCTCAATCGGGCACAGTATTACGACTGTGGCGGGCGAAGGAGATGCTGATGTCATCCTCCCTGGTCTCGCAATAAACGCTGACTCACCTCCGACTTCAAGCGAACTCAAAAATGTTTTCACAGACGTTGATCTAGTCATTGTTGAAAACCTTTGCTCGCTGCCACTCAACATCCCAGCCCGTGATGCACTGTACGAAGCGCTCAGTAACAAGAAGGCACTCTTTCATCACCATGATCTCCCATGGCAACGAGCACACCTGGCACATCTAAGTGGCCCTCTTGACGCACCTGACTGGCACCACGTCACTATTAACGATTTGTCGAGACGCGAACTTCAGAGTCGTGGCATCACAGCCACGACAATCATGAACAGTTTTGACTGCAATCCCCCACTTGGCGAACGAGAGCAAGCACGAACTGCAATCAACATTGCATCAGAGACACTCGTGCTTCTTCCTACGCGTGCAATTCCTAGAAAGAACATCGAAGGGGCGTTGCAACTGTGCGAGTCACTCAACGCGGTGCTCTGGATACTGGGACCAACTGAAGATGGATACGACAATGAACTGGTAGATCTACTTGCTGCAAGCAATGTAGAAATTCGCCGCGGCGTTCCAGCTGGTGTATCGATCCACGATGCCTACGCAGCTTGTGACGTAGTTGTTATGCCTTCCACCTGGGAAGGGTTCGGTAATCCAGTCATTGAATCAGTCACCCACCGTCGACCCCTCTGCGTCTATCCATACCTAGTACTTAGCGAAATCGAATCGCATGGATTTGAGTTCTTCGATCTCGATGAAGTAAATGAACTTAGGGAATTTCTTGGCAATCCCGACGAAGATTTTTACGAAAGAAATCTCAACGTCGCTGGTCAGTACTTCAACCTTGGCGATTTGGCTAATAGGCTCGCCAAACTCTTAAGTGGTATGGAAATTACCTAGTTCGCACTAGTCTTTATACGTGGCAATTACTGAAGAACGACCGCAGCATTTAGAGCGTCGAGAACAGCTTCTCGCTGTTGCTAAGAAAATCTTCGCCGAACGAGGCTTTCAGCCAACGACGATGGATGATATTGCCAAAGAAGCAGGTTTTACCAAGCCAATTCTTTACCAGTTCTTCCAGTCAAAGACTGAACTCTACAAAGAAATCGTTGAGGACATTGCGACGAGCATGATTCACTCACTTTCAAAGGCCGTCAGTAATGCAGATGCGCCAAGGGCCAAGATTGAGGTTGCTTTCCGCGTTTACTTCGACATGGTTGTGAGCGACACTGACGCATTTCGAATTCTCTTCATTCACGCTCACGACGGCGAAACATCAGGAGAACTACGCAAACTAGAAACCGGACTTATTTCTTTCATGGTCCCCTACATTGATCTCTCAATTAGCGACGAGCACCGTCGCCAGCTGGCGGCCGGTGTGCTTGGTATTGCTGAAGGCGCAGCAGTTGTCTGGCTCGTGCAGCAAGAAGCTAAGGGCTGGCCAGTGGTTGCAGCTGACGAAGCAGAACGCCTGGCATCACGCAGTGCCACCCTTGCATGGGGTGGACTACGTGCGGTGCAGCAGGACTAGTTAATCTTCGTCGCGACTAGACGAGCGGCAATTATTTCAAGATCTACATCACCTGAAGCAATGTCTAAAACTAATTGATAGCTTTCATCAGTTGACATTTCAAGACGATAGCCATTTACAAGAAAGAAAATGTTTGTCGCTACGAAAGACAATCTCTTATTGCCATCAATCAAAGAATGGTTCTTGATTAGTGAATGCATAAGAGCTGCCGCCTTGAGCTGAAGGGTCGGATATGCATCTTCCCCAAAAGCGCTCGATTGTGGCCTAGCAAGTGCAGAGTCCAGAAGTCCGATGTCTCGGACTGGACCAGCTCCTAAACTTTTTACTATCTTCAGCGCTTCTTCAACATCTATGTAGAAGTACTCGCTCATGTGTTTGCGAGACGTTCAATGAGTTCACTCCAGGTTTCGAGTGTCTCTTCGAGCGCTGCATTGAACTTCGCATTTCTTTTCACTTGATCATCCATGGACAGGACTGCCTGACGAACTACTTCTTGGCGTGATGTACCTAATTCTTTAGAAAGTCGGGTCAACGCCTTCTCCAGTTCTTTATCGGTGCGCAATGTAAAGGCCATGTGTGAATGATACCACTTCGGTATCAAATTTTCAAGACGTACAGGTTTACTTTGGATTGGTGTTTTTCTCATACGACCCAACGGTCGCGCTGCTACCTGGAATAGTTCAGGAGAATTACTGGATGCGAATGCCAGAAATTGCGCGTGCAATAACAAGACGCTGAATTTCTGAAGTTCCTTCGAAGATGGTGTAAATCTTCGAGTCACGGTGCCAGCGTTCTACTGGGTATTCACGAACGTATCCGTAACCACCGAGGATCTGAATTGCTTCTTCAGTTACCTTCACAGCCGTTTCACCAGCGAACAACTTAGACATTGAGCCTTCGCCGTTTAGGAATGGTTTGCGAGTAGCGGCCATCCATGAAGCGCGCCATACAAGTAGACGTGCTGCATCGATCTGAGTCTTCATGTCAGCAAGCTTGAACGCAATTGCCTGGTTCTCAATGATTGCGCGGCCGAACTGCTTGCGCTCTTTGGCGTAGTCCAGTGAGTATTCGTATGCAGCGCGAGCAATACCGAGTGCCTGTGCTCCTACCGCTGGGCGTGTGGCTTCAAATGTCGCCATTGCCGCTTGAACGTTGGAAGACTTTCCTTCACGCGCACGAGCGAGACGCTCATCAAGCTTCTCTTTGCCACCCAAGAGACAGCTTCCAGGAATACGGCAATCTTCGAGCACAACTTCTGCGGTGTGCGATGCACGAATACCCATCTTCTTGAACTTCTGTCCTTGACGGATTCCCTTGGTTCCTTCTGGAATAACAAACGAAGCTTGTCCGCGACCCTTGAGCTCTGGTTCCACTGAAGCAACGATGATGTGGATGTTTGCAATTCCACCGTTAGAGATCCAGGTCTTGGTTCCGTTAAGAACCCACTCGTCAGTCTTTTCGTCATAGACCGCACGTGTGCGAAGTGATGACACGTCTGATCCAGCGTCAGGCTCAGAAACTCCAAAGGCCGCAAGCTTCACGTCGCCCGGTGTTCCGTAACACTGTGGAAGGTATTCACCAATTTGCTCAGGTGTTCCGTTTCCAAATAGTGCAGCAACTCCTAGTGAAGTTCCAAGCAATGCCATTCCAAGTCCGGCGTCACCCCATGCGAGTTCTTCCAATGCGATCATCATCTTGATACCAGTCGGGTCGCCGAAGCAGTCAGCAATAAAGTCAACTGAGTAAATACCAAGTTCAGCAGCGCGGTTGATGAAGTCCCAAGGAGTTTCTTCGCGCTCGTCCCACTCAGATGCAATAGGGCGCATTTCGTTCACAGCAAAACCGTGCAACCATTCCTGGAGGGTCTTTTGCTCTTCGTTCAGTTCAAGTGAAAATTCAGCCATGGCTTATCTTTCTTTTAAAGGATTACTCGTGAGTAAGTACATTAGCAATGCCGGCGTAAAAGCAGAACCGCCGCCCGTAGGCGGCGGTTCTTTACTACTAATTCGGTTGGTTAGTTCAGGACTACGCGCTTAGCGAGTGGACCGCGGTCGCCAGGTTCGATATCGAACTCAACTTGCTGTCCTTCAACTAGGGTCTTGCGACCTTCGCCCTGAATCTCCGAGTAGTGAACAAAAACGTCAGGCTGGCCATCGCAAGCGATAAAGCCCCAACCCTTTTCGTCATTGAACCACTTAACGGTTCCTACAGCCACTGTGGGCCTCCTTGTTTCTTTTAGCTCAGCTTTCGCCTCACCGGAGGGAACCACAACGGCAACCTCGAGTACAAGGCTACTTGGTAAATGGGCGTTCTATAAATGTTTTTATTATTTGTGAATCTGGGTGCCTGACGGGCTGTCCTCAACCACCCAGCCCAAATTCACCAGTTCGTCACGAAGGCGGTCTGCTTCGGCCCAATTCTTCTCAGATCTAGCCGTATCTCTGGCTGAGACAAGGGCTTTAGAGGTTTCATCCACCTCGTCGCTACTCGCCAGTAACGAGAGGCCCATTGATCCAAAGAGAGCGTTAACAGAACTAGCCAGTGCCAGAGCGCTGAACTCATCACCAGAGTCCGCGAGCGAGTTCGCTGCACTTAGCGCGTCAAAGAGTGCTGCAACTGCAAGTGGCGTGTTGAGATCGTCATCAAGTTGAGCGCACACTTGCGCCAGTAAATCAGCTGACAATCCTTCGAATGTGAAGTTGCTCTTCACTTCAAGTGAGTCACCAGCGAGGTAGGGAAGGTTGAAGCGACGAGCGAAGCTGTCGAGTCGTTCTAGTCCTCGTTCGGCGTCAGCGATTGTTGCTGGTGAAACTTCAATTGGTGATCGGTAGTGAGACCTAAGAACCAGCAAACGGTACGCACGCGCATCAGTCTTTTCTAAAAGGTCAGTCAACGAAGTGAAGTTCCCAAGCGACTTAGACATCTTCTCTTCGCCCACCATTACCCAGCCATTGTGCGACCAGTGTTTAGCGAAAGCACGTCCAGATGCGACGGCCTGGGCTCGTTCGTTTTCGTGGTGAGGAAACTTGAGATCAAATCCTCCACAGTGAAGATCGAATCCATCACCGAGAAGTCCGAGTGACATGACAACACACTCGGTGTGCCATCCGGGTCGCCCGTCACCGAATGGTGCTGGCCACGATGGCTCACCGGATTTTGCGTTCTTCCAAAGTGCGAAGTCGAGTGGCGAACGTTTTTCGTCGTTCGCTTCTATTCGTGCGCCAGCACGAAGTGAGTCGAGTGGTTGTCCAGCGAGCAGGCCGTAGTCAGGAACTCGTGACACGTCGAAGTAAATGCCATCACTGCACGAATACGCAATGTCTTTTTCTAAGAACTCAGAGATCAACGTCACCATGCCATCGACATACTGCGTGGCGTGGGGCACTGCGTTAGGTCGCGCAACACCAATGGAGCGCATTGCGTCCCACCAGTGGTTTTCGTACGTGTTGGCTACATCTTCTTCAGTTGTTCCTTCGCGATTAGCGCGGTTAATGATGTTGTCGTCAATGTCAGTGATGTTGGAGACGAAGGTGACGTCAAGTCCCTGGAAAGTGAACCAGCGCCGAGCCACGTCCCAGACCAGGGTGAAACGCCCGTGGCCGAGGTGAGGAAGGTCATAGACCGTAGGGCCACAGACGTACATTGACACCTTCGCGGCGTCACGAAGCTGTAGTTCCCTTACTTCTCCGTGGATGGTGTCAAACAGACGAATCACAGTTCAAGGCTACGTGAATTTTCACGCCGATATTTGCCGTTTTCATAGTCAACAATCCACGCTCTACTGGTCTGCCACTGGCCACTGGCATCCTTAAATGCCTGTAGCCGCCCACGCTGAATAGCGGTGCGCATTGCAGTCACTTTGAAATCATCTGATTCAAAATTTTCGAGTGGTTGCACTTCGAGTGGGTCGAGCACCTTGGGATTAACCAGACGGTAGAGGCTGTTCGTAACTTCACGCGCCACGAGTGTTGCAATGGGCACGAAGTCATTGCGAAAAGCACTACCAAGTGAGTCAATATATTTGTCTCGGTCACGAACACGAATCACGCAAGGCGGATAGCCAGTTCGAACGAGTTGCAAATTGAGCAGTGCTCTGCCCGTTCTGCCGTTGCCATCAATGAATGGATGAATTTGCTCAAACCTGGCGTGCATGCGAGCTGCGTGCATGATTGGATGCTCACCTTCACGTGGTGTTTTTAACTCATCAATCCACGTGCGAATGTCCGCATCAACCTGCGTCCATGGCGGCGGCGTCATGCCATCAGAAAAAGCTCGGATCTGATGACGGCGAAAATTGCCCGGAGACTCTTCTTCGCTCGCACCCTTGACTGGTTCAACGTCCCACACGGGTGAAAGAACCATGTGGTGAAGACTTCTCAGTTCAGCGAGTGTGATGACATCTCCGACGTGCGAAGCCTTTAGTGGTTTTTGATCGTAGACCCAGTTCGCGCCGGCGGCATAACCACGCACTTCCATGTACTCAACGAGTTTCTTGTTTCCCAGAGCTTTTCCGTCCTCTAGTAACACGCCAACTTCGTAAAGGCTCAAAGTGTTTTGTTCAATCGCGGTCGAATTATGAGTTTCTTCGAACAGCAACTGCTGCCATGAATCATCGCTGCGCGGAAGTGCGGCCCACGAATTGCCCTTGTTTACTTGGCCAATAACTTCATCAAGCTTTTTCAGCACGCCCTGCAACTCTTTAGGATCTGTGCCTAATTTGTTGTGTAAAAGCATAATTAACTCTAACACAACACTTTCAAAATCATTATTTGGATTCACAGCAACACAACGGTCGCCAAGTCCCTTGGTTTCCATTATTTTTCTGGGCTCGCCTAAACTTGGCTAACCATGTCAGACGCCCTACAGCCTTCAATGAAGGCAACTCCCGAAAAACCATCTATCGATGGCATTGAAGCCGTCTGGCTAGAGAACTGGGACGCTGAACAGACCTACGCCTTTGACCGCAGCGCTACTCGCGAGAACGTCTATTCCATTGACACTCCGCCACCAACGGTGTCTGGATCACTACACATCGGACACGTATTTAGCTACACCCACGCCGACGTCATAGCTCGCTACCAGCGCATGACCGGAAAGCAAGTCTTTTATCCAATGGGCTGGGACGACAATGGCCTTCCAACCGAGCGACGCGTTGAGAACTACTTCGGCGTTCGCTGTGACCCGTCACTTCCCTACGACCCGAGTTTTTCTCCACCTGAAAAAGCACCAGAACAGAAGATCTCAATTTCCAGAAAGAACTTCGTTGAGCTCTGTCACCAGTTGACTCAAGCCGACGAAGTTGTCTTCAAGGATCTATGGCGCAACCTTGGTGTGTCAATTGACTGGACGCTCGAGTACTCAACTATCTCTGCTCATGCGCAGGCCATTTCCCAGCGCGGCTTCTTAGAGATGCTTCAGCGCGGAGAAGTGTATTCAAGTGTTGCGCCAACGCTCTGGGACGTGGACTTTAGAACTGCTGTTTCACAGGCCGAACTCGAAGACCGTGAACGTCCAGGTAACTACCACCGTGTTGCTTTTAAGAAAGCTGACGGCAGTGGAGCGATTGAAATTGAAACAACCCGACCAGAGTTACTACCGAGCTGTGTCGCACTTGTTGCCCACCCCGACGATGAACGCTTTAAGGCGCTCTTTGGAACAAACGTCATTACGCCTCTCTTCTCCGTTGAAGTGCCTATCCTCGCGCACGAACTCGCGGACCCAGAAAAGGGTGCCGGTATTGCCATGATTTGTACATTTGGTGACACCACTGACGTCACTTGGTGGAGAGAGTTATCGCTTCCTACTCGTGCACTCATTGGCAGAGACGGACGTTTCCTTCCAGCAGAATTCGGCTCTGAGCAGTTCCCTTCCACCGATGCAGAAGGAGCGAATGCTTTCTACGCGGGCCTCGAAGGAAAGACCGTCAACCAGGTTCGCGCATCCATTGTTGAAGGACTCACGCAGTCTGGCGCACTGATTGGTGAGCTAAAGCCAATCACGCACCCCGTTAAGTTCTACGAAAAAGGTGAACGTCCACTCGAGATCGTTACTTCTCGCCAGTGGTTCGTTGCCACCCTTAAGCACCGCGAAGCTCTGCTAAAGCGTGGCGAAGAACTCTCTTGGCACCCAGACTTCATGAAGCACCGCTACAAGTCATGGGTTGAAGGACTCAACGTTGACTGGAACATTTCACGCCAGCGCTTCTTTGGAGTTCCGTTCCCAGCTTGGTATCCAACGGACGCCAATGGCACGATCAACTTTGATGCGCCCATTCTCCCTGAACTTTCAGAACTTCCTATTGACCCTTCGAGCGATGTTCCTAAGGGATTCAGCGAAGCGAAGCGCAACCAGCCAAATGGTTTCGTCGGTGACCCTGACGTCATGGATACGTGGGCCACGTCTTCTCTCACTCCACAGATTGCTGGTCACTGGGGAACAGAGCTGTTCGAGAAGATTTTTCCGATGGACCTACGACCACAGGCGCACGAAATCATTCGCACCTGGTTGTTCTCAACTGTTGTGCGCAGCCACTTCCAAGAAAACAGCTTGCCGTTTAAGAACGCGTTGATCTCTGGATGGGTACTAGACCCAGATCGCAAGAAGATGTCTAAGTCGGTAGGCAACGTTGTAACGCCTATGCCACTTATTGAAACTCACGGCGCCGACGCTCTTCGCTACTGGGCAGCATCTGGTCGCCCAGGAACTGACACGGCGATTGACGAAGCACAGATGAAGATTGGTCGCCGCCTTGCGATCAAGACTCTCAACGCTTCGAAGTTCGTGCTCGGTCGCCTAGAAGGAATCACTATTCCTTCCCCGGCGCAGATAACAGAACCTATTGACCGCGACTTCATTGCATTGTTGGCCAACGTGGTCAACGAATCAACCGCTGCGTTCAACACGTATGACTACGCACGTGCTTTAGAGCGCACCGAAGCATTCTTCTGGACGTTCTGTGACAACTACGTGGAGCTCGTTAAGACCCGTGCATACGGTGAAGGCGAGAACGCGACTGAAGCTGGAACAAACTCAGCTCGTGCAACGCTCGCCATTACCTTGTCGGTTCTGCAACGTCTCTTGGCTCCATTTATTCCCTTCGTAACCGAAGAAGTGTGGCGCTGGTGGCACGACGGATCAGTTCACGTAGCTCCATGGCCAGTTCTAACTGAACTTGGAAACGTAACGCCGTCACGAGACAGTGCTGTTTACGAGCAGGTATGTGAAGTACTTGAAGCAGTTCGACGTGAAAAGTCAACACAGAAGGTTTCTCAGAAGAACGAAGTAGAACTTCTCAAGATTGATGGACCAGCTGAGCTGCTTGGTGCGATCCGAAATGGTGAGACAGATCTTAAGAATGCTGGTGGTGTAAAGGCATTTGAATTAAACGAATCAGCAACACTCAGTATTACTGTGACACTGAGCCCCGTGGCTATTTAGTGACTCCTAATTCAAACAGACAACTGCACAATGCAGCCGCCTGGTCTGAATACATCAGCGAAGAATTACTTTCCTCAAGATCGAGTCATAATGTTGCGTTCCGCGCATTGATTGGGTTTAACGATTCTTTACTGTTTGCAGAGATCAATCAAATCACTGAATACTGCATTGAGCCACCGCTCCCTTGTGGTGACTCAAGATATGACGCAGCAATTGCATCAATCGCAGAGTATTACCTCACAATTAATCAACTCCCAATTCCTACCTGGATTAAAGATCCGTCAAGGACGCTTACTGAGCCTTGGACTCCTAGCCCCTACTACGATCCTGAAGAAGTACACGAGATCTTTAGACGACACGGGGTGCTTCTTGCAATGTCCGAGTTAACCAGCGTCTAGGGACTACCAGTCCAATGCAGTTCCAAGTTGGAGCTCTAGTAGTTCAATTGCTCCAGGTAGAAAGATTCTCATTGCTTCAACAACTTCAAATGGACTTTGAGATGGAGAATTACGCCTTCTAGAAATACTCTCAATACCTTCTTGCACAAAATGTGGACTCCTCAATACATGGCGAGTTAAGAAATCATCAATATTCTGCGCTTCAACACCAAATGAAGCGCAGTCTGCTGGTAAAAAGTGCTTGAGATTATTCGTGACAACGACACTCGCCTTTATGTGGACTGCTGCAGCCAAAACATGCCTGTCGCCAATATGATTTGTCATCAACTTCTCAAGACCCTCTGGCACATCAATCAATGCGTTGGGCAATGCATTGTTCATGAACTGGAATCGACGCTGCAAAAGTTCACGATTTACTTCCCGACGATTTAGAAGAATGTTTCTCTCAGTGTCATCAAGAATTTTCTGAGTCCAGTGTGCCTGAAATAAGCCAAGCGCACTCAGCGTCATTAACAAGTCAGTCGAATTAGCGCCAAAAAGGACGTTCGAGTCAAGAACCACTAATTGAAGTTTCAAAGTTATAGCTGACTAAAGAGGCAGGTTGTTTTCAACAGAGAACTCGTAAAACTCTTTCATGGTTTCATCAAACTGAACTAATCGAGAATCGCGATATTTCAAAACTTCTGAAAGTTGAATGCGGCGGTGAGTGCCAACTTTGTGAAATGGAATCATCCCAGTTTCAAGAAGCTTGACAACATGAGGTCGACTTACATTAAGAATTTCTGCAGCTTCCTCTGTAGAAAGCTCAGCATTGATCGGTACGACACTCACCCCTTGCCCGGATTCGAGTATTGCCATCACAGATGCAAGCAACTCAACAACTGAAGGAGGAAGCATCAAGTGAGATCCATCAGCCAAAAGAATTGATGGTGTGCCATCACTACGT
>Ga0214167_1000610_pt1 | contig 17163 bp, 24 predicted proteins | sample TroBogypolimnion_45_FD_153006 | JGI IMG/M metagenome (GOLD analysis project Ga0214167, IMG submission 153006) | Freshwater microbial communities from Trout Bog Lake, WI - Practice 18AUG2009 hypolimnion v3 | ecosystem: Environmental > Aquatic > Freshwater > Lake > Hypolimnion/Profundal zone ... | reverse complement strand
TGGGTCCGTACTATATGGGTTGTATGCTTGAAAACCTGAAATATTACCTGAAGCATCTGTATTGAATAATTGATTTTCAGTAGCCCCCAACATATTCATTACATACGGTTGCGCGTAGTCAGGAATGTTGGTATTTTGAACTGTCGTATTAGTAGGGGCAGGAGTACCACCACCACCAAAAGAAAGTGTAAATAGGTTATTAATTAACCAAGCTGGACTAAAAAATTTAAACATGTAGTACCTCTATATTAGCTTTGAATATACCTTATCAGTATGTTTATAACCCAAGTACTCAAAGAGCCTTGAATTATCTGAATGCACTTTTGTACCATAGATAATGCGATTAACACCAATTCCTTTTAGCACACCTTCTGCGTACTGGAACAACTTGATGCCAATTCTGCCTTTTCTATATGGTTTTGAAATAAAATACGCATCTTCAAATGCGGTAATACAGGTTTTATAATGCGTGTGGGGCTGAATAACAAAAACAATATAACCTGCTAAATTGCCATCAACCCTACATGTAATCACTCGTAACATACCCGCATCTTGTAGTCTATCGAATGCATCGTAGTTCGGGTCCATCTGAAACTCTTTTGTTACTGACAACTCATCATAATGCTCTTGGTATAACTCACTTAACTCAATGACTCTAATACCCTCATCTGCGTAGATAACTTCCATTTCTTTCTCCTAGTGTGTACTAGGTGCTATTATGCAGGTAAAAAGTTGTTTGGGTCAATCTGTTTCCCTTGTTTTTTGTTACCTGTCCTAGCTTTACGTACATTATCCATCATGCTGTGAAGCTGTTTTGAACCCGCATCTGTTGAACCATTACCTAAGTGACTAACCACATCTGCTGGAACCACGAACTCACCATCAGCTAGTCGTGCAGGTTGTTTGTTTGCAATCACTGCAGGAATGTTGTCGCTCATACCATCACCCGGACCTTTAAGCAAGCGAGGAGCACCACCAGCAGCATAACCGCCTAGTGTTGAGTGGTCTGCACCAAGGATACCACCTGCAGCGAATTGACCATCTCCAGCCTGTGGCTGTGCCGCGCCTTGTGCCGCTTGTTGTGCTTGAACTGTTACAGGAGTTTGGTTAAACCCCATTGGTGCCGCAGTTTGTTTAGCACGATTTGCATAGCTTACTAACGCTTCTAGTTTCTTTTGACGATATGCAGCAGCTTCATGTGGTGCTAAGTGTGTTGTGTTTGCATCGGTATCTTGATTAGTGCTCCAAGGTGAAGGACTGCCAAGCATTGAAATATTTGACATATCCATAGTTGGAGTACCAACGACATCACCACGACTAAACGCAATAACGCCACCACCTGCCATACCCGGAGTTGGTTCACCTGTATAAGCATTGGTTGGTACTTCATAGCCTGAATTAACTATTTCAGAACTTGTAGGCATTTGACTTGGAGTTGCGTATTGTGTATTAGCTTGTTGGCTTTGTGGGTACATCGCGCCTTGTGGACCTTGAGGTTGTTGTCCTGCCATAGCTGCAATACCGCCTTGGTCAAAAGACAAGATACCACCTGAAGCATATTGTGGTGTATAAACTGAAGTATTCGATTGTGGGTGTGAACCTTGGAAGTTTGGAGATAGCGTCATATCCATTGCTGGACCTGTAGGCTTTTTAACTGTGGGTTGTGCATAGCTTGGACCGAATGCATTTTGTGCTAATCGTAATCCTAGCATAGTAGCCATAGGATTTTCTTTAGCGAAAGCACCTGCGCCTTTAAGCATTGTAGATGCGTCTTTAAAACCACTCATAATAGGGTCTAATGCATTACCTAAAATACCTGATGCTGCTTGACCAGCGCCTAATCCTGATGCATTTGTACCTATTCCATTATTTCCTGCGAATTGACCTGCGCTATCTGCACCTGATGTATATGCTGGATTTTGGACACCTAAACCATTCGGTGCTTGATATGTAACTGAAGATGGAACCGCTGCGTCTGGAGGAACTACCTGTGCCATATTAGGGGCGGCGTTAATTCCTTGGCTTGCAGTTGCAGTTGGTAATGGGGTTGCAGCAACTCCGGGAATTACATCAGCGGCGGCAGTACCAGCGGCAGTACCTACACCAGTAGCGGCAGTACCAGCGGCGGCAGTATCAAGACCAATTCCTGCAAGAACTCCACCTGCATCAACAACTGAAGTATCTAAAAGAGGTATAGCCGCCGAATAAGCCGCGTCTTCAGCTGCAGTTGTGCCTAATATCTCTGGTAATACTGATGATGCAAAAATTCCAGCCATAATTGTAGTCCTTATTTATTTATTGTATATTACCATGTTAAGTCTTGACTTTCAAAACATTTCCTGCTGTTGTATCTCGATAAACTGTGCCTGTTCTAAGTGTTGCTAGGCTTGTTTGTGTAGGCAGTCTGTCAATATCTAAAACTAAGCCCGCCGCCGCTGAAACTCCCGGACTATCTAGCTGTGCAAAGTATAGGCGCAACACGTTAGTAAGCTGGTCTATGTATTGTTGACTATACTCAACAGGAGCAATTGGTAAGTTGGGTGCTTTAGTTGTTCCAGTAGCCATTATGCGATATTCCAATACTTAACTTCAAGTTCTTTGCGGGCAGCGGCGGCTTCTTCAATTGTGTTGAAGCATTTAGAATAATGTGATTTTTTATTTTCAGTTATCTTAGCCATATATTTATTACCTATTTTTGAAACTCCTGTAACCCCAGAATTATTACTTTTTCTAATCCTAGTATTTCTATTTTGTACTTTAACTCCTGCCCAACGACAATTAGATGGCTCATAATTTCCGTAAGTATTAATACGGTCTAAGGTTTCATCCCCAATAGGTTCTCCCATATCGGCAACAAAACTAATATAATCTAACCATCTATCACAAACTGTAACTCCTGCCCCACCATATCTAGGGTAGTCCTTATCATGTGTTCTAGTGCATCTACGTACCATCGCTCTCCATGTATTATAAGATGCATTTTTCCACCCGCCATGCTTAAAGTTTGGTATTACACAACCACATGATGCTGTATTTCCAGTAACAAGCGACCCAGCCACTACATCAATTTCATTTCCGCAATCGCACTTGCACTTCCATAAAACTTTTTTCAAATTGTTTCTACCAGCTTGTTCTATTACTAGCAACTTGCCAAATCGTTGTCCTATTCTGTCAGTTAATTTCATTTTAATCTCCTTTGTTGAAGATTTTATTATACAGACATTTGGACAGATTACAAGGTCATCTCCTACCATCAGGACGGATGTCTATGCGGGGCATTCCAAGTTGCCAAGCCACACCTAGTCCAGTAGACTCAATTCTAAAGCTTAACTGACGACCACGAAGGCGTGTATATACTTGCCCTGTGAACTGCTGAATATTATATGTACCTTTAAGGCTATAATTATCGCCACTTGTAACAACAGGATTATCAGCTTGTCCGTATGGAGTACCTGAGTTTTGTCTAGGCTTAACAGTCATAGTAACAGCAGGGTCGTTTACAGTTGAACCATTAAAGTTTACGTCTGGTAGTATGCGCCACACAAACCCAAAGTTATGACCGTCACCAATATCAAAGTCAGAAGATTGCACATAAGCATCAATAGCAACTGAAGATGGACCCGCATTATCGTCAACTGAAGACTCATGATATAAGATTCTATTGTTATAGTCAGTAGCCATAGGATATTTACGAATGCCTGAATCTAACCAAGCAGTACGTGCCATAGTGCCATAGTACCAAACGCGGTCTACATAGTTATAGATGACATACTTATCAATCGATGTACCACTACTAGAGTTACTTACGTAGAACCACCATACTTCGTTGAACCCCTCATTACTACCTGAAAATACTTGGAATGCTTGGTCTAGGTTAATATCATCATATATGTACTGTCTTAGTGCACAAGGTAAGGTTTCTACTCGACCTGAATACATGTAGAACTTATCTATACCCATCCAGTATGTAACGTTGTTTACTGTAATCATAGCATTAGGAGATACGACAGATATATTATCCATCAATATATTAAAACCCCAAACATATGGGGCACCTAAATACTGCATTGAATATATTGCGGAGTCAGTCCATATAAGAATTTCTTGGCGTGTAGCCCGTGCACCCATAATAAATGAGCCATTAGTTAATGGGAATTCACCCGACTGATTTGTAATTGCTGGAACCCATTGATTTGGGTCTAATTGGTCTGACCAACGTACAAGCATTGGGTTGAATGGGGTTGTTGGATTACCTGATACATATGAATTAGCGCCAAAAGCAATAACAAATTTTTGAATTGCTGAAGTAATTACTTGGTTTGTAGCTACTGGAACATACGCACTTCCAGATAGTGTAGCTAAAGATACCGCCCTTGCACTATCACCATCTGCGTCTGTCCAGTAATAGATAGCACCGCCACGAGGAGCAATTACTAAGTCTTCTCCAAAGTTATCATTAGACCATAGGCGTAACTGCTCAGCAATACCACCTGAAGCAATAGTATACGCAGAACCCCAAGTACCACGAGAGTAAGGACCTGCGCCCCAACCAGTACCTAACGTAAATACATCTAATCCAACAGGTACTTCATAAGAGATAGTAATCGTTGTACCGCCATGCCCTGTATCGCTTGAGTTAGCTAATACTGGTAGCCCTGTTGTCGGGTCCCTAGCAGTTATGCTATATGTAGTAGTTGTTACTTCTGTAACTTCTTGATACTCTTGATTAAGCACCGCGGCAGTAATATTACCACCTAGAGATACTGCACCTGAGATAACTATAAAGTCGCCCACATTCGGTGTATACCCGCCATCAACAATGGTTAAAGTACTTGAGCCAGCCGATGCGGTTATTGCGCCAGATAGGGGAGTAGAGATATGGATAAACGGGGTTATGTCATAATACTGACCTCCCTTCTCAATATAGTACTTTTGACTTGTACCTATACCTAGGTAGTTTGAACCGTCAAAGTCAATCCAGTTCCATAACGCACGAGCAATACCAATAAAGAAGTCATTTGATAAGCGTGACCAACCACCAATCTTTTCAGGAAAGCCTGAACGAAAACGAATTTTATCGCCATCATACCAACCGCCTTCATTGGCATAGTCAGTACCTTCTCTGTTAAGCCCCGGTCTGAACTCAAGTTTTTGTAATGGCATAGCTTAACCTTATATTGATTTGCCAGCTTGAAAGTCAGCTAGGCTTAATCCACCCGTATACTGCAAATGAGCAGTTTCTTTAAATGACTTCCAACGACCCGCCCATTCTAATCCTAATGCCTCACCAAGTTCAGCACACTTTAAGTAAGCAGTCGCATCAGACCATAATGGTTTGCCAGCAATCGTAGGAACCCAATCAAAGGCTACACGATAGTTGTGAAAAGACTGCCCACCTTTAGCATTAGTAACTATCTTACCTGCTATGGTACGACCTTGCGCATAGATTTTATTCTGTGCTTCTATATCCCGATAAGTAGAATAAATGAGAATTTCAAATCCATGTTCTTTACACACAGATATAAACTTCTCAGCAAGGTCTTTAACCTTTGGATGCAGGTCATCAAGTGAGCGACTATTTATCATTATTTTACTGCTGGATTACCTAGTTTTGTATTTACTTGAGCTACTGCTGTTTCAATACCTAAGTTTAAAGCCCAGCCTGCTGTACCTTTAATAGCATCACCTAAGTCACCTTGAGCTGCTTTTAAACCTGCTTGTACTGCAGCTGCTTTTTCTGCGCCAGATTTGTCAGTAGACATTTCTAGTTTAACTAGGTTTTCAATTTCTTGAAATACACCTGAACCGATAATTGCTTGAACCAAATGTGCTAATGCACTCATTAAAAAACTGTTAATCATTTTGTAACTCCTTAGTTAGTACATCTTATTAAAACCATAGCTCCATCAACTTGACCAAGCCATTCTATTATAGCATCTGCTGTATTACTCGCCTGTGAGATGGGACTTCTCAATAACAACTTCATTGCTGGCTGGCAAACCAACTTTGGAGGAAGTGGCTGCAGTAATGGCTGGATTAATGAACAACCCGACAATAGCCACAATAGCCCCACCAATAGTAACCAATTGCTCATCACTAATAGGAAGGTCAAACCCAAATGCTTTTGAAGTGGCGACAATCGCTGCAAGTAACCCTGCAACGACTGAACCTGTAATCTGACCATTTTTCCAAGCTGCTGCATGTACACAACACTCTCCTTTACGATACACATTTAGTAACGCTAATAGTTTATTCATTTTTATCTCCTTAATTAAGCGGTTCTATTCCACATATAAACCACGATGTATGGTTGTAAGTTAGCGTTAGTGACTGAAACACCTGTTGTAGTTACGCTAGTTGCTACAGTAATACCTGTTGTTGCTGTATCTGTATTTGGATGCGTTGTTGCTGGGTTTGTTAAACATTGTGTTGAGTTACCTGATTGTGGTTCTGTACTACCTGCTCTATCATATCCATGTGCGTGTCCAGGATCAGTTACTACTGAAGTTGCCGTATGTGTATGACTTGGAATAATTGCATTAGCACTACCACCTACCGCACCTGCTATCCAACCTGTACCTGCACCGATTAGTACCTGTCCTGTAGCAAAGGCTACCCATGTACCAAAACCAAATATTGAGTTAGGATTAGTTGCTACTGTAGATGTATATATACAACCTACTGGATATAAGGCTTGTAGGGCTGCTTGCACAAACGCTGTTGTTGCTAAGCTAGTAGTACTATCCCCAAAAGTTTGGGTTGTTCCTGTTACAGCACTTGCGATTGTTCCAGTTACATTAACTGCATTAGTCGAATTTAATACCGTATCTACACCTACATAAAACTCAGTACCATCGCAGTAAACTGTTTGTGTTGCGCCATTAGCAATGGTTATACCTGTGCTTGATGCGGTTTGAATTATGATAGCAAAGCCGCCGACTGTAGAGTTCTTGATGATGTACTGCTTATTAACCGCAGGGGCAATGACACTTCTAATTGCTGAGTTCGTTCCGCCTACTACAAGTACAGCATTACGTGCTTCATCTGAAATACCATTAAGGTCAGTAAGCGTGTAGTTTGCATTGACCATCGTAATAGCCCGCACACCAGTAATGGCTTGCTCTAACAGAGTTCCTAGGTTGGTGTTGGTTGTAGTACCCCAAGTACCTGATTGGTCACCGTTACCGATAAGCTCTAATTTTAAACTTGGTGAAAAGGTTGATGCCATGATTTAGTCCTTTATTGGGAGTCGTCAACTGGGGTCCAGCCAGTTACCTGATTATTGTCGATTATACCCCATGATTGCGTTTGTGTATCGGATATTGCATTCCATGTTACTACTTGCCCATCATTAATCTTAATCCAACCCGCAGGGAAGCTAATATCAAGCATATTTAATACTTCTGTAATACTTGATTTAAATTGTGCTGATATTGTTGATGTGTCTAATGAATTTAAATTCTCTGTTAGCGTTTCTAAGAATTGACTTAATACTACATTTGCATCTGCTGAATTTAAATTTTCTGTTAGTGTAAAATTAAATGCACTAAGTACAATACTAAAATCTGCTAGTGTTATATTCTCTATAGGACTTTGAATAAAGTTAGCCAGTATAGAAATAACATCGCCCATCGTAATAGTTTCAGTAACGCTTTGAGCGAACTGGGCTAAGATTGTAGGTGTATCTGCTACTGTTATTGGTTCTGTCAGGCTATTTGAGAACTGCGCCAAGATTGCAAGGACATCTGCAGCGTTTAACGGTTCTACTCTAGTTTCTAATGCCGCAAAGTACGGCACTAGGTTATCAGCTACTGTGATTGGTTCTGTTATGCTAGGGTTAAACTGTGCGCTTATTGTTTGTGTGTTGTTAGCAGTTAGTGGCTCGCTTATTGATTGCAAGAAGTTAAACTGTGTTGTAGGGTTATCGGCTAGTAAGGTTATGTTTTCTGCAACGCCCACAATAAATAACCCAGCCTCTGAGTTAAAGTCATCTAATGTTATTGGCTCGCTAATGCTTTCGGTAAAAGTCCAAGTTTGCGTGTTTGTATCTGCCAGCCCAATGTTCTCAGACATAGTTGCACTAAATACCGCATTAGATAATGAGGCAAATGGTACTTGAGCAAATGAAGCTATCCCAAACATTTATACAACTTCTTCCCATAAGTAGTCTGCGTTAAGTACAAAGTTGCCTTCTGGTTTAGGGGCTATAAATACATCATTGACTGCATCATAGCTATAACCAATACCAGCATAGTTACCTCGTAATGGAGTTCCACCTTGAGTATGTTTATTGCCATAGGTATTGTATGAAGTTTGAAGCCATGCACCCGGACTTGAGTCTACGAATGTATCAAAAAACTCTTGTTCAGCAACAATAACATTAACTACTTTACCATCACAAACTTTAGCGAAATGACTCATGCCGTATAGCTCCCTGATGCTGTAAATTTAATAATAGTATTTAAACCTGATGTAGTAACTGTAGGTGAGCCTGTTGTAGTGCCTGAATAAAGTGCGGTTGGTACTGAAAGAATAACAACACCTGAGCCTCCTGCCGCTCCACCAACATTACTTAATTGGAATCCACCGCCGCCTCCTCCTCCTGTATTTGGAGAACCATCTAATGGCGCAATTGTTGCAGCCCCAGAATTAGCAGCTTGCCCACCAGTACCCCCACCTCCTAGCCCCCCAGCTCCTATTGGAGTTACAGAGTTACCAATACATCCACCACCGCCACCAGCGTAATAAACAGAAGTACCTGTAATTGTACTTACTAACCCAACACCACCTCCACCTGCCGCTGCTCCACCTGCAGTACCAATAGCCCCAGCTCCACCACCACCACCTGAACCATAATTACCGCTAGGACCTGCAGAAACACCACCTGCATTACCTTGACCTGTTGTACCTGCACCAGCAGCTGCACCTGTAGCTGAAGAACCACCACCACCGCCTGAACCACCAGCAGTTGAAGCTCCAGTACCACCACCACCAACTCCACCTATACCACCACCTATTGCTGTAAGACTAAAAGCAGTTGAATTTACCCCATTTACTCGGACTGCTCCTCCTGCCCCAATAATAAATGAATACGTAGTTCCTATAGATAGCGAAGTAGTACCTGTTAAATATCCGCCAGCTCCACCGCCACCACCAATATACGCACCGCCGCCGCCGCCACCTGCAACTAAAACATAAGATGCTGAATAAGGATTTGGTTGGAATATCTCAGACCAAGAAGTACCATTATAATATTCCATAGAAACTAAAGTAGTATTAAACCCCATCTGTCCTGTTGCTGGGCTTGCAGGTCTTGTGGCTGTTGTCCAAGAAGAATTGGTAATGCCATTTGTTCCGTCTAAAACTATAGCCATGTGTTGTCCTTTATATGATTAGTCATAATCATTCCCAAAGAATATTAATTGAGCCAGCATCAAAGGTGTCTGTGCCATTTACTGTGGTGATACGTACTCGGTCTAGGACACCTGCAAGGGTTTTAGAACCTCCAAAAGAATAAAATACAGCTACATCTGAACGACCATCTATCCCTGTAGCAACCCATAAGTTAGTCGCACTATTTAATTGGCTTATTACTAATTGACCATTACTAACAGAAGATGCTGTATCTGATCTGAGTTGAAATCCAGTTGTACTTAATGCTGTAGAAGTAGTAGTCCCACCAACACCAAAATCAGCTGATAAATACCCTGTAGCTTCAACTCCACCAGATGTTCCTAATCTAAATTGCAAATAACTTGTACCACTTGTACTAACACCACTAAACATCACAGTAACCCTCTTAGCCCAACTAGGAATACCTGTAAAGTCTATTGACGTACCACTTGTAGAGGCTACTGCTGTACCTGATGTAATGACACTAGAACCCATACCATTGATAATAGGTGCTGTTAATGTTTGACCTGTAGCACTTGTAATTAGAGTGCCACTCACACTAGGCAAGGTTAATACTGTGGTGTTTGCTACTGCTGGCGCACTTAATGTGACACTTCCGCTGGTATCGCCAGCTACGACTATGCTACTCATATTAAATCCCTAGTTGTGTAGCTTCTGATTCAGCTTGACGTTCAGCAGCAGACTTAATATCAGCAGCCATTACAATGTCATCTTTTGAACCAACAATAGGTTCACCTGCTGCTAGTTTACGTTGAACTTCTACGTTCACTATTTCATCAATAGCAATACGGCAACGCTCATGAATAGCATTATCAATCCATGCTTGTTGTGAATATGCTACGAAGCCAAGTGCTTTATCTTCTGCATCTGAAAGTGTAATTGTATAAGTTGTCATCATTTATCCTAATAAATAACCATAAAAACATGAATGTCCTGGATACCATTGAACTGATGTAAGTCCAGCCCTTGGTTGCAATCCAACATAATCACCTGCTGCTAAATTCAACATTATTGAGCCATTAAATACATACCCAGCTGTTGTTGAATTTGCTGCAATTGCTGCATCTCCAAACGATACTTGGCTTCCATTTTTCCACCAGCTAACATAATTTCCAGAATTTACAAAATATATTTGAACGTAAAATATATAAGTACCAGCAACAGGTGCAGTATAGTAATAATTGCTTGTACTAAAACCAGTATTTTGATTTGAATTTGAAAATGTTGTGCTAAGTGTATTAAATGTAAAATATGAACCTAAAGCTATCGTTGGAAATCCAACAGTATTGCATGTTGCTAAAAAAGCTGGTTGATAAGGGCTAGTAATTCTTCCACTAGAGTCAATACGCATACGCTCAACACCAGCAGTTGATGAATCTGTAATTGCTGGTCCAGTATTAAATGTTAAATTTCCTGATAAGTTTACAAGCGCCCAATTATTTGCGCCTGTGTAATCAGAAATGCCAATTGCAGGATTGCATGCAGAGCCTGATGTATTAACATAAAAACCTTTACCCCAGTTAGAAGAAGACCATGCACCAGATGATAAAATTTGAAGTCTTGCACTTGGACTACTTGTACCAATCCCCACATTCTGACTAGTATCTATAGTGACCGCAGTAGTTCCGCCAGTTTGAAGGGCAAGTACTCCACTAGCATCACCTGAAGCATCAATGCCACCAACACCCGTTGTTTTTGCGTTTATCGTAGAAGCCATATTATATTACCGCCCTATTTTGTTTACAGTTATCCATATGATGCCTAATCATCGCATTTCCTTTACCTACCTTACTGCAATGTGGGCAAGTTCTTTCTATAGATAAATGCGCTTTATGCTCATCTGAAAACTTTTTACCTAACCAATGTCTAGCTTTAGCTCTGTCTTTAAAGTTAAGTTTAACTTCGTCTGTATGCTTTTTACCAAACATTCCATTATTTTCACCTGCGTTTGCTTGCCCAATTTTCTTTTTAGTTTCTTCTGATGTAACAAAAGTTCTACCTAAATTAGCTGCAATTATTTTTGCTATAGCTTCAGTTGAATGTGTTTTTCCATAAAATGAATTATTTTCACCTCTATTAGCATCACTAATTTTTTGTTTAGTTTCTACTGATGCTTTTTTTCCTATATTAGCATCTCGTAATTTTTGTTTTGTTGATTCAGATACCTCACCTTTATCAGAACCCCCATGCTCAATATTATATCCATTAGGAGCAATAGAGTTAAAAGTTGCTATCCAAAACTTTTCTAAATAATTTAATGTGTTTCTATTTAATATATTTGAACACAATCTTTCATATGTAAATTTATCTTTACCATGTTTATTATAAGCATCTTGTAATGCCAGTCCATGACCAAATTTATTTTTATAAACTATAGTCTGGCCTATATAGTGTTTGTTATTTACAGTATTAGCTACTAAATATATATGTGCATTCATCATAATATTAACCAACGGCTTCCACTAGGGATAGTCACGACTGCCCCACTACCGATTGTCATTGGTCCGGTTGCTGTTGCGTTATAACCCGTAGGAATAGTAAAGCTTGTTGATACTGTTGCATTATTTACCACTAAGCCGTTTGATGCGACTATTTCTGGAGCTGTTAATGCCCCTGTAGTTGGAACAAATGTGTACTTAGTACTTGTAACTTTAACGCCTGTTATAGAGCCTGAAGTAGCACTTGTAAATGTTGGATATAGTGCAGTAGCCGTTGTAGTATCGTCTGTAACTGTAACACTGCCAGCGGGTAACGCTGTAGATTGCCAAGTAGTGCCATTGGATGTTAATACATTACCTGATGATGATGGAGCTACTACTTGTAAGGCTGATGTCCCGTTACCTAGTAAAACATTGTTTGCTGCTAATGTTGTTGACGCTGTACCACCTGCTGCAATGGGTAAAGTTCCTGCGGCTAAAGCTCCTGCACTGGTTGAGTATAATGCATTGTTAGCAGCTGTAAAAGTAGTTAGCCCAGTACCGCCATAAGCTGAAGTAATCGTACCACCATTCCAAGTACCGCCAGAAACTACAGTAGTAGCTAAGTTTAGTGTATTAGTACCCCAATCAACTGCTGAAGGAACCTGACTATATGGAACCCATGTACCTGCAGTGGTGCCATTACTAACTAATACCCATTGATCGACACCACCCGGAGGAATTGTATCTAATGTAGTAGCCGCATTATCTATAACTGTAGCTGTAAGCGATGAGTCATTATCTATAGTAAATATAAACCCGTTTTGAAGGGTTGTTGCATTAGGCAGTGCGACTGTTTGTGTGGCTGTTCCAGTAATCCGTTGATATTGAGCAGAAGCTACAGTTAGTGTTAATGTAGTGGCTGAAGAAACAGTACTTGCAAAAGCAGTTAAAAAGTTATTAGCTGTTATATTTTGATTAGCATCACGGAGTACATTAGAGTTTGCTCCTGTTGATACTGTTACCCCTGTACCACCATATAATGTAGCTATTGTTGAAGCCTGCCAAGTACCTGATGCTATAGTACCTAGGGTACTAACATTACCACTTGCGTCTAACCATACACCTTTTTCTGAAGGATAAGTTACAAAGACATTGACTGTGCCTGAGAATGTAACAGCACTACCCGCATTGCTTGAAGCTAATATAGTTGTTCTAGTTAAAGTACCGCCTGTGGCATACGTGCCAATACCTACTTCCCAGTTTCCAGAAACGTCTGTAGATGAGTAGTAAGTGGTATTTCCGTTGCCAACCACGGCAAAAGATTGAAAGCCAGTAACTGAACCACTTAAAGTAAAACTTACGGTGGTGTTTGCTGTTCCAGTTTGCTGGACTCTGTCATTCAATGCTAGAGCCATTTAAGACCCCTTAGCTTGTTGCAGTAGTCGTGTAGGTCACAGCCACAGTATCGCCGACTGTCGTGATTTTAGGTGTTGCAAACGCACCAGCACTATATAAAGTACCTGCTGTACTAGACTGAGTACTTACTGCACCTGAACCTGTTACTAAGAAACAACCTGCAACTGTACCGCCAGCACCTGTAATAGTGTATGTGATTGAAGCAGCTGCAGAACTTGTAATATTAGCTGGAGATAAACCTGATGATGTCGCTGAAGCAAACACCGCTGTACCACGAACTGCTGAACCACCAACTGTGTAGGCAATAAACTCTGTCCAACCAGCGTGAGATGTCATTGTATCTGCAGCTAAGAAAGTTGGGCTTGAGTTAATAAGACCTAAAAATGGACCTACAACTGTGTAAGATGACCCTTTTAATAGTGTATCGAGTAGTAACTGTTTACCGATTGAGTTCACTAAGTTAGGGAATGATTCTTCCCATTTTAAGTTACCTGTGGCATCACGGCATTCAACGTGATAGTTCCCCATAATACCAACTGTTTCATTATCGGCTGCGTTTGTGTCCCAAATTGCAACAGCGTTATCGCCAAAGCCTTGTTTCTCTATCGTCATATAAAATCCTTATGAAATTCTTAAAACTGCGCTATTCGCAGTATCTGTTGGAAAAGTTATTGTAAAACTATTTACCGATGCTTTATCCGAACCAAAATTAAGTACAGCAACAGCGGCTCCAGTAGTACTATTATATATTAAAGCACCTCTACATGTGAAGTTTGCTGGAGTCCATGTTACATTATTGAACGACCAGTATGCGGTATTGTTTGTTGTATCAGCTATTGGTGCAATAAGAGTTAGTGCTTTCCCTCCTGCTGTATACCCAGTACCAACCACTTCATTTGTAACTGAATAAGCTACAGTCGTATTATCTAAATTAGCATTAGCATTATAGAGTGCAATCTTATAAACATAAGGCGATGGTGGATTAAAGTCTTCTAACCCACATAGTAAGTTATATTTAAAGATAGTGCATTGTGTCTGAATGATTGCCATTATGGGCTAACCTTTATCTTAGCTTGATGGTCACGATAAGTATCACCACGTTCAAGACCTGTACCCAATCTATTAAGTTGTGCAACAGCTTCCATGTACATTTTCTCGTAATAGGCAACCATATCCTGCTCACCCTTCATGAATAATATTGCCTCACGCATAGCACCATAAAACAATACTGGGTCATAGTTATCACCTAACCAGCTTGTACCTGTTGGGTTATCGATAGTAGATACAGTAACTGTAAATCCTCCACCCGCACCACCTAAGTAAGTATTGCTAGTGCTTAATACGTTACCTGTAACATAGAGTGAACCACCATCATTAATCGTAACGCTTGTAACCCCACCACTAGCTACTACAATTGTAGCAGTAGCATATGTACCTGAACCACCTGAAAGTGGGATATTATAATATGTACCTGTGTTATACCCTGTACCTGCAACGATTGTATTAAATCCAGTAATTACCCCTTGCACAATTGATACTGGATAGTAGAAGTAATGTAGCTCTACCCCATATGCCGTATCAGGTGTAGGAGCAAGAATTAATGAAAGAGATTCAATATTAGTTAGTTGTGAGCCGAACAGTGCGTAATACTTAGGTATTCCTGTAACATTTGGATTTGGGTATGCCTCACGCATATAGTTCACATCTTTGTTTAATAGATATGAGTAAGTTCCGTCAGCACCAATAACTGCTACAGAATAATTAGCCAGCCAATCAGCTGGAAGAGAAACGTATTTATTACCGATAGTCATTGAACCCGTTACGTTTTTACGTAGTGTAGGTATTTGTACGGTATTATAGATACGTTCTTCTGCTTCCATAATGAATGTAGGAATACTAGCTACAAATAGAGATTCATTGTTCTCCACATAGTTTTGTATTGCCTGTGATAGCTGAATGTAATTCATTATGCCATAGGCCCACGGGCTGTTTTACCTCTAGTAGCGCAACCATTACCACGAGTAACTAGACCAGATGTTTTTACTTTTGGTTCAAAGGGGTTGCCTAAACTAACACGCATTGGTTCAGTTGAAAGAGTTACATCATCTGCCAACATTTTATTAGGGTCTTGTTTCTTTTCGTCATGTGCCATGATAATTCCTTATTTTTGGTTATTAGCGCGAGCCATGTTACGACCCACTTTTTTCATAGCAGCATTTAAGCCACTACCACTTCTAGCCTTACCACCTTCAATACCAATGTCTTTACCTGAATCACCTAAGTTCTTACCCTTAGTCTTACCTGATTGTGTAACGCCATCTGCTGCTGATTTATAACCCATTTTAATACTCCTTAAGTTGTTGTTACCGTCACTGTACCTACATATGTTATAGCCATCAAGTCATTTCGTGTTAGTACAGCATCGAAGCTACTAGCTCCACCTACAGGTGCCCAACCCCATTGGAATTGACGACTACCATCCATTGAGTACCCATCTGTACCTACACCTGAAGCAGAATAACTGGTATCAGGTCTTGGCTCTCTAACCGCTTGTGGGTCATTAACTGGATAAAGTCCTAACTGTAATTGTGGCTGGTCAGGTTCCCAACACTCTGGACATACCTTAATACTAACTTGCTTAGTCTTAATTACTAACTTGCGTAGTTGTGTTAATTTATATCGTTGACCACATCGGTCACACTCTGCAATTGCATTCTTACCTGACGAGAACTTAGAAGCCATTATGCTACCTCAAATCTATTTCTTTTTGCGCTGTTCATGACCGCAGGTATCACTTGTAAATTGCTTATTGTATGTAACCCCGAAACTAATTCCCCTTGTAGTGGGGTTATATGGTCGACACTCCAATTAATTTTAGTTACTTTAGTACGTAATTTAGCCAATGCATATACTTCTTTAATCAACCATAGTTCTTCAGAATCAACCCATGCTGGGGTTCTATTTAGTTTAGAAACTTTACGTAATGTTGATAATGCATTTACAATGTGTTGGTTAGATTTACGCCATTTTGCTCTTGCTGCCCTATGCTTTTCGGGATTCGCAGCGGCGTAACATTTATCTCTTTGTATAACATAGTCTTTATTAGCTAACTTCCATGCTTTTTTAAGTGTACTTATACGCATTGAATTTGCTGCCCTATATATTTTCATATATTTAGCAACGCAAACCTTGCAATCGTTCCCCCGTTTTGGGAATAAACTAATTGGTTTTTCTTCTGCGCATTTATCACATGGTTTCATATTAGCGAGTATAGCTCATATTTCTTGGTACGAATCTTATAGAACTCTTTTCCCTGTCCTCCTCAGCCGCTAGTCTAAATTGTTCTTCGTAATCTGCCTTTAACCCCATCACACGATTAGGGTCAGTGCCTTGAATCTTAATGCTTAGATAATAAGCTAAACCTGCAACCATAGCAGGTAAGAAACGGAATGGGATATCTTGTGTATTAGCACCATCACCAACGTCTTGAATTCTACGTAAACGCCAGTAAACAAATATGTATTGGTTATCAGGAGCGTTAGGGCTGGGCCAAACATTAATGGTCGGGGCATTGACTCCAGTAGGTGTCGTAGCACCTGATTGCCTATTAATCCATACTTGGATAGGACGACCTTGAGTTAATTTGTTTGGTATTGTTGAGTATGTAGATTCTGAAATTCGACTGATGTTAATATCAGTTTGATTTGACACACTATCTGAATTAGTACGAATTACTTGGTCTAATAGGTCAATAGTATCTACTGGTAACGTATAGGTTACTTGTCCTGTAGTTAATTGAATTTGCCCCTGCTCAATAGTCCACAAGTTAATGCCTCGATTAGCCCACTCAATAGTAAGTAAGTTAAGGCTTCTACGTGCTGTACGTAAGTCATATCCTGAACGCAACTCAGAA
>Ga0214167_1000598_pt1 | contig 17509 bp, 15 predicted proteins | sample TroBogypolimnion_45_FD_153006 | JGI IMG/M metagenome (GOLD analysis project Ga0214167, IMG submission 153006) | Freshwater microbial communities from Trout Bog Lake, WI - Practice 18AUG2009 hypolimnion v3 | ecosystem: Environmental > Aquatic > Freshwater > Lake > Hypolimnion/Profundal zone ... | reverse complement strand
TGGCGGCGGCTCGGCTGGGGCATTAAGCGGATCGCCCGGGAACTGGGGATAGCCCGAAATACGGTCAGGGACTGGCTGCGAGATGGTGTCGGCCGGCAATACTCGGGGCCGGTCAGATCCCCCTTGCTGGCAGAGCATCTCCCCTGGCTCCGGGAACGCTTTCTTGCCGGGGTCCGAAATGGCGATGTTCTTCGTCAGGAACTCACGACCCGAGGGGTGGTAGCCAGCCTCCGGACAGTGAATCGGGCGCTGAAGCCTCTCCGGCAGGACCTGGTGATGGCCAGCCGAGCAACGATCCGCTTTGAAACCCCACCTGGCAGCCAGATGCAGGTCGATTTCGGGGAGAAGTGGCTCGAGATCGGAGGCGTTCAGCAGAAACGCTATGTGTTCGTGGCGACGCTGGGATTCTCTCGCCGGACTTTCGCCATGGTGTTCGGCTCGATGCGGCAGAGGGACTGGATTGCTGGCCTTGAAGGCGCCTTCCACCATTTCGGCGGTGTCCCGCAGGAGGTCCTCACCGACAACGCACGCCCCCTGGTTCAGCGCCAGCAGGGTGGGAAAGCCGTCTTCCATCCCGAGTTTGCGGCCTTCTGCAATCACTGGGGTGTCCGCCCTCGGGCCTGCCAGCCCTATCGAGCACGAACCAAAGGCAAGGTGGAGAACGGGGTGGGGTATGTCAAAGGCAACGCGCTAGGCAGCCTTGCCTTCGAGGATGACGCCCATCTGGATCGCCACCTGGAGCAATGGATGGTGAATGTCGCCGACCAGCGCACCCATGGGACCACACACGAGCGCCCTGCTGATCGGTTCACCAGAGCAGAGCAAATGGCTCTGACTCCCCTCGGCAATCATCCAGCCTACCTTCGACTGCGCCGTTTCCTGCGCAAGGTGGCCACTGATGCCCGAGTCGATGTGGATACCAACCGGTACAGCGTTCCTCCGGTCTTTCTCGGTGAAACCGTGGAGGTTGTGATTGAAGCAGACAGCCTCCAGGTCCATTGGCGAGACCGAGTTATTGCGGAGCACACCGTGGCCCAGGGGCGCTACCAGGTGGTGGAGGACCCCGGCCACGTGGAGGGGCTCATGCTCAATTCGAGGCGCCCCAGGCCATCCACGGGAATCCTGCGTGACCTGGCGGAGTATGAGCGGGCCGTGGGGGGTGAGGCATGACCGACCCCCGGATGGAACGACTGGAACGTCATCTGTTACGCCTTCGGTTGGTGAGCACGAAGTCCCGACTGGATTCGTTGCTGGAGGAGGGAGCTCGGTCCGAGTTGAGCTTTCTGGACTTCCTGGACAAGGTCGTGTCCGACGAAGTGAATTCCAAGGACGCCAAACGAGCCCAGATGCGGGCCCAGATGGCCAAGTTCCCCCTGGACCGGACACTGGAGTCATTCGACTTCAGCCTTCAGCCAAGCTTGGATCGCCGTCTTATCACGGAGCTGGAGACGGGCCGATACCTGGCCAACGCAACAAATGTCCTGCTGCTGGGGCCTCCGGGGGTGGGTAAGACCCACCTCGCCATCGGCCTGGGGAGAAAGGCCATCCAACAAGGGTATAGCTGTCGTTTCATCACTGCGTTGGACCTCGTCCACCAGTTGGCTGTCGCAGAACAACACGGTGCCCTGGAAACGGCGCTGAACCACTTCGGTCGGCATCACCTATTGATCCTGGATGAGTTGGGCTATCTGCCACTGGCCCGTGCAGGGGGCCACCTCCTGTTCCACCTGATCCGTCGGCGGTATGAAAAGGGAAGCCTGATCATCACCAGCAACCAGCCTGTTGGATCCTGGGGGGAGGTGCTGGGAGATCCCGTCGTGGCAACAGCGGTGCTGGACAGGCTCCTGCACCATAGCCACGTCCTCACCATCAAGGGGGAGAGCTATCGCCTGAAGGAGAAGCGCCGGGCGGGAGTCATCCCTATCCGAGAAGGGGATGCGAAATGAATCGGTCCCGGGGGGCTGTCCTCCACTACGGCCTAAGGCCTTCGCTCCGGACAGCCCCCCGGGAAGCCACGATCAGGGGGTCAGAAGTTTTGTCGCCTGGCCCTACTTTGCACGTCCACCAACACAACCAGGGGGGTCAGTTTTCGTGGCCAGAGGGGGGTTAGATTTGGTGTCCCTTGACAGATGCGCTGGGAGTGGTTCGACGCCAACCAGAGAACCTATGTCGTGGGCAAGGCGAAGGGTAAGGAAGCGAGAGTCCTGCCTGTCCCTGACTGGCTGTGGAGTGCCATCCAAGGGTTACCCAAGACCCTGAGTGAGTGGGTGTTCCCTGCTGAGGATGGCAAACCCCACCGCCCCAACTACTGCCGGACTGTGCTTGATACCGTGGCGAAGGAACTGAACCTGGGTCGCCTCTCACAGCACCGTTTGAGGGCAACCCACGCCTCGATCCATGCCGAACTGGGCACCCCATTGCCTGACATCCAGGCGCTCCTCGGTCATAAGTCGATCACCACGACCATGCTCTATATCGAGCAGTCGCTGGAGAACAAGCGCAGGGCACAGGACTCCATGGGTCGCAGGTTGGGACTCATGGTCGAGCAGCCTAGCGCAGCTGCCACAGTCGTATAAGCGCCTCGTACGCCTTGCTGGACTTCTGCCCTGCCTGGGTCCCTGGAGCGCCTCTAGGGGCATCCAGAGCGATTCCTTGACAACTCCATAACGAATGACATTGCCCCGGTGGGCGCTGTGGAGTAGCGTTTGCCGAGTATCCTTCCACCTACTTGGATTCGCTTAGCGCCTCTCCACAAGCAGGTCCGGTTAGCTCAATTCGTTAGGGCTCAGTCTAATGACCAATGTTCGCCGAGTAGTTCTCATCTCTTCTCTGGCTTCAGTGATATTGGCTATGTTTGTTATGTATTCCGTGTCTGATTATTATCGTTCGAAGTTATTTCAACCCGACCAGTTCCTTGTAGAAGTGACCAAACGTAAAGGCGATCTTGATCTGATCTCCAATGGTCTCTTTTATAGGGGGAGTGATAGCAATTTTCACTATTTTATCGAGTGGAGAATTCCTGGAGCCAGTGACTTTTATATGGTTAGGCGAGAACTACTACCGATACCAATCGAGTTCCAAGTGACAAAGGACCGCAAGAAATGGGCTCGGTGCTCTGGCTGGTTCCACAGACCCAATGATGCATCGAGTTCTAAACCCTAATTTCCAAAACACTCCGGTTGGCTGGCAGGCTGCCCGCCCACCTAGGCTGCCTCTCCCCCTCTCCTGGTCAAGCCCAGACCCGCCTCTGTGAACGAGAACCACTGATAGACCCTCTTGCCTAGGTTGGTGGTGTTCCGCCTCGCCAGGACCATCAGAGCGGTTCTAGGGGTATCCAGTGCCGTCCACTGGAGTATTAAGTGCGCTATTTCGTTGTCCTAGCGAATGTTGTGGGGTAGGTTGGCGATGTAGCTTGGGAAGACCTCATGCACCCATATGCCAACGCTGGTGGTGACTCGGGTGTAGCAGCCTTCGAGGTTGCTGCTGACTCGATTACCGTTCAATTCCGTGACGGTGCCACCTACCTGTACAACTATGCAGAGACAGGTAGCTCCCACATAGAACAGATGAAGCAGCTGGCAGTAGGCGGAAGCGGGTTGAACAGCTACATCAATCAATATGTGCGTAAGAGTTACGCTGCAAGGCTTAGGTAGTGGGGTTCCGCCCCCATGGGTCCACAGGATCGGTTCTATAGGCATCTATAGCGGTTCCACTGGTTCCAATAGCCGATTACATAGCCTTTCTGGTGGCTGTAAGGTGGCGTTTGCCGTGTAAACAAGTCATCCTGGATTCCAACCAACGCCCCATTGCAGGCGAGTTCAGCGTTCAATCCCACATCAAAGAGGCATTCATGATTAGCACAAAAATCTCACAAGGATTTTTTCTTGCCTTCTACCTACTGTGCATACCTCTATTGAATCTCCACGCCGAGCAGAAAGATGAATCAATATCAAAGCATGTAATAATCAAATCAATAAACATTAAGGATGAAACCAAATCGACAACTATAGATACAACTTTTTTTCAAGCTCAAATTATATCATCACTAGAGCAGGCAAATTACATTTATTCAGCTCTGAATGAACCCACACTAGGTATCAATTTAATTATAAAAATGTGGACAGGTCCTGAAGGCATTAAATTCTGTCAAATCAAAGAAAATATTATAGCTAAAAATGATTTACTGACGACCTCCCTCGAACTTTATTCAGTGATCCCGTCAACAGAAAATTTAACTACTTTCTGTGAACAAACTACCACTAGAATGGTTCGGGATATATTGCTTAAGAACAAACTGATTACTAAGTCGGAAATCTCCAATACATCAGACAACATTAAGGTAATTCGCAATCCCGCTTCACCCGTGATGGTTGATTTTGCTGATATTAAATCCTTCTCTCAGATTAAAGTTAAATTTCAACCACCTGCCCCACGTTATCCCTTATATGCGAAGGCAAATTCAGTAAGAAGTAAAATTGTGTTACTTATGACTATCGATGAATTTGGAGTTCCAATTGTATCTAGTGTGCTGATGGGGCATCCAATGCTAGATGAAACGGCGCTAGCTTTCAGCATGAAGTGGCGTTTTGAACCTGCCATGATCAATGGGGTGAACACTAAAGCTAAATTCGCATTAACCATCCAATTTCAATAATATTTGACAGATGGGTGTTTGCTAATGATTCCAGCAGGTTGGAACTGTGATGTCTGCGGGGAGCAGATCGCCACTGCTGAAGACGGGTACGTCATATGGAAAGTTGACGAGCAGCACCTTGACCACGGCTTCCTCGTAGTTCACAACGGCAAGTGCGACATCGGTCAGTACCCATCCTCTATCGCCCTGCCTGAACTAGCCGGTCCTGACGGGTTGTCGCACCTGATGGCGTTCCTATCACATGGACCCCTGCGCGCCAACCCTGACCACCCTACAAAGCCGCGAGTCGCCAACATCGATCAGTTCGTTGACCTCGTGCGAAGGCTTCATGTCCCGCACTACGAGGAGGCACGGGGTCACTTTGGCAACGGTGGGGTTCGGGACGCCATGTCGGACGCTAATGATTACTACCCCTACATAGGCAAGGTCATGCAGAAGATTGCAGTTGGCGAGTACGACGACTGACTGTGATTGGTGGGAATTAGGCAGCTGCGTAGCTTCTCAATCGCCACACCTCACCCTGGAGGTCACTTAATGAACCTGTTTCGAACCGGTGGCATTTTAGGCATCCCGATCCTCCTGCTGGCATGTGCCCCTGCGGTCTACACCCATTCGACTCCACGAGGGTTGAGTGTGTCTGGAGACACCATCAAGTATGGGGACCCCGAAACGACACTCGTCAGCCTGAGCATCAAGCGGCAAGAAGGCGAGCCGTCATGGAAAGCGAGTTTCACAGACGGCACTACCTCGGAGATTGTCGCCGAAGATATTCCCGGCTTGACCATCCTCAAGTGGAAAGTCGAGAAGGATCGCTTGAAGACACTGACGAAGGAACCCTTCAAATTGACCATAAAGAACGGCGATATTTCCTACGACGTGACCGTTTCGTTTTCCCCTGCCGGGAGAAATTTCACTGGGCAGCTTGTGGTTCAAGTGATTGGTCACCTAATCGCTGCCCGATAAAACAAGAGGGGCTTGTTGGTCCTGGGCTGCTACTTGGCATGGTGCTTCAACCTTGCTTGATTAGTAATGGTCAACCAGTTGTCAGATGAAGCCGCCAATCAACGACCATCAGCTGCAAAGGGGTGTTATGAATCTGGTAATTACGACCATCACGGCTGCTGCGGTCTTGGCGTTGACTGGATGCGCTTATGTACACACTGAAGTAGTACCGTTAAGTTCCAAGTCATATGACGCCAAGTCAAAGGACTGCACGATCCTCGTTCTGACTCAGATGCCTACTGACCGGAAGTACGAGGAGCTTAGCATCTTGAATGTAGCGGCTACTGTGTCCCTTGACGGGATGCTGCCGAGTATCAAGGAGAAGGCGTGTGCAGTGGGCGCTGATGCTGTGGTGATTAAGAGTTCCACGCTGCCGACTCAGAAGCAGCCTGCACAGGCTTATGTGGTGGCGATCAAGTTCCTGTGACCGTTGCCCTATACCGTTAACCCTGAACCTGTCTCTAGAATCCGGTGGTCATGCCGCCTTGACCATGTGACGGTTGCCTTGGTTACCCACTGAAGGTTCCATTGCAGCGGACACCTTGTTCCCGTCACAAGGCTGATGCTGATGGGTGATCTTTAGGAGCGAAGCTTGCGAGCATGAGCTGGTCCCGCAGGACCGGCGAGTGCGAGGAAGCTGAGCAGGGCTGCTGGGTTGCTGCTTATAGAACCAAGGACCAGGATGCTGCTTCTCCGTGACGGGAGTTGAAGAGAACTGAGCACTCACGCTGCTGACCGAGATTCCTAACTGTTACTCCATCAAACCAACTTCCAACCCCGCACTAGGTTCCTCTTATAAAGCATAGGGAGATCTGTGTCCCCTCCGCTGACCACTAAGCTGCGGTCGAGGGCTGAGACGAGGCATCGGTTGCCTTGACCTTCAGCTTCTTGATGGGCACTACCTGGCTTGCTGCGACATCCTTGGTTGCCTTGGGGAGATGGAAGCCGGAGTAATAGCGCACTCCCTTTGATGACTTGCTGCTGATGCCAGTCAGGGAGGTAACCACACGACCGAAGGCGATCTCGTTGGTTTCTACCTCTGGGTATAACTCCTGGAAGCGACTGAAGAGGTCTGACACGGACACCCGTCGACCAGGGAGAGTGTGGGCAAGCAGGTCGATGACATCCTCTTCCAAGTCCGCAAGGAGGTGCTTGGCAACGGCATCCTTGTCCGACAGCCCCAGGGAGGGCGTGAACCCTTCTACCTGTTCCCAGGTGAGCAGGATGCTCTCCTCTGACCACCGGAAAGGTGCTCGGGGGTTGAAGAGGGAGATCATCAGTTCTGCGGTCTGCTTGGCGTCGAGCAGGTAGTAGTTGCGTAGGTTGCAGACCACCTTCGCCATGGTCTTCACAGGCTGGTCGAAGATGGCGGCTCCCCTGTGATCGAACCCATTAAGGTAGAAGGCAGCTGCGGTCAGCCGTGACTCGATGGTCCCTGCGGCGGTCACCCATGCCTTCCGGCGCCCTCGCTTGGAGAGAGGTCGTCCGAGCCGCTGCTTGACCTTCTGAGTCCTCAACTCCGGGAGTAAGGGTTCGGTCCCAATCATCGGGACACCTCCGCCAACTCCTCATGCGTCTTCTGGGTAGGCTGCTCCCGCCAATACCAGCGGCTGTGTCCCTTTCCCCAAGATGAGGGCGTGAAGCCGTTGTCCCACATCAAAGCCGTGATGGTGAGGATCAAGTCTCGGTCCACCGCCTGACTCTTGTCCTCGGCGGGGAAGAGGTGCTCGGCGATCTCCTTGCTGGTGTTGGGCGTCTTCCGAAGCCAACCGTCATGCTCCTGGAGCGCCTTCGACACCTTGTCGGTTAGATCGTCCTTTGGTGCGGGTTGCGGGGTGTGTTCATCGAGGGGCTGTTCAGGCGTCATACGGTCTCCTGACGGGAGGGTGGAAGGGTGGCGTCAGGAGGGCAGCCCTCTGACCATATGGATTACCACCAGCCGTCTGAAGCACCCTTCTGCCCCCGGAAGTCACCCTCTTCCTCTCGGCTGTAACAGAGCGTGCCCCGCCCAATTCGAGCGTTTTGCCTTGTATTGCAAGGGCTTCTACCTATGTCGAAGGTGCCCAAATGGCACCCTATGCACGGAGCGAAACCTTCCCGACCACTTGATGGCACATGGGTTATTAGGAGTTTAGACTCCTGTTTTGAGTCCACGGGGACCCGGAATTTGGCGTGGAACTATTCCCGGAGGAATGGTGTTCCACTACCACCCAAAACCCAGGCAAGGCTCTGTGACATGTCCCAATCACCGATCCCGTCTCTGTAGGGACCCCGGTTCGTAGTTCGACCACCCGTAGCCTATGGCGGACTCAAGCAGGCGTTATAGGAAAACCCCACCCCGGTCCACGGCTGACGGAAGGTCGGTATGAAGGTTGACCACCCCTGGGTTTCTGAAATCACCTTGTAGATCAAGGCGAAATACCCGCCCGGGGTTGTGCCCATGTTGTGCCCTTGGACCGGAAAAAGGGTACAATTGAGGTCCACTTGCGGGTGAAACGAGTCATCTTTGGCAGGACTGAAAATCACCTGATAGCTAATGCTATCAAGGGTTTTCACGAGGTCACCGACAGTCGGTCTGATACCGCCCCTGCAGCTTAGAAGGCTGCTGCTCTATCCACCTGAGCTATGAGCGCGCAGCACCAGTCTAGCGGGTCGGGGGGGATTGGGTCAGGCGCCCGCTGGGGCGGCCCTGGGTATCCTAAGTCCGACTGCTTTCCCCAGGACTCCACTTGATTCCCACCGAACCCCTCCTCCACCTCCGCACTGTCACCGTCCGCAGAGGGGAGAAGGACGGTCTTCGAAGCGTGGACCTCAATATCCACTGCGGGGAGCACGTCGCCATCATCGGCCCCAACGGCTCCGGCAAGTCCACCCTCATCAAGGTCATCACCCGAGAGCTGTACCCCCTGGCCCGGCCAGAACTGGTCTGCCGCATGTTCGGGCAGGAAACCTGGGATGTCTTCGAGCTGCGCAGCCGCTTCGGGCTGGTCTCCAACGATTTGCAGGCCACCTATGCTCGGCCCATCACGGCCTATGAAGCGATTCTTTCGGGCTTCTTCAGCAGCATCGGTCTCTGGCCCGCCCACCAGGTGACCCCGGCCATGGAGGCCAAGGCCCGCTCGGTCATGGCAAGGTTGGAGGTGAGTCACCTGGCAGATCGAGCCGTCAGCGAGATGTCCTCGGGAGAAGCCCGGCGCCTGCTCATCGGCCGCGCCCTGGTCCACGATCCCCAGGCCCTGCTCTTGGACGAGCCCACCAACAGCCTCGATTTCCGGGCCGCGCATGAGTTCCGCGAGATCGTCAGCAAGCTGGCCCAGGAGGGCCACACCATCGTGATGGTGACCCACACCGTGGCGGATGTGATCCCCGAGATCAGCCGGGCCGTGCTGCTCAAGGACGGCCGAGTCCACGCCGATGGCCCTGTGGCGCAGATGCTCAGCGCCCCGATGCTCTCCGACCTCTTCGGCATGCCCCTGCGGGTGGTCCAGGAGGATGGCCGTTACGGGATCTTGTGAGGTCCAGACAGGGCTAGGTTGTAGCCTCTGTGCGCGGAGGAGCCAGCAGGGCGACATCCTTCTGGGCCTAGAGTCCCCTTCCCACGAAATACAGGCCGACACCACCTTGCAGGTACTTCGTCCCACCCATGGCGTCCCCCCATAGAGGCAAACGTCCCCGCAAACGCAACAAGGGCCCAGGCAGCGATGCCAGGGCCCTTGTCGCTGCAGTCTGGAGGCTATGCTTCGATGCCGTCCTTATGCGTTTCTTTGGCGAAGTAAACGGAAACCGCCGTGATCACCACCAGGCCGATCATGTAGTAGGCGATGTAGGCATAAGCCTTGTTGGCCTCAATGCCCTTCTTGAGCAGGTAGGTGGCCATCAGGGGCGAGAGGCCGCCAGCGAAGATGGAGGCCAGCTGGTAGCCCAGGGAGGCGCCGCTGTAGCGGACGCGGGCCGAGAACATCTCTGAGAGGAAGCTGGCCTGTGGCCCATACATGGCCGCGTGGCCCAGGGTGACGGGGATGACGATGGCCGCGGCGATGATCCAGGGCTCGCGGGTGCCCAGCATCCAGAAGAAGGGGAAGGCCATGAGACCGCAGAACACGGCGCCCCACATGTAGACGGGACGGCGGCCGAGCTTGTCGGACAGGGCACCCCAACCAGCGCAGGTGAAGATGGCGATACCAGCAGCCCAGAGCAGGCCGTTGAGGCCGACCGCCCGGTCCATCTTGAGGTAGGTGGAGATGTAGACCAGCGAGAAGGCGGTGAAGACGTAGAAGAGGCCGTTCTCGGCGAAGCGGACGCCCATGGCGATGAATATGTTCTTGGGGTGCTTGGTGATGGCCTCGATGAGAGGCATCTTGGATTCCTGCTTCTGGTCCTTCAGCTTCTCGAAGACCGGGGACTCGGCAATGGTCATCCGGATCCAGATGCCCACGGCGACAAGGGCGAAGCTGAGCAGGAAGGGCACGCGCCAGCCCCAGGTGATGAAGGCGGCGTTGGCGGCTTCCTTGGTTGCAGCGCGGAGGAACCACATGGAGTTGGCGGCGCGGAAGACCATGGTGGAGAGCAGGAGGCCGATGAAGGCGCCCAGCTGGGGCCAGGAACCGTAGAAGCCGCGGCGATTGGCAGGGGCGTGTTCCACCGCCATCAGCACCGCACCACCCCACTCACCACCCAGGCCGAAGCCCTGGAGGAGGCGCATGGTGATCAGCAGGATAGGTGCCCAGATGCCGATGACACTGTAGGTGGGCAGCAGGCCAATGCAGGCCGTGGCCAGACCCATGATCATAAGCGTGAGGTAGAGCATCTTCTTGCGGCCGATCTTGTCGCCGAAGTGGCCGAACACGATGCCGCCGAGGGGGCGGGCCAGGAAGCCCAGGGAGAAGGTGGCGAACGCCAGCAGCGTGCCGACGATGGGATCGTAGCTGGGGAAGAAGATTTTGTTGAAGACCAGGGCGGCGGCAGTGCCATAGAGGAAGTAGTCGTACCACTCGATGGAAGTGCCGATCAGGCTGGCCAGAGCCACCTTCACGATCTGTTTGTGCTCCTGGTTTGGAAGCGCGGGGGACGCGGCTGTCGCCATGAAATCTCCTAATGAAGAACTGAGGTTTAAAAAAGAACGGTTGGTTGGCTTTGTTTGAAGTCTGACTTTCCTACTCGGGGGTTGTCAATCAACTTTGTTCAGGCCTTCGGCAGCATGGCCAGGAGACCCATGGGCTCGTCCCGGAAGATGCATTCGGGCATGAGGCTAAGGTCCGGGGCGATGGCCGGGCTGAAGTCCATGTGAGCCAGGATGTCCCGGTCCAGATCCACACCAGGGGCGATCTCGATGAGTTCCAGGCCCTTTTCGGTGAGACGGAAGACGCAGCGCTCCGTGATATAGAGAACCCTCTGTCCGTGCTGGAAAGCCACGGGGCCGCTGAAGGTGCGGTGTTCCACGTCCTGGAGGAACTTGTGGGTGGTGCCCTCCTTCACGATGCGCAGCCGGCCGTCCTCCACCCCCACTTCCAGACCCGAGGCCGTGAAGGTGCCCACGAAGATGACGGCCTTGGCGGACTGTGAGATGTTGATGAAGCCGCCGGCTCCAGCCAGGCGGGTGCCAAATTTGCTGACATTGAGGTTCCCGAAGCGGTCCGCCTGGGCCAGACCCAGGAACGCGATGTCGAGGCCGCCGCCATCGTAGAAGTCGAACTGGGAGGGCTGGTCGATGATGGCGGCGCTGTTGGAGCCCGCGCCAAAGCTCATGCCCGCGGCGGGCACACCTCCGATGACGCCCGGTTCCGTGGACAGGGTCATGAGATCTGAGGCCCCTTCCTCCACGGCCACCGAAGCGATCCCTTCCGGCATGCCGATGCCCAGGTTCACCATGCAGTTGGGCTTCAGTTCCATGGCGGCCCGGCGCGCGATGATCTTGCGGTCGCTCAGTTCCATGGGCTCCATGGAGGACATGGGCACGCGGATCTCACCGCTGTAGGCGGCGTTGTAGTGCTCGCCAAACGTCTGCATGTGGTAATCGGGGTTTTCGGAGACCACCACGTAGTCCACCAGGACGCCGGGCACCTTCACCTGGCGGGGGTTCAGGGTGCCGCGGTCCGCCAGGCGCTCCACCTGGACGATGACCTTGCCGCCGCTGTTGTGCACAGCCATGGCGATGGCCTGGGCCTCCAGCGTGAGGGCCTCCCGCTCCATGGTGATGTTGCCGTCCGGGTCTGCCGTGGTGCCGCGGATGATGCCGATCTGGATGGGGAAGGCCTTGTAGAACAGATAATCCTTTCCGAGAACTTCCAGGTGCGAAACCAGGTCTTCGGTGGTGCGCTTGTTGATCTTGCCGCCGCCGAAAAGGGGATCCACGAAGGTGCCCAGGCCAATCTTGGAGATGGTGCCGGGCTTGCCCGCGGCGATATCGCGGAAGAGGTGGGTGATGATTCCTTGGGGCAGGTTGTAGCCGTCGATCTTCTCAGCGAAAGCCAGCGCCGCCAGCTTGGGTGCCAGGCCCCAGTGACCGCCGATGACCCGGCGGAGCAGGCCCTCGTGGCCCAGGTGGTTCAGACCTCGGGTCTTGCCGTCACCCTGACCCGCCGCATAGATCAGCGTGAGGTCGCGGGGGGACTGGGACTCGATAAAGCGATTCTCCAAGGCCACGGCCACGTTTTCCGCGAAGCCGATGCCCACGAAACCGCCCGTGGCGATCACGTCCCCATCTTTGATGCAGGCCACGGCCAAGGCGGCGGTGGTCACCTTGCTCCGCTTGGGCAGGGAAGGAGTCGGGACAGAGGCAGGCGAAGCAGTCGTCATGTCAGCACCATTGGATAAGGGGTTTCAACTCCTTAGAGCAAGGGGGGTGCCAACATAAAAATGTTAATAAGTATCAATAATAACATTATTTAAAAAATTACCAAAATCCGACTGTCTCCAAATGGAGACTGCTTCAACTCCGAACACCCATTGACAACTCACACGTAGTCAACAGATGAAAAAAATAATGATCAATTGTGTTGTTTATCTCTATTTGGAGATTTATCTCCAAATAGAGACGGATTCCGAAGAGCGTTCATCCGCTTGTAGAAGGTCGCCCGGCCCATGCCCAGGCTGCGGGCCGCCAGGATCACCTTGCCGTCGGCGGCGCGGAGGGCCGAGGCAAGGATGAGCCGCTCCGCCTCGGCCATGGCTTCGAGGTAGGAGGCCCCACCGAGCGGGGTCGGCTGCGGAGCCTGCGGCAACGGTGACAGTTTCAGCAGCCCCTGGAAGTCGCCAAGGTCCAGGCGGGCCTCATCGGTGTTCATGACGGCCCGTTCCAGGACATTGCGAAGCTCTCGAACGTTGCCGGGCCAGCTGTGGTGGCGGAGGTAGTCATGGGCGGCGGGGCTCAGCTCCCGGGCCCGGGTGCCGTTCTCGAAGACCGTTTTCTCCAGCAGGTGCTCGCAGAGCAGGGCCAAGTCACTGAGCCGGGCCCGCAGCGGGGGCACGGGAATATGCAGCACGTTCAGGCGGTAGTAGAGATCCTTCCGGAAGCGCCCCTCCTCGACCATGGCCTCCAGATCCCGACTGGTGGCTGCCAGGATCCGCACATCCACGCGGATGACGCGGTTGGAACCCAGGGGCTCGCACTCATGCTCCTGCAGCACCCGCAGCAACTTCGACTGCAGGGGCAGGGGCAGGTCGCCGATCTCGTCCAGGAAGAGGGTGCCCCCGTGGGCAAGTTCAAACTTCCCTGGCCGGGGCTTGCGGTCCGCGCCGGTATAGGCGCCCGGGGCCACGCCGAAGAACTCGGCCTCCATGAGGTTTTCGGGAATGGCCGCCATGTTCACCGGCACGAAGGGCTGGGCCGCTCGGGGGCCCCCGGCGTGGATGGCGTGGGCCAGCAACTCCTTGCCAGTGCCCGTCTCCCCCTGCAGGAGGACCGGCGCGTGTAGCAGGGCGGCGCGGCGCGCGAGGCGCTTCACCTCCATGGTGGCTTCGCTGTTCCCAATGAAGGAAGAGAAGGTGTACTTGGTGTGGCGCACCTCGGCCAGCTTTTTGTGGGCCTTGGCCAGGTCGGCCCGGAGTCCAGAGAATCGGTCGAAGAGAGGCTGCAGGGCCTCGTACTGGCTGAAGAGGGCGAAGCCCACGGCGCCCACCACCTCCCCGCTCTCGTCGCGGAGAGGCATACGCATGACCACAAAGGTCTGGCCCGCGGTTTCCAGCAGATCAATGAGGATGGGCTGGCCCGTGTTCACCACCTGCCGCATGAGGCTGTTGGGGATGACGGCCTCGATCTCCTGGCCGATCGCCGCCACCGGATCGATGCCCAGGCGGTCAGCGTAGCGGTCGTTGAGCCAGACGACCCGGGACGCCCGATCGACGATCAGGGCGCCCTCGCAGAGGCTCTCGATGCAGTCGAACATCGACTGCATGGCTTTCTGCTGGAGCAGGGAAGGATCCTGCAGGGGGAGGGAGCTGGTCAAGGCGGGGCTCGGATAGGTTCAGGCGATTCTACCGGGAATGCCCCCCTTTGAGCGGCCTGCGCCTCTGGCATGCTGTGGCCAGGAGTATCCCGTGGAAAAGCTGGTCACCACCATGCTGCAATCCGGCAAGGCCGGCCTGGACCTGGCCCTCTACGTCCTGTTGCCGGTCCTGGTCATCATGATGGCCGTCATGAAGGTGGTGGAGGCCAAGGGCCTGCTGGCCCTGGTGGCCCGCTGGATGCGCCCCCTTCTGAAGCTATTCGGGGTTCCAGGCGCAGGCGCCTTCGCCATCCTGCAACTGCTGCTGGTGAGCTTCGCTGCGCCCCTGGCCACCCTGGCCATCATGGAGCGGGACGGCACCAACCGCCGCCACATCGCCGCCACCCTGGCCATGGTGCTCACCATGTCCCAGGCCAACGTGGTCTTTCCCATGGTGGCGGTGGGCCTGAATCTGGGCGTCATCATGCTCACGTCCCTCGTCGGAGGATTTGCCGCGGCGGCCCTCACTTATTACGTTTTCGCCCGCTCCTTCGAGGAGCAGGAGGCCCGCGACAGCTTTGACGCCAGCGCCCTGCCCGAGCCCAAGGGCAACCTCATGAGCCTCATGATCCTGGGTGGCCAGGAGGCCGTGCAGGTAATCCTGGGCGCCATTCCCATGCTGATCCTGGCCATCTTCCTGGTGAACCTCCTGAAGCTCAGCGGCAGCATCGGTCTGCTGGAGCGAATGCTGGCGCCCCTGCTGGGCCGCATCGGCTTCCCGGCCGTGGCCGTGCTGCCCCTGGCCACCAAGTACCTGGCCGGCGGCACCGCCATGATGGGCGTCACGCTCAACCTCCTGAAGGAGGGCGCTATCACCACGGTCGAGCTGAACCGCATGGCAGGCTTCCTCACCAACCCCTGCGACCTGGTGGGTGTGGCCGTGCTCATCTCCGCCGGGGCCCGCTGCGCCTCCGTCGTGCGCCCCGCCATCGCCGGGGCCGTGGCGGGGATCCTGCTGCGGGGTGTGCTGCACTTGATGATCTTCTAGCCCTGCAGGATCTCAGTCAGGGCCGCCACCAACTGCCCGCACTGCTCGTCGGTGCCAACGGTGATCCGCAGGAACTGATCGATGCGGGGCTTGGCGAAGTGGCGCACGATGATGGTCCGGGCGCGCAGGGCCCGGCTGAGGGCGGCCCCGTCGCGGGCGGGGTGGCGGGCGAAGATGAAGTTGGCCGCCGAGGGCAGCACTTCGAAGCCAAGGCTCCCCAGCTGCGCCACCAGGGTCTCGCGGGTGCTCATGATCTTACGGCGGCAGTCCAGGAAGTAGGCGTCATCCTGCACGGAAGCCAGGGCCCCGGCCTGGGCCAGACGGTCCAGCGGGTAGGAGTTGAAGCTGTTTTTGACCCGCTCCAGGGCCTCGATGAGGCCTGGATGGCCCACGGCGAAGCCCACGCGCAGACCCGCCAGGGAGCGGCTCTTGGAGAAGGTCTGGACCACCAGGAGATTCGGGTAGCGATCCACCAGGGGCAGGGCGCTCTCGCCGCCGAAGTCCACGTAGGCCTCATCGATGACCACGGGCACCTCGGGGTTGCCCGCTACGATGCGCTCCAGGTCGTCGAGCCCCAGCAGGCAGCCCGTGGGTGCATTGGGGTTGGGGAAGATGATGGCGCCGGCCCGCAGCTCCCCCTGGGGCAGGTAGTCCCCAGCGCGGAGACTGAAATCAGCGGCTAGCGGCACTGTCTTGTACGGGATGCCGTAAAGCCCGCAGTACACCGGGTAGAAGCTGTAGGTGATGTCCGGGAACCAGAGGGGCCGAGCCTGCTTGAGCAGTCCCAGGAAGGCGTGAGCCAGCACCTCATCGGAACCGTTACCCACGAAGACCTGCTCCGGGCGCACCCGCAGGTGCCCAGCCAGGGCGGTCTTCAGGGCCTCGCTGTTGGGATCCGGGTAGAGGCGCAGGGAATCGCCGGTCGCCGCCCGCATGGCCTCCAGGGCCCGGGGTGAGGGGCCATAGGGATTCTCATTGGTGTTGAGCTTGACCAGCTGCTCTAGCTTCGGCTGCTCCCCGGGCATGTAGGGCACCAGGTCGTGGACGATGGAACTCCAGTAAGGGTTCATATCGAGTCTCGCGGGGACCGTGGGTTGGGGAGCGAAACGGCCTTCTCCATCCTGCCACCAGGCACCAAGGTGAGTCTCCCCGACCTTTCCAGTGGCCCACATGGCGACAGGAGGCCCTGCCCGGAGCCCTAAAAAATCTATTTCAGCCAGCCTTGACGACCCCGGGCCCGAACCGATACTTGCCTCGTGACAGCCCGAGGCGGGCAGCATCCCGTGCGAAGAGCCCCCGAACGCCGGGGGCTTTTCATTGGGCGGACTGAACCTGCTCCCGTACTACCGAGCGGCCTTCCCGATCGTCCGGGTCAGACTCCGCTCGCAATCTGCCAAGTTCAGTTGAACGGACCCTTCATCTCCAGGGGGAGACGTGACCCGTCCGCGAAGCCCTTATAGCAGGCCCCTTTCTGGAAGATCCACAGTTCCCCGGAGCCGCCGACCTGGAGGTTCGCGTCGATGCCGCAGATCCGGCCCCCATGGAAGGTCGTGATGCCGGTCTTCAGCGTGGAGTGGCCCACAACGATGGCGCGGACCCTGAAGGCCTTGAGGAGGCTCTCGACCTCCTGATCGGTGGCGTCCGGGCGCTTCGCCTCCATGCCGGGGATGAGGCCCCGGTACCAGATGGGGCCGTCCCGCCCCTGGAGGTGGGGCTTCCCTTCCTCATCCAGCGTCCGGCGGAAGGCCGCGTTCAAGGCCTCCAGATCCTGTTCCTCCAGCACCATGGCCGGCGAGGGACCGCCATGGACGAAGAGGAATGGCCCCAGGCGCAACAGCACCGGGCGGCTACGGAGCCAGCGCCCCAGCTCCGTGGTGGGACCGTAGAGGGTCTTCTGGTCGAGACCCAGGAGCCTCTTCTGGAGTTCCTGGTAGTCCGGGTGAAGGTAGCGCTCATCGCCCCGGAGGGCGAGAACCTCGTGATTGCCCAGGATCATGTGGACGTGTCCCCCGGCCTTCCGGGCCTGATCCTCCAGGTAGCGCAGCAGCCAGAAACAGTCCGTGACCCGGCCCCCCCGATCGAAGACATCCCCCGCCACCACCAGGTGGCCCCTCCCAAAGGCCCATTGCCGCTTCGCGTCGATCACCCCATGGGCCTGCAGGAGGGCCGTCATCCCCGCGAGGTTGCCATGCACATCGCTGAGGGCCGCGATGCGCTCCGGCAGAGGCAGGCTGGCCATTTCAGGGGCCGGGGGTCCCGGCTCCAAGCGAAGGGCCCCCAGGCCTGGCAGGTCCAAGTCGTAGGGCGCCCGGAGCCGAGTTTCCGCGGCCTTGCCGTCGCGCACGTTCAGCACCCGGGCCTCCCGGCCCTCCCAGAGCACAT
>Ga0214167_1000591_pt1 | contig 17650 bp, 17 predicted proteins | sample TroBogypolimnion_45_FD_153006 | JGI IMG/M metagenome (GOLD analysis project Ga0214167, IMG submission 153006) | Freshwater microbial communities from Trout Bog Lake, WI - Practice 18AUG2009 hypolimnion v3 | ecosystem: Environmental > Aquatic > Freshwater > Lake > Hypolimnion/Profundal zone ... | reverse complement strand
ACGCAGGCCAACGCCCACAAGGACTTACCGGTTCGGCGCTACCCCAGACGCCCTGGTGTAGTTGTCACCGATGCACAGGGGTAATTGTCGCCGCGCACTAAGGGCTGTCTCCGACCGTCGGATTCCCTGTATTTCTCTTGGATCGAATCCCACAAGAAGTAAGATTGAAGAAATGGAGGTCGAAGGCGGACCAGAGTTGCATCATCCGGATGGCGAATCGAAACGATCCTTTCCCATAATCAGGCACTAAACACCGGGCTTGCGAAAGCGTACCGAGAGGAATCAATGAGGCGCAGGCCGCACCTCATCCTTGGTCGAGTTACTGGGATGGCGTCCTCCCTAAATCTAACCAACACACAAAGACTTCCTGATATTATACAATGTGCCTGGGGTCAGAATCCTTGCCAATTCTACTAAGAACTCTAGGTGGAACGAACGTTCACCCAATAAATTTCTTCATATTTAAACATCACAGAAGTTATCTATCTCCGGTGAGCAACCTAGAAGGAACCCAATTCAATGATAAAGCAAGGTTATCAGATTTGTTGCAACTGTGTCATGGACACCACTGATCAAATGATTGTGTTCGATGACAAAGGTGTATGTGATCATTGCAATACTTTTTATCAGCACACCCTTCCCAATTGGCATACCGACCATCGTGGGCAGGAAGAACTGGACAAAATGGTCGAAACTATACACGCTGCAGGCAAGGGTCGAGATTTTGATTGCATTATCGGAATGAGTGGGGGGATTGATAGTTCATACCTGACATACGTGGCAAAAGAAAAACTGGGACTTCGCCCTTTGGTTTTTCATGTTGATGCGGGATGGAACTCTCAAATAGCTGTGAACAACATCGAACGACTAATCGATGGGCTCGGTTTGGATTTGTTTACAGAAGTGATCGATTGGGAGGAAATGAAAGATTTGCAACTCGCCTTTTTTCGCTCTGGTGTGCCACACATCGATGCACCCCAAGACCATGCTTTCTTTGCAACGATGTACAAGTTTGCGACACAGCATCGCATTCAATGCATTCTGACGGGTGCGAATCTATCTACGGAATGCATTCGAAATCCGATCGAGTGGATGTATTACCAGTCTGATTCACGTCAACTAAGCGATATTCATAAGAGGTTTGGCTCCCATCCGCTGAATACCTTCCCTTTGACGTCGATTTTCTGGCACAAGATTTGGCTACCTTATATTAAGGGCATAAAAGTGTTACGCCCTCTTAACTGCTTGCCATACATCAAGGAAGAAGCAAAACAATTGTTGACGGATCGATTTGGTTGGCAACCTTACCCTCAGAAGCACTTCGAATCTCGGTTCACCAGATTCTACGAGAGCTACTGGCTGCCTAAACGTTTTGGCTATGATGTACGCAGAGTGCAATTCTCAAGTCTTATCGTCACTAATCAGATGACACGAGTAGAAGCACTTGAGAACCTTAGCCACCCTTCGTTTGATGAGGCCACCATTGGTCAGGAAATCGAATTTGTGGCTAACAAGTTGGGCATCTCTATAGATGACCTTAATGGGTACATGAATTTACCCAAGAAAACCTATAAGGATTACAAAAATCAAAGGCAGCTGTACGATCTGGGCGCCCGCGCGATGCGCATCCTAGGGTTAGAAATCGGTGGGAAACGATGATTGCTCTTGTGGATTATGGCCTTGGGAACATCCAGGCGTTTGCGAACATATTTCGTCGACTTGGAATTAGGGCCGAACCCGCGCGCACGCCAAGTGAATTGCTGCAAGCTGACAAAATTATTCTACCTGGTGTCGGAGCCTTCGACTGGGCAATGACCCGCCTGAACGAGTCTGGCTTGAGAGAGACCCTTGATGAGTTGGTAATACAAAAAAAAATTGATGTTCTTGGCATTTGCGTAGGGATGCAGATGATGGCACAGCGCAGCGACGAAGGGACATTGTCCGGCTTGGGTTGGATTGAAGCGGAGGTCCTCAAGTTCGACACCACCTTGTTCAAGGACCGTACTCACCTCCCGCATATGGGTTGGAATGATGTCACTCCAACAGCTGAGATTGGATTGTTCCAAGGGTTGGATTTGCCTCGTTATTATTTTTTGCACTCCTACTACATGGCCCCGATCAAGCCAGCCGACACCATCGCCACAACTGACTACGGCATTAAATTCACCTCCGCGGTACAATCAGGCAATGTCTATGGGACACAGTTCCACCCTGAAAAGAGCCACCAATGGGGAATTAGCTTGCTGAAAAATTTTGCTGAACTCTGATTATGCTGCGGCCTCGAATCATTCCCTGCCTGCTGATCCACAAGGGTGGTCTGGTAAAAACGGTCAAGTTTGCTGATCCTAAATATGTAGGTGACCCTATTAATGCTGTCCGCACTTTTAATGAAAAAGAAGTGGATGAATTAATTGTCGTAGATATAGATGCTACCCGGAACAATCATGAACCTAACTATAAAATGATAGCCAATCTAGCGTCAGAATGCCGGATGCCACTATGCTACGGCGGTGGGGTCAACACGATCGAACAGTTGGAACGGATCATCGGTCTAGGTGTTGAAAAAGTGGCCATAAGCGCGGCGGCGGTTTACCATCCCGATTTGATTTCACAAGCTGCTAGGAGGGTCGGCAGCCAAAGTGTTGTTGTAGTGATCGACGTCAAGACTGCGGGATCTTCACGCCGACCTGAGGTCGTGACTCACAACAGTACTCGTCGCAGTGGTCTTGATCCCATGACTTTTGCAAGCCGCGTAGAGAGCCTGGGCGCAGGTGAAGTTGTTCTTAATTCCGTTGATCGGGACGGTGTGATGAAGGGCTACGACCTTGAGCTTATCGACCAAGTGCGAAACGTCATTTCCGTTCCGCTCACCGTATTGGGAGGGGCCGGTTCGCACACAGATTTGAGCGACTTAGTGCGCCGTCACGGAATCATCGGCGCTGCCGCTGGAAGTCTATTTGTTTTTAAGGGTAAATATCGCGCTGTATTAATTAATTATCCAAATCGCAATGAAAAAGATGCGATTTGTTCCAGTCGACCCTGAACAAGGCACAGATTTAGATTTAGCGATGATTTAAGGGAACTTTCGGCATATCTAGTACACCAGAAAGTGAGGGGAGACTGCCAAATATCGCGTGTTCCCGGCAAGCATGCGTGAACTCGTAGTGACGTCCTGAACCGCCGGGTGGTTCTTGGACAGTGGGTTGAGTATTTTTATACGGCTCCGCCTTGGCCAAACAGGTTCTGTCGAGCCCAAGCAGATGGCCCTTGTTTGAGGCCTTCGATGAGCCAGTGATGGTTGTAACGGTCGCGGAATTCTTGGAGGACCTGGTTGAGGTCCTCGAGGTTGGCGTAGGTATGAATCCAGAGGAGCTGTTCCTTGAGGGTGCGCCAGAAGCGTTCAATGCAAGCGTTGCTTTCGGGGGCTCGGACGAAAGACGAGCTGGAGTCCATACCGAGGAAGCGTAATTCAGCCTGGACCCAAGTTCCATAGAGCGAGAGCGAGATTTCCATTGTGCCGCATGGCAATCGCGTGAAATTTGGAATTCCGTTACTGACTACGGCAGCGCGACGCCGAGGCGTTTGAAGGCTTCGGCTTGTAGAGGTGTGGGCCTGGCGCAGCGGGTGTAGGTGCTGCTGCCGAGGCGCACCGTGGTGCGGGAAAGAGTGGCAAGGCTTTGAAGGAGCCCTCGATAGGTTGCAGGGGTAAGTCAGGGTTTATGCGGGGGCTGCTTTTCTTCGCCCTCGCGGCCTCGCTGGGCGCGACAGGGGCAACTGTTGTTGTTCGCCGTCCGCCTTCCTCGTCATGAAAGAGCAACCCAACCCAGGCCCGGCGCAGATGCCACTCGATGTAATACGCCTGCATGCAAAGGAGGAGATGCGCTTTGACGCGCTCTTCGGTCCCACGGTCCTCTCGGTGGGCTTCCTGCGAGAATTGATAGTCCAGCTTCCAGCAGATCCAACAGTGATAGTTATCGCCAACAGGCGCGTAAATTATTCTGAACTTCCGTCCACATCTGGGGAAAAAACAAAATGATGGCCTTACTGCCGAATCGTGGTTTTCAGGTGGACAGGCCGATGAACTGGTCTGTCGGCGGACCCGATCGTAATCAGCAGGTCGCAGGTCCGAAACATCTAGTCATCAACAATCATTACTGTGCTTAATTCGCTTTTATTTAGCGGCTTTTTTCATCGTTGTCCCACCTTTGTCCCATCGTGGGAAAACACGGGTGCCAGGATGAGGGATATGAACCCCTAATCGTTGCCCATGTGAATGTCGCCATTCATAGGCCAAGAATTCATCCTTGGCGCTGGAATACCAGAATCGGACATGAATTATTTTTTGAGAGTTAGGAGACCCGGCCCGGCTGCGCTCATGATTGCCAAGGCGGGTGCCGGCCAGTTACCTCCCGTCACTGTCGTCTGGTTGGTGATTACGCAGTTCGTGCCGACGTTCTGGAGCTGCGCAGTGCTGGCGTAGTTTCCCGTGATGACGATGTTCTGGATCGAGCCCGTGTGAATGAAGACCCAGCTGGACCCCAAGTCGGAACAGACGTTCGACTGGATGGTGATATTCGACGTTCCTTCATCGGGATAGAGGGCCCCGCCTGAAACCCGGGCTGGCATGCCGTGGATCCAGTTGCCCTTGATCTCCGAGCCGGGCATCGGCCCCATGGTGTAGATGCCTCCCCCATCGCCTAACTGCAGGCAGAAGTTTGCAATGTGGTTGTTGTTAAAGACGTTGTCCTGCATGTTGTCGGGCGTGGCCCATCCCCAGCCACAGGAAATGGCCGTGTATGGGGTATTGAGGATGTAGTTGTGGCTGATGTTTACGTTGGACACATAGCCGCAGAAGATGGCCACCCCGCCGTGGTATTCGGATGGGGCGTCATGGATGAAGCAGTTCTGCACCTGACTTTGGACATCCAGCAGGTTCGGATCAGTTTCCAACGGGTCGTCGACGGCCCCGAGCTTGATGCAATTGGCCGAAATATCTGTGAACTCGCACCACAGCACGTTCACTCTCTGGCTGGCGCCCGCGGCATCCAGGCCGATGCCTCCCAGGTGCTGGAAGACGCATTGATTGAAGGTGATGTCTCGGCCTGCTCGCACGACGATGTTGCCCGGGACCGAGCCGGTGCTAAGACTGTAGTTGGCCTGGAATTCCGAAAATCCTCCTAGTTGACCCACGCCGAACCAGGTGGCGTAGGCAAACGTGATCCCCTCGAACCGGATGTCGTGCACAGGATTTGCGGGCGTACCCGCCAGGGTGACGAGGTTCTCCAGGAGGGGCACCACGAAGTCAGAGGTCGAGGGGTCCTCGCCCGGCCGCGGGATGTAATAGATCATCTTTCTAGTGCGGTCGAAATACCATTCCCCCGGGGCCGAGAGCAATTCATAGGCATTCTCGATGTCAGTTGGGTAGGAGATGCCTTCTCCGATGTCGGCCCCGTCCGCACATTGGCCCCAAGCTGGGCTTGCCATCGTGATCACATTCCCCTGGATGCTCGCCACGAGGCATCTCCGCTCAGTAAATAACGATCCACCCGTGCCCCCGAGTAGAGCGTTATAGACGAATTCCACATCCTGGAGGTTGCCCCACTCTTGCATGGTCGAATCCGTAGTGGTGTATCCCGTGGCGGTCATAACTGCCCCCGGGAGGCCGGAGCCTTGGTGAGCACGCACGGCCCTCGATGCATTGACGTACAGTTGTCGCACATTATCGACGTTCAAAGGGGCCTGCCAAATGTTCAAGACCGGGTCGTGGAGGCTCCAGCCCCCTACCCGGCGTCCTCCCGAGAGGGTGGGGCTCTCTCCGGGCATGGCGGAAAAAACCACTTGGTGCCCATGTTGTCCTGATAGCCCTGGCCCCATAGCAAGCGGGGACGAAAGCACGTATTCCCCCCCCCGTAGGTAAATCGTCACGTCCCCATCTACCGCCTGGGTGCTCAGGCTGACCGCCGTGCAGGCCGGAGCCAGGGTCTTGAAGGGGGCGTTTAAAGAGGTACCACTGTTGGAGTCATCCCCCTTGGCGGGGTCAACGTAATAAACACTTTGGACCGGGGAGTCGGGTGTCCTTGAACCGCCACAGGCTGCCAACAGAAGGGCTGTGCCCAGCGCCAACCCCTTGACAACGGTAGCCATCGATGGCCGTGCTACGGATCTAAACCTGTGTTCTGCACCAAGGATGTAAGTCATTAAAAACCCTCCCTTAGCGCTAATTGTGGCATGACAAAGAGTAGAAAAATATTACACGAGTCATTGGCTCAACCTCGCTGGGTTCTATGGGCCCCCCGCATTGACTGGATTTACTCCCATTTTCATCATCGTAGAGGATGAAAATTTTCGACTCTTTCTGCTAAATGCCCAAATCCTTACATTGAACCTTCAATAGAAAACCAGGGCGGGTCAAGAATAATCGAATTAATTTACGGGGAGAGCTTCAGTACAAGGGCTGGGGTGTGGACTCAGGACGCAGCCAAGTTCTGATCAGTGGGACGCGGAAACTCAGCAGGAGGCTCGAACGGGATCTACGAGGACGAGCCGCCATCGAACCAGAACTGAGCCACACGAAGAACGACGGCTTTCTCGGGCGGAACTTCCTCAAGGAAGTGGTCGGAGACATGCAGAACATCACCATGAGCGGAGCCCGGGCACAACACGAGGAAGATCCTGGCCCACCTCAGGGTCCTTTTGTGACTTCTTCTGCGCCAGTCCAGGAAGGCGCTGGAGGCCCTCATCGCCATGCTTGATGCCGAACCGACCCCCTCGGCAGGTCCTCAAAGTCACCTGATCTGCTTGATGGGGTTTTTCAGGGCCGACTATTCTAGTGATCTGGGCAGATGACGTTTCTCTCGTATGACAATTAGTCGGTCTTGAAAATGTCTCAACCTGAAAACTGGCAGTAGTTTGAGGGAACGAATGGGATATCTGAAACACCAGATTGGTAGGGGTTACCCCTTAGAATCCGGTGTACAGATGCGGCCAAAAGAGAAGGTAAAGACCCATGCACAGGGGCTGTTGGAGGACCGGCGGCTGGACCTGATGCTGCGGATGGAGCACGAACTGGTCCGTCTGGCAGAGGCCATTGATTGGGATGGGCTGGCGGAATCGTTTGGGGCGCTCTATTCGGAGAAGACGGGCCGACCAGGGATTCCGATCCGCACGATGGCGGGGTTAGTGATGCTCCAGCACACCTTCGGGCTGTCGGACGAGCAGGTGGTACAGGAGTGGCCAGAGCGCCCCTACTGGCAGTTCTTCTGTGGTGAGGAGTTCTTTCAGCATGAGCTGCCGGTGGACTTCTCTCAGATCTCGCGATGGAGGAAGCGGATCGGGAAGGAAGGGGTGGAACGGATCCTGAAGCTCACGATCGAGGCGGGGCTGAGGACGCGGACCATCACTCCGAAGCAGATGCAGGTGATCGTGGTGGACACTACGGTGCAGCCGAAGGCAGTGGAACATCCGACGGATGCAAGACTGTTCAGGAAGGTGCTGCACCATCTGCTGCGGGTGGCGGACGAGACGGGAACGAAGCTGCGACAGAGCCACCGGGATCTGGCGAAGTTGGCGTTCCTGATGCATGGGCGATACATGAAAGCGAAGCACTTCAAGCGTGCGGCAGGTGAGCGCCGGAAGCTGAAGACCTACGCGGGGCGGGTGCAGCGGGATCTGGAGCGGAAGCTGAGCGACGAGGCATGGGCGAAACACAAGGGGACGCTGATTCTCGCGGAGTTGGTGCTGACCCAGGAGAGGAAGACCAAGGGCAAGGTCTACTCGATGAGTGCGCCGGAAGTGGAATGCATCGCCAAGGGGAAGGCACACAAGCCCTACGAGTTCGGCGTGAAGACCAGCCTGGCGACAACGGCGTGGGGTGGGTTCGCGGTGGGTGCGATGTCGCTGCCGGGTAATCCGTTCGACGGGCACACGCTGGAGGAGCAACTGGAGCAGGTCGAGCGGCTCACAGGGGTGATGCCCGAGCGGTGCCATGTGGATCGCGGGTACAAGGGCCACAGCGTGGATCCAGAAAGCTGCCGCGTGGTCATTGCCGGGAGCCGGAAGGGCATCAGCAAGGCAATGAAGCGGGAGATGAAACGCAGATCAGGAATTGAGCCCGAGATCGGCCACCAGAAGTCAGACGGCAAGCTGGGACGGAACTGGCTGAAGGGCGTACTCGGAGATGCCCAGAACGCCACCCTCTGCGCTGCCGGGCACAATCTGAGGAAGATCCTCGCCCACCTCAGGCATCTTTTTGTCCTTATCTGGACCTGGCTGCTGATCGCGTTTAAGCCGCTACCGCGGACCATTGCGTCAGAGGGTGGTATCGCGTGAACCGTGAAGCCCCTTTTTCAAGACCGACCAATTACTATTTCGCTGATTATACAAATCAGTCGATTGGATTATATTCCTCCTACCCTGACTACAGAAATGCATCAAAATTGGGGACTTGTATTGGAAGCAAACACGGTTACTGGTTTGCGAGGATGGCAGTTGCCGATACCTCTAACAGAGTTGATGGATCCTGAAGATGAGATTTCCCCAATTGGCTGATCCATGCAGACAAGAGGCCAGCATGGCCCTTATCCTGGTTCCAGGACTTGGCCTTGCACTCGACACCCCAGCCTTCGAGGTGTTGGAAATTAGCCATTCTTAAGATCTTGCCCTCCCAATAGGCCGTGTAGGTTTCCTTAGGATAGGTCTTGTGCCCGAGGGCACTGTAGACGAGGGACCCCAGGGAACCATCCGCGAACTGCAGCGTCGTGGTAAAGCTATCTGTTCGGCTGCCATCGCCGCGCCTGACCCAATCCGTGCGAATGCCCGAGATGGGTGCATCCACGAGATGCCTCATCAAGTCGATGAAATGGCACCCCTCCCCAATGAGGCGGCCCCCACCCTCCGTGCCCATCAGCCAGTGGTCGGAAGGCAGTTCGCCCGCATTGATTTCTGAAATCAAGTGGATCGGTCCCTTGCGTGAAGCAAGCTCTTTCCGCATCCGCCGGACCATGGGGGCCCAGGGCCGGTTGAATCCGACGGTGACGGATAGATTGGGGTTGGCCTCCATGGCAAGTCTTACCTGTTCAAGGCCTTCTTGGTTCGTGGCCAGGGGTTTTTCCACAAATACATGCTTGCCTGCGGTCAATGCTCTGGTGATCAATTCAGCATGCGTGTCATGTCGAGTGGTGATGATCACGGCGTCTACGGAAGTATCTGCAAGGATTTCGTCAATGTTGGTGGAGGCCTGGGCGAATCTGTATTGCTTTGCGGCCAGTGAGGCACTCGAACCATGCCTGCTCACGATGGCAACCCTTCGGTGCGGTGGCGCCTTGTCCAGTGCGGGAAGCAACGTGGAAAGGGTGTATTGGCCACTTCCGATGAGGGCTATTCCAGGTAGGCCTCCCCGTATGCTGGCAAGAGGGCCCGTGTCACCGACCTTGACAGTTCGGGAGGAATCGACCTCTCGTGGGTATTCCAACAAGACACCCAGTGCGCCGCGCTGCGCGAGGAGGGTCGAATAGGCTTTATCTGCTTCAAGGAAGGGATAGCGGTAGGTAACCAGGGGGAGGCAATGAAGGCGTCCCGTGGCCATCAGGGCCAAGACGGTTTCGAAATTCCGCTGCTCTGTCCACCGTACGAAGGCCAAGGGATAATCATGCCCCTTTTCCTCGTAGGCGGGATCATAGCGGCCTGGACCATAGGAGCAGCTCACCTGGAAAGTCAGTTCCTTCTTGTAGAACAGATCTCGCGACACCTGGATGGAAATTACGCCCACCAGGACTATCCTGCCCCGTTGGCGGCTCATTTCGGCCGCATGTACGAGGGGGGTGTTGCTCTCCGTGGCTGCGGCGATGATGACGGCATCCATGCCGTGGCCATGGGTGAAGGCGTTCGAAGCGGCCAAAGGGCTTTCACCCGGGCTAAGTACACACCCCGAAGCTCCGAAGGTCTTAGCCATTTCGACCTTGCCGGCATCCAGATCGATGGCAAGAACTTGGCAACCCTGTGCTTGGAGCAATTGAACCGATAGCTGACCGATGAGACCAAGGCCGATCACCGCGACCCGCTCACCCAAGGTGGGTGCAGCAAGTCGGATCCCTTGCAGTGCAATGGCGCCCACCACGCCGAAACAGGCTGCATCAGGACTCACTCCAGCGGGCACCTTGGCGCACAGGTTCACCGGAACAGAAACGATCTCGGAATGACTCCCGTTGCTGAGCACTAGGTCCCCGATTTCGTAACCCTCGACCCCTGAACCTACAGAAAGAACTCTGCCAACGTGGCTGTACCCGAGTGGAATTGGCACAGCAAGTTTCCGCCGGACTGCCTGTAGTGTGGGGATGAGGCCGTCGCTTTTGATCTTTTGTCGAACTTGTTTGACCTTGTCAGGTTGGCTTTTGATCTTCTGCAGCCAACTGCCGCGCCCAAAATCAAGGAGCATCCGCTCGGTACCGGCCGAAATGAGGCTAACCTCTGCCCGGACAATGAGGCGTCCAGGGCCTGGGGCGGGGCAGGGGACGTCGGTAATTTGGAGGGATCCGTTCCCGAGGTTTTGGAAAAGTTGCCTCATGTTTAACACCCGTTCCAGCGCAGAACCTTCGGCCCACGGAAATCGCGGAAAGCAGAATGATCGGTCAGGACGGCCACGGTGCTCTGGGAGGTGGCTTCTTCAAGGCTTGCGTTGCTCATATGGGGAACAAAGGGGTCATGAATGACCAACTGCCTGTGGGCCCTTTCCAGCAGATGGATGACTTCCATGGCCGGGCTCTCCCGAAGGTCATCCACATCCGGCTTGTAGGTCACGCCCAGAATGCCGATGGGCTTGATATTGCCGGCGCCATGGGCCGCCAGGATATCCGCGACGACCTGATGCGGTCTGGAGTCGTTGATGGTCCGAGCAGTCCGGATTAGGTTCGACTCATCTGGGCAAAGGTGGATCAGGAACCAGGGATCAACGGGGATGCAGTGCCCACCGACTCCAATCCCCGGCGTGTGGACGTTGACCCTGGGATGGAAATTGGCAAGACGGATCGTTTCAAAAACATCAACTCCTAGCTTCCGACAGATGGAAGCCAGTTCATTTGCGAAGGCAATATTGATATCCCTGTAAGTGTTCTCCACTACCTTGGAGAGTTCCGCAACCTCTGCCGAGGTGATGCGCACATCCTTTACACCCGCCTGCCTGTAGAGCTTCTCGGCCTCTTTGGCCGCTTCTAGGGTTACGCCTCCGACGATTCGGACGTTCTCCGTGAGTTCCTTGAAAATGGCCCCGGGAATGACACGCTCCGGGGCATGAGCGAGGAGGTAGTCCGTCTCTGGTGAAAATCCCCGGAGCTCGTGGATCGTGGCTGCGACCACATCGCGGCAGGTGCCGGGGGGAACTGTGGATTCAAGGATCACCAAATCGCCTTTTTCCAGAAAAGATGCGACGGTCCGGCTCGCGGCCTCCACGAAGCTGAGGTCCGCCTTGCGATCCTCCGTGACCGGCGTGGGAACGCAAAGCAGGAATGCCTTTGATCTGGCAGGGGTGGTGGAAACGGTCAGCCGGTTGTTTTCGACGACGGCCCGTAGACGTTCCGGCAGGCCTTCTTCATGGATAGGGCATTCCCCCTTGCGAATCCGGGCAATCTTCTCGGTATCAATATCGACCCCTAGGACCGTAAATCCCGCCTGAGCGAAAAGAACAGAAGTCGGAAGACCGATATAGCCGAGACCAATTACACAGAGATCTATTGTCATAGGTACCTCTTGGGAGCAGCCTGGTTCTTACCGTTGGAGTGAGGAATGTAACCGGGGATCACCGGCTGAATTCAATCACTATGAGAGTAACATACATGACGTGTTCATCCTAAAAAAGATTGTAAAGGTGGTTACATTTTTAACAGAGAAAATCTACCTCGACATGGAGCAGGACCATAATCCAGCAAGATCCTGTGCGTGGGGATCTCTACCCCGAAATCCGGGTACCAAGACGCAGGCTGGATACAGAGGGGATGAGGACTCTCTAGGATGACTCGTTCCTCTCCGATCAGGAGATTGCAACAACTCTCGCCGTTTCTCTCAATCCGGACATCCGGATGGAGCAGCAGATGAGCTTCGGCTCTTTGGTTTTTTCCTCCCTGGACACTGTCTTCGATTGAAATCCGGCTAGGCCCCGCATCGAATAACCGCTTGTGGATCGGTCTGCCGGGAAGATGGGCATACCCGTCGTGAGACCCCTCAAGAATGAAGCGGGTTTCGTGAGTTACGTACTGTTGCATGGCCACTCGAGCTCGCCGGCCGACCCGAAAGGATTTCCAGAATTCGCATTGATCTAGACCATCGAGCGTCAGCGTGTTGTGAGAGGAGGTGGCACGGGAGTGCATCCGAATAGGGCCCTCCTTGTATTCGAAGACGCCCTGATCGATGATCCACCGCTTCCCATTGAGGCTCCATTCGAACGAGAAGATATCGCCATGTCCATGAGCTGGTAGGGAATCGGGGGCGATTGGGCCGCAGTCTACCAGGACGAAATCAGTTCCATCACGTGCACCGAAGTAACCAGCGTCTAGGAATGAAAAAATTGGTCGTTGCACGACCTGCTGGGACCTGAGCTGAAAATAGACGTCCAGGCATGCCGAGGGAACATAGGCCATGTGGAGACCCCCATCGCTGAAATGACTGATGAGGCGATCCGGATGAGTCAGGTCTGCTGCGACCTGGGCCATCCGGTCAAGAGTCTCGCCCAGTTTGGGCTTAAGGGAATGCTCAGGAAGCAACTGATAACATTCCAAGAGATCGGCGAAGACCTGCAAGTGGTAGGCTGGACTAAGTTCGAAGTGAACACCGTCGGCCAGGATTTGTCGCGAAAGTTCTTTGTCTAAGAGGCGAAGACCAAGTTTTGTCCAAGAGGCGGCTTCATCTCCTTGGAAAAAAGCCCCAGCCCACAATAATGCCTTGATATTCTTGACAAGGTGGTTTCCTCGAATATCTATTTCCAAATTCGCGGTCAAGAAACGAACCTGCTCACAAAGTGAGGCAGTAATCTCCTTATCGAGATTCAAGCGACCTCGGGCAATTTCCTGCATCCAGATGACGCACCGAATGGAAAGGGCGTAGCTATTCCAGCGGTCCTGCCAGAAACTGAGTTCGTAGGCGGGATTAGTCTTGATCCAGTTATGGACGAGGGCGGGAAGATCCTCGGGGTCCAACGCTTCGAGGTATTCCATGTAGTGCAGGTTCATGACTGCTAATTGGGCAGCGGAGGGTCGCCAGTTCAGCGGAAAATTGAGTGGCCAAATTTGATTTAGGAAATGGGCAAATGGACCTTCCGGGCCAGATCCGCCCAGGTCCGAGCGGGCAGGAAACAATGGTGACGGAGGGCGAGGGGTGACTGCCAGCGGTTCACCCTTCCCAGGACGGGTCCAGGGGAGGGTTTGCTGGACGCGACGCTTAATTTCAAGGCGGAACCTGTGAAAAAGGCAAGTAGGATCCGAGTGGATCACGGACCGCCAAAACAGGATCGATTTATTTGAAGGCATATATTTGATCCAGGCGGTTATGTATCAATCCGAATTGATTGTTCGACGTTGGACGCAGGAGTGGTCTATGGCCAGGGAAATAATCACTTATCGAATGGTTTACGAGTTCCTAATTGAATAAGTGTTTCGGCCATCCTCTCCATGATTTCGTTTCGGGCGTAATCCTTGACGAATTTGGTTCGAGCGGTGGTCCTCAATGTAAGGTTTTTCATGGCCTGGAAGCCTGATTCTGCATCACATGGGGGGAAGATCTGACAGTTATCAACCTGTGAGTGCAGAAAATCTGCAAAAAACCCACCAACACCAGCAAGGATAGGTTTTCCAGTTGCAGCATATTCGAATATTTTCGAGGGCAATACTTTGGCAAATGCCTCATAATTATTGAGATGAAGAAATAGGATGTCGCAGTTCTTGTAAAGTTGAATCAGGCCGATTCGATCGACAGGAGGTAAAAATTCAACTTCGGAGCCTTTAACATCTTTCATTGCCTGAACTAACATACTTTTTCTACCGCCATCCCCTACAACAATGAATTTATACCGCTCTCCTGCCAGGGTGGCCAATTGGGGTAGAATCTTGTGAAGACCCTGTCCTTCACCTATATTTCCTGCATAAAGCACTCGAATGGGCCCTTCGTGGGGTGTTTCTATTTTTTCCCATTGTTCACCAATAAAAATATCGTCTATTCCATTTGTAAAAAAAATGGTAGGGATGATTGGGTATCGCTTTTTAAAATAGCTTTTAAAACCTTCTGATACAAGACTTAATAATGTTGCTTTTCCAAAGGAATATTTTTCGATTCGATCAAGGATTGGGAGAACCAACCGCCCCCTCCAACCAGGTAGGACATCTTTAATAGTGTCTACGAATATATCCCGAATATCTATGAATAGTGGCGCTCGAATTCGACTTGCAATTCGGGCAGCCAAGAATGCTGACATCAACCTGCCGGTGGTTACGAAGACCAGGTCGTATTTTCGGTCCTTGATCCGTTTGGCAACAGCCCTGTCGAAGGTGGCAAAAGCTCTCGCTTGATCCAGCATTCCGCTCTTGTGGGGGGGGAGTTGAATGCGTTCGATCGTGAGTGGTCCCTCCTCCTCTTTGTCTAGGCTTTCGATATCGAAACTCGCATAGCGATTGGGCTTGGTCGTGAAGAGATCAACTTTCGAGCCGGCAGGAAGCCGAGGAATTAGGTGGGAGATCAGCGAACCCATTCGGAAGGAACAGGCTGATAAATCCGGTGGGTAGAAGTAGGTCAGAAAGAGGATTCGCATTAGATGACTGATGAAGGGTCAAAGGTGTTAGCCATAATATCGGCGATCCGGTTCGAAGAGTGCCCATCTCCGTATGGGAATCGCAGAGTGGCCATCTTAGAGTAATAGTCAGCGTCATTCCAAAGGCGCTCGGCTTCCCGAAGGAACAACACCGGGTCGCTACCGACGAGGAGGACCCCACCTGCCACAACAGCTTCGGGGCGTTCGGTCACTTCTCTAAAGACCAACACTGGCTTGCCCAGTGCAGGTGCCTCCTCTTGTAGTCCGCCGCTGTCGGTGAAGACCAGGTGGGCCTTTCTCATTGCACCCACTAGGGTTGGGTAATCCAAAGGTTCCACTAGATTGACGTTGGTCAAACCGCCGAGAATGTTCTCAGCAGGGCCCTTGACGTTCGGGTTCGGGTGAACCGGGTATAGAAGGCGTGCCTCCGGGTGGGAAAGCGAAAATTCACGCAATGCCTTTAAAATACGTAACAAGGGCTCACCGAAGTTCTCCCTCCGATGAAGTGTCACTAGAACCAATCTATCTCCGTATAAAAGCGGGGGCATCGGAGGGAGCGGAAGGTCATCTCTACAGGACATGGCGAGGAGTGAATCAATAACGGTATTGCCTACGACATGAATCAGGTGATCGGGGTACCCCTCAGCTAAGAGGGCTCTCCTGGAGGTTTCGGTTGGTGCAAAGTGCCATTGGGCCAATACGGCGGATAGTCGCCGCATTCCCTCTTCGGGGAAGGGGGCCGAGAGTTGGCCACTCCGCAGACCGGCTTCGACGTGCCCGAATTGGATGCCGGAATAAAAAGCGGCTAAAGCGGCACAGAACACCGTGATGGTATCTCCTTGGGCTAACACCGCATCGGCCTTGGCCTCTCGGAAGGTCTTCTCAAGTGCGGGGACTAAGACTCCAGTAAGGGAGGCAAGTGTCTGGTCGGGCTTCATGACATCCAGGTCCCAGTCGGGTTTCAGCTTAAACGTCGAAAGCATCTGGTCCAGAAGCCCCCGGTGTTGGGCTGTGGCAAGTATGGGGGCATGGAATCCTCTGGACCTGAGTGCCTTGACGACAGGGGCCATCTTGATCACTTCGGGACGAGTGCCCACTACACATATGATGTTTGGTGGAGAGCTCATGGGAGTCCTTGATCATGCTGGGGTTTTTCGAACAAAGTACAATCATAATATAATTTGAGTAACTGACCGGTCTTTCTTGGACCATGGATCTAGGGTGCTGCACAGTGCATCCATTAAGCACCCCTCGATTCCCGCCCGTCTCAAACTCGATTCCCTAGGTAAACCTGAACTGAACACGGGGACCGAAGGGTATGTCCTCACTCTTGAAAAATTTCAGCGCAGTCCTTTAATCAGCATGGAAGTAGGTTTCTATACCAGCAATAGCAACCGAACATCCCAAACACCATTTCAGGAGATCACTTTGCTTCTTGAAATAGTAGCTTTCGATTGAGTGATACCAGCGCCATCGCATAGAGAAAAGCTTGTCCTAATGCTAGGGACGGGCGGTCAGCTAGAAAAACAAAACCAGCTGAGTTGATCCAAAGAATAGAGGTCGCTACAACGGTATTCTCCCCTACCCATTTCAACAGATGGTGGGGACAGGTGGCACGATCGGCGGTGAAGAAGCTCATTCGGAGCCGTTTCCGTCGAATCAAACCCATGGCAACATCCATTGAAATGGGCGCCGTGAACGCCAAGGCCATGAATGGTTGCGCCAACCCACCACCCCGAAGGATGCTCTCAGCGATGAAGAACCCACAACCGAAGCTTCCAGCATCGCCCATGAAGTGCTTCGCACGGGGCCAATTTAGCAATAAAAAGCCTATGAGGGCCCCGAGGGCGACCCGGGCATCCACTCCTCTTAAGTAAAGGGCAGCTAGAATTATGAAAGTGAACCCACCCATGTAGCCATTGATTGCATCTTCAATATTTACAGCGTTTGGAACAGCCATGAACCAAAAAGTGATGATGAGGAAGGCCGCGAAAAGGAGGAAGGGGGAGTCCATCCAAGCCTGAGGCAGCCATGGAACGCCATTGGCCTTGAGAACAAGGACCCACGGCCAAGCTGCCAGGGAAGAAAGGAATAACAGGACCAGGAACTTTTGCCTTGGATGGAAACTAAATCGGTCATCCAAAGCCCCTACAGTGACGAATCCTGATCCTGCAAACCAAGTTTGCCATGGGAGGGCAGGACAAGGTATCCAGCCAAGGGCCGCAGCCAGGATAAATATGAAGCCCCCTCCCATCACCATGGCCAATCCACCGGTGCGTGGGGTTGGCATGGTGTGGATCTTGCGGGCATCCGGGATGTCGATGAACCCCCAATCGGCAGCTTTGTTTACAAGTAGACAGCCGGCGGCAAGGGTCGCGATCATAGACAGCAGAGGGAAAAGCAATCGGGGCATTTCGTCAGGTCTTTCGCATCATCAAGAGTGAAAGCCATGTCGGCTGGAACTATTGCCCAGGGGAATGATCCTTTTGTAGTTTTGAGCTAGAAGTATTAGGACCGGCGGGGGGGACGAGGGCGCCTGGGCCGCTCATCATGGCTGGGGGCTTCGCCTTCGGGTTCGGCGTCGGCGCCTTCGGGCTTGGGGATGAGGGCCTTGCGGCTGAGCTTGATCTTGCCGCTCTTTTCGTCGATGCCGATGCACTTGACCATGACTTCCTGGCCCTCGCTCAGCTCATCGGAGGGGTTGGCGACACGGTGGTGGGCCAGCTCACTGACATGCAGCAGGCCGTCGAGGCCTGGGAGGATGGTCACGAAGGCCCCGAACTCGACCACCTTGGCCACCTTGCCCAGGTAGGTCTTGCCGACCTCGGCGGTCTGGATGAGGTCGCCGATCATCCGCAGGGCGAC
>Ga0214167_1000589_pt1 | contig 17723 bp, 18 predicted proteins | sample TroBogypolimnion_45_FD_153006 | JGI IMG/M metagenome (GOLD analysis project Ga0214167, IMG submission 153006) | Freshwater microbial communities from Trout Bog Lake, WI - Practice 18AUG2009 hypolimnion v3 | ecosystem: Environmental > Aquatic > Freshwater > Lake > Hypolimnion/Profundal zone ... | reverse complement strand
CCGGCTTGCCCCGCTCCGCCGCCCGCTCCAGAGCGGCCGCCACGGGACTGAGAGCCGTCACGCGGTAGAGGGTCATCTTGATGGCGAGCACCTTGGGATCATCGGCGGCCTCGCGCACGAAGCGCACGACGCTGTCATCGAAGCTCTGGTAGGGGTGGTGCAGCAGGATGTCGTTCTTGGCGATGGCCTCGAAGATGCTGCCGCCATGATCCAGCTGGGGCGCCGGCAGGGGCGGCAGCGGTGTGTCCTTGAGCTGGGGCAGGTCCAGTTGGCCGTAAAGCTGCATGAGGTCCGAGAAGGCGGTCAGCCCCGTGGTGGGATAGAGATCCTCGGGGCTCAGCTCCATCTCATCGATGAGCATGTCCAAGACCTTGGAGGAGATGCCGTGTTCGTACTGGAGGCGCACCACAGCGCCTCGGCGCCGATCCCGGAGACTCTCCTCCACGGTCTTGAGCAGGTCTTCTGAAGGGTCTTCTTCCACCGGCAGGTCCGAGTCCCGGGTCACGCGGATGGCGTGGCAGCTCTTCACGGTGTAGCCCCGGAAGAGCCGGGAGAGGTGGTGCTGGACCCCATCCTCCAGCATCACGAAGGAGTGGGTGCCCGGCGCCGAGGGCAGGCGCAGGAAGCGTGAGGCCTGGCCCGTGGGCACGTGGATAAAGGAGAGCTCTGAGGCGGGCAGATCCCCATCCAGCTGATCCTCGTCCGGCTCCAGTTCCACCACCAGCACCAGAGCCCGGTTGCCCAGGCGCGGGAAGGGATGGCCTGTGTCCACGGCCAGGGGCGTGATGAGGGGCAGGAGGCTGCGCTCGAAGTAGTCCAGCAGGAAGGCCGACTGGGCCTCGTCCAGATCCTTCGGGTTCATGATCCGAATGCCCCGGGCCTCCATCTGGGGCTCGAGGATGCTGTGGAAGAGCTCATGCTGCCGGGTGGAATAGGCGTGGATCTTGGAAGACACCCGCTCCAGCAGCTGACGGGGGGTCAGGCCATCGGGCCCGGGCTGGGTGATTCCGGCGTCGATCTGGCGCCAGATTCCCGCCACCCGCACCATGAAGAACTCGTCCCAGTTACTGGACACGATGCTGAGGAACTTCACCCGCTCCAGCAGCGGCACCGTGGAGTCTTCAGCCTCCTCCATGACCCGGGCATTGAAGTCCAGCCAGCTCAGCTCGCGGTTCAGGAGTTCTTCGGGACGGGGAATGGGGTGGAACACGGGGGCCCTCTGGTTTGAGATGCTAACCGCCGGATGTAACAAACTGATGATACGGGACCTGATTGGGGCCAACAGAAGAACTTCCTTTGATTTCATGGGATTTCTGGCAGAATCGTGAGTTCGGCCTCCCATGAGGGAGCCCCCGTACGGTCCGCCCGGACCCATCCCAACGAGAGGGCAGCTAGCTTCGTCGACGCTGCCAGGTAGGAGGAATACAGATGTCCCAGGAAGTCCTGATCGTCCCCAAGCGCGAATCCTTTGGTAAGGCCGCCGTGCGCGACCTCAAGAAGAGCGGCATGATCCCCGCCGTCGTCTACGGCCTCACCGAGCCCCCCGTCGCCATCGCCATCAGCCCCAAGGCCGTGGCTCGTGTGCTCGCCAGCGACACCGGCATGAACTCCGTCATGTTCCTCCAGCGTGAGGGCACGGACATCAAGCGCCACGTCATCATCAAGGACCTGCAGCGCGACCCCATCACCGCTCGCCTGCGCCACGTGGATTTCATGCGCGTGGACATGACCATCAAGGTCCGCGTGAAGGTGCCTGTGCGCCTCGTGGGCACCGCCATCGGCGTCAAGGCCATGGGTGGCATCCTCGACTTCTCGCACCGCGAGATCGAGCTCGAGTGCCTGCCCAGCATCATCCCCGCCCACATCGACGTGGACATCAGCGGCCTGAACGTGGGTGACAGCATCCGCTTCGAGCAGCTGCCCCTGGGTGCCAACATCGTCTTCACTGGCGATGCCCACCAGGTGGTCTGCTCCGTGAAGGGCAAGTCCGCTGAGGAGGAAGTGGCCGCCACCGCCGCCGCCGAGCCCGAAGTGGCCAAGAAGGGCAAGAAGGAAGACAAGAAGTAGGTTTCTCTTCGAACCTTGCTTTCACCCTGCAAAAAACGCGGCTTTGGCCGCGTTTTTTGTTAGGCGCGGGCAGAGCCCGCGCGGTTTAGGCTGGATCTATGTGGACACTTGTACCGCTGGGTAACCCTGGGGCTGAATACCAGGACACTCGGCACAATCTCGGGCGATTGCTGCTCCAGCGCTGGATGGCGGAGCGGAACCTCGCGCCCGCTCCGAAGAAACGCTTCCCTTCGGGCAGCCTCTACCCGCTAACCCAGAACCTGCAGGCCCTGGTGCCCTCCACCTACATGAACCTCTCGGGCGAGGTCTGCGCGCAGGCAGCGGCAGCGGGCATCTACCCCCGCCGCCTGGTGCTGCTCTATGACGACAAGGACCTGCCCCTGGGCACCGGGCGCTTCCGTCTGAACGGCTCCGACGGGGGCCACAACGGTCTGCGGTCTATTTTCGAGTGCCTAGACAGCCCCGATGTCGCCCGCCTCCGCCTGGGCATCGGCCCCTTCCAGCGCCCCCTGGTGGATTTCGTGCTGGAACCCTGGACCGAGCCCGAGTGGGCCCTCATCGATGGACTGGACGCCCCCTTCGCCAAGTTCATGGACTTGCTTGGGCAGGCCGAGGATCTGGTGGGGTTGGGCAATCTGGTGAATCCCGCCACGTTCTGGTCCCCGGAGCCCTGAGTCTTCAGACTTTCCGTTGATTTCCAGCCCTTTTCACGCGAAACTACTCCTTCGCGTCCTCCGTTGGAGGGCTCTTCCTTGCTCCCTGGAATCCATAGGGGGCTTCACATCCACAAGGAGGACAGATGCGTCGCTATGAGACCATCTTCATCGCCTCCCCGACACTGACGGATGAGCAGTCTGACGAGCTCATCAAGCAGTACGAGGGGATCATCGCCGAGCAGGGTGGCGAACTACTCAAGACCGACAAGTGGGGCCGCAAGAAGTTGGCCTACGAAGTCCAGAAGTTCAGCGAGGGCTACTACACCCTGTTCGAAATGAACGCGGGCCCTACCCTCATCGCCGAGCTCGAGCGTCGTTTCCGCAACAATGACGCCGTCATCAAGTACCTGAGCGTCCGCATGGACGTGGCCGAAAAGGCCGCTGGTCGCACCAAGCAGCGCATTGAGCGTGAAGCCAAGCGCAAGGCTCAGGCCGGCATCAAGGAACGTTCTGCTGAAGAGGTGATGGGATGAAGCGCCGCGCCGATGCCAAGAAGGGCAAGCCCAAGAAGAAGAAGGCTTTTGGGGGACGACGCGCCAAGTTCTGCAAGTTCTGCGTCGAGAAGTCCCTCATGATCGACTACAAGGACGTGAAGACCCTTCAGGCCTTCACCCCTGAGCGCGGCAAGGTGCTGCCCCGCCGCACCAGCGGTGTGTGCGCCGTCCACCAGCGCGAGCTCGTGGAAGCCATCAAGCGCGCCCGTAATATCGCCCTGCTCCCCTTCGCCACGGATTAGTCCTGGCACTGGTGAACTGAAAAGGGGGGCCAACTTGGCCCCCCTTTGTTCTGGACCTTGCAGAAATTTCCAGATTCACCGCGGGGCCAAATGCGAGCTGATACGAATTTATCTGGTAAACACGGGAGCACGATCGGCCGATCGTGCTCCCGTCATTTACACTCAGGCAAAACGCTTACTCAGGAGTTCAGCGCTACCTCAGACCAGCCGGTTTTGCTTGAGAATGAGAGGAATACCCAACAGGCTGAGCACGGCGAGGACGAACAACAGCGAGCGCCCGGCCGCTAGGGCCGCCTGCTGCTCAACCACGGGCAGCATCGGGAGCGTGGAGGTTCCGCGAAGGTCCGCCACTAGGGCCTGCCAGCCATGGCTGGCGAGGCCCACGGAAAATACCCCAGCGACCTGTCGCATGATGTTCTTCAGGGCGTAGGCGTGGATGAAATCCTCGTGGGGCACCTCGTGGTAGGTCAGGCCCGCGACCTGCACGACCACGAGAAGCGGGAAGATGCCCTTGAGGACCATGGGGGCCAGGAGATCCACATAGGAAGTCCCGGCCTTTGCCTGGTAGGCCATCCAGGTCAGCGCCAGCGCAGCCAGGGCGAAACCCGTCGCGATCACGCGACGCCGGTCCTGGAAGCGACGGACCAGGAAGAGGAAGGGGATCAGCGCGAAGGTGGTGCCTGCCGCCACTGAGAGCAGGGCTCCAGTCGCCTTGAAGGAAAGGCCCATGCCGCTCCGGAACAGCTTGGGGTACAGGAAGGAAGACGCCCCGTTGATGAGGTAGTAGAAGCCGTAGAACCCGAGGCCAACCAGATAGCGGCGACCCTTGAGGACGCCCATGTCCAGCAGTGGATCGGCATCGCGGTGGAGCCGCCGGGCGGCGAAGGCCAGCACCGCCACCGCCACGATGGACAACACAAGATGCGACCCATCCAGGGCGCCCAGCGTCCAGGATTCAAGCCCTTGGAGGAGCAGCAGCATCCCCAGGGTGAAGCCAAGGATCATGGGCCAGTCCACCACTCCCAGCGAGCGCGGGGTGTGGCGCTCCGCCTTCAGGTGGCTCCATGTGAGTGCCAGGACTGGCAGGGCGAATGCTCCCTGTAGCAGGAACACCATCCGCCATCCCCAACCTTCCGCCAGGGCCGCCGTCAGCCAGGGAATCAGCGCTGTGCCCCCGAAGAGTCCCACCAAGTAGTCCCGGGTACAGCGGGGCCGGAGCGGCGTCGGCACCGCCAGTTGCAGGTACACCCGGGACATGGTGAACAGGCCTCCCCCGCCCAGCCCCTGCACCGCCCGGGCCAGAACGGCCTGGGCCAAGGTGTGGCTGGCTGCGGCTCCCAACGCTCCCGCCAGGAACAGGAGCAGCCCCACAAGCATCAGGCTCCGGTAATGCCAACGCCGCGCCATGCGCTCGATGAGCGGAATCACCGCCGTGCCCGAGGCGACATAGGCCGTGAGGATCCAGATGAACTGGCTGGGGGTGGCGTGCAGGCCCTTCCGCACGGGTTCGCTAGCCACCAGGAGGCTCAGGGTGGCGGCGAAATCCGTGGCAGTCACCAGTCCAAGGACCTGACCCAGGAATCGCGGTGGGGATGGAGGATCCTTGGCCACGCCACCTTTCCTGAATCGCTAACGGTTAGTTTGGGACGAGGTCGCCGTACCAGTAGGCGGCCGTAACACCACCATCCATGAGGAAGTCGCCAACAGGGCCCATGAGTAGCGCACCGACTGATCCTACCTCATCCGGTGTGCCGCCGCGCCTGCCCCAGCACACGGCTTCGGCCATGAACCGCAAGGAGTTGCCGCGCTTGGAGATCTGCTAGGCATTCAGGAGGTCGGTGACCTGGTCCGGCTGGCGCATGGGCAGCGCCAGCAACTCGTCCAGGGGCGTGGTGGCGAGGGCCTTGTTCTCCTCGGCGGTCAGAGCGGGCAGACAGTGCCCGGACTGCGAGGCGATGACCACGCTGGAACCGCCGCGTGCGATGACCATGCCGAAGGCTTCGAGCACCATGGCCATGTTGGCAAGGAACGGTAGCCCCTTCGGTCTCAGTTGCCGGACTCCCAGCATGGAAGGTGCCCAAGATGTGAGTAAGAACGTTCAGTTGGCAGCATCTGTGGACCGCACCCCGGTCGAAAAGGACGCTCAGCGGCCCCCCTTTTTTGCGCCTGATTATCCAGAAGTCGTTGTGGCCACAGTGCTTCGTTTGTCACGAGTGAGTCATGAAATCAGGGCATTTAGGCCACCTTACCGCACTTTGATCACACTTTTCGATCAAAACCAACTGTCCGGTCAGGTAATCCTGGACTGAGCCTTGGCGTTATTGCTGAACTGGGAAGGTTCACTGGTTTTCCACCCTTATCACGCCCCCCTTCCCGAGAGCCCCATGCGCAAAGCCTCTGCCCTTCCTCTGCTTCTTTCCGGCCTGTCCCTGATGCTGACCGCCGCCCAGCTCCGCGCTGAAGACGTGCCCCAGCAGTCCACGCCTGCCACCAAGAAGGTCGAAGAAAAGGCCAAAAAACAGAAGAAAGAGGACATCCCCTCAGCCGTGGTGGTCATCTCCGCCACCCGCACGGAGCGGGCCGAGAAGGACACCACCACCACGGTCACCGTGACCACAGAGAAGGAGATCGAGCGGCAGCTGGTCACGAACATCATCGACCTCACCCGCTTCGAGCCAGGAGTGGAGGTCAGCAACCAACCGGATCGCCAGGGCGCCTCCAGTTTCAGCATCCGTGGCATCGGTGGCAACCGGGTCCTTATCCTCGTGGATGGTGTGAGCCTGCCCGATGGCGCTGAGGCTTCCCGGGGCCTGAGCCGCGACTTCGTGGACTTGGATTCCCTCAAACGCGTGGAGATCCTGCGCGGCTCCGGTTCCGCTCTCTATGGCAGTGATGCCCTGGCGGGCGTAGTGACCTACACCACCCTGGATGCCTCGGACATCCTGAGCCCCGATGGCAGCTTCGCCGGTCGCCTCAAGACTGGCTACGCCAGCGTCAATAATCAGAAGTCCACCACGGCCACGGTGGCCGGGCGCCAGGGCAACTGGGATGGCCTAGTCTCGACCACCTACCGTGTCGGCAATGAGTCCGCGCCCGCCATCGGAACCCCCAATCCCATGCAGATCGACTCCACCAGTGTGCTGGGCAAGCTGGGCTGGAAGCCCGACACCCACAATCAGGTGCACTTCGGGTTCCAGGGCTTCGAGCGCAAGGACCAGATGAGCCTGCTCAACCTGCTGGGTCCTGCCTTTGGCGCCCCTGGCACCTTCATCATCAACGACCTCGGGCGGGACCGGAACCGCCGGAACCAGTTCAGTGTGGAGCATGTCTTCGAGGACGACTCGGCCTTCATCCAGCGGGCTGAGTGGCGTCTTTTCTACCAGACCGCCCACAGCCTGGAGCACACGGACGAGTTTCGGGAAAAGCAGACCGTCACGCCCCACCTGGAGACGGTCCGCTACACGGACTACAACTTCGACCAGACCATCTGGGGTCTGCGCTCCCAGGCGGAGCGTCGCTTCACCGTGGGGGACTGGTCCCACCGCCTGCTCTTCGGCCTGGACCTGAACCGCACCGAAACCGCCGAGCCCTACAACCGCACCCAATTCACCTTCAACACCGGGGTCACCACCAACAACGTGGCGGGCCAGCTCTATCCCACCAAGCTGATCCCCGACTCCACCACCACCACCACGGGCCTCTTCCTCCAGGGCGAGATCCTCAGCCCCAGCGGCACCTGGTCCTTCGTGCCGGGCCTGCGCTTCGATCACTACGCCCTGAATCCACACCCGGACGCGGTCTTCGAGGCCGGCAACATCACCAATACGCCCGTGGCCTCCATCTCCAACTCTGCCGTGACACCCAAGCTGGGCATCATCGGCAAGCTGGACGCCACCTGGACGGCCTACGCCCAATACGCCCAGGGCTTCCGCAACCCCCCCTATGACTACACCAACTTCACCATGACCTCCTATGCCCAGGACTACCGGATCATCCCGAACCCGGACCTGAAGCCCGAGCGCAGCCGCAGCTACGAGGCGGGCCTGCGGGGCGAGGGGGATACCTGGAACCTGGGCCTGGCCCTCTTCCAGAACCGCTACAACAACTTCATCCAGGATGTGAACCTGGGCCCCGACCCCGTCACCGGCGTGGACTTCACCTTCCAGTACCAGAACATCGAGGACGTCCAGATCCAGGGCGCCGAGCTGCGGGCCGGCTGCGTCTTCCTGCAGGGCTGGCGCTCCAATCTCTCCATCGCCTATGCCAAGGGCGAAGATCTCCGCACCCATGCCCCCATCAACACGGTGGCCCCCCTGCGGGCAGTCTTCGGGGTTGGCTACCACCAGAAGGAGCGCTGGGGCACGGACCTCACCATCACCGCCGTGGCCGCCAAGCGCGCTGCGGATGTGGCTCTGGATCCCTCCAACGGCTACACCAACCCCTTCCTCACGGCTGGATACGCCAAGCTGGACCTCATCAGCTTCGCCAGCTTCCAGTGGAAGGGCGAGTGGCGTGTCCAGGGCGGCGTCTTCAACCTGCTGAACAAGACCTACTGGCGCTGGGAAGACGTCCGCGGCTTCTCGGCCGGAGACTCCTACATCCCCCGCTACTCCCAGCCCGGCCGCAACTTCGGTGTGAGCCTGACCTACAGCTGGAAGTAGTCGGAGTCAGTCCTACTTCTTCTTCTTGGCCGGATTGAGCCCGGACTGCTTGGTGGTTTCGGTGAGTCGGCTGCTGGACAGTTCCGAACCCCGGGATGTGGCGCCGTGCACGACGGCAGGCTTGGCTTTCTTCGGCTTCTTGTCGTTCCCCATGATGTGCTCTGGTCGGGCCTCCGTTTAACTTGGGAGTGCGGCCCTGAGCCCATCATGGACCGAATATCAATAAACGTAGAAATATAATGATTTAATTTAAACCACCCCCCTATACGCAGGATGGGCGGGCCTGCACGCACCCCGATGGCGTCTGAGGTAACCTATTTCCATGACTGACGAAAAGCCCGTCCTGAGACTCCCCATGCCGCTTCGCAAGCAGAAGGCGGTGCAGGCAGCCTGGAAGCCGATCTTCTTCCAGTGGCTGGTGCCTGGCGCAGGCTACTGGGCGATTGGCGAAAAAGGAAAGGCCAAGGCCTTCTTCAGCGTCTGGGTGGTCTTTTGCGTGCTGGGCGCCCTCCAGATGCAGTTCGGGGCCGTGGATGGCGTGAAGGGCGGGGTCTTCGTGCCCGTGCCGGGAGCCTGGCTCCCCTCCCTCGGCGCCCTGGCCACCGGGGGCATTGGCCCCCTCTATGCCGCCTTCGGCTGGGCCTTCGGCGGGGCCGGCACCGAGCCCGTGCGCACCCTCACCCAGGAATACGGCGCCACCTACGTGATGGTGGCTGGTCTCCTGAACTGGCTCTGCTGCTTCGACCTCTGGGATCGCATCACCGGCCGCTGGATATTCCGGCTGCCCAAGGATGAGCAGATCGAAATCGCCAAGGGCCTGGAGAAGCCTCAGTCCTAGCTTTCGGCCCGGAGGCGCTTGGCCAGCAGCTGGGTGCGGATGAACACGTCGATGTCCCCGTCCAGCACCTTCTGCGTCTGGCTGGTTTCTGCGCCGGTGCGGTGATCCTTGACCATCTGATAAGGCTGCAGGACATAGCTTCGGATCTGGCTGCCCCAGGCCACATCGGCCTTGTCACCGCTGGCCGCGGCCACCCGCTCCAGGAACTTGCGCTGCTCCAGTTCGTAGAGGCGACCCTGCAGCACCTTCAGCGCCGTCGCCCGGTTCTTGATCTGGCTGCGCTCGTTCTGGCAGCTCACCACGATGCCCGTGGGCAGGTGGGTGAAGCGCACGGCGGACTCGGTGCGGTTCACATGCTGGCCACCAGCACCGCTGGCCCGGAACACATCGATCTTCAGGTCCTTCTCCGGGATGTCCACGTTGATGGTGTCATCCAGCTCGGGGCTCACGTAGACCGCGGCAAAACTGGTGTGGCGGCGCTTGGCGGAGTCAAAGGGGCTGATGCGCACCAGGCGGTGGACCCCTGCCTCAGCCCGCAGGTAGCCATAGGAGAAGGGCGCATCCACGATGAAGGTGGCACCCTTGATGCCGGCCTCCTCTCCATCCTGGTAGTCGAGCATCTCCGTGGGCCAGCCCTTGGCCTCGCAGAAGCGCAGGTACATCCTCAGCAGCATGGCCGCCCAGTCCTGGCTTTCCGTGCCGCCCGCCCCGGGGGCGATGGCCACAATGGCCCGGTTGTGGTCCAGGTCCCCGCTGAGCATCATGCGCAGCTCGGAATCCTCGATGGCTGTGCGGAGTTCGCTCTCGACCCGCTCCACCTCGGCCAGCATGTCCCCGTCCTCCCGGGCCAGTTCCAAGCCTGTCTCCAGGTCCTCCAGGCCTCCCCCCAGGCGTTTGGCCAGGGCGATGTCGTTGGCCAGGGTGCCCCGCTTCTGCAGCAGGGGCTTGGCGGCATCGGGGTCATCCCAGAAGCCCGGGACCGTGGTCCGCTCCTCGATCTGCTCCAGTTCCAGGGCCTTGCGCTCAGGGTCCAGGTGGTCGACCAGCTGCCGGACCCGGGGCTCCAGCTCGTTCTTGGCCCGCACCAGGGTCTCGAAATCCATTGTTGGTCTCTCCCACCCCCGTTCCCGGGGAACCTTTGAGTTTAAGGCAATCGGAGATGTTCCGTCCCCACGCTATTCTGGGTGGATGTCTGGATTCATCCCCGTGATCCCCGCCGATCTGGAGCCCACCGTCCGTGGGTTCCTGACCGGCCATGGGGGCCTCCCTCTGGCCTGGGCCCGTTGGGAGAACCCCAGCCCCAAAGGCCGGGTGGTGATCTCCCACGGCTACGGCGAGCATGGCGAGCGCTACCGCCACACGGCCCACTGGCTCCACCACCTGGGCTGGTCCGTGTCGACCATGGACCACCACGGCTTCGGCCGCTCCGGTGGCATCCGCGGGGATGCGGATGGCATCCGCCCCTTCGTGGATGACTTCGCCCTCTTTCTGCGCCAGGAGCGCCGCCACGATGCCGAGCGCACCGGGGCCACGGCCCGCATGGTGGAGGGTGTGCCCATGCCCCCTCTGCCCGTCTGCCCCCAGGTGGTATTGGGCCACAGTTTCGGTGGCCTCATCGCCCTCCTGACTCTGCTCTGGCACGCGGACACCCTGGACGGCCTCATTCTCACCAGCCCCGCTGTGGCCGTGCGGTCCAACTCCAAGGCCCTGGTCATCGCCGCCCGGGTCCTCCGCTGGTTCATGCCCCACCGCCCCATCCACCTCCATGGGGACAAGCATCGGGTCTGCTCGGACCCCGTGCTGGTCCAGCGTTACGAGGCCGATCCGCTCTGCCACCGCTGGGCCACCGCCGCCTTCGGCTCAGCCCTGGACGAGGGGCGGGCCGAGATACTCCCCCTCGGCCACGAGCTGGACCGCCCCATCCTCCTCCTGGATTCCGACGAGGACACGGTAGTGGATCCCGACGGCTCCGAGGCCCTCTGGTCCGCCGTGCCACCAGAATTCCTGGAACGGCATCGCCTACCGGGGTTCTACCATGAGGTCTTCCATGACCGACTGCGGGCCGAGGCCCAAGCCCTCACCGAACCCTGGCTCGAGAACCTGCACCGAACCTGGAACCCTTCCCACCGTCCCGCCATGTCTGAAGTGCTGTCTCCGGAGTCCGCATGAAGCGCATCCTCACCGTCCTCACCCTGACCGCCGCCCTGGCGAGTCTGGGCCTGGGCTGCCGCAAGCCGAAGGCCATGGACAAGGGGGTTTCCGCTTCGGAGCTCATGGCCACGGCCGATACGCAAATGAAGCAGGGCAAGTTCACAGAGGCCCGGGTCACCCTGCGGCACCTTGAACAGTATCTGCCCGGCTCCCCGGAGTTCCCCAAGGCCAAGCTCCTCTTGGGGGACAGCTTCTTCTTCCAGGCCAGCCCCAGCTATCCCGAAGCCGAGGTGGAATACACCAGCTTCCTGAACTATTTCCCCCGGCACGAGCTGCGGGACTATGCCCAGTACCACCGCGCCCTCTGCCACTTCTCGGCCATCGAGAGCGCCGAACGTGACCAGGCGGAGACCCGCCGGGCCCTGGAAGGCTTCCAGGCCCTCCTGACGGAATCCCCCGGCAGTCCTTACGCCACGGAGACCCGGGCCAAGATCCTGCAGTGCTGGCGCCGTATCGCCGAACATGAGCTGAACGTGGGCGTGTTCTACGTGAACACCTACTACTACCCCGGTGCCGAGCAGCGCCTGAAGTCCCTGCTGGAGACCTACCCCGACTACGTGGATCGGGAGCGGGCCTACTACTACCTGGGCGAGGCCATGCGCCAGCGCCTGCTTACGGGCGAGGAGATGCTGCAGTTCAACAAGGCCTTCGCCGCCAAGCTCCAGAAGGATGACCTCAAGGATCTCGACAAGGAGCAGGTGGCCCAGTATCAGAAGGAACTCACAGCCTTCAGCGATGAGCGCATCAAGAGCTTCCGCGCCGAAGCCAAGAGCTACTACCAGAAGCTGGTGGAGAGCTACCCGGGCTCTGAGTGGGCCCGCCGTGCTGCGGACCACCTCATCGCCATGGGCACCAGCGGTGTTAAGGAAGAGCTGGATAGCTAATCCTGTCCGGGGGGACCGCCTGCTCGCTGCGCTCGCGATGTCCCCCCGGAACCCCGCTTTTCTGGCGGGATGAACCCGCCCTAAAAGCTAGTTCCCCTCCGGAGATGCCATGAACCTGAGCACCCTCGGCCTGGGCACATACCTGGGCCCCGCCACGGATGCGGGCGACGCCGCCTACACGGAGGCCGCCTTGGCCTTCTTCGCCGCGGGCGGAAACGTCTTCGACACGGCTGCCAACTACCGAGGTGGGCGTTCCGAACGAGCCCTGGGCGCCGCGTTCAAGGGCCTGCCCCGCGAGGCCTTCTTCGTCTCCACCAAGGCCGGCTACATACCCGTGCCCCAGACCAGCCCCGAGGAGGGCCCACGGGCCTGGTTCCAGCGGGTGCTGGAGGGCCCCGGCATCCTTTCTGTGGATGACCTGGTGGACGGCTGCCACGCCATGACGCCCCGCTACCTGGCCCACCAGCTGGACCTCAGCTTGGAGGCCCTGGGTCTTGAGACCCTGGACCTCTTCCACCTGCATAACCCCGAGCAGCAGCTGGCCCACTGGGGGCCCGAGGTCTTCTACACCAAGATCCGAGAGGCCTTCGAGGCCTGCGAGGGTTTCGTGGCCGCCGGAAAGATCCGTGCGTACGGCGTGGCGACCTGGAACGGCTTCCGGGTGCCCCCTGGCCACGACGGCCACCTGAGCCTAGCCCGCCTCGTGGAGGCGGCCGCCAGCATCGCCGGGGTCCCGCACCACTTCGGCTGGATCCAGCTACCCCTGAACCTGGCCATGCCAGAAGCCTTCCTGGAACCCACCCAGCTGGTGGAGGGGCAACTCCTCACACCCCTGGCCGCCGCCCAGGCCTGCGGCGTCTTCGTGCAGACCTCCGCCTCCATCATGCAGGCCCGCATCCTCAGCCAGCTCCCGGATGGATTCGCGGCCGCCCTGGGCCTCGAGACGCCTGCCCAGGCCGCCCTCCAGTTCAGCCGCTCCTGCCCAGGCGTCACCACGGCCCTCTGCGGCATGGGGCAGGCCGCCCACGCCACGGAAAATGCCGCAGTCATGGGCCTGCCCAAGCTGGATGCCATGGCCCTGGACAGCCTCTTCGGATGATCCTGCTGGCCATCACCCCAGGCCTGGGCTTCGAACCTCAGGCCTGGCGCCAGGTTCTCCGCAGCGGCGTGGACGGCTTCATGATCCGCGAAAAGGAGCTGCCCACGGGAGCCCTGTTGGAGGCTGCCCGCTGGTGCCAGGACACGGCTCCCGCCGTACAGCTCTGGGTGGTTGGCCGCCTGGATGTGGCCCTGGTCGCAGGCTGCGGCCTCCACGCCCCCGAGGCGTACCCCGAGGTCCCATCCGGCCTTCTACCACTATCTCGCCCCCTCCATGACGAGACCCAGTGGCCCTCTCGGGCCCAAGCCGAGCAGTTGCTGGTTTCCCCCATCTTCTCCAGTCCTGGCAAGGGTATGCCTTGGGGCGCGGCGCGCCTGCACCGCTTCCTGGACGGCCTGCCCCCCGGAGGCCCACACCTCCTGGCCCTGGGGGGCGTCGAACCCCAGAATGCGATCTCGCTGCATCATCCCCGGCTGGCAGGGCTCGCCGCCATCCGTCCCTTCTGGACCGGCGACCCCGAGGGGGCCGTGGCGCGGTTTCGGGAGCAATGAGCTAACATCTCCCCATGTTCCGCGACCTAAGGGAGAAAGTCAGCGCACCGCGCCGGGTTCTTGCCTGGGTTCTGCTCGTCCTATTGCTCCTGGCAGCGGCCTTCCTACTGCCTCGCATGACCCCGCATCCCATGGCCCACCGTGCAGCGGACCTGATCCTCTGGTGCGCCGCGGCCTACCTGGGCATCCGCCTGTTGTCCTTCCTTCTGCTGGACCCCCTGCTGAGCCAAGCCAAGAGCGCCACGCCAGGCTTCGCCCGGGACCTGCTGGTGGTGGCCCTCTACTTCCTGGCTGCGGGCGGCATCCTGCGGAATGTGCTGGAGGTCAGCCTGGGCCAGCTTCTGGGCACCGGTGCCATCGCGGCGGCTGTGGTGGGCCTCAGCCTTCAGGAGGTGCTGGGCAACCTCTTCGCCGGCATCTCCCTCCACCTGGATCCCGCTTTCCAGGAGGGGGACTGGATCGAGATCACCGGCAACCTGCGCGGCGGCCCCGGCCGGGAGACGCTCATCAGCCAGGTGGAGACCATGACCTGGCGCTCGGTGCAACTTCGCACCGAGAACGGCGACATGGACATCCTCCCCAACCGGGCCATTGCCCAGGCAGTGGTGACCAACCTCTACGTGCCCTCGGGCCTGCACCGCCGAACCACGCGCCTAGTGGTGGAGCCACGCCCCGATCTGCACGTGGCCCTCGAAAAGCTCACCCGCGCACTGGCGGGCATCCCCCACCATCCCTCCAACCGGCCTGAGGTGGTGGTACGGGAATCCGACCTGGGTGGCGCCGTCCTGGAGATCCGCTTCTGGGCCCGTGGCTTCCGCCATGGCAGGCAAGGGGTCTTCCAGGCCTCCCGCCTGGCGAACTCCATCCTGCCCCGGGAGGGGTTCCGGCTCATGGGCCCCCACGGTCCCTCACCCCTGGTGGCGCTGCCCCCGACCAACTTTGACGCCAAGCTCATGGCGGCCCTGGTCCAGGAACTGGGTCTACCTGAGCACTGGGTCGAAGAAATGCGGCCCCACCTGCGCCGCCGTTACCTGGTCCCCGGAGAGGGTGTGATCCGAGAGGGCGACCCCGGGGATTCTCTCTTCGCCGTCCACCGCGGCACCCTTCAGGTGGTCCATGCGGAGGAACTGGAGGTGCCCTATACGGGGATCTTCTGGAAACCCGTGGTGGACCTGGGACCGGGCCAGTGGTTTGGCGAGGCCAGCCTGCTCACGGGTGTCCCCCGCAGCGCCACGGTGGTGGCCCTCAGCGAGGCCGAGGTCCTGGAACTGCCCAAGGAGGCCTTCGAGGCCTCCCTCAAACGGGAGCCCCAGCTCCTCGATAAGCTGGTGGATTTCATGGAGCGGCGCAGCCAGGAGGCCGCTCCCGCCGAAGCTCCGCGGGAAACCCTACGGGCCCAGTGGGCCCGGGAAGTGCGTGCCTGGTTCGGACTGACGGGCTAGCCCACGAGCGGCTTTGCCGCGAGAGGGCGCGGGGCCCGGGGGTGTGTGCACAGCTCGGGAACCCCCGGATAGGGATTGGGCGCTGGTATCCTAGAGCAGGAGGAGCCATGGACTTGCCAGAGCAACTACACAACCTGGTGAGCGAGCTGGGTGATTCCCTGGTCAAGGCCCTGTCTGAGGACGACCATTGCAGGGACCTGGCCTTTCAGATCCAGGCCAAGGGCTACGGACTCATGCTGATTCTCGAAGCCTCACCGCTGGGCCAGCGTACGCCAGGCTCCGAGGACACCGAGGAGGCTGAGCCCTCCCAGTCCTTTTCCGAGGATGACCGCCGCCTGATGCACTCTTTCAAGATCAAGATGGATTAGCTTGAGCCAACTCTGGGATCTTCCGGCCCCGGAAGCTGGTGCTTCGGTTCGCCCCAATGCCGCCGGGCTGAGCCGGGCAGAGCTTGCGGAGCTGCTGCGCGGTATGGGTGAGCCCGCCTGGCGGGGTAAGCAGCTCTTCGCAGGCCTTCAGCGCCAGCGTTGGACCCGCTGGGACCAGTTCACGAACCTCGCCAAGCCCCTGCGGGCCCGCCTGGAAGCTGAGGTGGCCCTGGCCTGGCCCAAGCTCCTGCTGAGCCAGGCCTCCTTGGACGGGTCCACCAAGCACATTTTCGAGTTCGCTGATGGTCGCCAGGTCGAGGGCGTCCATATGCCCTACGAGGACCGGGTCACCCTCTGTCTCTCCAGCCAAGTGGGCTGCGCCATGGGCTGCACCTTCTGCGCCACGGGGCAGATGGGCATCATTCGCAACCTCTCGGCGGCGGAGATTGTGGGCCAGGTGCAGGCCATGCTCATCCATCACGACCATCCGCTGGATCGGCCCATCAACCTGGTCTTCATGGGCATGGGCGAGCCCCTGCACAACCTCGACCACCTCATGGCCGCCTTCGACATCCTCACGGATCCTGAGGGCCTCGCCATCCCGCCCCGCCGCATCACCGTGTCCACCGCGGGCCTTGTCACCGGCATCGACCGCCTGGGCACCTACCCCCGCCGCCCCCGCCTGGCCCTGAGCCTCAATGGCACCACGGATGAGCACCGCTCTCGCATCATGCCCGTGAACCGGGTCTGGAACCTGGAGGCCCTGGCCCAGTGCCTGGCCCGCTTCCCGCTCCAGTCCGGCGAGCGCATCACCCTGGAATATGTGCTGCTGAAGGGCCTCACAGACAGCCTGGAGGACGGCCGCCTTCTGGCCAGCTTCGCCCAGCACTTCCCGGCCAAGGTGAACCTCATCCCCTTCAATCCCCACGAAGGCGTGGGTTTCGAGCCCCCCGAGGAGACCCGCATCAGCGCCCTCTGTAAGCTCCTGGTGGACGCGGGCCAGCCCGTGAGCGTGCGCCGCAGCCGGGGCCAGGATGTGGGCGGGGCCTGCGGCCAACTGGTCCGTGCGGGCCAGAAGCCCTCGGTGCCGAAATTACATTAAGTTTCGGTCATGCTGATGGGGTGCAACCCACCCCGAAACCATTCTTCGAGACCCTCCATGCGTTGCTCGACGCGGAGGGGGAGATCACCCTAGGCGAACTGCTCAATGCCAACGGGGAACAAACCTACGGCCTGCTGGTCCTGCTGCTCTCTCTACCCAACCTCATCCCCGGCCTGAACCTGGGCCTGGCGCCCATCGGCGGCGTGGGCCTCATGGCCCTGGGGACCCAGCTGGCCTGGGGCAAGCCCCATCCCTGGGTGCCCAAGCGCATCGAGGCCCAGCCCATCCACAAGGGCCGCATCAAGGAGGCCCTGGCGAAACTGGAGACCTACCTGGACCGCCTGCGCTGGCAGGAGGCCGAGCAGCGCCCCCTCAACCGCCGCTGGGTGGGTGCCTGCATCGCCTGGGTGGGCTTCCTGCTGGCGCTGCCGGTGCCCCTGCCCTTCGGCAATCAGTTGCCTGCGGCCATCCTCTGCCTGCTGGGCGCGGCCCTCCTGGAGGAGCAGGCCATGTGGGCCTGGCTGGGGGCGGCGGCGGCCCTGGGCAACACCCTCTACTTCGCCTCCAGCTTTGGACTCATCCTGCGGGCCTGCACCAAGTTCTTCCACTACCTGGCGGGCTGATGCGCATCGATGCTCTCACCCTCTTTCCCGAATACTTCGAGGCTGCCCGGCTTGGCATCACGGGCCGCGCGTTCCGGGACCTGGGGCACGGGTTGAACACCCACAGCTACCGGCCCTTCTCCGGCAATGCCCATGGCCACGTGGACGACAGCCCCTTCGGCGGTGGTCCTGGCATGGTGCTGCGCCCGGAGGTCCTGCGTGACACCCTGGCCTCAGTGCCCCGGGTGGGCCGGGGGCGGATCATCCACTTTAGTCCCGCCGCCCCACCCCTGGATCACGCCAAGGTGCTGGAGCTGGCGGCCCTGGACCAGCTCATCCTGGTCTGCACCCGCTACGAGGGCCTGGATCAGCGGGCTGTGGAACGGTGCGTGGACGAGGAACTCAGCGTGGGCCAGGCAGTGCTGAGCGGCGGCGAGCTGCCGGCC
>Ga0214167_1000572_pt1 | contig 18039 bp, 10 predicted proteins | sample TroBogypolimnion_45_FD_153006 | JGI IMG/M metagenome (GOLD analysis project Ga0214167, IMG submission 153006) | Freshwater microbial communities from Trout Bog Lake, WI - Practice 18AUG2009 hypolimnion v3 | ecosystem: Environmental > Aquatic > Freshwater > Lake > Hypolimnion/Profundal zone ... | reverse complement strand
CCCGGCGCAGACCGGTTGGTATGGCAGCACCTACTGCTGGTATCCGTTCGGAAACCCGAACAACGTGACCTACCATTACAAATATACTTATCAGAACGCCCCGAACTGCAGTCAGCCGCCGCACGCCGCTGGACCGCCACCATCGCACAAGCAGCAAGCTAATCAGGGCAATCACCATAAACAGCGCAAGGCACAGGACATTTGAAATCTAAAACGAGAATACCGGCGTCGGTGGTGTCTGTGGTTGAAGCAACCCCAGTGATTGACGACGGCAGCTTTCTCAAACCAGCATCGTATGTAGATCATGAAGATTAACGCGCAAACAACCGCAACCAACACAACTGACAACAGCACTGACGCCGCCCTGAAGGCAGCCCGGCAGCACCTTGCCCGCCGGGCAGCGAACGGCAAGCTTCTTGAATCGGGAGATTTGAGAGAGCTGTATCGGCACCGCGACCTCATCGAGCCGAACAAGGCGGAAGCCAAGTTGATTCTCGCCTCGATGCTCCGCGAGGAATACGCCGGACTCAGATCAAGTCGCTTGGAACTGGGCTGGTTTTGGTTTAGGCACTACAAGCAGAAGCATCTCAGTGCCCTGCTCAGGGAACTGACAAAAGGCGGGAGCCGGTCAGCGTCTTTGGCAGCGATCAGTCTGACTCACGGCCTGAATAAAAAAGCCCGTGCAAATGCAGAATTAGCCACCGTTAACAAAGAACGATGGGAAGACCCGAGCTGGTTGCGGAAATTGGTTTTGGATAAAAAGTATCAGTGTCGTTCTGAGGCGGTGAGAACGCTCGCAGAATTCAAAGACCCGACCGATTTACCACTATTTAGAAAGCTTACCGGTGATGCTGCCGTGGGTGTTTTCTGGAAGGCGACGGATGCGTTGGGAAAGTTCCAGCACCCGGCGGACGTAAAGCTGCTCAAGAAGCTGGCATGTCAGTTAAGTCCGGGCGCGATGGATGCCCTGCTGTCTTACCCTGCCAAAGTGGTCGCGCGGGCCATCCGGGAACTGGCAAGAGAACAAGACCCCGGTGTGGTCTTTAACCTCGCGCAAGGTCTGGGAGATTGGCATCACCCGGATGCGCCGAAGATTTTGCGCCGCTTGGCACGGGCGAAAGATCACAACGTCAGGGCGTCGGCGGCAGCAGGACTGGGCGCACAGGGCAACGCCCAAGACCTTCCGCTGCTGCTGCGCATGAGTTGTCGGGATACCGAATCGGTGCGGCGGGAGGCGGTGTGGGCGGTCGCCAAGTTCCGCAGGACCGAAGACCTCGCTTTCCTGAAGGAGCGCACCGAGGATGAAGCTGCGTCCGTGCGGCAGGTGGCGGCAATGGCGCTGACCCGGATCATGAAACGGGCCGATCTTGAACACTGGCTGAAACAGAGCCACGAACGGATGCGCTGGGAAACGCTCGTCGAGTTTGATTTCGCGCTCTACGCCCCGCGCTGGCTGGTGAAGTCAAACCCGCGAGCTGGTGACGTAGAGATCGGGATGGCACTAGGCATGATGCGCAGTAACACCCCAGAGTGGTGAAGTGCAGCCCGCCGTTTGACAAACCGTGCCGCGTTCCGTATGGTTCCCACGTGGTTCCGATTCATTCAAACTTCCTTCGTGAGTCCATCTGCCGACGAGGCAGGTGAAGCTCGCGCTTCTTTATTAGCGGCAACTAAGAACGCCGCATCCTGATACGGTGAGTTTCTGCCCATGAGCGGCTGTGCCTTGGGGCATGGCTGTTGTCCGGCAGCATCGTGATCTGGAAAACAACAAAATCGCATTGCTTTAACCGGCTCCAAGACTGTCGCGTGACGGGGCGGTTTCGGGAACACTGCGAAATAAAGAAAGAGAGTGAAGTCGTATGAAATACAAAGTTGAACCGTTAACAACCACAAACTGTGACTGTAAAGATTGCAAGGCAGGCAAGCATCTTTACTCGCTTTACCGCTGGACAGAAAACGAATGGACTTTCACAGCAATGAGCCTCCAAAGCTATGTGAGCGCCCAAGAGTGCCAGCGGAACCACTGGTGGGGAATAGGCATCGGCCCGGAGGATACGTGGGAAGATGGGACTCCGGTCGTGGAGCCAGCGATGGAGACGCCACCCAGCACCGGGGGCGAGGTCGTGCTGGATAATGTGGAGTTGCAACAATCACTCGAAGCTCTGGAAAAACACTGGGTTCGCTGATTCAAATGAGCTTGACCCGTCCGCTGTGCCGTGTGATGCGGCGCAGCGGACCAAACCCGGCTGGACCGACGGCAGCGACATGGGCGCGGGTTGCAATTCACGAGGTAAAAGTTATTTTCACATTATGAGCCAGTCCGTCCGCCACATCCCGGTCCTCGGCTACGCGCCATCGGACAAGAAATCCAAAGTCGCAGCCCACCGCAAGCTGCGCCGTAAGGTCCACACCTTGGAAAACGATCCCGCCGTTGAGGTGTTCCCGGACGAGGGTGAGGTCACCAACGTGCGCCGCTGGCGCAAGTCTCCACGCGGTTGGTCGCCGGAAGTGGCCAAGCAGCTGCCGAAGTTGATGCGCAAGTGATAGAATAACCGGTGGTGAAAGACTGCGGATTGTCGCTCCGGTTGCCGGAGAAAGTCCTGACAGTCAAACATTGATTTCGCGTGCTTGCCAACCAAGCAAATCAGATTAATCTCGTGGCGTGAAAGCGAATTGGCTGGCGTGTTCATTTCTGTGTCTGCTTTTGATATCGCAGGCATACGGCCAAGGCGGCACAAATTCTTATAATACTCCCAGCATCACAATAACCAACGATTTGGCAAAACTCGAGGCTGGTGCGGAAAATGGTGATGCAAAATCGCAATACCAGCTTGGCATCTGGTTTTTTTACGGCAAAGGTGGCCTGACCGCAGACGGAACGGCGGCTGTGAAATGGTGGCGGAAAGCTGCTGAACAAGGAGACGCCGAGGCTCAGTTTTTTCTCGGAACGTGTTACGACTATGGTCAAGGCGTGGAGGTAGATAGCGCTGAAGCTGTCAAGTGGTATAAAAGAGCGGCCAATCAAGGATATGACCTTGCGTATTGTAATCTCGCAGCCCGTTTCTTTGATGGCAAGGGCGTGCCGAAAAACTATGTGGAGGCATACAAGTGGTATGATATCGCCGCCGCTAGCAGTAAAGATGAACAAACTGTCAAAATTGCCGCCAATATATTAACAAGGTTAGAGTCTCAACTTCTGCCCGAACAAATTGCAGCAGGACAACAACTGGCAAGTGAATTCAGCCCGCATAAGGAATCCGGTTCTAACAATTCCATTTCACCCGACAGTCCCTTCGCCACCGGCACCGGCTTCTTTATCACGGACGACGGCTATATGATTTCCAATAATCACGTCGTCAAAGATGCGACGAAAGTTCGTCTGGTCACCAGCGCTGGCTTGATTGATGTCAAGGTGGTGAAGGTGGATGCGGCCAATGATCTGGCTTTGTTGAAAGCGGACGGGCGGTTTGCCCCGCTGCCCATCGCCTCCAGCCGGTCGATGAAACTAGGCGGCACGGTGGTGACGGTGGGTTTTCCAAACACCGGCATGCAAGGGTTCGCGCCCAAGTTTGCCAAGGGGGAAATCGCGTCTCTGTCCGGCGCGGAGGATGATGCGCGGTATTTCCAGATCAGTGTGCCGGTCCAGCCGGGCAATTCGGGTGGCGCGCTGGTGGATGAGCATGGCAACGTGGTGGGCGTGGTGTCGGCCAAGCTGAATGCGGCGGCGGCGCTGGCCGCGAGTGGCGCGTTGCCGGAGAATGTGAACTACGCGGTCAAGAGTAGCCTGCTCTTGAGCTTCCTTGAGTCCGTGCCGGACGGTATCAACAAACCTGAAGCCACCCAGAAAACCACCGCCAAATCCCAAATATACGCTGTATTATAAAGGGTTTAAGCGTTTCTCAGCCGCTGATTTTAAATCCGCCAAAATCAGCCTTAATGGGGTCTAAAAAGTCATTTCTGGCAACCGCTGGCAACTGAATAATTGTCCTACACCGCGCCGCCCGGGCCGCCGCCTGCTGGCATTTGGACGGACCTAAGCTGAAGTTTGGGATCTCCTCGAAAGCATCGAACCCTTTATTGTAGACCTCAAGTCTGCCGGTGGCAACCTGTTTGCTCCTTATAACCACCCCTACGACCCTGGTTTTGAAATTAAAACGAAATATTACAGGTATCGATCTTCAGTAAGACAACCCGTCAAAATAATCCGACAGGGAATAAACACGGTCATTCAATGCCTTCATTAGTTCCAGCAAAGTCGCATACGGTTCGTAAAGGTAACTGACGATTCCCTTATTGGAATCACGGTTGGAGGGTTCCGAGCCAGGTTCCATTGGGTCGTTGTCCATATATTTGAACCAGTGCCACCCCACGCAAACTTTTGATTCAAGCAGACTGAGCGCAAAGTTTTGATAGAATAGCCCGCGATCACGTTGGGTTTTTACAATCCAGCCCGCCCCGCTGTTGTTGGGCAACCCCGAGTCTACACCTTTTACATACCATTCTGAGATAAGAATGGGACGGCCTGATTCCTCCGACCACATTGCCAAATGTTTTTGCGATGGCGTCCAGGTGCGATAATAGTTCACCGCTATCACATCCACATATTTCCCGGCGGCTTTGAAAACCTCGGGATAATTCAACTCGCCACCATGGAAACGTGAACCGAGAAAGCAATGGTTGGGGTCATATTTCTTGATGGCTCGGGATACGATTCCAAAATAACGGTCGGTGACCAGCGCGAGAAAATCTTTCCGGTCCTGCTCGGTGATATCTTTGACGGTTGCTGTTGCGCCATGCCGTGCTTGCAACCAAGCCCGTGCCGCCTGATGTCCCGGATCTTTATCAGGCAAGTCGAGATAGTTGATAATCGCCTCGCGTTTGAAAGGCATTTCGTTGTCCGAGAAATGGCCTAGCAGCCAGGGGTCATCCTTGGTTGAGGCCAATTGTTTGGCGTAGGCATCGCAGAATCGTTCAAATTCCGGATCAAAGACAAAAATGCAGTCCTTGGGATAACCGATGTGGCCCGACTGCTGATACGTGCCGCCGCGCTTCGCGCCGTAGCTGCTCATGAAGTTCCAGAGGCGGGTATAGACCAATTTTTGCGCGGGTTTGCCAAGCCGTTCCATATCCGACCAGGCACCGAGGCCATTAAAACCGTTTGAATGCAGCAAGCTGGTTGTGTCCACCGCCCAGTTGGAGTCGCTACCATGCTTTCTTAACAATGCCGCCTTCGCGTTGGCTCCCGCATTTTGCGCCACCGCCACGACCGCCTTGTGAATAAACAAGCCGCCTTCGGGATCGACCAGCCACCAGCGACCATTCACTTTTTTCGGATAAAAATATCCCAGCGCTGTCTCTTTACGGTTGAGTATGCCGCCATATTGATCCCATGCTGGTTCCATCAGGCTTGACACGGTTTCCGGCAAACCCGCCAGTGTGCGCGTGGGATAGTTGGTCCAAGTCTTGCCTGGCGCAACTTGCGCTTGCAACGTGACCATCTCCGGTTGGGCGGCCGCCAAAGAACCAACGACAGCCAAGGCGAACACCCAGACCGCATTCTTAAAAATAAATTTCATTTTATCTCAACGTCCACCGCCTGCCGTCAGAAAGTATTCAACCTAAAACAAATTTCTGGCGGCCAAACCACCTCATCACCGCAGCGGACAACAGGGGCATATTAAATCATTTCTGAAAACCAGCCACCCTGCAAAACGTGGGGTGTGACCAAATCCACTTTTTAGTTCATTGCCCGTAGTGTGCCACACCTAGGGTTTCGCGGGGCGTGATTGCGACTGGCGCAGCTTGTTGACCGCCTGCACCCGACTATGCACATGGAGTTTTTTATAGATTTCTTCCAAATACCAATAGATGGTGTTTTTGGTGATGGCCAGTTTGTCAGCCACTTCTTTGCTGGTGTAGCCATCCGCCACCAACTCGAGAATCTCCCGTTCGCGCGGGGACAGCTTGGCTGTGACCGCGTCCGCCGGTGGCGGTTCATGAAACGCCGCGATCACCTTGCGGGCGATGCCGCTGGTCATCGGGGCACCACCGTTATGCGCATCGGTAATTGCCTCAAGGATCTCAACCGCGCTGGCCTGTTTGAGCAGGTAGCCGTTGGCGCCTGCCCTCAGCGCCTTAAAAATGTGCTCGGTGTCGTTGTAAACTGTCAGGACGACGACACTAAGGTCGGGCAAAACCGCCTTGAGGCGCGCGGTCACTTCCGCTCCCGAGGCGTCCGGCAGATTCAAGTCCATCAGGACAATCTCCGGCGGGTCGCGCGGAATGAGTTCGATCGCTTCCGCGCCCGTGCCGCACTCCGCGACACAGGTGAAACCGCGTTTGGATTCAATCACCTGACGCAGGCTTTTCCGGAACGGAGCGTCATCCTCGACAATGGCGACTTTGATCATGGTTGTGTTTTAGTTTTAGGGCGCAGTGAAATGATGAAGGTGACGGTCGTGCCGCTGCCAGACGTGCCATTAATTTCACAACGCCCGCCCAATCGTTGCAGGCGCTCGCGCATTCCGGTCAGGCCATCGCGCGAGCCATCTCCGCCCGGGGCCGCAAAGCCGTGGCCATTATCTGCCACGCGAATCTGCAGTTCCCCTTCCGTCGCCGACATGCTCACCTGAACTTCAGTAGCGCCAGAATGACGGATGACATTGTTCAAAGCTTCCTTGAAAGCGTGAAAAACTTCGTGCCGGTCTTTCGCGCTAAAGTTGCCAACCGCCATCGGCTCATTCGATTTCAACCGGCAGCGGATGCCCGCGCGCTCCATTAGCTTCTGGGCATACTCAAAAAAATATTCCACCACCGATTGCGATGTGTCGTTGGCAGGATTAATGGCCCAGACAATTTCATCCAGCGAGGCCGCCAGCGTGCGCGCCCGAGCGGTGACTTCCTGCATTTTTTCCCGGCTGGTGTTGGGCACCAACGTGTTCGCGCCGGCCAGATCGCCCAGCAGGCCGATCTCCGTCAAACCCACGCCCAAGTCGTCATGTAGATCGCGGGCGATGCGGGTGCGTTCCTGTTCCACGGCGCGTAGGTGTTCCAGGCGCTCCACTTCCAGCCGGTGACGGCGGCGCAGCACCAGCACCAACCCGAAGCCCAAAGCGCCAAATACGAGGGCGGTGAGCGCCAGCTTAAACCAAATCGTTTCCCAGAAGTATGGCGCGAAGTTGACCGGCAGCGTGTCGCCGATTCTATTCCAGATGCCATCATTGTTGCAGGCGATGACCTTAAAACGATAGTCTCCCGGTGGCGGATGCGTGTAGGTGGCGACCCGCCGCGAACCGGCATCCACCCAGTTCTGGTCCAAACCCTCCAACTGGTAGCGAAACTGCACGCTCTCCGGGGCGACAAAACTCAATGCGGTAAATTCAAACTGCACTTGTTGTAATCCCGGCGGTAACCGCAGTTCGTCTTTTTTGCCTGAAAGGCTCAATTCCATTGGCGCCGCCAGATTGGTGGATGACGGTGGCTTGAACCCCTGATAAACGGCGAAGCTTTTTCCGTCGGCGGTGACGCGTTCGATAAATACACCAGGCTGCTGATAGTTGAGCAGTTCATTTTCCAGACGCACCTCGGCCAAACCCGAAAGCATGGAAAAAATCAGCCGGTGATCCGAGGTGCGCAACGAGTTTGGACAATAATCAAAACTCGACTGCAGTCCCGGCAAGCCTTCGCTGCGCCCATAAATCTCGGGCCACACACGCGTTGCCGTTCCCTCAGCTACCTCATCAAAATCCCGCTCGCGCACGTGAAACAAACCCTGATTTCCGCCGAACCACAAGCCGTCCCGATCATCCTCCAGAATCTGGGCGATGTAATTGTTCGGCAGTCCCTGATCGGTGCTGAACCGGGTCATGTTTCCATTCCGCAGCCGCCCGACTCCCGCTCCTCCATAACCAATCCATAAGTCGCCGTTCGCTGCTGCATGCAAACAGCGGATGGGTAGCGCAGCTGACTGAACTGGCGGAACCACCACCTCCATCTGGTCATCTACGGACACGCGCACCAACAAGCCATCCGAAGCTCCAACCCAAAAATTTCCGGCCGCATCTTCCGCCATCGCGCGAATGATCCGGTGGCCGGGCGGCAGATTGAAGGCCTGCAATTGTTCACCGCGCAGTCGGAATAGCCCGTCGGATGCAGCGGTGGCAATCCACAGATCGCCGCTGCGCATCACCAGCAATGAAAACACCGTTTGGGCGCGCAAACCGTCACGGAGGCCAAGGTCTTTGAACCGGCCATTGTCCCAGCGATACAAGTTGCCCTCCCGCGTGCCAATCCAGACGAGCCCGTTGGTGTCGGCCGTCGCGCACGTCACGTAAGCCTGACTTGAACTGCCGGCGGGAGATTGAACCAGCCAGTTGGTATTCTGGCCGCGCGCCAGAACGCCATTCTGCCCCACCGCCCACAGCGCGCCGGTCGCATCCTGGCAAACCGATTGCACACCAACAAACGGCAGTCCGTCCGACGCTTGAATCATGGAGAGCACGCGCTGGCGCAACCGGTTCAAACCGCCGCCGCGCGTGCCCACCCACAGATTGCCTTCGCGATCCTCGGCCAGGCTGAGAATGGCGGGATTGGATGCTTCCACCCGCACCACGCTGTTGCTGCGGCAATGAAACAAACCGGCGGAAACCGTGCCCACCCAGACCGATCCCGCGCGGTCTTCCAGTAAAACCGTCGGGTCGAAACTCGACCGGTCCTGCCCTTCGCCGACCATCAGCTTGCCCAATTCCACCGGTTCGCCCCCTTCGTCATATTTCAAAATCTGCTGCCCGGCGCAAATTAATATACCGCCCGAGCGCGCAGCGGCGATGCGCACCACCGGCGATGCAAAGTTTTCCAGCACGGTGAACTGTCCGTTGCGTAAAACGCCCACCCGGCTGCCCTTCGCGAACCATAAGGTTCCGTCGCGGTCCGTCGTCAGCCAGCAGGTGACGCCGCCGCTGGGCAAACCTTCTTTGGCAGTAAAGACCGTTGCTTTGCCATCGGGGGAGCTACGGAGGACTTTGCCGGAGGAATAGGCTATCCAGACTCCGCCATCACTCGTCACTGCGATCGAACGCGGCGTCTCATTTTTCACCAGCCCAGGATCGGGCGTGATGACGTGCATCTGCGGGCCATCAAAACAATAAAGCGAGCCATCCTCCTGCTTCGCCAGCCAGATTTTTCCGGTGTGATCCCGCAGCAAGGCGCGCACGGTTCCTGCAATTCCTCCGGGCGCAATCCCAAGATAAATCGGCTGGAACCGGACTCCGTCAAAACGCACCAGGCCGTTCTGCGTCGCCACCCACAAAAATCCGTCCGCCGATTGCGTTATGCCGACCACCCGGTTTTCGGGCAAGCCGTCCTCCGCCAGCCAGACCCGCGCAGAATAAACATCATCGCCAGGAATGTTTTCGGCAGCGAACAATTCCGTTCCGCAGAAAAGCGCGCCCATGATAACCAGGACACGCCAAAGCCAACCGCCCGGGAAACCTTGCTGGTTCCCAAAGCAAAATTCTGGTGAGAGCAAATTCATCTGACAGCGGCTGTCTGGAAGAGTGTTGAAGAAGCCATACGGATTGCAATCTTTTGGTTTAAAAATAACCGCCAGCTCGGTTCAACCCGCGTTAAATTCATATTTTATTGGGCGCTGATGCGGAAAAATTGCTGCGGGTTGCCCGGCGTGATCGGGAATAAAAAATTCAACGTCCCGCCGGTGCCGGCATTCGTTTGCAAACCTTTCCAAGCGGCGGGAGCGAGCGTGGTCGTCCCCTGCAGCACATAATTAAATCCGGCCTGCGAAGCCGTTACCAGTAGACTGAAATTCGTCCCACTGACGGCTGGAGCTGTGATGGTCGGCGTTGCCGCCGTGTTGGCGGCCACCTTGAGGATGCCCTGACTCGACAGCAGCGAGACGTCCCAATGCAAATTCGTGGAGGACAGCGCCGGCAGATTTGTCGTCGCAAACGTGCCGCTGATCGCGCCGGAAAATAATTGAAAGGCATCGCCCGCGAGCAGCGTGCTGCCCAGATTCGTCACCGTCAGCGTGCCACCAAACGTAATCGAGCTGGCGGCGAGCCGGTCTGCATTCGGTGCGTTGGTCCGGTTCACTTCCATCACGGTCGAGCCGGAAAGGACCAGCGCTCCGGCCGTCAAAACCCCGATGCTGTTGCTGCCGCCGGGCGTCGTCGAGCCGGACACCGTGGTCACGCCGGTTTGACTGGCAATGGTGCCATTGCCCGAAAATTTTGAGACGGTCACGTTGAGCGCGTTGGTGATGACGCCATTGAGCAGCAACGAATCCACCGTGATGCTGCCGGCACCCGCATCGCCCGCCGGTTTCAAATCCAGCAGCCCGCCGTTCACGCTGAGTGCGGTTGCACCGCCGCCGTCCGTGACACTGCCTGCCACTGAGAAGGTTCCGCCATTGATATTCAGGGTTCCGCTCGCTGAACCAAAGCTGCCGCTGAAACTGGCGAGGGTCACGTTGCTGTTCACCAGTAAATTCCCGCCGTTGAAGGTTAAGGTGCCTTGCGCCACAGGTGAACCGCTGGTCGCACCCGCGAGGCTGCCAATGACCACCGAATTGACATTCACGTTATTCGCGGAACTATTGCCCATCGTCAAGGTGCCGTTGGCACCGCCAGAACTGCCGCCGCTTTTCTGGCCGAGCGTCAATGTGCCGATCGAGGCAATGAAAGTTCCGCCGCTGAAATCCGCTACGCCGCCGCAAGTGGAGGCGGTGCTGAGATTTTGGCCGCCGAGAGTCAGGTCGGCTGGCAGGCCCCCGTTGTCAAATCGAAAGATGCCGCCCGTGGGCAGACTCAATTGCCCGCTCACCTTTTGCCCGCCCACGGTCATGATGGGCGTATTGAAATAATTACTGCCGCCGCCGAGCGTCATGAAATTGCTGGCACTGGCGCCGCTGGCGCCGCTGTAGCCGATTAGCACACTCGTCGCCGTGACGTTGTTGTTCGTGGCCAGATATACGGAACCCACCGTGGTGAAGCTATCACTGTTGAGATTGTTGCCAACACTGAACTCGCCCACGTTGACGTTGAAGTTGGATTGCGAGGAGACATCGAGAACCGCGATGCAGTTCGTTCCCGGCGTATTGCGATAGCCAACGCGCAGCACGCCAGTCGAGTCGCTGCCCACATTGAGGCTGCCGCCGGCGAGCACGAGATTGGTGACGCTGTTGTAGCCGGTTCCGCCGGAAACATAGTTCGAAAGCGTGAGGCTGGAAGGCGTCAGCGCCGCCGTGCCGTCCAAAATCAGAGTCGTGCCGGCCACCATCACCGGGCCATTGTAGGGGTTCGTGCCGCTCAAGGTCACCGCGTTTGGCCGGATGAATGTCAACCCGCCGTTGCCGCTGATAGGGGCGAGGATTTGCATCCCCGTGATGCCGCCGTTGTTGCCACCGGCGTCAATGGTGGCATTGGTGATCACATTGATATTGCCATTGAGGCGTCCGGTATTGGGATTGCCGCCGGCGTTAAAGTTTGCCACTAGCCCGTTCGTCAGCTCCAGGTCGTCAACGGTAATCACATTGGTCTCCTTGAAATAAAACGCGCCGGCCACGGTCAAAGAGTCACCGGCAAAAACATACGGACTGTTATTCGTCGGTGTGCGCAGAATGTTGGTGCCGCCGACCAGATAACTATAGCCCACCGTCGGCGGCTGACCGCTGTCCCATTTGCCCGCGGTGTTGAAAGAGGAAGTGTTCGTGGCATCCGAATTGGTGAGCGTCACCGTCCCGAAGTTCTGTGAAGCGACTAGGATGGTGCTGACGGCGTTATTGCCCAATAAATCATATGCCGTCGCGGTAAGGGTGTAGGTCATCACGCCGTGAACGGGCACGGTCCAATTAAATTGATACGGCGCGGTTTTGTTGGTCTGTTGCGCCACGCCATTCACGGAAAATACCACGTTGCTGACGCCGGATTTGTCGGAGGCGGCGGCGAGAACTTTTACCACCGTGCCGTTCGTCACCTGGTCCGTCGCGGGACTGACGATGGAGACGAACGGCGGCATCGTGTCCGTCGGCATGGCGTCATTGAGCAACGGCTGAATCGGATAACTGGAAATCGACCCATACCGATTGGTGTCGTAATAGGACAGGCTGATGCCTTGCTGGTAGCCGACAACCGCATTGGTCGGATCCGTGATCACCCAGTCATTGCCGTCATTGGCATTGGTGGCGTTGAAATACACCCACGCCTTGATGCGCGGCTGCACCGCCGGCAGATAATTGGTCAGCGCATTCAGAAACCACTGGCTCTTGTTGTAGTTGGTATTTTGGTTGCAACCCGTCTCGGCCACCATGATGGGCTTGCCCGGCGCGAGGCTGATCAGCTGGGCAATCGTATTGGTTCCCCGGTCCGAAAAATCCGCCCAGGGATTTGACAGGCGATTATAGTTATCCAGCGCGACCCAATCCACGTAGTTGTCGCCCGGATATAATCCGGCTATCGGTGTCGAGCCGGAATAGACGGTGTTAACGCACCAGACCCAGGTAACATTGGTGGCTCCCACTTGCGTGAAAATGTCGTGAACATGTTGCCACATCTGGACGTATTGGGCGGACGTGTTGCCGTTGACGCCGGCACACCAGGGATACCAGTTGCCATTCATCTCATGGGCAAATCGAAGAAATAGCGGATGCCCCCAGTTTTTAGCATCCATCGCCCAAGTGTTGATGTAGGCATCATAATTCCCGGCGATGACGCTTGCGCAATTGAACGATTGCGTCACCCCCAGGCTGCTGTTCTGCGGTGACCAGGTATAAAGCGGAATGGAACCGTGGCTGCGGATTTTACCCATTGGCGAGCTGGCAAAGGTTGCGTCGCCGTTGGTGGACGAACCCGTGGTCCAGGAACGGAAAAAGTTGATGATGGAAACATCTTTCTTCGCGTTGTTCACGAAGTTGGTGATGGCCTGCCAGCTCGTTGGTGAATCCAATCCGCCCTGGTTGCCGTCAAATACCCCCGAATAAACCGAAGGCTGCCCCAGGGTATTAAGACTGGACAGTCGCATCCATGCCACAAAGCAGAGCAGAACAAAAAATCTTTTTTTCATACGGACGCAGCCAAAGATATTTGATCTAAAAACTACGCCCCGGCTGCCATTCCAGCAACCGGGGCGCGAACTGTTTTTCAGCCAGCCACTGCGTTACTGGACGTTGATGCGGAAGAACCGCTGCGGATTGCCCGGGGTGATCGGGATCGAGAAGTTCAGCGTCCCGCCGGTTCCGGCGTTGGTCTGGACGCCCGTCCAAGTGGTGGGCGCGAGCGCAGGGGTCGCCTCCAGAACATAATTAAAGCCCGACGACGACGACGCCACTTGCAGGGTGAAATTCGTCCCGCTGACCGCTGGTGCCGTGATGGTCGGTGTCGGCGCCGTGTTGGCAGCCACCTTGATGACGCCTGAACTTGCAAGGAGCGAGGTATCCCAAAGTAGATTCGTCGAGGACAATGCCGGCAGGTTGGTCGCCGCAAACACGCCGCTGATCGCACCGTCAAACAGGTTGAAGGTGTCGCCCGCCTGCAAATCGGGGCCGGTGTTCACCACGGTAAGCGTGCCGTCGAAGGGGATGGCGGAGGCCACCAGCAGATCGGCGTTTTGCGCATTGGTCCGGTTGATTTCCATCAGGGTCACCGATGAGGCGTCAAGCGAGACGGTGCTGTTCAAGGTCAACGTGCCGATGCCGGCGTTACCCGGAGCCAGCGTGGCACCTGTGACCACGACCGGCCCCACGTTGGTGCCCGTGCCGCCGAGTGTGGCGGGGCTGTTCACCGTGACCGTGCCGCCGTCCATTTTGCCATTCACCAGCAGGGTGCCGTTGTTCACCGTAGTGGTGCCCCAGACATTGGTGCTGCCGGCCAGAACCAATACCCCTTGGCCATCCTTGGTCAAAGATCCCGCAGCGCCCAGTGACAGCGTGTTTTGGAACGTCATCGTCGTGGCGAAGTCGCTCGCAAAACTGCCCGCCGAGCATTGTAGGTTCACATTGGTTCCGAGAACCGCGTTGGCGAAGCTCATTCGCGCCCCCGGGTTGGTCACCCGGAACCGCGCATCTCCGTTAATGGTGACTGGGCCACCCCAAGTGACATCATTGCCAGTAGAATTGACGTAGAGAGCGCCGGGAAAGGCAGCCTCGCCGGTGCCGCTGACCACGATCGGATTAGTCACGGTCATCACACCCACAAAACCGCTGACCCCGAGCCGGCCATTGGGTAGGACCATGATGCTGGAGGCACCCAAACCGGAACTACCCAAGAGGTTGATCGCAGTGCTGTTGCCGATGGTGGTCGGCCCGGTGTAGGAATTGGTCCCGGACAGTTGAAGAATGGGAGTGCCAGAGCCAACATTATTGGTGACCACCACCGATCCAGAACCGGTGATGGAACAATTCAAGACCACGGTATTGGTGGTCATGTTGACCTGAAAAACACCATTGTTCGTGATGACACTGGGGGAGCCCAGAGAACCGGTATTGCCGCCGTTTCCGATGGACAAAATGCCGGCTGAAATGGTGACCGGCCCGGTGAAGTGATTGTTGGTGCTAGTCAAATCCAGCTCATTGCTGCCCAGCTTGGTGAGGCTGCCCAAGCAGGAGATGCCGGCGCCGTCAAAAATATATTGTTTGCTCGTATTGTTGACGGTCATCGCCGCAGGATAAACCGTCGTCGCAACTGCAATGTTGGGCGTGGCGGATCCGGAATCATTGAAAGTCACGCTGTCGCCATCCCCATAAACAGCTACTGCGCCAGTCCAATTCGGCGAGCTGCTATCCCAACTGTTCACCGAACCGTCGCCCACCCACGTGAGGCTATAGACCGGGTTCGTGACCAGCAGATTGACTTGTCCCGGCGTGGCCGTGTCCAGTGTATAAGTCGCCCCGCCGCCCGGCGGAACCAGAGTGAAAGCACCGCCGCCCAGAATGCTGCCGGTGTAATTGATCAGGCGATAGGTGCCGGTCGGCTTATAGCTGGCCAGGGTCAGATTCAGGGTGGGCGCGCCGCTGAGCGTGAGCGAACCGGTTACGTTCAAGACGTCATTTGTAGGGGTGCTCAGATTGAAATTCAGGATGTTGCCGGTGGCCGCCGTGAGGTTGGAAATCACCGTGCCGTTGCACCCGTTGATGGTTTCATTCGCTGCAAGACTCAGCCCGCCAATCGGTCCGGCATCCAGCGTGCCGCCGGACAGGGTGATGTTGGTGGCCGTTGCCAGAGAGGATCCGGCGCCGATCTTGAGGACGCCGCTGCTGACTTGAACCGTGCCGACGAAGGTATTAGCACCGGCCAGGGTCACCGTGCCGGTGTTTTGTTTAATCACCGAGCCTGGACCGCTGATTGTATTAGACACCGTAAAATTATTGGTGGAGTTAAAAATTAGTGAAACGGGAGTTGAAACCGTGGTAAAAGTCACCGAGTTCGTCCCTAGCGCGTTGGAGGCGCCATTACCGATTTGAAGGTTGCCCGTGAGTATTTTCCAAGCGCCAGAGAAAGCCGTGTTGGTGCCGAAAAGCACCAACGAGGAACCGCGCTGGTCCACGGTCACGGCTGAGGCGCCGCTAAGCGTGGAGAGCAGCCAGATGTCGCGCGTATTTGCCCCTGACTGATTCTGGCCTATGGTCACACTGTTATTCACCGTCAGGGTTCCTCCCAGCGGCACAGTGGCGCCACTAGACCCCCCAGCGTAGGTGATCGAGCTGGGACCACCGCCGCCCGTCAGGAGGTTTACGGTTGCCACTCCAGGCCCGTGCTTCAAGGACAGGATTTTACCGGTGAGTAACGTCAGCGTAGCGCCATTGAAACTCTGGGCTGCGTTGGTTGCCACAGTGCGGATTGAACCAACATTAATGAAATAATTGGTGGTGGCCAACGGCACGGCCGCGGGCGTTCCCCAAACCGACGAATTCCAATTTGAGGCAGTGAGGGAAACCTCATCGACGGTGTTGGTGATGTTGACCGCTGCCGCCGGCGTGCCGGTGAACAGGATCGTTCCGAGGAGGGTTGCCCCCAAAAGCAGGGCTTGTGTGCGAATGTTTATTTTCATGTGCGGTATTTGGTTGTGGTTTGGGCTGGCCATAGTTTGAGGACGGGGTTTCAGTGGCTGGAGCGGTTCATTAGTTGACGCGGGCATCGAATCGGCTGTTTGCATATTTGTGTTCGGTTCATTTTTTACTGCCCCGGCTCCACGACAAATTTCAGGCACAGCCATGGATTCGGGTTCAATGGTTAATATCATCGCGCATTTTTGAAATTTGCCTACCCCGTAAAACATGGGGGTGGGCACGTGTCGTTGGCTTTTGATAACCTGCCGTTAGTCCAATAGCACACGAATGAAAACCTCCACTTTTACCACAGCCCTGGCGGTTGCCGTCGCCGCCACTTTTTCCGCCCGCGCCGATTTGAAACTGCCGGCCATCTTTGGCGACAACATGGTGCTTCAGCAGCAAATACCCGTGCCGGTTTGGGGCTGGGCCGCGCCGGGCGCGAAAGTGACGGTGAAATTCTCCGGCCAATCTCACGCGACTCAGGCCAACGCCGAGGGCCGGTGGCAGGTGGATCTGACGAAATTGAACGCCTCGTTTTCGCCGCAAACGCTGGCGATCGAAGCGGGTGAAACCAAAACCTTCACGAATGTGCTGGTGGGCGAAGTCTGGCTGGGCTCCGGCCAGTCGAACATGGAAAAGCCCATCGGCGAGCAACGCGGGCAAAAACCCTGCCTCAACGCCGAGGCGGAACTGGCGGCGGCGGATTTTCCAAACATCCGCATCTTCAAGGTGGAAAAGAAACTGGCCGCCGAGCCGTTGCCGGACCTGGCTGCGAACAGCGGCTGGCGGGAATGCAATTCCAATGCGCTCGCCGGCATCAGGTTTTCCGCCGCCGAATATTTCTTCGGCCGCGAAATCCATACCAACTTGAACGTCCCCATCGGGCTCGTAGAATCAGCGTGGGGCGGTCGCCCCATCGAACCGTTCACCCCGCAGGCAGGTTTTAAGGCCGTGCCTGCCATGGCGAAATTTATCACTCAAACCCTTAACACAAACACGCCCATCAACAGCAACGCGCCGTCCGTCATTTACAATGCGATGATTGCGCCGCTCGCGCCCTTTGCCATCCGCGGTGCACTTTGGTATCAGGGCGAAAGCAACCGCAGCAACACCAACTACACCGATAAAATGGTGGCGCTCATCGGCGGCTGGCGCCAGGTCTGGCAGGAGGGCGATTTCCCGTTCTATTTCGTCCAGGTGGCGCCGTATCGGTATATCAAAACCAATTACGTTGCCACTGCCGACCGCCTGCCGGATTTTTGGCTGCAACAATCGCGCGCCGCGCAGCGAATTAAAAATACCGGCATGGTCGTGACCACAGATCTCGTGGACGACCTGAATGACATCCATCCGCGCGACAAACAAAGCGTGGGCCATCGTCTGGCCCTGCTCGCGCTGAATCGAACCTACGGGCAAAGAAATTTGGTCTGCTCTGGCCCGGTTTTTCACGCAGTGAAAGTGGCCGGAGGCAAGGCCATGCTGACATTTGAACATGCCGATGGCGGGTTGCGGAGCAAGGATGGCAATCCGCTGACCTGGTTCACGATTGCCGGTGCCGACAAAGACTTCGTTCCCGCCGAGGCGAAAATCGTCGGCAATACCGTGGAGGTTTCCGCCGCCGGCATCAAGCAGCCCGTGGCCATTCGCTTGGCGTGGAATCAAATCGCGCAGCCGAATTTGTGCAACGGTGCCGGCCTGCCCGCCGAGCCGTTTAGCACGGATGACCCGGTCAAGTGAGCCAAGCGGCAGTTGGAAAGCGTGGCAATTTTTGGCAGTGGCAGCCGTGTCGCCCGCTGGCTGCATCGGATGATTCTTAGTCAATCGCCTTGATTTTTTTGGGATCAAAATTCTTGGCCGGCGGCGTCCACCCGGCGGCCTTGGGATGAGCGACGGTGAGCGGCTCGGCGTCGCCTGATTTCTGTTGTTCTTTTTGCAACCGCGCGGTCAGTTCGGCAACTTTCGCCGCGTATTGCGGCAGATAG
>Ga0214167_1000563_pt1 | contig 18140 bp, 16 predicted proteins | sample TroBogypolimnion_45_FD_153006 | JGI IMG/M metagenome (GOLD analysis project Ga0214167, IMG submission 153006) | Freshwater microbial communities from Trout Bog Lake, WI - Practice 18AUG2009 hypolimnion v3 | ecosystem: Environmental > Aquatic > Freshwater > Lake > Hypolimnion/Profundal zone ... | reverse complement strand
CAGCAGCCCCGGATGCTCAACGTCCAGGATGGTATATGTCTCACCTTCTCCACGGCTCAGGACGCGCGTGGCCAGACTATGGATCGTTGATACCTGGAGCAGTTCCGCTTCCCGTCTGGTCCGCCGCCAGAAGGCCCTAGCCTTCGCTGCTGAATCCTTCCAGGTCGCATCTCGCCAGTGGAAGGCTGCCTTTGCCACTTCCCCGGCGGATTTCTTCAGCCGATCGGGTAGGGTCAGTGCCTTGAGATGCGACTCGATGATGCTGTCATCTGGATCTTCCAGCAACGGAAGCAGGCCCTTCCATGAGGGGTCGTCCAGGGCCGTCAGCAGATCCAGGGGACGCAGCAGGCGCTCCCGGAGGTCCGCCGCCGAAGCTTCACTGAAGGTCGTGGCCAGTATCTCGAAAGAGCGGATGTCTCCACGCCCCAGGTTGGCCGTGACCAGCACACTCAACGTGAAGGTTTTCCCTGACCCCGCGCTGGCGCTGACGACCAGGGACTGGTCGAGAATGAGGAGATCGCTCAGGTCGAGGTTGCGCATTTCAGTCCTCGTCCCCTTCTCCGTCGACAGTGACGTCGACCGGGCGACCACAGAGCCCGCCAAGTTCGCAGCGCTGGCAGTGGTCGCCAGGTGTGGGCGGGAAGTCTCCGGTCTCAAGCCGCGCGTCAAAGCCCGCGAGATTGTAAAGCAGGAGCTTGCGCCAGGCACCCATATCTCCAGATTCGGCGAGTCGCTTCAAGTGATCCGTGAAGGGATTGGGATCCTCCTCACGCAAGGGGATCAGCGCAGCCGTGGCCAATGACCCAGGCATCGCGGTCTCAACAATCAGCATGTACAGCGGAGTCTGTAGGTGTGATGCGAAGGGTGCACCCTCCTCTGCATAGCGGTCGAGGGTCGATTCCTTGGAGGTCTTGTAATCCGTCACGCGAAGGAAGGATAGGCCTTCCACGTGGTCCCAGCGTTCGAGGCGATCAACCTTTCCATCCACAGAGAGGGTCCGCCCGTTGCCTAGATCCAGATGCACGGGACCCAAGTCCTGCTCCAGGGCCAGGAGCGTTCGCGTCCAGCCATCCTGGAGCGGTTGAACCTTGGGGCCCTTACCCTTGGGTGATTCCGCCATGCGTTCTGGATAGAGAAAGGAGAGCTCATGGCGGGTCGGCTGTTCAGCTCTGGCGTCGATCAGCAGGGCCGACGCGAGATTGGGCAGAAGGGCTTCCAGATCCAAGACCGCCTGGGGCCATTGTTCCCGAGGGATGGCATCCCCTAGCCCTTCCAGCCACTCGTCTCGATGGTCCGCCCACTTGGCCTGCAAATGGGGCAGGACAGTTTCCGGACCGGACAGGGCAGCGACGCTCATGGACTCGAGGAAGGCAGACGGCCAGTCCTTCATCCCCACGTAAGGGGTCAAGGCTGCCTCCAGCACGTGGTGCACGAGGGTGCCCACTGCCATGGATAGCCGGCTAGAGGCATCGAAGCTGCGCAGCCTCCAGACCCTTTCTGCCAAAGAGCGGAACGGGCAGCGCGCCATGCTCTCCAATGCTGTGGGACTTGCCGAGGGTCGTCCCTTGAGCCAAGCGGCGCGCACATCCGTTACTCGATCCAATTCTGGGGAAGGTGTGCTCAGAGCTTCCTTCTCGGGTCGGGCCATGGCCGCCGAGGCACGCTGCTCGGCGAGTGGATCAGATTCGTGGCCCTCCCACAACCAGCGGAGTCGCGAATGAACTGCCGCAGATGGCGTCTTCCAGAGGCCGGCACCTTCCAGCGCATTCCAGAAGGGGCCTTGAGCCTTCATCCGACCCGACGCATCCTGCGCAGGACTTAGCACCACGAGACGCTCCTGCGTCATGGCAAGAACCTTGTTGAAGGCATAGGCTTCCCGCTGAAAGGTGCGGGGGATTTGGTCGCCGTGCTCACTCCGGGGGAGCCAGAAACGCTGGAGAGCCGAAGGGAAGCTGGTCCCTGATTCAGTCGCAGTCTTATCAAGTAGGGCTCGGTTGATGGCGGCCTTGCGGTTCCAATCCAAATCGGAGTTCTCGTTGGGACGCCCTGGCCATGCTCCTTCAGAGAGATCCAGAATCAGGGTGGCCTGTGCGCCTGACCACTCCTCCAGCACCGTGTCTGGCGATATCAACCGAAGGCCATCGGCAGATCGTGGCACCTGGCTGCTGCGAGCGGTTTCCAGAAATGCCTCAAGCGACGTGAGCATGTCAGTGAAGGTCCAGATCTCGTTGCCCCAGGCTTCCTTGATCAGACCGAGGGGCGAGAAGAAGTCATCCGGGTCCATCGGAAGGCGCAGGGAACCCGCCAGGGATTCCAGCCGATCTGCCCAGAAGCCAGCGGTCAGGGAGGTATTGACCAAACCGGTCAGCTCCTCCCAGGTACGCTGCGCTCCGGTCTTGGCCCAATCTTCCAGGTGCATGAAGCTTCCCTGGAAGGCCAGGGGCCCATCCTGATCCGCTTCTGCCAGTTGATCCGCCCAGCGCCGCAAGTCCTCGCGGCGCGACGCCCGCAGTCCTGCTGATACGGCACTGGGATCCAGCCGGGATGCACCGACCAGTAGGGTGAAAAGAGGACTCCAGGCCTCGCTGGCCATGAGGGGCAGCAGGCCGCCACGAACATGAAGAGATAGCCCTTCCGCCGCGAGGATGGGCGCCAGGAGGGCTGCGGCCTTATAGGGCTCGGGGTGAATCAAGGTGATGTTCTTCGGATCAATACCCTCGTCCAGCCAGGCACAGACCTGCTCCACCGCGTGGCGCAACAGGTCGATAGGTCCTTCGACAAGTCCTCTCTGGAACCGATCCCCAAACGGCGCCAGATCCATCGGGCCCTCGAAGAGCTGCTCCAATGCCGGGGACCATGGGGCCGATCCCCAACCTTCGGGTTGGATCAGTTCCAGCTCGTTGGGCAGGCTGTGTCCGTGTTGTTCCAAACCATCCAGAAACCACTCGATCAGGGGTTGGGGACTGCCAAAGAGCCCGGAGTTCCCATTCCCTTTGCCTGTGGCTAGGGCGAAGGTGGCTCCTTCCAATCCCGGCACGCAGGCAAGGGCCCGCAGTCGGGCCGGGACAAGGTCCTGGAGCCCGGCGGGGAGGGGGCCGTCTTCCTCCGTCCGTTCGATCCAGAGGCCGCGCTTGCCACCAAGTTCCATGTCCACCGCTCGCCAAAGAGCCTCATCGGGTTCCAGGTAGCCAGCCCGGTCGACTTCTTGTATGTAGGCCTCCAGGTGGGACACGAGGCTCGCCAGACTGTGAGGCGACTTTGCCCCGCCCAGAGCCAAGCCATGCGCCTGAAGGCCTCTGATCACGGAAGGGCCCAACCCATGGGCCAGGAGTTCCCTGCAGGCCTGGGCTCGTGCTTTCACCACATTCAGGCCAGGGTTAGCCCAGCCATTTGACTTGGCCTGCCTGCGTGCGACCCGAAGATGCAACATCATGCCGACCGCACCTGGCACGGTCGGTCTCAGATCATTCAATAGGACACCATCAAAAGGGGCATGGCTCATGCCTAAGCCTCAGAAATCGCAGTACTGATGCCTACTCTGGCAGATGCGACGGGACAAATTGTGTCCATGGAGCCTATGGAGCCTATGGAGCATCCCCTGGATTCGGGTCCGTCTGAGTTGAGCTTCGACCCACCACATGCATTTTTGGGAGCAGTTCCTGCATTGGGTCAAGCCTGACCCGGTTCGTTAGTTCAGTAAAATTGCCTATATCCATCGCTCTGACAGAAATTAGATGCTCGGGAATTTGTTATGGATCCTTTCTTGGGTGGCCCGAGGATCTCAAGATCCATTTCAAGTTTCTTGTAGGGCCTTACTGCTGCCCTGGAGATCTGCTCGCGCCAGGCATATAGGGGCGGATCGAATTGTAGGGGTGGGTCGCTACCCCTCTGGCTCTTTTAGTCAATACACAGACAAGGTGGAGAGACATCCAACAGTGCAAAATGTGCACATTAATAGTGATAAGTAGCTTGTGCGCGTAAGGACGCTTCGAATGTGACATGCATCACAATGAGCTATAATAATTGTAAATAATAAGATTACATAGTTTATAAATTGGTAGATTATTACAAATTTGACTCTCAAAGCATTTTGGATCTTGCAGTGCAGTCACACAAAGCATAATGTATTGAGTGAAGTGTGATCTTTGAAAATTCAAAAATGCATAAGTAAGACCAGGGGCCGAGGTTCTACCCGGCCCGAGCCAAGGCGCTTTTGGCGCAGGGGCGTAACAGCAACAAGTCCGTTCAACCTAAAGAGCGGTCTTCTATAAGTATAATATAACCAATAATTAAAAACGGGCCGCAATACCGAAGGAGCACTTGCAAGCCACTTTAGGGTCCAGCCCAACCCTGCAGTGGCTTATTTCCAACCAACCTCCCTTTCCGTGTCAGTAAGCCTGGGTCCAATTGTTGGGCAAGGGCCATCTCAACCAAATCCATTAATGGCCCCAAAAAAAAGGGCCACCTCATCCACAGGAGCAAGTGTGAGCAAGTTATTCCTCTTGGCCGAAGAGATCATGCAGGTCATCAATGAACTAAACCAACCATCGTTCAGCACATACGACGTAATGGCAAAACTGGAGCCTACACTGAACCAGAACCTGAGCGATCACTACGGGCTTCCCGGAGCAGGCGGTGGCGCGTATTTCTCTGCTGCAAGTGCGGTCATGATGAAACTTCGTCAACTTGAACGGCGGGGCTTCATCAGGCTGCAGGGTTTCTCAAACGACCCTTCGAAGGTTTTCGCGATTCCGCTGAAAGGTCGGGTCTATTCCTTCAAGCCCGGCAATTCCGTGTTCGCGATCTACGAGGCTGCATGACCTTGACGCAATGAGTCCAAGCGTCGGTTTCCAGAAACGGCGCTTGGACTGCTCGCAGTAGGGCCGGATTCTTAGCTGGATCAAGTCTCCCTGTTGCGGCCATCCCTCAAATCGCTGACCATCAGAGGGCCATCGTTGGACGTCAGCGAGGATTCAATCCCCGAAGGAATCATGATGAAGAACTATGTCCAGGTTCCATTTCCACCAGAAGATGCATCATTGGCCATGCTGCTTAGCTTCAGGCTCGCCGCAGGAGATGAGAAACTTCGCACCATATTGAATGAACTGGCTGCTGGACAAACCCCACTCACCAGACAGCCCCAAAAAGTGGAAAAAATCTCAAGAGTCGAAAAAGTCCCAGCAGTCGAAATGGCTCTCAGGGCTGAAACACCCACAAAAGTTGAAATCGACTCTAGCAGCGATCAAGCCCCAGAAGTCCCACGCGCCCCAACCCAAGCGCACGAGCCTTCAATGAGCGAGCACATCTATGACATCGCCTACCGGACGCTGAAGTTCAGCAACCCTGGAAGGCGAAACCTCATCCTCAGGTTGGCCCAAAATACCGCCGAACAAAGAGAGCTGCTCGACGCCTTCGATGCTGCTCGGGAGCCAGGGAAAAAGCCGGCAACCTCCCGTGAACTGGCGGGGCTATTGTCTGGATTCGTGCGCAGAGTGAAGAAGGAAACCGAAGAGAAGGGTCTACCAGAACCTTCACCACGGGATATCTTTGGGTGGGAAAATCATAACAATGGGGATTGGGTTTACAAAATGAAAGAGCCCTATTCCACTGCATTCAAGCAGGCTGGTGAGAGGTTTGAATATTTTGTTCTTAGCTCCAGCGAATCGGAAGGATAGGGCTTATCCCAACAAGAATTGAGGCCCTAATTAGGTCCGAATGCGGCGGGGCTGCCCAACCTCGGACACAATCGGTAGGCTACGGGCTACTGCAATAGCCTGTTTCCTCAGGTCCCTAAGGGTAGGAAAGAACGGATGGTGGTCGTTCCCAAGCAAGTTCAAAGGAAGACTGAGGCCTTGAATTAATTCCTCCTCAGCCAACCACGGTTGTGGGTCGTGAAACCAGCAAACCCGTGCATGTTCTTCAAGCCACCTATCCAAGGCTTGTTCCCCAGGATGGGTGAAGGTCATCCGTCTGCCCGAGCCAACTCGACGTAGGGGGAAGCGGGTGGCGTCGGCTAGCAAGATGCCGAGGGTGCGACGCAAGGTCGATCCCTCGGCGTTACCTGAAAAATGCTGTGCAATACGGCTACGAAGAGTTTGCCGGCTTGGCGGGGCGCCATTGCACGGATCGCCCTTTGGGGAAATACCCACATAGAGAAGCGTCCATCCATCGACCGTGTGACAACCCTCGAGTGGGACTAAGGATGGGACGAGGTCGAAATACCAGGCGTATATCCCTGGAATTGCAGGGATCGAGCTTGTCCTTCCCAGACATTCATTCCTGCAAACCAGGCGCTCGGCTCGAATCACCGGATGGTCGGTGAGTGGGTGGTCTGGGTTGGAACCAAATGGCAGGGGCATGTTCATAGTATGGGGAATAAATCCCCGACAGATTGCGCTTGAAAGCAGTTTTCAATTGGCGTCACAAATCCAAGAAACCCCGAAAATCAAAAAATTTCCATTTCAACGGAGAAAAAATGAGTTCAAGCATTCTGGCCATGACAAAGCGTCAAATAGCCACAAAGGTTGAACCAGCCTTGGGCTGGGCTATTCTCACTGAATTCGGGAAGAACGGCGCCAGATGGGATGGCGTGGGTCCATCTCTGAGGGGCGTAGCCATTAATCCCGAGCGGGGAACGGGGAGTTCTGTTCAAGCCCGACTCGAACTTCTAAGGCAGGCCATCAATGATGTTCCACCTGAGGGGCCGACTCTCTATTTTACAGCCGCGGGTTTTTTCGGATGCCGTGCTGAAAGGGGAGACAAGATCAGTGATTTGGCCTACAGCCCGATGCCTGAATTAGCTGATCTCCCAGCCCTGATCGGCGAGATTGCTGCTGCTCTCCCAGAAAACTGTGCTCTAGCTGTTGGAGTCGACGAACTGGATGACGACGCTTTTCAATCGCAATGGTGGTTCAAAGGCGGGAGCCCCGACCGAATTCGACATATCTACCGATGCACCAGTCGGGACATCAACCTTCAGCATCGAATCGTTTCAATCGGCGAGTTCAGTGTCATTGGGTTTCTCTGCGGGGAGCTATGGGATCGAGGTCGAGCGTTCGATTATGAAAAGGACAGTAGGGGCATCGATATTGTCATTGATCTTGCTCACGCCAGCATAAACAGGACTTGGGATGGCGCGGTTCGTCCCAAACGCAGGTGCGCATTCCAGAGAACCTTCTTCGACATCCGCAGCAATTGCGGAGCCATGCTCGCACAGGCCCATGACAAGGACACCGCTAGTGGGCTGGTACGCCGTCAGCAGAATTGGATCGTCTTCAAGGGAGAATTCCCCTTCCCAAAAAATGGATATCGCGTCACCCGGCTTGGATAGGCTGCGTTCCTATGACGTTCAGAAATGGCAGCTCTAACGCTCGTGGTCAGAGCTGCCAGATTCTGTCCAATCGCTCCAGCCATCCTTCCGGTGGAGGATTTATGAATTTAATGGGTACAGTGGTTTCTTTCTTAGTGTGGAGTTTCTTTCAATCTCTGATCCCGACCTGTCTGATATTTCTACTCAAATGGGCTGGGATTCTCCAGATTGCCTGGTACTGGGCGGCACTTCCGACTGCCTCAGCTCTGTTCTTCTTCGGTTCGTTCCTACTGGCCACGGCCATTGTTCGAACCGCCCAAGCCACTTCTCAAGGCCAGTCCTAGAATTGCGAAGGCTGAGATTAGCTTCCAAGAAGACACACTCAGATCGCCATCGGGCCTGGGGCTGGCGGGAGAGGTGGAGATGCTTAATGCAGATTGCTGGCCAATGGGGGCAGGGCCTTCCTTCACGCACAGCTGCAAAGGTGCTCAGGAAAGCAGGAATTCACCCGTGGAGTCTCCTGGTGCTGTTTGAGGAGGAGCAGAAGGACCGCTTAATTCGAGATCTTAAGGCACCACCTTACATCCAAACGGCATGCAAGGGTCCTATGTCACCAGGATTCTGGTTCAGGGGAGCAGGGGTGCCTCGGAGGCTTCCGGAAAACCTTGTTCTCCGTCATTTGGAGTTGGTGGAATGTTCCAAAGTGAGGCGGCTTCCTCGAAGGCTTTGGCTGTCTTCACTTGTCGTTACCGAGTGCACTCACTTGGAATCTCTAGCTCACGGCGGAGGTCGTTTGACCCATGTGAGTATTGAGCAGTGTCACAGGCTTTTAGATGTTGGTTTAAGGATGGAGACCGGTTCTCGAATGGATGTGTCCGATTGTCCTAGGATCGCAAGATTGCCTATAGCACCTCGGTTTTCGAAGGTAGTCTTGAAAAATCTCCAAGGATTAAAGGTCTTGCCAGGACTCAAAGAGGTGAAGGATCTGTCGGTATGGAGGATGCCTCATCTCAAGGACCTGAGGCCAATCCTTGTGACCGAGACATGGGTTGCACAAGGATGTCCAGAATTGGAACGACCACCCAGGGTTCTGCCACACATCAAAGGTTGCGTTGCAGACTGTCCCAGGCTCAATGTAAGCGACCTTACTGATGTCAGCTCTGAACTCGAAATGGTTCCCCATGGTTTTGGCAATACTTTACCGCCTTCAGATCTGGTTCCCAGTGAGCAGGCTGTCACTGTAGATGGATTAACTGGGCTTGATTCGATTGAATCTGAATGCACCTGGCCATGGCCTGGTAGGAAGGAAAGAAGTGGTTTGGATCGAAGGTTAGATAGTGCTAGCAAGGCTCTTGGGTTGAGTCCCATGGACCGGCTCCGCATGCATCAACTGGATGAGAGTTCATCCACCACAATTTACCAAATGCTCTTGGCTGAGCACGATCCCATTGATGCCGTGCAACTTGGAGCCGTCTTGCTTCATCAGGCCCTCGAGGCGAACGATACTTCCATGGCCCTCAATGTATGTCTTGAGGTGGAGCGGCTAGGGCTAGGGGCTCTCTCGGTGTGTATTCTTGCCGCGCGTAAAGGCAGACACAAGGAGACAGCGGTTACGGAAATTCTTGGTTCCTATTGGTCGGAACGGACAGGATGCCTATGGGGGGCATCACTCGGTTTCCCAAAGTGGTACAACGCCCCCGTGGTGCCGGGTTCCTTGATCTTGTTCGGATGGACTTACATCACAAGAAATACGGAATTGCGGTGTATTGAAGGGCCGCTGCTTTCAATACCGAGCCTGTGGATCGGAGATTGCCCCAGGTTGGAGCAACTCCCTAACCGAATGTTCATTCGAGGCGATTTAACCGTTGAGTACTGTCCAAGGCTTACTTCATTTCCTTCACAGCTTGTAGTTGACGGGAATTTGATCCTGAGGGACTTGTTCGGGCTTCATGCCCAAGATTGCCGAGCGAGGGTTGGGGGCACAACGACAATTGAGGGCTGTCCAGGACTCAAAATCCTACCAATGGACAAAACCTGACCAAACGCAGGAATCAAGCTCGAGGCATGATCGGTTCAGACAAGCACGACATTCCAGGACTCAAAGCGAAGCTTTTCAAGGCAAGGACGACCCTAGTGGAAATGGAGCCCTTTCTTGGGTCCCTCACCCTACACCTCCCCGTATTTATTGAGCCTCGTCCTGGTCTCGAAACAGCCTGTGTCACCAGCCATGGGGAGTGTTTTTTCGATCCAGGGTTTTTAACTAGGCTGGACCTTCCCTCGGTCCGAGCGATTCTCCTTCACGAGACTCTTCACCTGGCCCTCGATGTATTCGCGCGTCAAGACCATCGCCATCCAATCCTCTGGAACATGGCTCATGACTATGCGGTGAACCTACTTATTGAGGCCGCGGAATTCTGGGATGAATTCCTACACTGGCCAACAGCCTTCCCACCGCTTCTTGATCCGGTCTACCGCAACTTGAATGCGGAGCAGATCTACGAGCAACTGGTCGATGCATTGGTCGAACCCCCGCCAGACTGGACTGGCGATGTCATTGAGCTTCCCGGATCTGGCCAAGGGAACCAGGAGGAAGCGCTCCGGGAAAGGTGGCGGGATGCCATGATTCAGGCGGCAGAGGAGGCCCTGCGCTCACACGCCTGGGGTGATCTTCCGGCTTGGGCCCAGAAACTGGTGGGCCCGCTACTCAACCCACAGGTGCCATGGCGAGCAAGATTGGCCCAGAAACTACATGGACGGATTTCAGGGCATGCTCGGACCTTTACGCGTCCGGGTCGGCGCAGCATCGCTATAGGGGCCACATTACCGGGCGCCAGGCGAAACATGGGGGTAGTTGGTGTCTTCGTGGACGTCAGTGGGAGTGTGGGTACCTCTGAACTCTCAGCCTTTCTTGGAGAGCTTCAGGGAATCCTCAGCCAGCTGGAGGTTCAGGTCAGATTGATTACCTGGGATGCAGATATTCACGAAGAACTCATCCTGGAACCTGGCGAAAGCCTGATATCTCATTTGGCGCACCAAACGGTTCGAATCACCGGGGGTGGAGGGACGGATCCAAGGTGTGTTATCCGGCACCTCGAGAACGCCTGTGGGGATTTGGCTTTGCCTTCGTTTGGTGTCCTTTTGACTGATGGTTACTTGAACTGGCCCAAAGCGGAATCTTGGCCGCTTGATCTGCTGGTTGTCACAACCGGGCAACTGCCACCTCCTACCTACGATTCGATCGCCATTGGGCTTCAGGAAGTCCCTTACGTTAAGCCAGAGGTCCTATGATTCCTCCTGTATCAACGACTCAACTTGCCGACCTTGTGTTGACCATGGCCCATAGTGGACTTGCACTGATGCTCTACGGTGCTCCTGGGATTGGGAAGACGTCCCTCCTCCAGGGGCTTGGGCATCACGCAGGCCTCCTCACCTGGGCCACTGCGCAGGCCGGCCACCCAGTGGAGGAACTCCCGGTAGTTACCTTGAGCGCTCCCGAATTGAATGTTGAAGACTTGCTCGGGGTCCCGACGGTCGAAGAGCTCATTCGGAAGCTACCTGGAGGTACCTCGAAGTCTTATCGCGTGACTAGGTGGGCCCTCCCCGCACTATTTGATCCAACACGTCCCTTCATCTTGTTCGTTGATGAACCTAATCGCTGTGAACCGGCGGTTCGAAACGCTCTATTCCAGCTCATTACGGGACGCACTACAACCAGCGGGTTCGAACTTCCAAAGGGATCAATCGTTGTCATGGCGGGAAACCGCTTGGAGGACAAGGCTGGAGTGAGAACCCTAGATACCGCCTTCAACAACCGTTGTGGCCACTTCGAACTTCAAGTGGATACAGAGGCTTGGCTCGTTTGGGCCCAGGAAAGGCCTGGCTTCAGTCCTTTAGTACGAGCCTTTATCTCCAGGCATCCCAATTACCTCCTTCGATTTAATCCGGGTAGCACCCACCCGCAGCAGGCAACTCCACGGACTTGGGCGGCTCTCGGAATGGCCCGAGATCAAGCCCCTGAAGCAATGCGCGATGCACTTGCACTTGGCCTACTCGGGCCAGAGACGGGCCAATTGTTCAAAGCGTTCCAAAAACATATCGATGCCATGCCAACGCTTCAGGAATTATTGCAAGACCCTGAGGGACTACTGATTCCAACAAGCAAGGAACTCGACAAGGCCTGGATTTTGGCAACGGCATTGTCAGATTTCCTAAATCCTTTCGTTACTGAGGCGAATGAATCTGAAGTGAAGGTGGGTTCAGCGATCGGTATGGTGGCCTCAAGGCTTGCTCAAGCCGGTTTTGAAGAAGTAGTGACATTCTCACTCCGAAGGGCTTGGCGAGTCATCCAGGAGGACTCAGTCAAGAAACGAAGGACTCCGCGCGCCCAAAGGTTCAAGGCCGCAGTGAAGGTCCTCTCCTCCAATCCAGCATTCAGTGCGTTTACTGAGGCCCTCAATGAACAGGGGGCCGCTTGATTGAATTCTTCGCGCCGAAGGGGGCAATGAGCATTCTGTGAATGGATGTTGTTCTTTCTAGCCAGAATTTCAAGGCGCTCCGAGCAATCGAAGGTTCCACGTACAATCCTGACGAAAATCGATAGAAAGCATCTCGGCATTGTCTGAGAGACCTGGCGCGCCCATCAGCTTCTGTCAGGAGAGTTGCAGACGGTCTGGTTTGGAGGCGTTGCCTGGAAGGGTGAACCCCACATGCGAGATGACTCGATTTTTCAGCCGGCTTAGGAAGCTTGGCAAGCCATATAGAAATACGCGTCGTGCCTTACGTTCGTGGGGGAAACAACTCCTCCCCGATGAAGAGAGGAATGCGCCTGTTTAGGACGGTCATATAAATCAAACCACTGAAGGCACCGCCCTTCTTAACCACGGAGTACACACATGGCAAGGGATGAGCGAATACGGACAGCCGTGGAGGCCTTCCGCAAAGCGGGGAAACGAGGCCTCACTCGAGTTGCCCTTGCAAAGGCCTTAGGGCAGGCCTCAGTCCGGACGGCGGATCGAGTCTGTGCAGACCTCGAGAAGCAAGGGGCCGTATTTCATACTCGCACGGAGGGCACGAGCCAGGTGGTTCACTACACCATGGATCCAGGACCTGCCTGGGATCCTGGCTTCGGCCAGCAGACCCAGCTGGCCCTTCGCCTAGCCAATCTAACCTTAGGCAAGAGCGGAAAGACTGGATTCCAGAAGCAACTCGAGATCCTCGAGAAATACACAACTAAGAAACTATCAGCCGAAGATCAGAGGATTTTCGAGTGCCTGAGATCGTGTACTCGCTTAAATGGCGGGGTGATTGAAAAGCAAGACCGTGAGCAGGAGGAGGCCCTTCAAGTTGTACTCGAGGCATTCTCATCAGTAGATGCAAGAAAAGTTGAACTTGAATATGCAAGGCCGGGGGAGGCTGCGCGAAGGTTCGTGTTCCGTCCTTACCGGGTGATTCATGACCTATTCAGCGGTGGGACATACCTGCTCGGTGAGGAAGAAGGCAAGCCTCGGCCTTCCATATTGCGTTTCTCCAGGATGAAAAGCGTAAGGTTACTCAATCTCCCTGCGGTCTACCGATACAAGGATCAACTCCAGCTAGCCGAGGAGTATGAATTCAATGGTTGGGCCTCTCCAGAACCACCGTTCACCGTGAGACTCCGGGTGAAGGGCACACCGCATATTCATGCCCTGAAAGAAGCTCCACCAGATTTTAAGGGCTTCATGGTAGTCGAGGAGCGAGGGGACGTCGCGGTATTCGAGTTCAAAGCCAACTGTGAGACAAGCATTACTCCGTGGGTTCTGAAACTCGGGAAAGTTGCAGAAGTACTGGCACCACCAGAACTCCGGGAGACCATTCGTACGGAAGTGGAAGCCATGGTCGAGGCCTATTGCGCTCATTACTGAAGAGGCCTGTTGTTCCGCTTAAGGTAGCGCCAGAAGTTGCGCTCTTTGCGTAGAACGTTAGCTAGGCGGGCAGCCAGCATGTCGCCGTCTATGGCCAATCCCAGTGGGATATGCGTAGACAGGTGAATCCGGGCACGAGCTCCAGGCTCAGGGAAGTAGAGAAGGGCCTCCATCCCGTTAAGTCGTCGGTTATAGACCCGACAAAGTGTCTCAAGGCTTGGGCTGGATTGGTCATAGAGGTGTAAGTCACTTTGACTGATGACACAGAAGCATTCATTTTCCATATCGACCTTGAAGGCAAGTCGGCTGTGACTGTCGGCTTCTGGATCGTAAGGGCAGTCCAGGATCAATCCCAATCCTTGGGCCAGGTAGCAATGGTGGCCCATGAACTCCAGAGCCATATCCATGAGAAACAAGGGGTCGAGTGAGTCTGCTGTAGCATCGTCGGGGCCAACCTCGCCAGGTTCCTGTTCATTAACATCCTCGTGTGAGGTGGGCTTAAGCGTTTGTTCCAATCTCATACCGAATTCCAGGCTTACTGGCATGCGCCTTGGGGCTTCATCTTCTTCATCGTCTTTCAGGCTCAGGTTTAAAGCACCGGAGGTCCCTTCGGCTTCCGAGTTGTGCCATTCGGGAGGGGCGGGCTCCCAGGGTGCATGAAATGCATTAAAAGCCTTCTGAGAGAGGCGAGCCATCAGCTTAGGGCTTCGGTCCCCGGCTTCGAATTTTCTCATCAGTTTCTTAATTTCCTTGTCCTCTTGGTCAGCCATTGGTTTCTCCAATTCGAAGATGTATCGATCCCAAGAGCTTGGGCCAGGAGCAGTGCCAGAAAGTGTCCACGACTGGTTTGTATACCTAATTTTGAACCTCTCATTTCATCAGGAGCACACTCATGAAGATCAAAATCCCGAGGCCTTCCAATTCTTGTGACGTGGCCGTGAATGGCCATTTCTATCACTGGGATGCTAGGGCCGGGCTTGACCCAGAGGTTGTGACAGACGTCGAGGGGTTCATCCGAAAGAAGGCTTACAAACACGCTGGGATGGCAAGAGGTGCGGGTCTAGAGGTAGAAGACTTGGTACAAGAGGGTGTGAGAGGAGCCCTTCTTGCTGCTGCTCGATTCAACCCGAATGCTGGTGTGAAGTACCTAACCTATGCCGCCTGGTGGATCGAAGGAGCCATGAGGGAGGCCTGTGGGCATCAGCTCATTCGCACACCGGAAGGGGAGCCCTTTGTATTCGTCGGTTCCCTGGATGCCCCCATCGGACTAGAGAACCCAGGCGATGGGTTAACTCTTGGGGACCTTCTTCACGATGACCAACCAAGCCCCCATGAAAGGACGGCCGTGGCCGAGGGAATTGCAAGGCTGCGCAAAGCGCTTCCTAAACTGAGCCACAATAGTCAGGTGGTAATCATCCGCCACCTTGGTCTATACGACGCGCCCCAACAGCCCCTGCATGTCATTGCTGAGGAACTGCAGGTTACCCGTCAGAGGGCCGGGCAGATCTTGGGAGAGGCACTAAGGAATCTAAAGTTGGAGCTCACAGGGTGAAGAGTTCTTGTCTAGTCGTTATCTATGTTGGAGGGACTTATGATCTCAACCGATGCAGATGATGGTGATGATCACAGGGGCTCCGATCTGTGAAGGTAGACAGAGCACTTCATAACCATTACTTACTAGCAAACTTTGCAGTGTCGTCATCAGGTCACACAAGTGGCTAACCTGCAAGGTCTCCCAATCGGCAATCAAGATGATGAAGGCTTCCTCACACTGATACACCTGCCCATCTAAGAGGGTGGGCGCGATGTTGTTAAGCATGCGGTTCGCCTCTAATGAACAAAGATCCTGCCCAGGCGTCAATGCGATCCTGAAGAACTTCGAAGGTCTAGCCTTTAGCTTTGGAATCCAGGATTGCAAGATACTGACGTCTTGTGGCCTCATCCATTCAAGAAGCTCTAGAAGCAGCTCGAAGGGTGACTCGGGTTCCTGGTAGCTCATGAATCAAGACTAAGTGTCATGCCTGGACATTCAATGTCTACAGGAACTGACCAAATTGCTTTCATGAAGATACTTCACTTTTCCGATCTACATGGCCGTCATATGCTGGCGGCAAAAATGATCATCGACCACCACCGACCGGATTGGATCGTGCTCACAGGGGACATAGTGCCGGACTTCTACATGGTTGGAGGTAGGAGCAATAGGTTGTCTTGTCAGCAGGAATGGTGGAGCACCTACCGAAACTGCTTCATAGGGGCTGAGGCTGTTACGACGCTGACCTTGGGAAACCATGAAATCGAAGGATTTTTCGATCGAAGGTTTGAGGCTATGCCAGCGGACCTTCAGGACAGAGTTGGCATTCTTAAAGGTAACCCTGCGGAATTCGGATCCTGGGGGTTCTCTTGGGAATATGAGCCGACCCATTTGCAGGCAGAAGTTGATGCATTGGACCATCCATTGGTGGTGTTGTCGCACTGCCCACCTCACGGATTACTCGACGCAAACCGAGATGGAGTGAACATCGGTCATCGCCCGCTTCGGTACCTCCTCGACAAATCGGCAGAGAAAACGCTGTTGGTACTCTGTGGACATGTGCACGATTCCTTCGGGCATGTCAGGCAGGGAAGGACCCTGATCGTGAATTCGGCGGCCGGATTTGCATTGCTGGAGTTGGATCCGGCAAGCGGGGTTTCACAGGTGTTGGAGATGGCCAGGCTGGATCTGGTCGACTAGGAGGGAATATGAGCGCTCGGATATTCAAATCACCTAGGGGCCGTCGTGCCCCCCACATCGGCGCCATTCCAAAGGCCTACACACCAATCATCCGTCTCTGGGTATTGCGGCTGATACATCTTGGCGGTGGGCTATTCGCCGATCGTCGGAATCGACCAGACCTCACTCGTGACGCACTAGAGGCGGCCGGACTCGGCAACCTGGAAGGACGTGGCCGAGGAGCTGAGAAGGAGCAAATGGATGCCGCAGAATTAGCGTTCCAGACGACCCTTGGAATAGTGGAACGCGAAAAACCGAGCCTTCCCCGGCGAACAGCCTTGGCTCAGAACCTAGATTGGCTCGGAGAGGCAGCAGGGTTGAATTCGGATGAACGAACCATTCTCCACTTCATCATTCTAGCCTTTCATCATCCTGGGTTGGAAAACGCACTTGAGCAGATTGGGTGTATGAGCCTCGGTAGCTTGCAAGCGCTTCTTGTGAGGGTCCTCGACATGAAGCCCTCAGTCGTGGCGAAAGTTCTTGACCCTGGTGCGCCGCTGTCAAAAACGGGCCTGACCTGGGTAGATACTGCAGCCAACTTCCCCTTCAGGGGAAAGGTCGAAGTTCTCTCAGGCTTAGGTGACCGAATGATGGTGAGGCATAGGGATGTATGGGCACTCTTCAAGACCGCATTCGTTCAGGCTCCTAAACCAAAACTTAATCTGGACCAGTACCCCCATGTTGCCAAGGACCTCGGGGTTCTAGAGCCTTACTTGAACGAAGTGCTAAGGACGAATCGAAAGGGAGTCAACATTCTTGTTCACGGCGCGCCTGGAACGGGAAAGAGTGAGCTGGTGAGGGCCATGGCAGCCAAACTAACAGGGGACCTCTACGAAGTTGCATCTGAGAACCTTCGAGGAGGCCCTGTCGAGGGCAACGATCGCTTTCGCGGCTATCGCCTGGCTCAAGCAGTGCTTGGTCGAAAAGGACGCTATTTGGTGTTTTTCGACGAAATCGAGGATATTTTTCGTCCAAATGAAGATGGTCCTAGGTCCTCTCGGAACAACATCAGTGGCATGAAGGCCTGGGTGAACAAAACACTGGAGGAGAACCCAGTACCAGCTTTCTGGGTGACGAACCACGTGTCGATTCTCGATGACGCATTTATTCGAAGGTTCGACCTTGTGATTGCTCTGGATAACCCTCCGAGAAGCGTTCGTAAACGGATGCTTGATAAGGAATTGGCAGATCTGCCCGTGGATGATGCCCTTAAGAGCAAGATCTCCCAGCACGAAGGGCTTTCCCCTGCTGTGATTAGCAGAGCTGCCCAAGTGGTCCGCTCAATCCATGCATCTCTTGGTCAGGTGGAAATCGGGCCAGCCTTCAGCAGAGTCATTGGTAACACTCTGGAGGCTCTTGGTTATGCCCGGCATTCTCGGCAGGCAGTGGAGGTGGTAACTGCGTACCGTCCGGAGGTTGTGAACACTGACATTGATTTGAGCCCGCTTCTTGAAGGCCTAAGGAAAAACAGCGGGGGGCGGATCTGTTTTTTTGGACCTCCAGGCACGGGCAAGACCGCCTATGGGCGACACCTTGCTGAACAGCTCGATCGCCCCCTCCTCCTGAAGCGTGCTTCAGACATTTTGAGCATGTGGGTGGGCGGCACAGAACGGAACATAGCTGGCATGTTTGAAGAAGCTCGAACTGAGGGGGCCGTCTTGCTTCTGGATGAGGCTGATGGGTTTTTGCAGGAGCGTAGTGGTGCTCAACGGAATTTCGAAGTGACACAGGTCGGAGAATTGCTAACCCAGATGGAGGCTTTTGAAGGCATCTTCATCGCCTCAACAAATCTAATGGATCGGCTGGATGCTGCAGCACTGAGGCGCTTCGATCTCAAAGTTCGATTCGACTATCTGCGTGCCGAGCAGGCCTGGGTTATGTTCCAGGACGCAGCTATTGGTATGGGGTTTGAGCCAACCCCAGCTCTAAAGGGGCGCCTTTCACAACTTGGAATTCTGACGCCTGGGGATTTCGCGACCGTTGTTCGACAGGCAAGGATGAATCTCCCTAAGGACGCTCCGGAACTTTTATCGCGCCTTGAGGCCGAGTGTGAGGTAAAGCCCGACCACCGCCGTAAGCCGATCGGCTTCTCCGAACGGGCGTCTTGAAACCACCTGCCAGACCTCGGCGTCAATTCGGGGAAAGTGGCCGGGGGATA
>Ga0214167_1000525_pt1 | contig 19228 bp, 21 predicted proteins | sample TroBogypolimnion_45_FD_153006 | JGI IMG/M metagenome (GOLD analysis project Ga0214167, IMG submission 153006) | Freshwater microbial communities from Trout Bog Lake, WI - Practice 18AUG2009 hypolimnion v3 | ecosystem: Environmental > Aquatic > Freshwater > Lake > Hypolimnion/Profundal zone ... | reverse complement strand
GCTGGACTTATGCCAGATGCTGGCAATGATTCCGGCCAATCCAGAATATTCCTCACTCAACTTAGCTGCTGCCGTACAAATCATGTGTTACGAACTACGTATGGCTGCGCTTCAAGACGCGCCAATCAGCCCGAATACGGTGAATGAACTGGCTACGATTGATAGTGTAGAGGGGTTTTACGCGCACTTGGAGCAAACTTTACTGCATATTGGCTACCTCAATCCTGCTGCGCCAAAGAAACTAATGGAGCGCATACGTCGAATTTACGCAAGAAATAGGCTAGAAAAAGAAGAAGTCAATCTGTTACGTGGCATACTAACGCTTACCATTACTCCTAGAAAACACGATAAATACTAAATTATGTTTGATCACGTTAAAGAAGATATCGCAATAGTATTTGAACGCGACCCTGCGGCAAGAACGCACTGGGAAGTGCTCACCACTTATCCTGGCGTGCATGCCTTGCTAATGCACCGGCTATCGCATTGGTTATGGAAAAAACATTTTTACTGGCTAGCCCGCTTTAACTCTCATATGGGGCGTTGGCTTACCGGCATTGAAATTCATCCAGGCGCCACCATTGGTCGTCGTGTATTTATTGATCACGGTATGGGCGTGGTCATTGGTGAAACTGCTGTCATTGGCAATGATTGCACGCTATATCATGGCGTAACGCTAGGAGGCACTTCTTGGAATAAAGGCAAACGCCACCCTACACTGGAAAATGGCGTAGTGATTGGTGCTGGCGCTAAGGTATTAGGCCCGATTACCATTGGTACTGGCGCTAAAATAGGTTCGAATGCAGTGGTCGTCAAGGACGTGCCCGCGAATGCCACGGCAGTTGGTATACCGGCACGCATTTTAGAGGAAGAAAAAACCAAGAAGCGCTCAGATACCGCTAAAAAAATAGGGTTTGCTGCCTATGCCGTAGGTAATGACGAAAATGACCCGATGATTAAAGCCATCCACTCTTTACTTGATCATGCAGAGAAGCAAGACCGCGCATTGTCGGACCTACAATCACAGCTAAGTCGCCTGAATATGGACACAGAAACTGACACCGAAGTGGCTGAAGCTTTTGCACTAAAATCCTTAGCACCTAAGCCATCAAAAACGCCTAAAGAAAAATAAGCACATACCGCCGTTTCACGCAAAAATATATTTATCAATGCGTGGAACCAATTGCGCTTAATAGTTGACCAAAGTTGTAGGGTATTATAAAATTCCAACTTCAACGATGTTAACTAGAGCCAAACCACCATGCGCTTAACCACTAAAGGTAGATTTGCTGTTACCGCCATGCTAGACCTTGCACTACACGAGGCTCGAAGCGCTACAGCAAGCAACGAAGATATCAAGCCAATTACCTTGGCTGGCATTAGTGAGCGCCAAAGCATTTCTCTTTCTTATTTAGAGCAGCTATTTAGTCGCTTGCGCCGTCAGGGTTTGGTCAGCAGCGTGCGGGGTCCAGGCGGCGGTTATAAACTTGCCAAAAATTATGCCGAGATTTCAGTTGCTGAAATTATCAATGCCGTAGACGAGCAAATCGATGCGACGCAATGTGGTGGTCAAGAAAACTGTCGCGATGAAGGCCGTTGCATGACGCATGACCTTTGGGCAACGCTTAATGGCAAAATTTTAGATTATCTAGCAGGCATTAGTTTGGCTGATATGGTGGCCTCACAAACAAGCGCTCAAAAGGTCATGATTACGCCACGCACTTGCAATACCGCTGAGGCTGCGAACGCCTAAGGCAGACCGCAAATGAATAGCATCTACTTTGATCATAATGCCACTACCGTGCTTGATAGCCGAGTATTAGCGCGCATGTTGCCTTGGTTGGAAAGGCAAACAGGCAATCCCACTAGCCGTCATATTTATGGTCGTTCAGCACGCGATGCCATTGAATATGCACGCGGCCAAGTAGCTGAAGCCTGTGGCGCTTATGCCTCACAAGTAATCTTTACTTCTTGCGGCACAGAAGCTAATAATTTTGCCGTAAAAGGCATGGCGGCCAATCGCCCTGAGATGCAAATTTTAAGTAGTAAAATTGAGCACCCTTGCGTGACACGTCCAGCGCTAGCCATGCAAGCACTAGGTTCCGTCAGCCGGCAAATTGGCGTGAACGCGAACGGGCAATTGGACTTAGCGCAATTAACAGAACAACTTAACATCCCCACCAGTTTGGTATCGGTGATGCTAGCGAATAATGAAACTGGTGTGATTCAAGATCTGGCCAGTGTTGCTGAACTTGCCAGAACTGCAGGCGCCTTTGCACATACTGATGCAGTACAGGCATTGGGCAAAATAAAGTTGAATTTTACAGACCTAAATGTGCATGCGATGACCATTTCTAGTCATAAAATTCACGGCCCGCAAGGTGCCGCCGCGCTTATTATAGATAAGCGACTGGACATACAACCGTTGTTGCATGGCGGTGGTCAAGAGCGAGGTTTACGCAGTGGCACTGAGAATATTGCTGCCATTGTCGGCTTTGGCGCAGCCTGTGAATTAGCCGCAACGAATACGCAAAGTTTTATTACGCATACCCTAGCGTTGCGCGAGCAACTAGAGCGTGGTTTAGCGCAGATGAAAGTGACCATTTTTGGTGATCAAGTAGCACGATTAAGTAATACCAGTTTTTTTGCGGTAGATGGCATTGAAGGCGAAACATTGGTAATGGCGTTGGATCGAAAAAACTTCGCAGTGGCCAGTGGCTCTGCCTGCTCTAGCGACAGCACCGAACCCAGCCATGTACTGCTTGCAATGGGGGTAGATGCCGATATGGCACGTGGCGCTGTTCGCGTAAGTTTTGGTGCGCAGAATACAAGTAAAGAAGTGGCCGAATTTTTAGCCACACTACAGCATGAAATTTTAAGATTGAAGCAATTGACCGCAATGGCGGCTTAAGACTCAAAAGAATAAAAGTGCACTTCGGTGCAGGAATTTAATTAAATATAAATGCAAGGATAAGCAATGTCAGCAACAATAGAAATGCCAGTAGTCAAAGATACCTTTAACGCAGACGGCCATGCACATGAGGCGCAGCCAATCTATTTAGATTACTCAGCCACAACACCGGTTGATCCACGCGTAGCTGCAAAAATGATTCCGTACATTACCGAACATTTTGGTAACCCTGCCTCACGTAGCCACCCTTATGGATGGACCGCAGAAAAAGCGGTAGAAAACGCGCGTGAAGAAGTGGCGAAATTAGTCGGTGCCGATCCACGTGAAATTGTATGGACATCAGGTGCGACAGAATCGAACAACCTAGCCATTAAGGGCGCTGCTAATTTTTATAGCGGCAAAGGTAAGCATATTATTACTGTGGCTACTGAACATAAAGCGGTGATTGACCCTATTCGTGAGTTGGAGCGTCAAGGTTTTGAGGCGACATTCTTACAGCCTGAGCCAAACGGTTTACTAGATTTAGTTAAATTCAAAGCGGCCATTCGCCCTGACACCGTTCTTGCATCAGTGATGTTTGTAAATAATGAAATCGGCGTGATTCAAGACATTACGGCCATTGGTAATATCTGCCGCGAAAATGGCATTATTTTCCATGTCGATGCAGCGCAGGCGACTGGCAAGGTAGATATTGATTTAGAAATATTACCCGTTGATTTAATGAGCTTTTGTGCACATAAAACCTACGGACCTAAAGGTATCGGCGCATTATATGTACGCCGTAAGCCAAGAATCAGAATCGAAGCACAAATGCACGGCGGCGGTCACGAGCGCGGGATGCGTTCCGGCACTTTGGCTACGCATCAAATCGTAGGTATGGGTGAAGCGTTCCGCATTGCCCGTGAAGAAATGCATGAGGAAAACAAACGCATTACTCACCTACGTGACAAATTATTGCATGGCCTAGAAACCATGGAGGAAGTCTATGTAAATGGCGATTTAGAGCACCGTGTGCCGCATAACCTAAACATCAGCTTCAACTATGTTGAAGGTGAATCACTTATTATGGCGGTGAAAGGCATCGCAGTTTCTAGCGGTTCGGCTTGCACATCAGCCAGCTTAGAGCCTAGCTATGTATTGCGCGCATTAGGTCGTTCAGATGAACTCGCCCATAGCTCAATTCGCTTCTCAATCGGACGCTTTACGACTGAAGAAGATGTGGATTACACCATTGAATTAATGAGAAGTAAAATTGATAAATTAAGAGACTTATCCCCATTATGGGAAATGTTTAAGGACGGCATCGATTTATCTAAGGTGCAATGGGCATCACATTAAGCACAATCGTGAGTAGGTAGTCTGAAGTTTTGCGTTAAATACAAAACGATGACTCGCAACTAACATAGCAGTATCAAGGAGAAGTAAAATGGCATATTCAGATAAAGTTTTAGATCACTATGAAAATCCACGTAACGTCGGCACTTTAGATAAAAACGACCCGAATGTGGGTACCGGCATGGTCGGCGCACCAGCATGTGGCGATGTAATGAAGCTGATGATCAAAGTAAATGATGCAGGCATTATTGAAGACGCGAAGTTTAAAACTTACGGTTGCGGCTCAGCGATTGCTTCTAGCTCATTGGTGACTGAGTGGCTAAAAGGCAAGACTGTAGACGAAGCTTACGCAATTAAAAACTCAGCTATTGCAGAAGAGTTGGCTTTACCGCCAGTGAAAATTCACTGCTCAGTATTGGCTGAAGATGCTATTAAAGCTGCAGTAGCCGATATCAAAGCAAAACAGTTAGCTAAGGCTTCAGCGTAATATAATGCTCACGCATTCATGATTAACAATACTTTTAAAAGTTTAAAGATATAAGACTATGGCAATTACCCTCACGCAAACAGCTGCAAATCGTGTTGAAACTTTCCTTGCCAATCGAGGTAAAGGCTTAGGGTTACGCCTGGGCGTCAAAACTACTGGTTGCTCTGGCATGGCCTATACCTTAGAGTTTGTGGATAGCTTGAATGAAGAAGACACCATGTTTGAAAGTAATGGCGTCAAAATTATTGTTGATCCAAAAAGTTTGGTGTATATCGATGGTACAGAATTGGATTTCACCAAAGAAGGCCTGAACGAAGGGTTTAAATTTATCAACCCAAACGTGAAAGACGAATGTGGTTGTGGTGAAAGCTTTACGGTGTGACGCAAAACTATTTTGAGTTATTTGGCTTACCGCCTAGCTTTAGTATTGAGCTTGCCACATTCGAAACCAATTTTAGAAAAATACAGTCAGCCTCGCATCCAGATCGCTTTGTGACTGGGACTGCGGCTGAAAAGCTAAGCGCTATGCAACTAGCCACGTTAGCCAATGAAGCGTATCAAACGCTGAAGAGCCCTGCCAACAGAGCTAAATATTTACTTGAACTGCAAGGCATTACCGCGATTAGCGAAACCAATACTGCTATGCCCACCGACTTTTTAATGCAGCAGATGGAGTGGCGAGAAGCTTTAGAGGATGCCAAAGCTGCGAAAGATATATTCGCTTTAGAGCAGTTATACGCTGAAATACAATTAGATGGAAAATCCTTACAAGCCAATCTAATTGACTTACTGGATATTAAAAAAGATTACAGCACAGCCACGGACGCCACGCGCAAACTCATTTTTATTGATAAAGTATGTGCTGACATTAACAAAGCAATTGAACATCTAGACAACTAATATGGCACTACTGCAAATATCCGAACCTGGCATGAGCGCCGCACCACACCAACACAAGTTGGCAGTGGGTATAGATCTCGGTACAACGAACTCCTTAGTTGCTACTGTGCGTAGCGGACTTAGCCATGTGCTAGGCGATGAACATGGTCATACCCTATTGCCCTCAGTGGTGCACTATGCCGAAAACGGAATGATTGTGGTAGGCACTGAAGCGCAAAAAAAACAAAATAGCGATCCACATAACACAATTGTTTCGGTCAAACGCTTCATGGGGCGTGGCATAAAAGATATCGATGCCACACAACTACCCTACCACTTTGCAGAGCAAGCCGGCATGCTCCAGATAGAAACGCGCGCTGGAATTAAAAGCCCAGTTGAAGTTTCAGCAGAAATTCTAAAAGTACTCAAAGCCCGCGCCGAACAGGCACTAGGTGGTGAATTGATAGGCGCAGTCATTACCGTTCCCGCCTATTTTGATGATGCTCAGCGTCAATCTACCAAAGATGCTGCACGCTTAGCTGGCCTTAATGTGTTACGCCTTCTAAATGAGCCTACAGCAGCCGCTGTGGCCTATGGCCTAGATAACGCCAGCGAAGGTGTTTATGTCATTTATGACTTAGGCGGCGGCACCTTTGATGTGTCTATTTTAAAGTTGAGCAAAGGCGTATTTGAGGTGCTAGCCACCAATGGCGACTCTGCACTTGGCGGAGATGACTTTGACCATCGTATTTACTGCTGGATTTTAGAAACTGCTAAGCTATCACCACGCAATGCGCACGACACGCGCCTGCTCATGAGCAAATCACGCGAGGCAAAAGAATGGCTAACCGCGCACGCTGAAACACAAATCAGCTGTTTGATGAGCGATGGCGAATTTGTAAACCTGACGATAAGCTGCGAGCAATTTACTGCGCTCACCGCCAACTTGGTACAAAAAACCTTAAGCCCCATTCGTAAAGCAATGCGTGATGCTGGATTAACTATTGAAAATATAGACGGCGTCGTCATGGTCGGTGGCGCAACACGTATGCCGCAAATCCAGCAAGTGGTGGCCGAATACTTTAAGCAAACACCGTTAACTAATTTAGATCCCGACAAAGTAGTCGCCCTTGGCGCTGCAATTCAAGCCAATGTATTGGCAGGCAATAAGAGTGATGACGAGCTACTATTACTTGATGTCATTCCATTATCTTTAGGGCTTGAAACCTTTGGCGGCTTAGCTGAAAAAGTCATCCATAGAAATAGTACGTTGCCAGTAGCGCGCGCTCAAGAGTTTACTACCTACAAAGATGGTCAAACCGCGATGAGCATCCACGTGGTGCAAGGTGAACGTGAGCTAGTCACCGACTGCCGTTCATTAGCACGTTTTGAGCTACGCGGCATACCGCCTATGGTGGCTGGCGCAGCTAGAATTCGAGTCACATTTACGGTGGATGCCGATGGTTTGTTGTCAGTTTCTGCGCGCGAAACCTCAAGCAATGCAGAAGCACACATCGCCGTTAAACCTTCTTACGGCTTGAGTGAAGATGAAATTACTAACATGCTTAAATCCTCATTTAACAGTGCAGAAGCGGACAAATCAGCGCGCATGTTGACCGAAGCCCGCGTATCAGCAGGCGCAATCATCAGTGCCGTGAACGCTGCGTTGGAGGCTGATAGCGCTTTAATTAGCAAAGATCAAGCATCTGCCATTCAAGCTGAAATTCAACGCTTAATCGCAATTAGCGCAACCGATGATACTGATGCCATTCATGCTGGGGTAGAAGCCCTGAATCATGCGACTGAAGAATTTGCTGCAGTGCGTATGAATGCCAGTGTAAGTCGCGCTTTAGCGGGTAAAGCATTAGATGAGATTAAGTTGTAGGATTATTAGGAAATAAGATGCCACAAATTATTGTATTGCCCCACTTAGAGCTTTGCCCTGAGGGCGCGGCGATTGAAGCCAAAGCAGGTGACTCTATTTGCGAAGTGTTACTGAAAAATCATATTGATATCGACCACGCTTGCGACATGGCCTGCGCATGCACGACCTGCCACGTCATCATAAGAGAAGGCTTTAAAACTATAGAACCGTCCGATGATCAAGAAGATGACTTGCTAGATAAGGCTTGGGGTTTAGAACCTAACTCACGCTTATCCTGCCAAGCCATTGTAGGCAATGAAGACTTAGTGGTAGAAATCCCTAAGTACAGTATCAATATGGCAAAAGAGGGGCACCGCTAGCGCCCCCTAACGCATTATCTAGCGCTGGTGATACTTGTTATGCAAGTTATCCCAATGCACATCTACCGTGCCCCCAGTAGCTATATACTGCCGCTGCCAACTACTTAGCAAGTCAATGCATGCGTAGTCTATATAATTTAAATCCTTAAACACTATTTTCACGTTTTGTTTTAGTGCCAGTCCATCTAGTACCGCAGCCAATTTTGGTAAACCAATAATGGTGGCTGAACCTAACAATTGCAGCTCCAAAGTATTATCTTCTGATTTCTTGAGTACATTCACTTTTAAATACGAGAATACATACAGCAACTTAATCAGTGACAACAACAAGCCAACCATAATGCCTGTCAGTAAATTGGTACTAACAATAGTCGCGATAGTGACAAGATAAATGCCGACTTTTGCGCGTCCAAAACGTCGCAACTCCGGCAAAATTTTAGGATAAGCCAATTTATATCCTGTAAATACCAAAACCGCAGCCAAGGATGAAACTGGTATATATTTCAAAGTAAACGTAAAGACGCTGATAAAAAGCAGTAACCAAAAGCCATGTAAAATAGTTGAAGTGCGTGACTTAGCCCCTGCTGCCACATTTGCACTTGAACGCACAATAACACCAGTCATTGGCAATACACTTAAAAAACCGCAAATAGTATTACCGATGCCTTGTGAGAACAGTTCTTTATCGTATTGAGTGCGCACGCCATTATGCATTTGATCGACAGCTGATGCCGACAGCAAAGACTCAGCACTGGCCACAAATGCTAAAGAAAATACCTGTATTAATACCGGCACATTAAAAGTGGCATAAAAATCCACGAGACTAGGCAACTGTATGGCGCTAAAAATATTACCCATATCTTTAGGGTCGCTAAATAAATCTGCAATGTACTTAATGTCTAGGTGCATTACATTGGCCACTAAAATGGCCAGCAAAACACCAACTAGGGCGCTAGGTACCAACTTCAGTTTTTTTGGTGCAAAACTCGTCCACATTACAATGGCCACAATGGTGAGCATTCCTATCAATCCAGCTGCCAAATGACCATTTAGCCCTGAGATAGACTCGGTAATCGCAGTTGGAAAATTCATAATATTTTGTATACCATTCGCCACTGGCTTACGATCAAACATAACATGAAACTGCGAACCCATAATCAAAATACCAATACCAGCCAACATACCGTGAATAACTGCAGGTGAAATCGCCCTAAACCACACGCCCAACTTAAAATGACCAGCCAACATTTGCATCATGCCTGCTAACATTAAAATCTCACCAAATAATGCAAATCCATTTTTAGCAATTATCTCTACCACCAATACGACCAAGCCCGCCGCTGGACCGCTAACCGTTAGTGGCGACCCTGCAATAGACCCGACAAAAATTCCACCAATAATGCCCGTAATCACACCAGCAGTTGGAGGCAAGCCAGAGGCGATGGCAATGCCCAAGCACAATGGAATCGCTACTAAAAAGACCACGATAGAGGCTAAAAAATCAGATCCAAAATTGGTTTTAAGTTGGCTGAAATCAATTAATTGTTTAGACATAACAAGCTTCAATAAAAATAACTTGCGTGATTATACCTTGAGCATTGTTTTTTACTATGCACTGCGAACTCTGCACTTATGGATACGCTGATTAGGCATCTTATCAACGCTCTGCTTATTTAAAGAACCCTTACACACACGTCATAAATAACTGTATGCGCTTCTACGAATTTAAAACAATAAAACCCATCAAGCCACTAACACCGCCACAAGCAAGAATTAATGCGTTAAAACAGCAGCAAACAAAGGCTAAGACGGCATTAAGTGCTGAACGTGAACGGCAACAACAAGCTAAGGCAACTGAACGAGTACAAAAAGCACAACAGGCTTTGACTAAGGCTAGATTACCTTAATAGGAAGATGACAATGATAGGCAATAAAAAACCCGCCGAAGCGGGTTTTAGTTTTACTAAGACTAAGAAGTGATTCTTAGAATTTGTAAGTTACATCCATTTGGAATAGTTTGAAATCATTCCAGTTAATAGCAAGATCGTTACCTGATGATGTTACTGTAGCTAGGTTGTCATTTTTTCTATGAGCATCAGCATAAGTAGCATTAATGAAGACATTATCATCTACATTGTATTGAGCTTTAAGAACGTAGCCTTCAGTATTAAGTCTTGAATCAAAAATATCTGAATCATTTAAGTTTTGATCTTGAGCGAATGCACCCATCGATTGATATGCTGCACTAACTTTCCAATCGCCTTGTGACATCTTATTAGCTTCAAAAGCTTTTAGATCTTTAGCTGAGCCGTATGCAACACCAAGCATCCAAGAACTATCATCAACATTAGCTGCATATAGTGCAGCGTGTGTAGGGTCTGATCTACCTGCTGCTGCGGCACGGTCACTTCCACTGAAGTTATAAACATAACTACCCATTAAACGCACACCATGGTTGTCATTAACCATATAGTTAAACTCAGCTGGAATTTCTAGAACATCTAAGTCGTTAACAGCAGCATTCATACCGGCTAAAACGGCATTAAGTGCTGAACGTGAACTGCAACAGCAAGCTAAAGCCGCTGAACGAGTACAAAAAGCACAACAGGCTTTGATTAAGGCTAGATTACCTTAATACTAAGTTAAGTTTAAACGACAGTTATAGGCAATAAAAAACCCGCCGAAGCGGGTTTTAGTTTTACTAAGACTAAGAAGTGATTCTTAGAATTTGTAAGTTAGGTCTAATTGCATTAAATTAAAGCTTGATAAGTTGATAGCCATATCATTGCCATAACTTGATGTAGTAGCGAGACCACTGTTCAAACGTGACGCATGTGCAGCTGTAAAGTTAATGGCAACATTGTTTTCAACATTGTACTGAGCTTTGAACGCTGTACCTTTAGTGTTAACTCTGGCATCAAAAATGTCAGTGTCAGTTAAGTTTTGGTCGATTGAATATGCACCAACTTCTTGGTACCAAAGCTTAGCATTCCAGTCACCCTTAGCCATTTTATTACCTTCAAATGCCTTAAGATCTTTAGCTGAACCAACCGCAAAACCAACTAACCATGCCGTATCGTCATTACCAGCTGCTTGAATTGCAGTCGCATTTCCACCAGCCGCAGTAACAGCGGCGTTAAAACGATCACTACCAGTTGTGTTATATACGTAGTCACCAAATAAGCGAACTCCGACATTGTTTGCAGCAAAGTAATTAATTTCAGCTGGAATTTCAATCGTATTCAAATTATTAGTACCAAAGGTGTTGCCTGCGGTACCGTTAGTAGGTACTAGAGCTGGACCAGTTGTGGCATAAGATGAGTTTGATTTTCCTGGAGTAAATACACCCCAAGCGTGTTCATGACTATATGTCGTAAATGTAACAGCCGCTTTTGCTGAAGTTTGATCATTAATAGGAAGCTGAGCACCGCCTTGGAATGCAAATAAAGCATTTTGAGGAGTACTTGTACCTGTATCAAAATAAACGTGAGGGCCAACATAACTTGACTGTGTTGCAGTTAAGAAAATATTTGCATCACCAGCTTTAAATTTAGCTTTTTCTGTAAAGCCTTGAACAACTAAGTCAGCATCCCATACCATTGATGTTGTATATAAAGGATTGTCCATACGACCAGCCTCAAGAGTTAACCAGTCAGTTGCTTTATAACCGAACATAGCACGTTTAACAAATAAGCTATCTTTTGCTGCAACGCCAGCTGTTGCAAAAGGTGTAGAGCCTTTACCAAAGTCAGCATTGTCAGAACGGCCACTTACACCGGTTGCAATTGCAAGGTCTGAATACCAATTGCCAGCTTCAGTTTTAACACCTAAAGTAACTTTATAGCGATCTTTATTTGCTTTCTCTTTAACACTGTCTGAACCTGAAACAGTACCTTGGCCTTCGCGATATTCATGTCTAACACGAATATCACCGTAGATAGTTGCGTTGTCGATAGCATCAGAAACAGTTACTTTACCTGCTTTTTTCAATGCTTTAGCTTGACCAGCAGCTTCGTCTGTACGGCCTTTAGTTAATAAAGCGCCTTCTTCTTCTGTTAATACACCTTTAGCTACTAGTGCGTTAACGATATCTGTTGTTGAATTTACTACCATGCTTTAGCGTGTTGATAATGTTGAAAGTACAAAAACAAAAAATCTCAGTCGACCGACTCATGAGAATTTAGTTATTTCTTCTAAGTAATCACCCCACCAAGCCATCATTTCTGTTCGTTCATCTAAGTACTGAGCGCGATTGTAAGCACGGCGAACTTGATTACCTTGTGCGTGTGCCAATTGCCGCTCAATCACATCCGCCCTAAATCCGTGTTCATTAAGCGCAGTGCTGGCTATCGCTCTAAATCCATGCACAGACATCTTGTATTTGTAGCCAAGTCTATAAAGACCATCTATCAGCGCATTCTCGGGCAGTGCTTTATTGGGATTGCCTTTGTGAAAAACTAAATTGTCACTTGGATAGATTTGCTTAATAAGTTTAAGAATAGAAATCACTTGCTTAGACAAAGGTACTAAATGTTCAACACGCATCTTCATGCGCGATGTGGGTATTTTCCAAATCGCTTTATCCAAATCAAACTCATCCCATTTCGCTAATACCAATTCATTCTTACGCACAAATGTAAGCGCAATCAATTGCAGCGCATAGCGTGTAATCAAATCACCTTCCCTGTCATAAGTTGATATAGCACGCATTAATGCTGGCAACTCTTTTACATCAACCGCGTTTTGATGTTTAACAGTGTGCGCATGCAATACTAGATTTAATCCAACAGTCACATCCTGCTTACAAGCATCAATAACGATTGCGTATTGCCATATTTGGTGCAGAACATTTAATAAGCGATTAGCCTGTGTATATGCGCCTCGAGCTTCGATCCTTTGCAGAAGCGTAAGTAAGTCAGCTTTAGTAATTTTAGCAATCTGCTTTGCTCCAATAAATGGATAGAGATTTCTTCGTATCACCCTATCCATTTCTACCAAGTGTGCATCTGACCATTTTGTTTCTTTACGAGAAAGCCATTGCTGCGTAACTAACTTAAATGAAAAGTCTGCTTTAACAGCAATTTCTTTGTGGGCGATGATATTCAGATGATTTTCAAGATGCGCTGGATGACTGTATTTGGCTATGATAATTTGCTGATAAAACGCTTTGGCATGCTCATATGCTGAACGTTTATCTGTGGTTTTCAAACTACGTCTATAAGTTTTACCTTTGTCCCAATAAACTGCCTGCCAGAACGGTGATGCGTTGTTGAGATAGATTTTGAGTTTTTTGGGATAGTTGGGCACATGACTAAGAGTGCCCAGTATTACAGCGGTTTTATGTCGTGGCTTGTCTAGCATTACGCTAGTTTATTTTCGGGACTGCATCTAGGACAACCAGATTTAGTCGACCTGCTAATCGACTAAAAGGTCGACTTTAGTGACTGAATATAAATTAAAGATCTGATAAATTTTTAAATTTACTATTCTATAAGCGTCAAAAGAATTGACACTGAAAATTAACGAGATAATTGGGTGAAATTTGATAGAATGACATACTAAACATTAGGAAAATATCATGCATACGAAAATAGCCTTATCATTTGCCTTAATTGGTATGTTGTCGTCACTTCCTGCACTTGGTGGCCTAGGAGACTCTACAGAAGAACTACAAGCACGCTTGCTATTACTCAAAGATGCAATTAAAACAATGCGTGAAGCTCATGCAGAAAGAGCTATTGAATTAGAAAAGCTTGATAATCAACTAATTGAACTTCAGGCTATCATTGATAAGAATGTTGCTGCAGAAGCTGATAAAAAAGCAAAAAAATAATTCTTGTAGTAAGCAGTTATAACCTTACTGCTTACTACCTTTCATAACACTTCTTTTAAAAAGCTAACTGAATGCGAGTTAGCAAATATTGCTCATTAGCACGAGTAGTTAATTGAGAAACAAACTTTTCATAAGTGGTTAACTCATAATTTGCTGCAAACTTAACATTCTTTGTCAGATACCAATTAATACCAGCACCCCAAGCCTTTGCAGAACGCGCCAAAGGACCAATTGTTAGAGTATCCTGGGCCCACCCATCACTCAATGCCCTACTGTCAATATTGGTTTCCTGATATCTTGCTACTAATTCAAAAGCACCCCAACCCTCACCATCTAAATTGAATGGCGTTAAAGGACTAACTGGATCATTATGCGTTGCAACTTCACCAGTTAAGAACCAAGAGCTTGTGAGTTGCCAAGCGTCATTATGAAGGGTTCCTTTTTTCACCCTTGAGCTATTGCTAACATCTTGAGTAACCTCAGCATATTCGACAATCAACCCAAATGGCCCAATATAATAATAAGCTTGGGGGCTGATACGAGTTCTTGACCCATCAGCATTAACACTAGCTCCATAAGTAAAAAAAGTAGACTGTTGACCGCCCGATCTATAGGTTGGCAATCCGCTTGAGTTTGGTGCAGAGCTACTTTGATATGCATCACCGTAAGTTGCAGCTAGTCCAATACCAATGCCAGATAAAAAAGATCCGTCACCTTTGAAGGGAGTGGTGAATAATCTTAGCGCATAGTCACGATCACCATTGTAGCTTTGTGAAGTAACAGCATCACCTCCATCAACCACGCCTTGATAGACACCCATCGCATAATAGACTTTGCCATTCAGCAAATTACCATGCAATGAAATACCGATGTCACGATTAGGTAAAATATTATTACTTATAGTACTAAGCTCAATAAACTTATTGAAATTAGAACTTTCTAACCTTTCTAAGCCAACATCGGGAGCAAACTTGCCAATCTGCAATTGCATCCATGGTTTGAATCTAGCATTAATATATGCGTCGGCTATTCCACTGTTTGTTGAGCTACCAGCTGCTTTGTTATCTCCGTATTCAGGTTGAAATTTAAAATCATAAATCCCATCTATCGTACCTTGAATAATCGGACGGATTCTTCGAACGTCAAAACCATTTATGTCCCCTTGATTTTTCTCAAAATACTGACGATTGTCGAGCTGAACTAGTCCGCCAAATTGAATTTTATTTCGCCCATCTGCCGACTGGATGCCAAAACCGCTGTTGTACTTATCTTGGTTAGATGAAATAACTGGCTTTCCCTGTTCTTTTTTTATTGCAGACTCCTCGGCAGACTGAACTCTCTGCTCTAAAGCTTCCATTTTAAGATTCATCTGCTGAACTAAAGCGCGAAGACTTTCAAGCTCATTGCTATCATTAGCAATGGCGTAGTGAGGAGACAACATCTCGAAAGCTACAAATACTAATGCTATCTTTGAAAAAAACCCTCTAAAACTCATTACACACCCCTAAGTCACACAGACTCAACTAATATATTCCAAGTATTCTATATGCCCAAAGATATTATGAATAATAATTTTTATTCATATAATTAGATCAAAATATTATAAAGGGGATGACTTACTCCAAAATCTTGTGGAGTTAAATGAAGTCTTATTTTTCTCTGAAGCCTCTAAGGTTCTGACATCCGAGCAAACACTATTCATTTTTAATCGTTATAGCTATTTCAAGACATTAATTTAAGGGTCAATTCAAATAATCCATTAATTCTATATTTTAAAAAGTAATTCTAGCTGATGATGTCCAACCACGATCATATGCATTAGAAGAGGAATCAGAAAGTGAGTTCTGATATCCAGCACCGACAATGAAATTGGAATGGTCATTAATCTTAAATCTTCCAAGTATCATTCCATAAGTGATTAGCACTTGATTCTTTCCATGCAAATCACCATCTTCAAAGTGCGTTGCATTAATTTCTACTTCAGGCCAAAAATATTTATATAAATGACCTTGAAGCGTTGTGTTCCATTGAATTGAAGGAATATTAGTGCCCATTTTGACCTGAGTGCCCACAACATCACTAAAGCCTAAAGTGCTTTGTATAGATAGGCCCGCTTCGCGATCACCCCAACCTTTACCAGCTGCTAAAGTTGCAGTATAGATTTCTTTGTGATTGCTGTAAGTGGTTGCTTTACCAGAGCTAGTAAGCCCCTCATAACCGGTCGGAAAAGCCGCCCCTAAAAAGGCCGTGACGATATAGTTGCCGCTTTCCTCATTGGCAGACAATAGCCTGTACTTAAACAAAACAGTTTCATCCTGCCATCCATGATTTGCATAAGTAAGTTTACTCGCACCTGTAGCATTTCTTACATCACGTGTTTGATAGTTTGGTAAGTTAATAATAACTTCGGTATTTTCTGTTGGAATAAGCTCCAAGCCTTTACTACCGCCATAATTTGTATAATCTAAGCCGCTGTTCATATATTGCCGAGATGCATCTATACGTACTTCTTGCTCTAGGCGCGCCGTGACTGTCGCAAGCGGTGTAATCCAATGGGGCTGCTCTTCCTTAGCTTTAGCAACTATTGCCACCCAGTCATCCACAAAACTACCCATAGCATTCATTTCTGTTGACTTACCTTCAGCATGTGCAAGACCACAAAAAATGGCTAGCAATACTGAATATACTAAATTCACAAATAATTTCATCATGGACTCCTGTTATATAATTATTATCAATTCGATATATTTGTAAAAATATATCGAATGGTACATCAGGTTATTACGACTGAAAAGCTGATTTTATAAAGCTAATTTAAAAGAGTTAGTAGTTCAGACATCTGGGCATCAATAAATACTTCAGAGTTTTTAAGGCCCTGTTGATAAAGCGACAGAACTTGATAACCAAACTCGGTAACCTGAGCTCCACCACCATGAGAGCCACCTACTTTTGTAATGACCAAATCCTCTTTAAACCCAAGATTCATTTCGCCAACTAAATCCCATGCTCTTTTATATGACATGTTCATACTTTTAGCTGCTGCAGAAATAGAGCCATGATTAGATATTGCTGACAACAACTCTGCTTTACCGGGCCCAAAGGCACGGATTGATTCATTAAAGATTTGGATTTTGGTTTTAATCTGACTCATATAAGGTTAAATATAATCCAAAATTGCCTTAAAAATAAGTTTAACCATATATTAGTAATATCATATTTCTCAAACCAAGTGAGAAGCGTTAATTCTTTTGACACTCCCCAGAAGATATAAAGGCGTCTTAGATTGAAGCTAAGGCGTCAAACATCGGGGATCTTTTTAAAGTAGCTCATTTAATTAAAGATATCTAAATGCACGACGCTTTAAGAAAGGGATCATCAAACGCTTTATCATGCGCTGCAAATAATCTAGAAATATCGCTATAAAATTCGCGGTAAATTTGTGAAATGTTAGCTTCATTACTTTGAGAAAAGTATGTATCAACCATGCCATTTAATTTTTGCATGATCTTATTGTGCGCCTGCCGATGCATCTGGAACTGCTTATAGTCTTCTGTTACATGCGGTCTTGATAGCATCACTTTCTCTTCATGAATAAAATGCTTACTAGCCACTTCAATTAGATCATAGAGATAAGATGGAAGAAGGCCTCTGCAGGAGCTTTGCTTTCCTGAGTCACATTGAGCACAGGGTGGAAGTTGCTCATCTTTACTAAAATCACATACATCCCTAAGTTGGGTTAAATACTTAACTAGTTGCTTATGCTCTTTCTCAATTAACAGATACTCTGTCCGCTCAAGCTTTTTTATTTAATGCTCATGGGGTGACATAATTAAAAAATCTTTTAGTTGAAATCATCATATTCTGCATGACTTGCTTCAAGCCACATCGCATTAATCACACCAAAAGCTAACGCTAATCCAACACCTAAAATCCAAGCAAAGTACCACATCAGCTTGCCCTTTCTTTTAATACATCGAGTTTGAGTGATCTTGAATGGTCTGCACTGTTACTTTACCCCTCAGCACACTGAACACCCAAGATGTATAGAGAAGGATAAGTGGCAGAAAAATCATAGTAACTATCAACATAATACCCATTGTTTTTTTACTAGAGACAGCATCCCACATCGTCAAGCTACTTACCGGATCTGTTGAAGAGGGCATTACAAATGGGAACATAGAAAATCCTGCCGTTGAAATAACACCAGCAATTGATAAGCTACTTCCGATAAAAGCCAAACCTTCATTCTTGAACTTTGCATTCAGGAGAGCAAACATCATCCCTAAAAATCCAATCAATGGGGCTGCCATCATCCAAGGGTAGGATTGGTAATTATTGAGCCATGCACCCGAAGAAATTGAAACTGTCTTTGATAAAGGATTTAACGCCGCATTAAAATCTTGATGGGATGTAAGAATATACCCATCAATTCCATACGCCACCCAAAGGCCTGCAACTGCAAAGCTAATAATAAAAACTAGACCCATCCATTGAGCAGCCCTCTTAGCTCTTGCTTGAACTTCTGCATCACTTCTAAGCTGCAAGTAAATCGCACCGTGCGTCATTAACATACTTAAACTAACAACTCCACATAATAGAGCAAAAGGATTGAGTAGTTCCCAAAAACTGCCCGTATAAAAAGAGCGTAATGTTTCATCATAGTGAAATGGTAAACCAAGCAATAAATTACCGAAAGCCACACCAAATACTAATGATGGGATTACCCCGCCAGCAAATAAAGCCCAGTCCCAAGTGCTTCTCCATGATGCATTGGTAAGTTTGCTTCTGTAATCGAAACCTACTGGCCTAAAGAACAAAGCGAACAAAACTAGAAGCAATGCGATATACATACCAGAAAACGCTGCAGCATAAACCAAAGGCCATGCAGCAAATATGGCCCCGCCAGCTGTAATTAACCAAGTTTGATTCCCCTCCCAAACTGGACCAACCGTATTAAGAATGACTCGTCTTTCATCATCGGTCTTTCCTAAGAAGGGTAGCCAGGCTGCGACCCCCATATCAAAACCATCCATGACAGCAAAGCCAATCAACAATATACCTACAAACAACCACCAAGTAAGCTTTAAAAATTCATAATTAAATAATTCCATAGTGACTTCCTAGCAAATGGTTTCGAAGTGATATTTGCCTGTATGCAAACTGGATGGGCCAAGTCGTGCATACTTAAACATCAAGAACATTTCAACAATCAGAAGCAATGTATAAAAACCCATAAATCCAAATAGACTAAAATACAAATCACCCGTTGAGAGGGACGATGAAGATAAGTGCGTCGGGAGAATGCCAGAAATCGTCCAAGGCTGACGACCCATTTCAGCTACAACCCACCCCATTTCAGCAGCAATCCAAGGAATTGGAATTGCGAATAAGGCCAGACGTAATAACCAAGTTTTCTGGTTGATGTTTCGCTTGGCTGTGTAGTAAAAACTAGCACCAAAAATGAACAACATTAAAAAGCCAATTCCAACCATCACACGGAACGACCAAAACAATGCGAACACATTAGGAATCGTGTCAT
>Ga0214167_1000515_pt1 | contig 19424 bp, 7 predicted proteins | sample TroBogypolimnion_45_FD_153006 | JGI IMG/M metagenome (GOLD analysis project Ga0214167, IMG submission 153006) | Freshwater microbial communities from Trout Bog Lake, WI - Practice 18AUG2009 hypolimnion v3 | ecosystem: Environmental > Aquatic > Freshwater > Lake > Hypolimnion/Profundal zone ... | reverse complement strand
CCGTGCCCGGGAGCACGAGATCTCCGTGGCGCTGGCGACGGTGTTTCTGCTTAACGCCGTCGCCCTCGTGATCTTCCCGCCCATGGGCCATGCCGCAGGACTGGGCCAGGATGCTTTTGGTCTCTGGTCGGCGCTGGCGATCCACGACACCAGCTCCGTTGTTGGGGCCGGCCTCGCCTATGGGCCGCGGGCACTGGAAGTGGCCACCACCGTCAAACTGGCCCGCGCCCTGTGGATCGTGCCGCTGACGCTGGGGATCGGCTGGGTGGTGGCGCGTCGCAGCGAGGCCTCGCCAGATCTGCCGCCGGTGAAGAAGCCCTGGTTCATCGCCGGCTTCCTGGTGGTGGCGGCCCTGGTCACCTTCGTGCCCGGGCTGCACCTGCCCGGTCACTACGTTGCCGTGGCGGCTCGCCGGGTGCTGGTCCTGACCCTCTTTCTCATCGGTGCGGGGCTCAGTCGAGAGGCGCTGCGAAGCGTCGGCTTCCGCCCTTTCATGCAGGGCCTGGTGCTCTGGCTGATCGTGGGGGCTGCTGGACTGGCCGCAGTCAAAATCGGGCTGATCGCCATCCAATGACCCTCCGGCCCACACAGAAGGCTGCACCCCACCTGAAGAACTGGAGCCGTGATGTCTGCAAATGAACGCTTTGACCAGGCCGCACCCACCTGGGACCTCGTGGACCGCAGGGTCCTCCTCGCCCGTGGGGTCACGGAGGCCATCGTGGCGAGAGCCTCCCTCTCCAAGGACCAGAGCGTCCTGGATTTCGGCTGCGGCACGGGCCTGGTCACCTTGGCACTGGGGCCCCTGGTGGGCTCCATCACCGGGGCGGACACCTCGACTGGCATGCTGGAAACCCTGGCCGAAAAGGCGCGGAGCCTAGGTTTTTCAGTGCCGCTGAGGCACCTGGGTGCCGATGGGAGCGCCGACCTGGGTGGGCCCTATGACCTCATCGTGAGCAGCATGACCCTGCACCATGTGGCCGATGTGCCGGCCCTGTTCCGGCGCTTCGCGCAGCAACTCCAGCCCGATGGACGAGTGGCCCTGGCTGATCTGGATGCGGAGGACGGCACCTTCCATGAGGATGCCGCCGGCATCCATCACAACGGGTTCTCGCGGGAGCAGATCAAGGATTGGCTGGCGGCCGCTGGCTTCGACACCATCGAAGTGGAGACGGCCACCACGACAGCCAAGGAGGGCAGAGGCTATGCCATCTTCCTGGCCACGGCTCACAAGGTGTCGTGAACCAAAAGATGGCCGGAAGAGGAAGCATAAGCTGGCCGCAGAGACCCAATAAACGGAATCCATGGACGAGTTAACAGTGAGAACCTCACCACGAGTTGGTGAACGGGAGAACCTTCCAAGGCAGAACGAGATTCGGGATTGGATGTGGTGCCGAAATGTGCCTGCCAAGTTGTGATATCATGTGATTAAATGAATTCAATTACGATGTCCGGCCAATCTCCTCTGAATTTGTTGATCATCGAGGATGATCAGGTCCTTGCCTGCATTCTTGAGGAATCCTTACGGAACTTGGGCTATTCCGTCCGGGTGGCAGCGGACCCTGGCCTTGGGCTGAGCTTGCATCAATCTAGCCGCGCCGACTTGATCATCCTGGATCGCATGTTCACGGGCGGCGATGGCCTCACGGCTCTGCAGACCTTGCGAAGCGGTGGAGATACGGTGCCCGTGATCATCCTAACTTCCAAGAGTTCCTTGGACGACAAATTGCGTGGCCTTGCCGAAGGCGGCGATGACTACATCTCCAAACCCTTTTCTATCCAGGAACTCATCGCTAGGATCCAAGTCATCTTTCGACGCTCAGAACGGCAAAGCGAAAGTGTGGATCATTCGGAACAATGGGGCCAGGAATTTACGGTGGACCGAGTCTGCATGAGGGTCTTCCGGGATGGTCGAGAACTGGACATTACTCCCCAAGAGTTCCGACTCCTCTCTCTCCTAGTTCAAAACGCGGGGCGAGCGATGAGCCGATCGGATTTACTCCTGCTGGGTTGGCCTCCTACCAATCGTCCCGCGAACACCCGCACGGTAGATGTCTACATGGCCCGTCTTCGCCAGAAACTTGGCACCAGGAATGGGAAACCCCTGATCACGACAATCGGTGGAGAGGGTTATAAATGGGAACACCACTTTGGGGCTGAAGCGATAGGTGCTTCCCCTGAGGAGTAAGGTTAGTCATTTAGAAAATTTGGGCTAGGTGGATTTCTGCAGGTTGGGACAACGAGAGACAGGCATGATGATCCCAAGGTTACTCAGTGCGATCAGGGGCCTTGGCGTCATGGTCCTGCTGGCCCTTTCCATGTTCGTGTCTGCGGCAGAACAGAGAACGCTTGTATTTGCAGGAAACATCAATTACAAGCCACTCACTTATTTAGAAAAGGACAAGCCCAAAGGCGTTTTTGTGGATATTGTCCAGGCGCTTGGGAAACGCATGGGCAGGCGTACCGATATCCGGCTGATGGTCTGGAAGGAGGCTCAATCTCTTGTCCTTGAAGGGAAGGTCGATGTCATAGGTCCTATGGGCATGACTGAAGCCCGAAAAACAATGTACGATTTCTCTGATTCAGTGATGGAGTCGCAGGTTTCCATCTTTGTCCGAAGTGACAAGGATGGCATTTGGGACATGGGCGATCTCCACGGCATGCGCGTTGGCGTGACAACAGGAGGGCTGGCCGACCAGTTGGTGCAAAGGTTTCCCACCATAAAAAGGGTGGCTCTTGGTGAGGACCTTTACAGTGGTTTCAGAGCTTTGCGAGAAGGTGAATTAGATGCGGTTGTCGCTGTCCAATGGCAGGGGCAGTACCTTCTCGCTGAATATGGGATCAGGGACGTTCACACTGCGGGTGCGCCGGTCCTCCGCCTGGGATCGTGCCTTGCTGTTGCGAAGGGCAACGCGGCACTACTTACAGCCATCAACGAAGGGATCAGGTCCATGCGGGCGGACGGCACGCTTGAGCGGATCAATGAAGCCTGGAGACCGAGGGAAATTGTGGTGACGACCCGCGAGCAGGCCATGCGCAAGACTTTCTATTGGCTTATTGGCATCATGGTCGTGTTCACCCCAGTGCTCATCGGCTGGTTCCTTACCATGCGACGGGAAATCTCCCGTCGCCGAGACGTCGAAGTGAGCCTTCGTCAAAGCGAGGCACGCCTGCGAGGTCTTTTTGAGGGCTCTCCCATTGGAACCTTCCGCACCACGCTGGATGGTCGATTTATTGATTGCAACTTAGCCCTAGCGGTCATGTTTGGTTTCGAGAACACGGAAGAAATGATTGGAGTCGTGAACCCCGTTGGAACGCCAGACCTTCTATGGGAACACACTCAAGATCGCTCCGCAATGATCACGGGAGTATTGGCTGCCAAGGGAAGCTACTACCATCTGCACACACGCATGCGCCGCAAGGATGGCAGCGCCATGGACGCCGAATTCTCCGTGTCGTTGGCCCAAGACGATTCCTGGCCAGAGCCCTACATCACAGGTTTTGTTCAGGACATCACCCTACGCAAACAAACAGAAGCAGCCATTCGGGAGAGTCACGAGAGGTTGTCCTTTGCGCTGCAGGGTGGGGAATTGGGAACCTGGGATTGGTTTATTCATACGGGTGAAGTCTTCTACAGCGACCTCTGGTTACAAATGCTTGGATACCTGCATGTAGAGGTTGAACCCACGGTGGATTTCTTTCAAAACCTTATCCACCCCGAGGATCTAAAGAATGTTTTGCAGCGACTGGAAGACCATTTGGCGGGCCAAACACCGATTTACGAATCCGAGTACAGGCTTCGGACGAAGTCAGGTCAGTTCAAGTGGGTTCTAGACCGCGGCAAAGTCTTTTTACGCGACGAAAAGGGACGCGCTTTGAGGGCCACGGGGGTCGTGGCCGATATTTCAGACCGGAAAAAGAGTGAAGAAACACTACGCATGGTCAATGAGCACCTTGAGGAATTGGTGGACCAACGGACCATCGAACTCAAGACCGCTAAAGAGGCCGCTGAATACGCCACCCAGGCGAAGAGCGCCTTCCTTGCCAACATGAGCCACGAGATCCGAACCCCCATGAATGCGGTTATCGGGATGATATTCCTGGCCCTCCAGACCAATCTCTCGGACCAGCAAAGAGACTACCTCCGAAAAGCCCAATCCTCCGCTGATGGTCTATTAGCCCTCATCAGCGACATCCTCGACTTTTCCAAAATCGAGGCTGGCAAGTTGGAGATGGAGAAGACGAAATTCCTGCTGGAGGATGTCTACGAGCGGGTCATTCAGATCTCCGCACCCTTGGCCGCCAAGAAACACATCGAGTTCCTCCTGGATCCAGGCCTTGGAGTGCCGGCCTCGCTCCATGGAGATCCACTTCGACTCGGCCAGGTTCTGTTGAATCTTTGCAGCAATGCCATCAAGTTCACAGGGTCAGGGGGGACCGTCGTGATCAAGGTTGCCCCGGGGCCGGTGAATGGCGAATTCGTCACCCTCCAGTTCAGTGTTAGCGATACGGGCATAGGGATGTCGGAATTGCAGACGGAGGGACTGTTCCAGCCCTTCAGTCAGGTTGACACCTCCACGACCCGGCGCAACTCGGGGACGGGACTAGGGCTGGCCATCAGCAAGCGCCTCGTTCAGATGATGGATGGCGACATGTGGGTGGAAAGTCGACCCGGCATGGGCAGCGAGTTCTCCTTTAACGCTACCTTTGGTCTTGGGCAGGTTCAGTCCAATTCTGGGGACCTTCACACTCCGGTCCCGACCGGGTTGCGGATCCTGGTGGTGGATGACCATCCGAGGGCCCGTGGCATTTTGCAAGGATTGGTCACCCAGTTGGGCCACGAGGCGGCGACTGCCGCCTCGGGGGCTGAGGCCCTGGTGGAATTGGAAAGAGTTCCCTACGACCTCGTGCTCATCGACTGCGGGATGCCGAAGATCGACGGTTTCGAAACGGCCCGGCGATTTCGGAGCATGAGGCCGGGTTCCGCCAAGCCGAAGTTCGTCATGGTTTCTGACTATGGGAACGAGGGGCAGGTGGCCTGGGCCATCCAGGAGGGGCTTGATGGCCAGGTGGCAAAGCCCGTGACACTAGCCTCCCTTCGCGAAGCGTTCCTTGGTGCATTCGAAAGAGGGACTGTAGTCGAACCGGACCGGGCCATCTGGGAAAGCGATGTTCGGCTTCAGGGCGCTCATGTTCTGCTGGTCGATGACAACGAATTCAACCGGATGGTGGCTGCTGAGCTGCTTGAACTGATGGGGGTGGTTGTCACACTGGCGGAGCATGGGCAGGACGCGCTGGAATTCCTGAAGCAGGATACCTTTGACGCCGTACTAATGGACCTGCAGATGCCGATTATGGATGGCTACGAGGCGACCCGACAGATCCGAAGTTACCCGGCACTAAAAGCGCTTCCAGTTCTGGCCCTGACGGCCCATGCGATGGTTACCGAGCGGGAGAAGTGCCTAGTGCTTGGTATGGATGACTACATCACCAAACCCATCCAGCCCGAAGTATTGGCCTCCACGCTGGCTAAGTGGGTCTGGCCCCGCGCCCTAAAGCCCAGATCCGCTTCACCGGCGGCTGTAGAATTTGATGCCTGTTCTGTGCCAGTCCTTGACCTGCCCGGAATCTCCTGGGAATCAGGGATGTCCAGTGTCGGTGGGGTTACCTCCCTGTTTTACAAGGCCCTCCTCCTGTTCCTGCAACTCAACACCGGCGTGGCTGAGGAACTCCGATTGGCTCTGAGGCAAGGTGCTCTTGGTCGAGCGTCCATTCTGACTCATACCATGGTCTCGGCTGCCGGGACGATCGGGGCCGAAAACCTCACTGTCCTTTCCCGCAACCTCGAACAGGCTATCCAGGCCGGAGAACTGGAGGCCATTGATGGCCCCTTGTTGCGGTTCGAAATGGAGCTAGGCCTTGTTCTCGAAGGCTTGCGGCAACATTTACCGGCACGCTCCCTTCAGGATTTCAGCGACTACTGATAATCAAGGGCCTGCTCTGCCCCTTGGCGGCCATTTCAGAAATGAAATATCCGTTTATCGGAATTGCTATTTGCCAAGGTCTGGTCCGTGGGCCGACCTTGTACGTCTAGGAATCCAGGGGCCATGTGCATCCCATTCAGGCTCCCTTGGACTACCTCGAGCGAAAGGGCGTTCTCTGGTGGACGCCAACAAATATTCGGAGGATCCCATGAGTCGTTTCATTTCAGGGTTGAAGTTGAAGCCCCGTCTCCTCTTCTCCTTTCTCCTCATCGCTCTGATTGGAGCGGTTGTGGGGGCAGTTGGGGGTCTTTCCCTCAAGCGGTTGGACGCAGCTGATACCTTCATGTTCGAAAAATGCACAGTTCCCTTGGGGCAGATGTCGACCATTATCGGCAATTTCAACAGACTGCGGGTGACCGACTATCGTGTGGCCCTCGCCAAGACCAATGATGATGCGCAAAAAGCCCAGGGCAGGCGCGTGGCGTTGGTCAAAGGAATCCAAGAGGCACTGGACGGTTATTCAAAAACGTTTATTGATGCCGAAGATGAAGCGAATTGGAAAAAAATGGTTAAGGACTTGGATCAATATTTTAAACAGACCGACAAAATTCTGGAATTAAGGCTTCAGGCCAAGGATAGCGGTGCCGCACTGGGCTTCATCGAAAATGACATGCGGAAGGGAACATTGGAACTCACGGATTTTCTAGCCAAGGTGATGGACTCGAATGTCAAAGCCGCTAAAGATATTTCCGATACCAATACCAAGCTAGCTAATCAAGCCGTCTTGACCATGCTGTTCCTCGTCGGGGGTGGGTTTGTGCTTTCCACCGGGCTTGGGATATTCATTACCTCCACCATTGTTAAGCCCGTTCGAAGTTTTATGGCAACCCTGGATCTGGTCGCCAGTCGAGATCTTTCCGTGGAAGCCAAGGTCGACACCAAGGATGAGATTGCCCAACTTTGTGTCTCACTCAATACAGCCCTCAAAGCGCTTCGGGATTCCGTCATGGAAGCCACCAACGCATCGATGTCTGTTAGCAGCGGTGCTACTGAGTTATCAGCCGCATCTCAAGAAATGTCATCTACCTCCGATGAAATGTCTCGTAGTGGAGAAACCCAGCACAAGGCTACGGAGTCCATTGCTGCGGCCATCACACAGTTCATGGCCTCCGTGGAACAGGTGGCTGGGAATGCAAAAGTCTCAGTGGATTACACCCATGATTCGGTGGGCCACGCCAAAGAGGGCACCAAGGCCTCTGAGGATGCTGCCTCCAAAATGAAGGTCATCCATGAGACCTCCACCAAGATTGCTAAAGCGATCAGCGTCATCAATGACATTGCCCGACAGACCAACCTGCTCTCCTTGAATGCTGCAATCGAAGCCGCTAAGGCTGGGCAGCAAGGAAAGGGTTTTGCGGTGGTCGCTGAGGAAGTGCGGAAGTTGGCTGAGCGCAGTGGTGCTGCCGCTAAGGAGATTGGTCTTCTTCTTCAGGAAACCCAGGAAGCCGTGGAGGCGGGAGTGGCCTCTGTTGGCCAAGTCACCAAGACCATTGGGAATATTCAAGGGGCCATCGAAAAGGTCTCTTCCTTGGCCGCTGAAATTGGCACGGCCACACGAGAACAGGCCACTACAGCAGGGGAAATCTCCATGCGAGTTGACGAAAGCGCTCGACAGATCGGTCAGAACGCAGCGGCGACTCATCAGATGTCAGCGACGACTCATGAGATCAGCAGAACTGCTGATGACTTAGCACAGATTGCGTCGTCCCTGGCAGCGAACATGGCGCAGTTCAAGGTGTAACTGACAGAGCACCACGGCGTAGCCCACGCCGAATAAACGCAATTTCACAGAAGGCCTCCAACCACCCTCTCATTGTGAAAGAACTGGTTAACTATGGACCTTTTCTTAGCCAATGAATTGAGCTTCAGACGTAGGAGTCCATTCACGAAGGCCCTGGCCATCCTTGCTGTGGCCCTGACCTATGCCGTCGCGTCCAAGTTCGCCTTTCTCCTGGCGACCCTGCCTGGCCATATGTCGCCTTTTTTCCCTTCCGCAGGCGTTGCCCTGGGCGCGGTCCTCATTCTGGGTCGACCGGCCCTCCTGGGGATATGGCTGGGCTCCTTGACGGCCAATAGCCTTTTCCAGCAGAACGGTTCGGTTCTCGTCAATTCGATCATCGCCCTCGGGGCCGTTCTGGCGGCTGAGGCCGGCTGTCGGCTGGTGCGCCGGCTTTGCGGAGACGCTTACCCCCTGCACAACACGAAGACTCTGCTCATCCTGGTCGTCCTGGGCGCAGGCAGTGCTGCGGCAGTCAGTGCCACGATAGGCCTGCTGACCCTGGCGCTGTCTGGTTCGATCCCCTGGAAAATCCATAGTGTCGCCTGGCTGACCTGGTTTCTGGGTGACGCCACCGGAATCATCGTCGCGACACCGCTCATCCTAGCCTGGCAACCATATTCCTTCAGCCGCAAGCCGCCACGCTTCCTTTTCGAGGCCATGCTCCTGGGCGTGGTCACCATCACTGCATCGCACGTCGTGTTCTTCCGTGGGGTGCCATTTGAATACGGCCTCATGCCGATCCTGGCCTGGGCCGGGTATCGTTTCGGCCTGCGGGCGGCCACCGCCACGGGTGGAGTGATCGCACTCTTGTCCGCGATTGGGACGAGCATCGGACACGGTCCCTTCCATCGGGAAACAATCAACAATTCCCTCCTTGCCCTGCAATCCTTTCTAGCCCTGACAGCCATCTTCAACCTCCTATTCGCAGTGGCCATGGAGCAATTGAAGAGAAACGAGGCCCTCCTCCGCAGCTTTTTCGATGGCTCCCCCATTGGCATGTTCCGAACAACCCTCGATGGACGATTCCTCTACTGCAATGAAGCTCTGGCCACGATGTTCGGGTATGCCAGTCCGGAAGAGTTGATTGAAGGCGTGAATCCCCAGGGAACGGGGGTGACTTTGTGGGGTGATGTCCGGGAACGTGAAGCATTCATAGCTACGGTCCGAGCCGCCAACGGGAATTATTGCCACCGCGAGGTGCACTTGCACCAACCGAACGGCCGGACAGTGCATGGTGCCTTCTCCATGAAGATCATCAGTGATAACAATTGGCATGAGCCATACACCACCGGGTTTCTCCAGGACTTCACCGAACACAGACTGGCCGAGGAGACCATCCGCAAGTTCTTCACCGCGCTGGACCAGAGCCCTGCCTCCATCGTCATCACAGATATTCACGGTGCCATCGAGTACGTCAATCCGAGTTTCACAAGGACCTCCGGCTACACCCAGGAGGAGGTTCGGGGGCAAAATCCTCGCATCCTGAAGTCGGACCACTTGCCCGCTGAAGCCTACCAATCCCTTTGGAAAACCATTACGGCTGGCAAAGCCTGGGAGGGTGAGTTCCACAACAAGAAGAAGAATGGAGCGTTCTATTGGGAACACGCCATCATTTCGCCCATCATGGAAACGGGTGGGGCCATCACAGGCTTTGTGGCCGTCAAGGATGACATTACCGAACGGAAGCGAATCGAGGAATCCAACAGGGTCCTCGTTTCCAATGTACCAGGCGCCGTCTACCGTTGTGATGTGGCTGCACCATGGCACATGGCCTTCTGCAGCCAGGGCTTCCTGGAACTGACCGGGCGCCCGCCGTCGGCTTACCTGGAAGGCGGATTGGCGTACAGGGAAATCATTCACCCCGATGATTTTGAAATGGTGGACCGGGAAGTGGCTGCAGGGGTTGCAGAGGGGCGACCCTACGAACTCAGCTACCGGATAATCCTCCCTGATGGCGGCCAACGCTGGGTGTTTGAGCGCGGCCAGGCGAACAGAGGTGCAGACGGGCGCCCCGAATGGCTCGACGGGGTAATCCTCAATATCACTGCACAGAAAATGGCAGACGAGGAGTTGCAGAAATCCAGGGCCAATCTCTCGGCCCTGATCGAAAGTACCGATGAGCTGGTCTGGTCCGTGGACCGAAAATTCAACCTACTCACCTTCAACCGGGCCCTTGCGCGGTACTTGCGTCAGAGCTATGGCAAGGAGGCCTTCATTGGAGCTCCTCCCGAGGTTGTCCTTCCCCCAGACAGTGCTACCTATTGGCGGTCCCAGTATGAAAACGCCCTTGCCAAGGGCCGTGTTCGCCAGGAGTTTTCTATGGAGGATGGCCGCGTCCTCGAGCTAACTCTTAATTCGATCTTTCAGGACCGAACACCCGTAGGCGTGTCCGTTTTCGGGAAGGACCTCACCGAGCGGAGGCGGACCGATGAGGAGAAGGCCAAACTCCAAGCCCAGTTACAACAGTCCCAAAAGATGGAAAGCCTGGGCACTTTGGCGAGCGGGGTCGCCCATGACATGAACAACGTGCTTGGGGCCGTTCTGGGACTGGCGTCGGCCCATATAGGTACCCAACCCTACGGCAGCCCACTCCACCAGGCCCTCGAGACTATCTGCAAGGCTGCGGAGCGGGGTGGCAAGATGGTCAAGAGTCTTTTGGCCATTGCACGTCAACATCCGGCCGATGAGGCCAAACTCGATCTCAACACGATTCTCAGGGAGCAGATCAGCCTTCTGGAGCACACAACCTTGGCTAAGATCTGCTTGAAAATGCATCTGGAAGCGGGCCTTCGGCCCATCTTGGGTGATGCCAGTGCCCTAACTCATGCCTTCTTGAATCTCTGCGTCAACGCCTTGGACACTATGCCCGAGAATGGCACGCTGACGCTGCACACCCGCACTATTGATAACCATTGGATCGAGGTGGAAGTCGAGGACAACGGGAGGGGAATGCCCAAGGAGGTTTTGGTAAGGGCCACAGACCCGTTCTTCACCACCAAGGATACTGGCAAAGGAACGGGGCTGGGCCTTTCCATGGTGTTCAGCACCGTGGAGGCGCACGGCGGAAGCATGGCGATTGATAGCGAGGTAGGCAAGGGTACTCGCGTGAGGCTGCGCTTTCGCCCCTTCGAAGAAATGCAGACCCAGGCCCTGGAACCTTCAGTTGCTGAGACGACGTTAATCACCGGTAGAGAACTGAAGGTGCTGCTGGTGGACGACGATGACCTGCTCCAGTGTTCCGTACTGGCGATGCTGAACTTCCTAGGCCATATGGAGGTGACCACTGCCCTTAGGGGCGAGGACGCTCTTGCCATCCTGGAAGCAGGACTGGAGCCCGACCTCGTCATCCTGGACATGAACATGCCAGGGCTAGGCGGGGGTGGCACACTGCCACGCCTGCGTACCTTGCGCCCAAAGGTGCCCGTGCTGTTGGCGACAGGCCGAGCCGACCAGGCAGCACAAGCCTTAGCCTCGGCTCATCCGGGCGTCACCTTACTCTCCAAGCCCTTTGGCATGCGTGAACTCCATAACCATTTGGAAGCCCTTCGACCAGGCTGAGGCGTATTTCACCACTTAAGTACAATCCGACAGCAAAATTTGACCGATATTTCCGTTAATAAGGCCCCTAAATGCCAAATCAGAGGAAAGCGGTCCAGCACGAAGACCGGGCCTTTCTCAGGCGCATTGTCATCGCCGCGACGCTACTAAACGTGCTGCTCATCGCCCTGGCTATGGCCTTCCTGTACCACCAGCACAGGCAGGATGAGGCCGATGCGGCTGTGGCCACGAGGAACATCTGCCAAGTATTGGACCAGGGCATTGCCGGGGTCATCAGCGGTGGTGATCAGGCGCTGTTTTCGGTCAAGTATGAGTTCGAACAGCAACTGGCCGCTGGACGGGTGAGCGAATCAAGGCTGAACGCCCAGATTGCCGAGCAGCACGGCCACATGGGCCCATACGATAGTCTGCGGATCGCAGATGCGGATGGCCGCATCAGGTATGGCACAGGAGTAATCGCCAACGCTGATGCGACGGTGGCCGATCGGGATTACTTCACGCGGCTGCGCGAGGATCCTCAGGCCGGTCTCGTCGTTGGCAGGCCGGTCCTTGGGAAGATCTCCAAAAAATGGGTTCTCCTCATCTCCCGGAGGCTCAACCGCCCCGACGGGTCCTTTGCTGGCGTTGTCTACGGCGGGGTCCTGCTCGAAACATTCAACAGGATGTTTGCCACCATCCACCTCGGCTCCGGCAGCGTCATTTCCCTGCGGGACCCGAAAATGGGGCTGATTGCTCGCCACCCGGAAAACGACCCCTCCGGAAAATCAATCGGCCAAACTCCCGTTTCAAAGGAACTGCAAAGACTGGTGGAGCAGGGCCGGACGGAGGCATCCTATTTCACTCCGACCGGAACGGACAATATCGCCCGTCAGGTGACCTTCCGGAAAATTAGTGGGCTCCCCCTCTATCTCATCGTCGGCATCTCCCGAGATGAATACCTGGGGGCATGGCGGGGAAATATCGTGAAGTTATCACTCCTTGTCTTGTTTTCGATTCTCACCACCTTGGTTGCCGTAGGGATGACCTCTCGGGCCAGGAAAACGGAACAGGCCGCCATTCAAAATCTGAAGGTGCAGGAAGAGAAATTCAGGATCGTTGCCGACCATACCTATGGCTGGGAATATTGGCTCGACCCGAACGGGACATTTATCTATTGCTCTCCGTCCTGTCTGCAGGTTACTGGCCGCGAGGCTAAGGAGTTCATAGCAGACCCGGGACTGTTGTCGCGTGTCCTCCACCCTGGGGATAAGGAAGCGTTTGCCGAGCACAGGCATCTGGCACTCGCCGGGGAACCTAGGGAGGAGCCTCTCGCTTTCAGGGTCGTGCATTCAGACGGCAAGGTCCGTTGGATCGAGCATGTTTGCTGCCCGATCTTCGATGCCTCAGGCGCGTTTCAAGGGACCCGTGGAAGCAATCGTGACATTACGGAGCGGAAGCGGATCGAAGCCGAGAACCAAACGCACCAGTCCCGTCTGCAGGCCATCTTCGAAAGCGCTGGGATGGCCATCTCCATGGCCGATCCCCAGGGACGCTTCCAGGCATTCAACTCGAAGTGGGCGGAGTTCCTGGGCTATGAGTCGGAAGAACTGCACCAGCTCACCAACCTGGACGTCACCCTCCCCGAGGACCGCAAGGCCGTCAGCCAATACGTCAAGGCCCTGATCGACGGTGGCCGTTCAACCTACGTCCAGGAAAGGCGCTATCTCCGAAAGGATGGCCAGGTGGTCTGGGGCCTGCTCTCCCTCAATGTCACTCGCGATGCCAAGGGAGCCGTCCAGAACCTGATCGCCATCGTCGCCGACATCACGGACCAGAAGCAGGTCGAATCGGAGCTGACCACGGTTTACGAACGGCTGGCTATCGCCACCCAGGGTGCCGGCATCGGCATCTGGGACTGGGATATCGTGAAGAACATCATCGTCTGGGATGACCAGATGTACCGTCTCTACGGCATCCGTGAGGAGGACTTCGGCGGTGCCTATGAAGCCTGGATCCACGGTCTCGATCCCGAGGACAAGGTGCACGGAGATGCCGAAATCCAGGCTGCTCTGCGTGGGGAGCGGGAATTCGCGCCTCAGTTCAGGGTGCGCTGGCCCGATGGGACCGTGCGGCACATCAAGGCCGCCTCCAAAACCATCCGCGATGAAGCTGGAAATCCCACCCGCATGGTGGGCATCAATTTCGACGTCACCGAGCGGGTGAAGGCCGGACAGGCCCTGCAGGAATCCCAGCAATTCGCCTACTCAACCCTCAATGCCCTCTCGGCCAACATCGCCATCCTCGACGAGCACGGGGCCATTCTGGACGTCAACCAGGCCTGGGTGGACTTCGCCGAAGCCAACGGACAGTCCGCCGCCTCGGTGAGTCGGGGAGTCAACTACCTGGCCGTCTGCGATGCCGACACGGGGCCTGACGCAGGTGCCGGCAGAGACATGGCGACTGGCATCCTGGCCGTCATGACGGGCGAGGCGAAGGAATTCAGCCTAACCTACCCCTGCCACGCCCCTCACCAGCAGCGCTGGTTCCGGGCCCGGGTGACCCGGTTCCCCCAGAGTGATCCGGTCCGAATTGTGGTGGCCCATTCGGATTTCACCGACCGCGTTCAGATAGAAGAAGCCCTCCGGCACAGTATGTTCCGGGTGAAGACCATCCTTCAGAATCTCCATGGAGGGGTGCTGGTGGTCGGGGCGGATGGCATCGTCGAATCCGTGAATGCCAGGTTCTGCGAGCTGTTCGGTTCCCCGGAGCGCCCCGAAGCACTGATTGGACTCGACTCGGAAGCCTTCCTGGCCAGGATCGAGCCATGCCTGGTTGATTCGGAGGCCTACCTCCAGGAGGTCCGAGAGGTTGTCCAGGCCGGTGTCCTGAGGACGGAATCGGAGATCCGCCTGCGGAACGGCAAGACCCTCCTCCGGGACTTCATCCCCCTCACCATCGACGGCGCACTCTCAGGGCGGGTGTGGATGCACCGGGACATTACCTCAGTCAAACGGGCTGAAGCGAAACAGAAGCTGGAAGAGATCCGCCTTCGTGCTCTGATGGAACTGCATGAGGCCACAGGCGCCTCTGAGCAGGAACTGATCAGCCTCGGCATTGAAGCCATGACCAGGCTGTCAGGCAGCCAGATCGCCTACCTCCACTTTGTGAACCCGGACCAGGAGAGCCTGGAATTGGTGGCCTGGAACCAAGAGGCCCTCAAGGACTGCACTGCGGCCAAGGAAGGTCACTATCCGTTGACACAGGCTGGAGTCTGGGCGGACTGCTTCCGGCTTCAGCGTCCGGTCATCCACAACGACTACCAGGGCCTGCCTGATCGCCATGGCTATCCGGAAGGCCATACGCACCTCGTGAACCATCTGAGCGTGCCGATCACCGACGGGAGAAGCATCGTTGCCATTGCCGGGGCGGGGAACAAGCCCTCAGATTTCATGGACGAGGACGCCCATCAGCTCACCCTCTATGTGGGTGGGCTCTGGAACCTGCTCCGACGAAAACGCGCCGAGAAGAGACTCGCGGAAAGCGAGCAGTTCCTGAAGACCCTGGCCGAATCGTTGCCAGGCATGGTGGGTTACTGGGATCAGGATCTGCGCTGCCGCTTCGCTAATCACGCCTACCAAACCTACTTCGGCCGCAGCCCCCAGGAAATGCTGGGCGTCACCATCCAGGAGGTGCTAGGAGAAGAGATCTTCCGGAAGAATGAGCCCTACATGCAGGCGGCCCTGAGGGGTGAATCGCAGCTATTCCAGCGGACCCTCACCAAGACCGATGGCACCCTTTCCTACACATGGGCCCACTACATCCCCGATCGGGAGGGTGAGACGGTGCGTGGTTTCGTGGTGCTCGTCTCGGACATCACCGAGTTAAAAAGCATGCAGCTCAAGCTCGAGGAAATCAATCAGGCCCTGGCCGATCGCACGCGCCAGGCGGAAGTGGCCAACCAGGCAAAATCCGAATTCCTGGCCAACATGAGCCATGAGATCCGGACGCCCATGAACGCCATCATGGGGCTCAGCCACCTGGTGCTCTGCACGGACCTCACGGCCAAGCAGAAGGACTACCTGTCCCGTATCCAGGATGCCTCCCGCCTGCTGTTGGGTCTCCTCAACGACATCCTCGATCTCTCCAAAGTGGAGGCCGGAAAAATGGAACTCGAGCAAGCGGACTTCAACCTGCGGCAGGTTTTTAAGCAGGTCACCGACCTCGCCTCCGTCCGGGCCAAGGAGAAGGGACTGGCCTGCTGTTTCGACCTGCCTGAGGACGTCCCAACCAACCTGGTGGGCGACTCGCTGCGTCTCGGTCAGGTGCTGATGAACCTCACCAGCAACGCCGTGAAGTTCACGGAACAGGGCTGGATTTCCGTCGGAGTGAAGGTCTGCCAGCGAGACCAGGACCGGATCACACTGCGATTCGAGATTCAGGACACCGGGATCGGCATCTCCCCCGAGGCCCTCCCCCGGTTGTTCCAGTCCTTCAGCCAGGAAGACAACTCCACCACCCGACGCTTCGGGGGCAGCGGCCTCGGCCTAGCCATCAGCAAACGCATCGTGGAGCTGATGAGGGGCGAGATCCAAGTGGAAAGCACCCCGGGTCAGGGTAGCCTCTTCACCTTCACCACACCGTTCGGCCTCCGACCCGAAGCCTCCACCAACCCGGCCGCCCCGCCCGATCTTGTTGGTCGAAGGTCCCTGGTGGTGGATAACGACAGGGAGGCCCGGCTGACACTCACGGAAATGCTTGGCACGCTCGGCCTGGCGGCGAAGGCGGTCCCCTCGGGGGCTGAGGCTCTGGAGGCCTTGGTGGATGCTGAAGCCCGCCAGCAGCCCATTGACCTGGTCCTCCTGGACTGGCGTATGCCGGGCCTGGATGGTCTCGCCACCGCCCAGCGCATCCAGGAGCATCCCGCCATCACCACGAAACCCGTGGTCCTGCTCATCACGGCCTACTCGATGGAGGAGCTTCACCACCCTCCCGAGATGAAGACCCTCGATGGCGTCCTTCTGAAACCCCTGGACCTGGCCCTCCTTCGGGATGCCCTCTCTGATGCCTTGGCCCGCCGGAAAGGTCGACCAGTGGTTGCTCAGGGCCATGAGGAGACTCCCGTGCTGGGGCCTCGGGACATTGGGCGGATCCTGCTGGTCGAGGACAATGAGACCAACCGCACGGTGGCCCGCGAGATGTTGGAACTGGCAGGCTACGACGTGGAGATGGCCATCAACGGTCGGGAAGCCGTGCAAAAGGCGCTCGCACCTGGGGCCCGCTTCGCCCTTATCCTGATGGACGTCCAGATGCCCAAGTTGGATGGCCTGGAAGCCACCGCCCTGATTCGCCAGCATCGGGTGGACCTCCCCATCCTGGCCATGACGGCCCATGCCCTCGAATCCGAGCGCCAGCGCTGTCTGGGTGCAGGGATGAACGACCACATTGCCAAACCCTTTAAACCTGAGGTCCTCCTCGCCACAGTGGATCGCTGGCTCCGATCGCCACAGGCATCGCCAAGTACTTTGGCCGCCTCGAACCTGCTGAGCCAAATCGGTCGGGACGAACGGAAGCTGGGCCTGCTGTTGGAGGCCATGGGCCGGGACCTAGCGGGCCACCTGGACACTCTCAGGGAGGCCCGGGAGGAGGAGAATCTGGGCAAAGCCAAACGGGCCGCCCACTCCCTCAAGGGCATGACCCTCCTCGCTCCAGCCCCAGGCCTGAGGGAAGCGGCCCTGGCCCTGGAAGAGGGGCTTCGCAGCGGCACCTCCTGGTCCAACCTCGCCCTTGGCCTGGAAGGACTGGTGGAGCGATTGCTGCTGGCACTGCCAACGAGGGCATCTGCCGATGTGCCTGGGGTGGCCGAATCGCCCTCATATGATCGACAGGCCCTCCAGGGCCAGTTCCAGGAGGTTCTCTACCGGCTGCGTAGAAAGAGTCTCTCGGCAAGGGAGGGTGTGGCGGCCCTCGGGGCCCTGTTAGGCCCCGAGGAGCGGATGCGACGCCTACAGGGCTGCATGGACCGCATGGACTTCAAGGGGGCCGTCGCAGTGCTCACGGAACTCGCCCAGGCCCTGAACCTGTCTCTCATGCCCGATCGAGGTGATCCATGACTTCGCTGCCCACCATCCTGGCCGCGGACGACACCCCCACCAACCTAGAGCTGGTGGGCGGGATCCTCGGCTCGGAGCACGAGGTCCTCGTCGCCACCCATGGCCAGGAGGCCGTGGAGCTTGCCCAGGCCGAGTTGCCCGACCTGATCCTCATGGATGTGATGATGCCGGGGCTGGATGGCTATGAGGCCTGCCGGCGCCTCAAGGCCGATGAACGCACCCGTCACATTCCAGTACTCTTCCTGACCGCCCTTTCAGAAATGGACGCCCTCGTGGAGGGGTTCAAGGCCGGAGGCGTGGACTTTGTAACCAAACCCTTCCACCCGGAAGAACTGCAGGCCCGGGTTAGGACCCACCTGGCCCTCAAGCAGGCCCGGGACCGCGAGGCGGCCCTCAGAAAGGAACTGGAGGCCTCCCTGGCACAGATCAAGCAACTCTCGGGACTCCTACCCATCTGCGCCACCTGCAAGAAAATCCGCGATGAACAGGGGGGCTGGAACCCACTGGAGGTCTACATCTCTGACCATTCCGAGGCGGACTTCACCCACGGGATTTGCCCCGACTGCTCGAAGGCCTTGCTGGCCGAGGCGCGCAGGGCAAGAAACCCTTAGGGCTGCATGTCTCATTGGAGGTTGCCAACGAGACATGCAGCCTTGCGATTGGGGACTGACCACCTAAGGCCGAATGAAAAACCCGGCGTGTCGCTGCTGGCCACGGGCGCCTACCTGGCCGCAGCGGCAATTCCACCAAAAAAGAGGGGTGTGTCGTGAACGAAAAGATGTCCGGTTCAGGAAGCATAATCTGTCCAGATGGAGCGGATTTCACCCCCTTTTGAGGCTCAAAATCGACCAAACCGACCCGGTGCCGGAACCATAATTTGTCCGGTCGTGCAAAGTGGGAACCATAAGCTGTCCGATCGTGCAAAAATTTACTAACAACATTGGGTACAACATATGAAATCGATTCTTGGCATTCGCAATGCCAGAAACATAAGGCGTTTCCCTCCGGAGGCCCAGGGGGAGGCGGTGTGCCCAAACCCAACGCACAACCTTGGTCCCCTCTTTACATGACCAGCTCAGATCAGTGCCGGTGGGGGTGGTGTAGATCCGGGTAGTGGGCTTGGATGTGGACCAACTGCTCATGGTCGTGTCGGTGGGAATGTGGCCCGTACTCTGGGACTCCCGTGGGGTGCCCGTGCTGGTGGTGGTCATCATGCCTGTGCAACTCCGTATGCTCTGTGCCCTCGTGGCCGTGTTCGTGCACATGGCGTTCAGTCAGGTGCAGCCAGACCCCCGCGCCCATGAGGAGTCCTGCGGCCGCGAGGCGGAAGGAAGGTGCCTCAGTGCCGGCCGCCAGGGCCATCAACACACCCACAAAGGGTGCTAGGGAGAAATAGGCACCCGTGCGGGCCGTGCCCAACTGGCGGAGCGCAAGGACAAAGCACACCAGGCTGAGCCCATAGCCCAGGAACCCGAGGGCCCCCCCGACAGCCCACTGCCAGATCAAGGCCCGATCAAGGTGGAGGAGGGAGGCCAGCAGGATGTTCGTCGTGCCGGCCACAAGGCCCTTCAGCATGGCTATCTGGACGGGATCGCTGCCAGAGATCCTGCGGGTCAGGTTGTTGTCGAGGGCCCAGCAGAAGCCGGCCCCGGCCACCAGCGCCACGCCAGGCAGGGAGCCGCCCAGGGTGCCCTTGAAGGACAGCGCAGCGCCCCCTGCGAGGATGAGCGCCATCCCCCAGAAAATCCGGCGGTCGTAGGCCTCCCGGAAGGCAAACCAGGCCAGGCCCGTCGTAAAGACGCCCTCCAGATTCAGGAGCAGCGAGGCCGAACCAGGGCTGAGGCGCGACAGGCCAGAGAGGAGCAGCACTGGGGCCAGGGCTCCCCCGAACAGGATGGCCCCAACTAACCAGGGGAAGTCCTGGCGCCCCAGGGAGGCTTCCGAGCCAACGCCTAG
>Ga0214167_1000503_pt1 | contig 19775 bp, 15 predicted proteins | sample TroBogypolimnion_45_FD_153006 | JGI IMG/M metagenome (GOLD analysis project Ga0214167, IMG submission 153006) | Freshwater microbial communities from Trout Bog Lake, WI - Practice 18AUG2009 hypolimnion v3 | ecosystem: Environmental > Aquatic > Freshwater > Lake > Hypolimnion/Profundal zone ... | reverse complement strand
CGCTTGCATAATACTGAGCTCTGGATTATTCGCTAGCGCGGTATCAAGCGTTTGAGCTAGCGTATTAAGAGGCGGATTAGTGTCGGCACTAGCCTTATTACTCAAAACCAACAATAAGGTGCAGGCTATCAGTAAAACTCTATAGCTTAACGGTCTCATTTAAGATTTAGTCCTTTTAACACGGATCAACAATATCATTAAGTATTTTGTTTTTGTAGGTCGGGTTAGCGATAGCGTAACCCGACGCAATGACCTACGAAATGTCGGGTTACGCTATCGCTAACCCGACCTACGTGCTTTATAGTCTATACTCAACTTTTAAGCTTTAGGCTTATGCTTAAGACGCATGATACCCATAAACTTTAACGGCAAACGCTCATAAAACGGTTCGCCCAGACCTTTACGAACTTTACGAATAAAATATTTTTCGTAAGCAATCTTAGCAAAATGCACCCATCGACCTTTAGAAGACCATTGTACGTTGCGAGGTGGGATTTGTGGCATCGCTAAGAAAGCAACACCAGAATCACCAAAATCAGCTAAACACAAAGCATTCCAAGTACCTTTATGGCTAGGCTCTCCGCCATCCAATTCTTCACGGATATTATGCGCAGTCGCAGTCACCATCGACTCTATCATATAGCCGGTTTTTGGCGTACCTGTTGGAACTGGCGTTTGCGAGAGCGGTGGAATAGCAATGCAGACACCCACTGAATAGATATTTTTATAAGTCTGATTTCGCTGATGCTCATCAACCAACACAAAGCCACGCGGATTAACTAAATGCTCAATACCTATCAAAGCATCAACACCCTTAAAAGCAGGCAGCATCATACTGTGCCTAAATGGTAGTTCGTGTTTCTTTTTATCGACGCCATTTTCATCAACTTCAGTGACATACATCATGCCATCTTCTATCTTGTCGACCTTAGCATTACAAATCCAATCAATATGTTTATTGCGTAATTCACTTTCTAACATACCTTTGGTATCACCGACACCGCCTAAACCTAAATGCCCAATAAAAGGCTCAGAGGTCACATAAGTCATTTTTACTTGATCACGAATCTTACGTTTACGTAGATCGGTTTCAGCAATAAACATATATTCATAAGCAGGACCAAAACAAGAAGCCCCCTGCACTGCACCTATAATAATAGGGCCAGGATCTGCTATAAATTTATCCCAAAACTCACCTGACTCACCGGCATGATCAACATGACAGACTGATTGAGTATAGCCATTAGGCCCAAGACCTGGTATTTCATCAAAAGCCAACTTGGGGCCGGTGGCGATAATTAAGAAGTCGTAATCTACCAATGAGCCATCAGCGATTTCGACTTGACTGTTCTCAGGATGGATACGTGTAGCTTGTTGTTGAATGAAGGTAATCTTTTTCTTTTTGAAGACAGGAGCAAGCTCAACTTTAATATCTTCAGGTTTACGCCAATTAACACCCACCCAAGGATTAGAAGGAACAAAATGAAAAGTCGGCGTATCCGCGATCACCACGACTTCATCTTCTTTACGGGCCATTTCTTTCATTTCAAACGCCATCGGTACACCACCGATGCCAGCGCCTATGATTACAATCTTTGCCATGTTAATACCTCGTTGAGGATAGATTAGCTGATAACCGCGGTTAGCGGCAGTGACTTTCTTTGACGCCTAGTTTCTTTAGCATCATTTCCATGGGACAAAATTGGCTAAAGCCGCTCTGAAACAAGTTGATGCCAACAAAGGCCGTAAACCAAAGCCAGTGACTATTTTGAAACAGTGGACTCTCTTGTGCACCCAGACTTAAGGACAGTAAGATGAAAAATCCAGCGATAATTCTAACGATACGTTCTGTGGTCATAACATTATTACCTTATTAAATTTATTCGCTTTTTAAAAAAGTTACTATTAACAATAGGGTTACAGGACAATTAAACTCCGTTTTTTGACTGAGGCATTATTGCATTAAAGTCATATACTTACGCTTGATCTAAATCAAGTCGCAAGCAAACAATGAAAATAACTCACCAGAACAGCACCCAACTTTTTAACTTCCTGTTTTTATAAGAGCAAATTACATGCCAGCTTTACTTTAAACGCAAGCCATTGTTTATTGTAATATTCCTTTTTTTATTAAGAACCTTCTTGTTTCAGAGAGAAGTAGCGATACATTTATGATACATTGTGCAACGCTATTGAAACAGCCTCACAAGTATCAACACACGCCATCATCTCGGCAGATGGATCAAAATATGTAGGGTCAAGTAGAAACTGCCACTACGGTAGTGATGTATATAACAATAAGCACTCTAAGTGAGAACGATAGAAAAACCTACGTCATTAGTTCAGTTGCAAAAATAGCTTGTTTAATAAACTCGAATATGAAATACTTTAAAAAAACATATCTTAATTACTAGATGTCCACAGCCTTTAATGATTTAAGTTACTACGATTTTATTTAATACTTAGCCCTACTTTACTATTAGTGCCTGATTGTTATGCCCTAACTAAGCTTAATATTTAACTATATGGAGCTAGTATTGATAATGTGGCCAGCTTTTCGTTCTAGTCAGCCTTAACGTACAACTGTAGCATCTACTTTTTTAACTATACGGGCACTTTACCCTACAACTCGCTGTGTTTTTCCTACAACTGAGAAAGTTGTTGGAAAAACTGGCCGGATAGTTAAACCAATACCGGGTATTGTTCGGACAGTAGCCTGAGTATGCGAATGAGTAGCGCTGATAGTGTAAAAAGCCGACCGAGTAGTTGAATGACTACATCTGATAGTCCCAAAAGAACACCAGAATCATCAAACAGTACTACCGATAGACAGAACAACCGACTTAATCGTTATTACAACAGCTTAGCTTTTAGCAACAACTCATTAACATCGCCACTTTTAAATGAAGTTTTATCAACCACCCACACTTTTGAGGTAATACCATGAGTAATCCCAACGTAATGTTAAATTTTATTTACTATTCTGTGTCAGAAAAAGTCATCTTCTATCGAAATGTGAATGACAAACTTTTTGGCAATGTGCTTTATCCCACGCCTGATGTGACTGAGGTCGATGCAAAAGCCGCTGTTGATGCCTTCGAAGCTGCGATTTTGGCGGCTGCAGATGGTGGACATACCGCCATTTCGGCAAGGAATGATGCAGAAAAACTAGTCGATGAAGCTTATAGAAAATTAGCAAACTATGTAGATCGCACCGCTGCTGGTGATGAAACTAGCTTATTAAGCAGTGGTTTTCAAATCTCTAAAAAACATGTAATGACGCCTAAACCTGCCTTAGCCGCTTTTAATGGAGAGCATCCAGGTGAAGTTAAATTAGTGGCTAAAGCTATTGATAGGGCAGCGACGTATCATTGGGAAATGTCTTCTGATGCCAAGCCTGGAGTGCCCGCTGTTTGGGTTTACATTGGTAGTAGTACACGCGCCACTTATGTGGTGAAAAACTTACCCGTTATGACCAGTTGTGATTTTCGCTTCTGTGTTATAACACCTGATGGTACTAGCGATTATTGTGCGCCCGTAACAATAATCATTGTTTAGCTTAAGATGACAAACTGCGCTTATCCTAGGATAAGCGCAGGACATTCGATCTAATGTAATCACTGTGATACGCTATGCAACACAATGAAACATACAGATCATCTCCCCATGAACCAATCTTCAGACTTTTTTAATCACTGGTTAACACGACTCGGCCCTGATCAAGTTATCGACACACTCACTGATTTAATAGGTAATGGAGCGGTTCTTGCCGTCGATGTTAACGGCAATATCATATTTTGGAGTAAAGGCGCGGAGAAATTGTTTGGTTGGTCAGCATCAGAGGTGCTTGATAAACCCTGTATTGAAATATTTAACAGCGCTGATGAATCAAATCCATATCATTTGTCCAATCAGGCTATTATTAAAGCCCACCCAGTCAATCTAAACAAAAAAGGGGGCGGACTTATAAACTGTTACCGATCTCTACGCACATTTGTTGATGCTAAAGGCCAGTTCGCAGGTGCACTAGAATTTCTACAGCCACAAAACACACTTAGCCCCATCATCGGCAAACAGGAAGAAATCACTAGCTTTCATGGTATTTTGACGCAAGATCCTATCATGCAAGAATCTATCAAACTCATACGTAACGTCTCTGAAACCGAAGCAACCGTACTCATTCGTGGAGAATCAGGTACCGGTAAGGAGTTAGTAGCTCATGCCTTACATTTAGAAAGTCTACGACGCGACCAGCACTTTCTGGCTATCAACTGCGCAGCGCTTAGCCCAAACTTATTGGAAAGCGAATTATTCGGTCATGTTAAAGGAGCTTTTACTGGCGCCATCAACCATCATGCGGGCTTGTTTCAACGCGCTAATGGCGGCACCCTCTTCCTTGATGAAGTAGCCGAACTGCCGCTGGAACTGCAAGCTAAGTTACTGCGAGTACTTCAAGAACAAAGCTTTATACCCGTCGGTGGTCATGACGCGGTTAAGGTCGACGTGCGCATTATCGCCGCGACTCACCGTTCCTTACGTGAAGAAGTTAAAGCCGGTCGCTTTAGAGAAGATTTAATGTATCGTTTACGCGTGGTGCCGGTGTTTCTGCCGCCACTCAGAGATAGACGCTTGGATGTCAACTTACTACTTTGGCACCGTATTAACAAACACAATCTACACAGTCGCCGTCATATTGACAGCATCGCCCCAGATGCTATGCGCTGCTTGTTAGATTATCAATGGCCGGGCAATATCCGTGAATTGAACAATGTCATCGAATATGCCTATGCTGTAGGTCGTGGTAATGAGTTATGTGTAGAAGATTTACCCCCAGAATTTAGGGAATCCTTACTATTAACAACAAATCCCCTATCGCCAATAAAACGACCTAAACACCAAAATGAAGCAGAACTTATCCGCGTAGCCTTGGAGATGTCTGGTGGGCATTTAGAAGCCGCCGCACACTATGCAGGAATGAGCCGAGCAACTTTTTGGCGCAAACGAAAAAAATATAAGACTGAATCTTAGAGTAGTTTATTTGTTTCATGCTTGTATCAATGTTTCACATTGACGCTACATTGATACACTATATGGCACATAAATAGCAACATTCCGCCTAGCATCTATATAAAAAGTCATAGGTAACAATCAGATATGAATATTCTTATAGCTTGGCACAACATTAGCATGATATATACTGTGACGATTAAAAACATTTACCCCTAAACGCTGTTAGGATAATAATAGGTCAGCCTTGGTCAAAATGGCTATACCAATAAAACACCAATATCTTTAAACACTATAATAAAAAAGGAAGGATATGAACAGTCATGCTACAGCTCTAAAAAACATTACGAATACGTTACTTAACTCTGCTTTTAAACTGTCCGCCGTCGCGTTAGTCAGTCTCTCTATCTCAACAGCCATTGCTGATGAAACCTGCTTATCACCTTATATGCCCAAAATTAAAGGCCAAGAGGATTTTGTCTACATCTGGACCTTAGGTGTCGAAGGCCTAGGCGATGAGCAAGATAAGATGGTGACTGTGGATGTGAATCCAAAGTCCACTCATTATGGCAAAGTAATTAATAGCTTATCTGTGGGTGGCCGTAACGAAGCTCATCACTCTGATTTTACGGATGATCGCCAATATTTATGGGCAGGCGGACTCGATACCAATAAGATCTTTATATTTGACGTACACACTGATCCTGCCAAACCTACTTTACAAAAAACCATTACTGATTTTGTCGCTAAAAGCGGTGGCATAGTCGGCCCACATTCGACTTACGCGTTACCCGGTCGTATCGTCATTACCGGCTTATCTAATAATAAAGATCACGGTGGCCGTACTGCATTAGTGGAATATACCAACAACGGTGATTATATTGCTACGCATTGGATGCCCACAGACGATAATTTGCAAGGTGCGATTAAAACCGGTAAATATGCCGATGGTTATGGCTACGATGTGCGCGTTCTGCCCAATAGCAATGTGATGTTGACCTCTTCCTTTACTGGTTGGTCCAATTACATGATGGATTTTGGCAAAATGCTAGCCGATCCAGAAGCCATGAAACGCTTTGGCAATACCGTTGTGCAATGGGATTTACATACTAAACAACCTAAAAAAATCTTCGATATTCCAGGCGCTCCGCTAGAAATACGTTGTGCTTGGGAGACTGGACATAATTACTGCTTTACCACCACCGCCTTAACTTCAAAAATCTGGTTGCTGTATGAAGATAACAAAGGCGAATGGCAGGCTAAAGAAGTCGCCGATATCGGCGAGCCTAGCAAAATACCTTTACCGGTCGATATTTCTATTCAAAGTAATGACAAGATGTTATGGGTCAATACCTTTATGGACGGTAAAACTCGCGCCTTTGACATTTCTGATCCTTTTAAACCCCACCAAGTATTTGAGCAACAAATTGGCGCACAAGTGAACATGGTGTCCTCTAGTTGGGATGGTAAACGTATTTATTACACCTCATCGCTACTCGCTAATTGGGATAAAAAAGGCGCTGATAATGAGCAGTTCTTTAAAGCGTATCAATGGGATGGTAAAAAGCTGACGCAAGACTTTGCCATTGACTTTACCAAAGAGAAACTAGGCCGTGCCCATCAAATGCGTTTTGGGGCTTATTCCTTATATCCCAATAAAGCTGTCGATGTGACTACTAGCACAGCGCCTAAATCTTAATGAGCTAATACAGCACGGCAGTAGGATGGGTAGAGGGACAGCGAAACCCATCATTGTGCGATGGTTTGATGGGGTTCACCTTGTTCTACCCATCCTACGAAATTAATACATCCTGTGGTAGCCCTAATGATTTATGGCTACCACTCATCACAAGGTCACCTATGTGTACCGTAAAAGCACTCATACTCACACTGACTGTTCTATTGAGCAGCCTTTCTTTTCAACTACTCGCCGCTGATAGTCCACAATTACCGGATACGCCTGCATTAGCCACTGGCTACGGTGAGCTAGCCTTTACCGCACCTCTACCGGGCACTTATCAATTGCCTCCCCTAGGGTTCGCTGCGGATGGCAAGGTCGTCAATACCGATAATAAAGACCTGTCGTTGTATGATTTAGTCGGCGATAAGCTGGTGTTATTAAGCTTTATTTATGCGACCTGTAGTGATGTTAATGGCTGCCCCTTAGCCACCATGGTTTTACATAAAATTAAAGCCCGCTTACTTAAAGAACCCACACTCGCTAAGTCATTAAGGCTAGTCACTTTAAGCTTTAATCCAGACTATGACTCAGCAGAGGTGATGCGCCATTATGGAGAACAGCTGCAAGGCAGCGGAGTGGAATGGCAGTTTTTAACCACCCGATCCGAGCAAGCCTTAGCGCCTATCCTTGCGCATTATCCACAAAATATCCTAAAGGCTTATGATGCTAAAGGACAGTTTACCGGCAGCTTTTCCCATAACCTGCGCGTGTATCTGATAGACCAAAACAAACAGATTCGAAACATATACAGTGCCTCTTTTTTACACCCAGATACCTTAATTAATGACGTAAAAACACTGTTAGCCGAACAACAACCCAACGTGCCGGCCTTAACTCAAAGTCCCAAAGCGGCTCTCGACAATGCCAAGCGCTATAGCGCCGGTGATAACAAAGATCGCTATGAGCAACACAACTACCAAACCCAATCCATAGCCCTAACTGACCGTAAAGGCCAGGCGATAGACTTATTAGCCGCCAGCCAACACTTACAACTAGGATTGCCAGCGCTTCCTGTTCCAGTCAATAATCCCTTAACCGCAAGTAAGATCAGTTTGGGCCGAAAATTATTTTATGATCGGCGCTTATCTTTTAATAACACAGTCTCTTGTGCCTTATGTCATATCCCAGAACAAGGCTTTACTAGTAATGAACTGACCACGTCGGTAGGTGTTGAAGGCCGCAGTGTACGCCGAAATGCACCCAGCCTCTTTAATGTGGCTTACGCTCAAAAATTATTCCATGACGGCCGTGAAACCAGCTTAGAGCAACAAGCATGGGGCCCTTTGCTAGCGCATAATGAAATGGCCAACCCGTCCATTGGCTATGTGCTAGCAAAAATTAATCACAGCTCCGATTATAAAGGTCTGTTTGAAACAGCCTTCCATCGCCCTGCCAGCATGGAAACCTTGGGTATGGCCCTAGCCAGTTACCAGCGCACCCTCAACGCCGCAGATTCCCCCTTCGATCGCTGGCATTTTGGCAAACAGGCAAATGCCATTAACGCGGCAGCGCAACGTGGTTATGGCTTATTTACCGGCAAAGCAGCCTGTGCGACTTGCCATACGCTAAGTAAACATGATGCCCTATTCACCGATCAACAACTGCATAATACCGGCATCGGTTATAGCTACTCTATGTCAAAAACACCCGACAGCACCACCGTACAACTTGCGCCGGGGGTTTTTACCAAAGTATCGACAGCCGCTACCCAAGCTGTTGCCGAAGCCAAAGCCAATGATTTAGGGCGCTATGAAATCACTCAAAACCCTGCCCATCGCTGGGCTTATAAAACCCCTACCTTACGCAATATTAATTTAACCGCACCCTACATGCACAATGGCTCGTTAGCGCAATTACGAGAGGTAGTGGCTTTTTATAATCAAGGCGGAGTCAGCAACGAAAATCTTGATCCCTTAATAAAACCGCTGCATTTAGATACCCAAGAACAAGACGATTTAGTGGAATTTTTGCAGACATTAACGGGGAGTCATACTCAATCTTTGATAAAGGATGCTTTTGCAGCTCCCATTGGTGATAGTGAATAGTGTTGATGGCGCGTCTCGCTGGGAATCGGGTCATGGAAGATTTGTAGGCCGGACAAGCAACGCGCATCGGCCATCAATAGTGGATGCACATTGCTTATCCACGCTACATCACTAACTAGCAAATACGTGGCAAAGGATCATCTTCCAATTCTTGCAATATGCGCTCGCCACCTAGTTCTGTTTCAATGAACACATAAGCGTTGCCAGTTTCTATCTGTCCTATGATGGCCGCATCCTGATAGCCTAGTTTTTGTAAGTTTTGCAGCGCTGCTTTAGCATAATCAGGATCAATAACGGCCAGCACTCGTCCTTCGCAGGCCATATATAAAGGATCATAACCTAGCAACTCGGCTACCATCTTCACCTGTTCATTGATAGGAATTTGAGTTTCATAAAAACGAACATTATAAGAAGTGGCCTGCGCTATTTCATGAGCAATAGTGGCGATACCCCCTCGAGTTGGATCGCGCATAAAACGTAAGCCCGGCACGGCTAACAACGCTTGCGTAATCGGCATCACACTAGCGGCATCGGAGAGTAAACTACCGCTTAAGCCAAATTGTTCACGCGCCAGCATAATGGCCGTACCATGATCACCTGCGCTACCGCTAAGCAACACGGCATCGCCGGGTTTTATATGGTCCAAGCCTAACCCTAGGTTTGGCTTACGTAGTCCGACACCGGTGGTGGCAAAGTAAATACCCCCACCCTGCCCTCGTCGCAACACTTTGGTATCACCAGCCACAATCTTTACCGCACATTCAGCACAAGTTTTTGCCATACTTTGCACAATTCTATCTAACAAGGCGATTTCTAAGCCTTCTTCGATAAACGCATTTAAGGTTAAGTACAAAGGCGTTGCACCGGATACCGCTAAATCATTAACCGTACCGTGTATTGCCAAACTACCGATATCACCACCGGGAAATTCCAAGGGTTCTACGGTAAAGCCATCGGTACTAATAACCAGCTCAGCCATCGTTAAATCTAAAGGGAGTAGCGCAGCATCTGTCTTTGTATCCAGTAAATCATTTTTTAAATGTTTGGCAAAAAGTTGCTCTATCAACTCACGCATTAATCGTCCGCCATTGCCGTGGGCAAGACTGATATGGGTATCAAGCAGCTTATTGTCTGATTTCATACTGAGTTCGATAAAATTTGAGGGGATAACAGATAATAACATCCGATAGTTATTTCTAACGGCTAATTTATCTCATTTATCGAAAAAGCCACCGTTCAAGGTATAATTAAAATAAATACAACCAACTTACAGGTCATCATCATGAAAAACAAATTAACAGCACTATTGGCGTTATCAATCTATTTCCCTAGCGCAGGTGCGCATAGCTTAGAGACTGAAAGCGTAGGCTTTCTCAGTGGCTTAGCACATCCCTTTATGGGATTGGATCATATACTGGCAATGATCGCTGTCGGTCTATGGGCTGCACAAATAGGCGGCAGCGCTGTTTGGCGCTTACCTTTAAGTTTTATCAGTATGATGCTGCTCTCAGCCGTCATCGCTGCCAGCGGTTTTAACCTACCCTCACCAGACCTATTGATTGCCGGCAGTGTGATCTGCTTAGGACTTCTAGTAGCACTGGCTATCCGTTTACCGGTTAATTTAAGTATGCTATTGGTAGGGCTGTTCGCGGTATTTCATGGCTATGCGCATGGCTTAGAAATGCCGCAAGCTCATTCAGCGGTCTTCTATGGCAGTGGTTTTGTAGTCGCGACCGCCTTATTACAGCTGAGTGGTATTATTTTGGGAAAAGTCAGCTATCAGCAGCCCTTATTATCACGCTTAAGCGGCGCGATGATGGCTATGGCAGGCTTATATTTAGTGACTGCAGCTTAGGACGCCATCATGTGCCTTGCCGTACCCATGCAAATTACCCATATAAATGGCGATACTGCGCATTGCGTCGCTAAAGGTATAGAACGCGATGTGAGTCTATTACTGCTGCAAGAAGATGACATCAAGCTAGGTGATTATGTGTTAATCCATGTGGGCTATGCTCTACAAAAAATCAGCGCAGCAGAAGCACTATCAACGTGGGAACTGCTAGACCAAATGTCAGCTGAGGATGAATTCAGTGCATGAATTATCCTTGTGCGACGACTTGCTGAGTCAAGTCGTCGCTATAGCCCGGCAACAGCAAGCTCAGTCTGTAGAAAGCATCACTGTAAACATAGGCGCCTTATCCGGCATAGAACCTAGCTTGCTAGATACGGCCTTTAGTCTACTCAAAGCCGGCACGGTCGCAGAACTGGCCGAGTTAATTATTCACTACGCACCGGTGATCGTCTCTTGTCCCCACTGCAACACCCACTCTGAAGTAGCGGCCAATCGCTTGCTTTGCCCTACCTGCCAAAGCGCCGATACCACCTTAATCAGCGGCGATGAACTGATCTTAGCCAGTGTGGCACTATTCGCGTAATTTAGGTGACGATTAACGTAAAGCGGCTACCAACTTAAGGCGGGACAGTGTAAATAGTACATCGTTCCCATGCTCCGTGCTCATCGTTATACACACACCTAAAAGCACGTTATTCCGGCATGGACTGCCGAAATATAGGCTACATGGATGTATACAGATTACCATCCATGGCGCTGGATACCGGCTTCCCGGCCGGTATGACGGTTTACTTAACATTTGTGTAACGATGAGAGCGCAGTATGATCGAAATCGTTTAGTCTACAAACTCAATGAGTGTCGCACACGATGCTATGTCTTGGTGGATGCGCTAGCGCTTATTCACCCTACAGAGCTATTTTTTTAGTATTAAGTTGTGTAGATACCTAAGCCTTTCGTCTGTGCTCAAACTGTGCCGCCTTAAGTCGGTAGTTCCTTTATCCCACCAACGTAAACGATATGCACGACTTTCTGTACTGTTGATTACTAACAAAGGCCGTTCGTCGTACTAGTGCTTAAGCATGGCGACACCTATCACTTCCCAACTGCCATCGTTACGGCGGCACTCTACAGACATACCATCGTGGCCGTATTTGGTAAAGGTCAACTTGACTCGCTCGCCATCGCTACCGCGCTCGGTAGTGGCGGCAAACTCTGGGACTAGGTGAGCGGTATTATCCTGCACACCGATGATCCCTAGGTCCTGACCTATAGAGTCTTTGTAACTGGGGCTTAGCTTAATCTTCTGCACTAGCGTGGAGATGCGCGTCAAGACGCCGGGTATGCGCATAGCTGGCGCTTGGTCGACAACTAAGCTGGCCGATAAGGGCACGATATCACTGCCTGTGCCATTAGCGATCAGCGCTTTATAAGTAGTGGTCTCCCGCGCCTTTTGTTGATGGGCGCCATTCCAATCTTTAACGATCCACATGTAACATAAGCTATCAGCCACCGCGTTGCTGATCTCGGCAGTGCTAAGTCCGACATTGGGATCTTGCACAGATAACTTGGCAACCAAATTGGTTAAGCAGAGCACTCGATCCGCTTCGCTGGCGGGAAAATAAGATTGATTGGGCATAAGAATAGACCCCTATAGACACAATAAAAAAATCGGCCAAGATCAGTTGCATCAACCTAGATAACTTAGCCAATAAAAACAGATCACTAGCGAGGCATTGGCACTCGCAGCAGCCCGCCTAGCTATGCCAATACCTCGCCTGAGATAGCCCATAGCGCTATTGCAATACCCAGCACCTATACTGGCTAGTACAGTACCTACGGGCGGTATTGCACTATCCTAGTGACTAAGCCCACACCTACCAACCACCTGCCAATACCTTTGTTAGCAGTGCTAATACCTGCACTGGCAGCCATCTTAGCCAACTGGCTATGCTCGCAGAGGTATTATCACTACCAATACCCTAATCAACTTAGCAAGAAATCTAACAATAACGATTAAACTAACACATTATTAGCGTTTTTATTGTGATTGCTGCCAAAATGACTATCTATTTATTATCAACAACAGCCATAATGCACAAAAGACATATAATAATTAAAATTCTACTAGGCCAGACCTTAATATAAGCTTCAATCACATGCGATTAAATACCCCTATTTCAAGGTCATCAAATCAGGCGTTTGCGACGATGAGCACACAAAGTATCGATCTGCACACACGCTTACGTGCTGCCACAGCGCCTTTGCACAACCATCTTAATCAACAGCCCATGTTAGCGGCTTTACTAGGCCATGATATTCCTCTAGCCGATTACCAATCGCTATTAGGGACTTATTACTGCTTCAAATTTCATATGCAAACATATTCATTTGAGTGTCGCTTTCCGTTGATAGGTCTTGCAACCTGCAACTGGAATCCTGATTGAGCAGTTTCAACCACTATTCAGACCAAGCAGACCTAGCCACACAGGCCATAGATACTGCTGGCTTAAGCTTTGCCTGCTTTAATCAGGCGCTGACTAACACCCTAGCATGCCAAACCACTATGAACGAAACCAGTACAGTAGCCTTTAATTTAGCCTTACAAGCCGGCGCCGCCGAACCTATACAAGTTACTCGGGAATCTAAGTTGATTAATCTGGACGTTCAGAACGAGCATCTCCGAAGCACTCAATCCCAGCATGAACAATCAGAGGGCTATTATGCGGATCTATTTAATAATGCCCCAGTCGGCCATCTCACACTCACTGAAAACGAACTGATTTCAGAAGCCAATAAAGCAGCGACTAAACTTTTTGGTATCGAACGTCACAACTTGTTATCCCGTCGATTTGCCAGCCTTGTCGCAACTGAAGATGGTGATCGCTGGTATTTATTATTCGCCCAACTCATTAAGTACAATCAGGCTGTAAATATCGAGTTAATGCTGAAACATGACCAGGGAAGAGAATTCCCTGTGCAATTAAATTGTCTAAGTATCAACGCCAACGTCCGTATTTCAATCACTGATCTTAGCAACATTAGACAAGCCGAGACTGTCTTGGGTAACGTCGAAGAGACGGTTGCCATTCAATCCGAACGCCTGCAATTCCTAAAAACCGAGAAAGATTTACTGTGTCGCCTCCAAAAAATAACCAGTCTGGTGCCAGGCATGGTTTACAAGTTTCGTTTACGCCCTGATGGTAGCGCCTACTTTCCCTTCGCCAGTGAAGGCATTCGAGAACTATTTCAGCTCAGTCCTGACGACGTCCGTGACGATGCTTCCCAACTATTTGCTCTTATTCATCCAGACGACTTCCACGGCGTTGTCGCATCCATCCAAAAAGCCGTACAAGACTTGGCGCCGTGGAGTCATGAATTTCGGGTGAAGTTTTATAACGGCACTGTGCGTTGGGTGTCTGGGAGTTCGTTACCAGAGCAAGAAAATGATGGTTCTAATTTTTGGTATTGGTATGGCTTTATGTCTGACATCACCAAACGCAAGCAAATAGAGCATGAACTTCGTGAGAGCGAATTTCTCTGGAAATTTGCCATAGAAGGTTCCGGTGACGGCGTCTGGGACTGGAATATCCAGACTCATCAAGCCGTTTATTCACGTATCTGGAAAGAGATGCTGGGTTATGCCCAAGACGAGATACTGCCTACTTATCAGGAATGGCTGGGGCGTATTCATCCTGATGACCAGTTATCTGTTGAAGAGGGGCTGCAAGCCTACCTAGATGGAAAGGCAGAGGTTTACGCTGTTGAATATCGCCTACGCTGCAAGGATGACAGTTACAAATGGATTCTTGCTCGCGGTCTTGTGGTTGACTACACTGAAGAGGGTAGCCCGTTGCGGATGATTGGCACACATACTGATATTTCCAAGCGTAAATTCCAGGAACAGCAAGACAAAGAGCATCTAAACCAACTGGCTCATGTCACACGCTTAGGTCTTATGGGCGAAATGGCCACCGGCATTGCCCATGAAGTTACTCAACCACTGACCGCAACGGTCAATTATGCCTCGGCCTTAAAGATTTTAGCGGCGGTAGATGAGCCTGATCTAGCAAAAATTACTAAGGTTGCCAACTCAGTCTCTGAGCAGGCTTTAAGAGCCGGCAAGATTATTCATCGTATGAGAGCCTTTTGTCAAAAACAAAGCGCCAATATGACAAGCATAGATATCAATACGTTAATTAAGGACTGCATATTACTGTGTAACAGTGATTTAAAAAAGCACAACATCACGCTTAACCTTGAGCTAGCAGAGGCGCTGCCTAGACTGTTTATCGATGCTATTCAAATTGAACAAGTGCTGATTAATTTAATACGCAACAGCAGCGAAGCCTTGACGGCTAATGACAACCCTGCCCCTAAAACCATCACCCTCAGCAGCCTGATGCTAGATGAACAGAATCTACAAATACAAGTGCGGGATAATGGCCCCGGCATAGAGACTGAGCTACAAAACAAATTATTTATGCCGTTTGTAACGACTAAAACTGAAGGCATGGGCATGGGTTTGTCTATCTGCCGCTCGCTGATAGTCGCGCACAATGGCACATTGAGCTTCGATAGTCTGCCGGAATTGGGTACTTGTTTTTATATTACCTTGCCGGTAATAGCAAGCCAGGAATACATCAGCTGATAGCTTAGATGATGCCTGTTTTCATTATGGGTACGCGCCACATTGATGTAAAAACAAAACTACGCTATCTTATTATCCCAAGTAGGGGCACGCATTTACTATACACAAATACCTCACAACCTGTTGTTTCGACATAAGCTACCGAAACCAGCTGCCAAGGATGGCAATAAGCATCATTAGTAATCTGACACTATAGCCTCAGGTAAAGCTGTTTTTATTTACCACTACGACTCACATAGATCCATTAACTTTAATGACCCAACAAGGAGTTCAGCATGTGTAACACCTGCGGTTGTAATATTACATCGGGTAACCGCCCGTTAGTTTTAGCAGAAAAACCTAAAGTAGGCGTAACAACCATTTCTGTGTTGCAAAATCTATTGTCGCAAAACAATCATCAAGCTGAGCATAATCGCTCGCATTTTGATGCCGCCAAGGTACTGGTGATTAATTTAATGTCCTCACCCGGTTCGGGTAAGACCGCCTTATTGGAAGCGACCATTAAACGCCTGCGCGAGTCCTTAAAAATAGCGGTCATAGAAGGTGATTTAGAAACCGAAAATGACGCACTACGCATACAAGCGCAAGGTGTGCCGGCTTATCAAATCACCACGGGATCGGCTTGCCATTTAGATGCACATCTGGTGCATAATGCCTTGCATCATATGGTTATAGATGGACTGGATTTATTGTTTATTGAAAATGTCGGCAATCTGGTCTGCCCTGCCAGTTTTGATTTAGGTCATCATCGCAACGTGGTGTTATTGTCAGTCACCGAAGGCGACGACAAGCCCGCCAAGTATCCGGTGATGTTTCGTGCTGCCGATTTAATGTTAATCAGCAAAACCGACTTATTACCGTACCTAGATGATTTCTCAGCTGAGCACGCCAAATCGCATTTACATAATCTGGCCAATAACACGCCTATTATTGAGTTCAGTGCTAAAAATGGCAGCGGCTTAGATGAATGGATCACTTGGCTGCAAGCCGAAATAGCAGCGTATCGCTTATTATTGGATAGCCAACAAACCCTGCGACCTAAAGTACAACAAGATGGACAGTTGCTACATGCACAACCAGGTCATAATAAATATTATCCAGTGCTATAGGATATGCTGAAAAAGTGTAGCTCATCATCATCCACGCGAGACTGGGTTTATAACCCCATCTCAAACGTTTGATATTGCAATTATCTTTTAAAGATCTGCAAATAAACATTCATACTTTTAGGTATATAGCGCCGCTTGGGTGCATCTAAACGTTTCGATCGGGGTTGCAAACCCCGATCGGTATTGTTAAGCCCCAACGATTCACATAGAGCCAAAACAAACTATGCCCTCTACCGCTAAACAGCTATTAGATAAAATTCGCGCCTTGCCGCTGCCTAAACAGGTGCGCATTATGAATGTCTGCGGTGGCCATGAGCGTTCTATTACTATGGCCGGTTTACGGAGCGCTCTGCCCGCAGCTATTGAATTAATTCCAGGGCCAGGTTGTCCGGTTTGCATTTGTCCTGAAGAAGATATTTATCTGGCGATACAACTGGCTTTGCATGAGCCCATCATATTACTCGCTTTTGGTGATATGTTACGTGTGCCCGTTAATGTACCTAAAGCCGCTATACGAACACTAGAGCAAGCGAAAGCGGCTGGGGCTGATATTCGCCCTATCGCCTCACCTACAGAAGTCGTTACTATCGCTAAAGCTAATCCCAACGTAACGATAGTTTTTTTTGTCGCTGGCTTTGAAACCACCTGCGCACCAGTGGCGGCGATGCTTGCACAAGGCATACCTGATAATTTATTACTATTAATGAGCGGTCGCTTAACCTGGCCTGCCGTGGCTCTATTGCTAGACTCCGATACGCCAGCCTTCGATGCGCTGATAGCCCCAGGCCATGTCGCCACTATTATGGGTGCTGAACAATGGCGCTTTGTGGTTGAGCAACATCAGATTCCTACTGCTGTGGCTGGCTTTACCACGGAGAGCCTATTAGCCGCTATTTATTCAGTGTTACGACAACTACTAGACGCTAAGTTATTGCTTGATAACTGCTATCCTCAAGTTGTTAACAGCGAGGGTAACAGCAAAGCCCAACAACTGTTACAAACTAGTTTTACAGTGATTGATGCACCTTGGCGTGGCATCGGTGTTATTCCCCACTCAGGCTTTGAGCTCAATCCCGCCTTGGCGGCACATAATGTGCGCCTACATTTTCCTGACTATGTCAGTGCTGCACGTAAAAATGCCGGCACCATGCCAGCAGGTTGTGATTGCGCTAGCGTGGTCTTAGGTAAGATAAAACCCAATGAATGCCGCTTATATGGCACAGCTTGTACGCCTAGGCAGCCCGTAGGGCCGTGTATGGTGTCTGATGAAGGCGCTTGTCGCATTTGGTGGTCATCGGGGATTAAACAAAAAACGGCTATCACGCTTGAGCCCTATTAATCTGGAAGCCAGATTTATTGAAGTCACCGGCAGAGTTCAAGGTGTCGGCTTTCGGCCCTTTGTGAATCGACTGGCGCAACATTTACAGTTATGCGGCTGGGTGCGTAATCATGCCGGTAGCGTTGAAATCTGCGCGCAAGGTGCTATCGAAGTATTGGATGTATTTGAACAGCAGTTGCTAGACTCAGTGCCGCCCTTGGCGAAACTTGAAACTATCAGCTCGCGTCCTATTGCAGCCATTGTTCTGGACGGCTTTACCATTGAAGCTAGTCTTTACGGCGATAATAAACAGGCGCAACTAGCGCCCGACTATTTTATGTGCGCGGACTGTTTGGCAGAAATGCAGGATATTACTCAGCGCCGTTACCGCTATCCGTTTATTAATTGCACGCAATGTGGGCCTAGATATACGCTGATTGAACGCCTACCTTATGATAGAGCTAACACCAGCATGGCTGTTTTTCCGCTCTGTGCTAACTGTCGTAAAGATTATGAAAACCCAGTTGATAGGCGCTACCACGCTCAAGCTTTAGCCTGTGCTGCTTGTGGCCCTAGGCTTAGTTTTCATCAATCCGGCCACGCTGAACTTAATGACAATGAAGCTGCTATGACTGCTGCGGTAACGGCTTTGCAATCTGGTTTGATAGTCGCGGTTAAAGGCATAGGTGGTTATCACTTGCTGTGTTCGGCTACCTCTGAAGCAGCGGTATTAAGACTGCGCCAGCGTAAACATCGAAACCTTAAGCCTTTAGCCGTGATGCTGCCTTGGTCAGGAGAAGATGGCTTAGACGCTGTAAGGCATTACACTGAAGCCAACACTTGCGAATTAGCGCTACTGGCTGATCCTCTACGCGCCATCGTGCTGGTAAAAAAGCGTCCGTTTACCGATTTAGCAGAGGCCGTTGCACCGGGCATGACTGAGCTTGGCGTTATGTTGCCTTACAGCCCCTTGCATCACTTATTACTTGCAGCCTATGACGCACCGTTAATTGCCACGTCTGCCAATATCAGTGGTGAGCCGGTCTTAACCGATGCCGAGCAGGTTGAAACACGCTTAGCCTTGGTTGCTGATGCTTACTTGCATCATAACCGAGCTATATTAAGGCCTGCCGATGATAGTGTCTTTAGGGTGATTGCAGACAATGCCCAGCCGATCAGATTAGGTCGTGGTTGCGCTCCGCTGGAGATCAAACTGCCTTTTAGCTTGGCTAGTCCGTTACTTGCGCTAGGCGGTCAAATGAAAAACACTATAGCCTTAGCGTGGGGCAATCGCGTAATCATATCACCGCACTTAGGTGATATGGGATCGCCGCGCAGTCAGCAGGTATTCGAGCAGACTATCACTGATCTTACTCAGCTTTATGGCGTTACTATAGAGCGCTGTGTCTGCGATGCGCATCCTGATTATAGTGCTAGTCGCTGGGCAGAGCGCTCTGGATTAGCGGTGCATAAAGTTTTCCATCATCATGCACATGCTTCTGCCTTAGCAGCCGAACATCAACACACTGAACCTATGTTGGTCTTTACTTGGGATGGCTCGGGGTTTGGCGAAGACGGCACGTTATGGGGTGGTGAAGGTTTGTTCGGTGTTCCCGGTTCATGGCAACGAGTCAGTTCGTTCCGACCTTTTCGTTTGCCGGGCGCAGAGCAAGCGGCTCGAGAACCTTGGCGCAGCGCTTTAGCCTTGTGCTGGGAGCTTGGTGAGGATTGGCCTGAGTGCCCAGCTCAAACCCACTTACTTAAGTTAGCTTGGCAAAAGCAACTGAATAGCCCCTTATCAAGTTCGGTAGGACGTTTGTTTGATGCCGCCGCTGCCCTAACTGGTTTAGTACATTATGCAGACTTTGAAGGCCATGCTGCCATGTGGTTAGAAGCCGCTAGCAGTGATTTTTCCCAGCCAGGCATAGCCTTGCCACTAAGTCGTAATGCTGAGCATTGTTGGCTGAGTGATTGGCAACCTTTAGTCACTCTATTACAAGATAAGACTCTAAGCCTAGGCGCACGTAGCGCTTGTTTTCATGCCAGTTTAG
>Ga0214167_1000500_pt1 | contig 19824 bp, 17 predicted proteins | sample TroBogypolimnion_45_FD_153006 | JGI IMG/M metagenome (GOLD analysis project Ga0214167, IMG submission 153006) | Freshwater microbial communities from Trout Bog Lake, WI - Practice 18AUG2009 hypolimnion v3 | ecosystem: Environmental > Aquatic > Freshwater > Lake > Hypolimnion/Profundal zone ... | reverse complement strand
AACAGCTAACCCCGTTATAGGTAATAAGGGAGAGCGCTTAGGTGCAGTGGCCGAATGGGTTGATTTAACTGAACAATTGGCAGCTACTGAACAACAACAAAAACTGGCTGCTGAAAATACACGCATTCGTAATGCGCTGGATAATGTGACCACTAACGTTATGATTGCCGATAATGATCGTAATATTATTTATATGAATAAATCAGTCACAGCGATGTTGACGAATGCGGAAGCCGATGTCCGTAAGGTGCTACCTAATTTCAGTGTCTCTACCATATTGGGTTCGAATATGGATCAATTCCATAGAAATCCTGCACATCAACGCAGTTTGTTGGCAGCTTTTACCAGCACCCATCGCGCAGAAATACAAGTTGGTGTACGTACTTTTACATTAGTAGCTAACCCGATTCTGACTGAGAAAAATGAACGGGTAGGCTCGGTTGTTGAATGGCGTGATCGTACCGATGAAGTTAGTGCTGAAAAAGACATTAATGCAATGGTTGAGGCTGCCGTTGAGGGGGAGTTATCAACACGCATCTCGTTAACAGGGAAAGTAGGCTTTAATCATGATTTGGCTGCGAACATTAATAATATGCTCGATGCTATTACTAGGCCGTTGAACATTGTTGCGGGTCATCTCGAACATATTGCTATTGGTGACATACCACCTAGAATTGCTGAAGAGTTTAAAGGCGAATTTGCGGCTCTTAGAAAAAACATGAATGCGACTACGGGTACTCTGTCTGGATTTATTGACAGCGTTCATTACGTGACGGGGGAACATGAAAAAGGTGATATCGATATTTTAATCGATGAATCACGCTTTGATGGCTCTTATAAAATCATGGCTAAAGCAGTAAATGATATGGTTAATGGCCATATCAATGACGAAAAGAAAGCCTTGGCTTGTATTAAGGAATTCGGTGAAGGCAACTTCAATGCGCCTCTGGAAAGATTTCCAGGCAAAAAAGTTTTTATTAATGAAACTATAGAACAAGTTCGATCTAATTTAAAAGCCGTCATGGCGGATACCTCAATGTTGTCTGGAGCAGCTTTGGAGGGACGGATACAAGTTCGAGCTGATGCGAGTAAACATTATGGCGATTTCCGTCATATTGTAGAAGGTATCAATGCAACCCTAGAAACTATAGTAACCCCTATTATCATAGTCAATTCTGCTATTGATTCTATCAATACTGCGGCACGAGAAATTTCCGCAGGTAACGCAGACTTATCTCATCGCACTGAACAACAGGCAGCAAGTTTAGAAGAAACCGCAGCTAGCATGGAGGAATTAGCGTCTACTGTGAAACAAAATGCCGATAATGCAAGGCAAGCCAAACAGATGGCTGTAACCGCCTCTGACGTGGCTGTTAAGGGCGGCAATATGGTACAGCAAGTTGTCGTTACTATGTCAGCTATTAATGAAAGTGCGCGTAAGATTGTCGATATTATTAGTGTGATAGATGGCATTGCCTTACAAACTAATATTTTGGCACTTAATGCTGCAGTAGAAGCCGCTAGAGCGGGTGAGCAAGGTCGAGGTTTTGCCGTGGTAGCCAGTGAGGTTCGTAATTTGGCACAACGATCAGCGGCGGCGGCAAAAGAAATTAAAGCCCTGATCGGTGACTCCGTGGAGAAGGTTGAAGATGGCAGCAAGCTAGTAGGTGAAGCAGGAAAAACCATGGATGAGATCGTATCTTCAGTGAAACGCGTCACAGATATTATGACAGAGATTGCTGCCGCATCGATTGAGCAAAGCTCTGGTATCGGGCAAGTTAATCAGGCAGTGACTCAAATGGATGATGTGACTCAGCAAAATGCTGCCTTGGTTGAACAGGCAGCTGCAGCCGCTGAATCTTTAGAGGAACAAGCGGCTACTTTGTCAGAGACCATGTCACAATTCCGTATAGATTCTATAGGCGGACGTTCTTCAGCTTCACCACGCAAAGCCAATATTCAGGCCTCACATAAACCTGCCCCACGACTTTCGTCAACTGTTTCAAAACAAAGCAGCCAAAGCGACGACGAATGGACTGAGTTTTAGAATAAAATAAAACGTTAACATAAGTAACGGGGGGTTTAAGTCGCCCCGTTACTTACTATTATTTAGTAACGTATTATCTTTATTTACGTCTAAACAAATTGATCACAGCATGTCTTTTTTAACTAAAAATAATGTTTACATGAGCAGAGATCCAGAACAAAAGGAATTTTTATTCACTCAATCTGAATTTGAGCGCATTCGTACACTGTTGTATCAACATAGTGGCATTAAGCTCAATGATAGTAAAAAAGACATGGTGTATAGTCGACTAGGGCGTCGACTGCGTGCTACCGGCATGAAATCATTTCAAGAGTATTTGGAGTTGGTCGAACAAGATGAAGGAGATGAGTGGGAAGCGTTTATTAATTCCCTAACCACTAATCTCACTGCATTTTTTCGTGAACCACATCATTTTCCGTTACTCAAAGAGCATGTATTAAGTTTGCGGAAAAAGCCCTTGCGTTTATGGTGTTCAGCCGCGTCTACGGGTGAGGAGCCTTATACTATGGCTATGACTATGATAGATGCTTTTGGTAGTTACAAACCACCTGTCGAGATCATTGCCACTGATATTGATACTAATGTATTGACTAAGGCTAGAGCAGGCATTTATTCATTAGAACGCGTAGAAAAGCTGCCACCGGAAACCCTAAAACGTTTTTTCTTAAAGGGTACGGGTAAAAACAATGGTTTTGTTCAAGTACGTAAAGAATTACGTGACCTTATTAGTTTTCGCACTCTTAACCTACTAGATGAACAATGGCCTATCAACGGAACATTTGATGTTATTTTTTGCCGTAATGTTATGATTTACTTCGATAAGGACACTCAGTATAAAATTTTAAAGCGTTTTGCGCCAATGTTAGAGTCTCATGGATTATTATTCGCAGGTCATTCGGAAAGCTTACATCACGCAGCAGATTTTTTTAAGTTACGGGGCAATACCATATACGAGCTCGCACAATCCGAACGAAATTCTCGACTATGAATGAGCATGAGCTGATTAATGCCTTCTTTGAACGATGAATTACTAGCACCAAATCTTTACTTTGATAGCCATTTTAATATTGATGCCGTAAAGATATTACCTGGCGAATATTACGCTACGGCACGTCCGATGCTAATAGTTACGGTGCTTGGATCTTGTGTAGCGGCTTGTATAAGAGATCGTGTCAGTGGTATCGGTGGCATGAATCATTTTATGTTGCCAGAGACCAGTGATCTTGATGAGTCTCTTAATACCTCAGGATGTTTTGGCGTCTATGCGATGGAAATTCTCATTAACAAGCTTCTAGAAATGGGTGCCTTACAAGAAAATCTTGAGGCTAAAATATTCGGCGGCTCTAATCTACTTAAAAGCTTTACAGTTGATAATGTTGGTGCTCGTAATACACACTTCGTGCGTAATTATCTCAAACAAAGAAAAATTCCCATTTTAGCCGAGGATTTGCTAGATACATATCCACGAAAAATATATTTTTTCCCCGATCAAAATAAAGTCATGGTTAAAAAATTAATGAGGCTTCATAACACCACCATCATAAGACGTGAACAAGAGCACAATAAACGTTTGTGTAATGAGACTCACCCAGATAGCCATTTTTGATGCCCATAAGTTCCAGATATTGAAAATCGACCTAACATCATTATTCTTTCTTTAACCTAGTTAGTTAATTTTTACATGCCAGATATAACTATTAATCTCCAACAGATAATCTTACTTAGTCAATCTATGCTAAAAAAAGCAAAGAATGAGTCTTGGGATGATGTTTTTGTTTTGGAAAAAGACCGGCGTAAGCTACTCAATTTTTTTCTTTCAACGGTTGTTAAACCAGAGCATGAGCAAGAAGTCGCTGTGGGCATTGAATCAGTGATAGCAATAGATAAAGAAATTATGGCATTAGGACAATTAAAAAAGCTTGATCTTACACAAATGCTACAAACAATGGGGCAAGGGAAAAAAGCAGTTAAAGCTTATACATCATAAGTTATAATTTTTTACTTTAAAATTATGCTTTGAGCATAGGTAATAACTGAATTAGTAAAGCTATTTTATCCAATACCGATAATGCACCATCAATTATCGACTGGTCGTTATTTTCTTCTAAGGCTGCTTCTACAATTAGCCTAGAGCTGATACATAAACGCAAAGCACTAATTTTTACACCATTACGTTTTCCACATGCAACCGGCTGCCCTGTTTGACAACGTAAACTTGCAGTAGCTGCATGATGATCTTCTAAACTGAAGCACTCGTTGTTGATAGAAACGGCGAGTTGCTTATAAATAATCAAGGTTTCTTCTGCAGTTAATGGTGTTCTGTCGGTATCTGCATGATAAAGCAAGAATGGAAAAATAGTCTGAAGTTGATCCCAACTATGCTCCACTATCATTGGACTACGGTCTATTTTTGGTACAGGTAATGGCTCAAAAGAAGCATCTTGTTGTAATCGTTGACGTATAGCTGAAGTAAAGTCTTGAATAAAAGTAATAATGTATTTTTGAGGTATAGAACGAAACAATTTAAGTTCTTGTAGAGCGACTTCCCAGCGTAATAACAAACCAAAGTTAGCTGTTTGAGATGAGTTATTGTTTAAAGTTTTGTTGGCCGCTTCTAACTCCCTGCTCAATGCTGATTTAAAGAGTATAGCTCCAGAAAAAGAGGAGCCTGTTAGAAACTTTGATCCCGTTAATGCAACCATAAAGTCTAAGTCAAGATAAGCGCGTAATGTTGGAGGCGCTACACGAAATTGACAAGCATCAATGAGCACATCAATTTTATCTTTATATCGTTGATGCAAATCTAAAACGCAACTAAGACTCGGCGTAATCAATCCAGTCTTTGATTGATCTGTTACTATGAGTAATACCCGTTGATTTGTAGCGATGGCTTCAGTGACTAGAGCGTCAACTTCTTCATTAATAGTTGTTGTTGATCTAAGTTCACCATCGTCTAAGCGGACCTTCACAGGTATTACATCGTTTAGCTCATAATGGTTACCACTACTCAATGCCGTACTGACTCCTTTTCCAGTTTCGTTGGCTTCGATCATGATTATTCGTGGTGCTAAATTGTTTTCACGCCCTACATAATGAGAAACTAGACTATGAATATCAGTGCCTGAAGCTGAAAATATCACGCCAGTTGTTTCTGGAAGATTACATAGCTGTATGAGTTCTTCACTAATACGCTTTATTTCATAGCAATAGATTATTGATGCAGATTCTGTTTTAAGAGCTGTTACTAATCGTTGTCGTAACTGATCTGCATAGTGATAACCTTGGGTAGAAATAATAGAGGCTGTAGATGAGCCATAAGCTAACATATCAGGATCAGGATAAGGCCGACAACCATATTGATTAATGCCACTAATAGCGTCTAAAGCAATACGCGCGTCTCCTCCTGTCGTTAAACAGTGAGCAGTATCAGATAGCATTTCTTCTGGGATATAAGTCATGCCTTCAGGATGAGAGTAGTTGGTTTTCATAATTAATGAGTTATAGCGTTAAGCAGCATATGTCGAAAAGCTTTAAATACTTTAAGCATTTGTGTTTGCTTATAAGGAAATAGTTCAAAAGAATCAAGTGCATGTACAATCATACAACTATCTACTTCAAAAATAAGTAACTGACCATCAGACGTTTCGCCGCAATCTATACCTAAATAATCCAACCCAATACGTTCATTAATATCCGAAAAAGCATGCGCATGTCGAAGTGCAAAATTATTGTCGAAAGCCGCCATAACGGCAGCTTCCTCCGCACGCTTTTCGGCACTTTCGGCCATACCTGCATTAAGATAATGAATCATCCAATGTTCAGAGATAGCTAAATGACAAAGAAATGGCTGCCCATCTATTAATACGATACGATATTTTCTAAATAGGCCGTCTTGCCCTCGATAATCAATAAACCGTGAAATATAGAACTCACCGTTTGTATGCTCTTGTAAATAATATTGCAGGGCGATAACATCGTCTATTTTATCCAGACCATGTCCGGCATGAGAATCAACGGGACGCACAATAATAGGGTAATTATCGTCAATAAGAACATGCTCAAGTGCTAACTCTTGATTAGCTATTTTTTCTAAGTGCTGCCTATCTAAACGCACAGTGCTGGGCATACTGACACCAGGAATATCTTGTAGACATTCGCAGGCTTGATTACGCGATAATAGAGCGATGCGGTCTGGCATATTGAGTATTGGCTTAGGCCAATTGATAATGGCAGCAGCAATGGCTTGCAACAATGACATATTCTGATCAGACTGAGCAATCGCCACAAATAATATATCATGTTCTGGAAGTTCACCGAGTGCTGGCAAGACCCTATCTTCTGTTACATAAACTAGATGCAATAAAACGTCTGAATCTTCTAAGAGAAATTCTAATGGCGTATTTGCCATGAAATCGCCTGCGCTTAGAATGGCACACACGCGAAGAGAGATTGATGCACTGATTGTAGGTTGAGTATAAACTTGTTGGCAGGCTATTGCTTCGTATTGGGTATGAAGAGCTAGGTCACGGTTACCTCGTAATAGCAAAACCATAGCCAAATCCATTAAGGAATTAGCGCTAGCATCAGTTTCTACATTCTCTATTAATTGTGCTCCTAAGGGCGCTAAATCTACTCCAGAAAAAGCCATGCGCATAAGTTTAGCAAGGCCAATTAACGGCGCTTTCTTTGCTTTGACAAAGGCTATCTCACTCATTTTTTTCCTGTAACAATGATGACTTTAAAGTGTTTTCTATGACTTCTCCGAAGGCTAATGTCGCTTCGATTAAAGCATCAATATCACTGATCGTAGTCCGATGATTAACAATAGCTGCACGAATAGCCAGTTGACCATGCAGAGTCGTTGTCGAGGGAGCCACAATACCGGATTCTTGCAAAGCAATGACAATTTCTGCATTAATAAAATTAGGACTTAAACATCGATAACGAAAGCAAACTATATTGAGCTCAACAGGCGCTAAAAGTTCTAATTGTGGATTAAGTTCTATGCGTTGTTTTAAGTATTGGGCTAGAGCACAGGTATTTGAGATAATCTGCCCCAACTTTTCAGAGCCATAGACTTTTATAGTAAACCACGTTTTAAGCGCCCTAAAGCCTCGTGATAGCTCAGGCCCTAAATCGCATGGCCACGGAGAACCTGCAGATAGCCCTCGCGTTTCTCGACTTAAATACGCAGCTGGCGTAGAAAACGTATCAAGCTGATGCTCACCGTTTCTGACTAGAATAAATCCTGCATCATAAGGAACCTGCCCCCATTTATGAAAATCGAAAGCGATAGAATCGGCACGTTCTATGCCTTGCAAACGCGGTGCAAGATCGGGTGCTAATATGGCCAAGGCACCATAAGCACCATCAACGTGAAACCAGAGATTCTCAAGTTGAGCAAGGTCTGCAATTGCGGGTAAAGGGTCAATAGCGCCCACATCAACCGTGCCTACGGTTGCCGCAATAAAGAAAGGTGTAAGCCCAGATTTTTTATCAGAATGGATAACTTTAGCGAGTGCCTCTACATTCATTTGGTAATTTTCATTAATTGGAATCATACGCAAGGCATTACTACCAATACCCGCTATTTCCATAGCCTGAGCAATACTAATGTGAGCACTTGCCGAAGTATAAGCAACCAATTGTAGACCTGAATTAACCAAACCTTCTTTTCGAATAGATTTTTCTAAGCAAGCAGTACGAGCAATCAGCACACTAATAAGATTAGCCATAGAAGTGCCGGTCACAAAGAGACCATTGGCTGTTTCTGGAAAAGAAAAAATCGATTTAATCCATTGCAGTAATTGTTTTTCAAGCTCAATAGGTGCTTGATCTCGACCACCTACATTAGCATTCAAACCCGCGGCTAACATGTCGGCCAGCATTCCCACAGGTGTTCCACCGCCATGAACCCAGCCCATAAAACCTGGATGGGCATTTCCTACTGCATAAGGCAATATGGTTTTCATGAAAGTAGCATGTACCTCAGCAAGATCACTAGGATGATTTGACAAGGGTTGTTGAAAAGTCTCACGTTGTTCGAGTGATAAGCCTTGCCAAACGGGTTGCTCTCGTAATTGCTCAAGGTAATTAAACATATCATCTAGCATGTCGTGGCCTTGCTTACGAAAACTTGGCCAGTCGTCTGGATCTAAAGTATTTTCAGAAGTTTTAAGCATAATTAACAGTATGTTTTATCTAATTGAGACTAAAACCATTAGTATGCTTTTGTCTACGCACATTATCATCTAAATAGCTCTAAGCTGCTCCATCTTTTATATGTGGTAGCCGTCAATTTATGTAATTAAACAAGGATAATTTATTCACTTGAGAATAGGCTTGTTGTGACGCTTGTAAGGCTACTGATTGAAGATTTAAGCTACTAATAGCTGCAGCTTCATCAACATTTTGTACCGATGATAAGGCTGTTTGCATATTGAGTACAGCACCTGAGTTAATGGTACTTTGCATCATTAAGGTATTTAATCGTCCACCAACTACCGCATTGATGGACAATATTTGGTTCGCACCCTTAGTAATGTCCCCTAAAGAAGCTTTTAGTATAGTGGCGCTGGTCGTGGTGCCTACGGTTAAACCTGTGTTTGTGGTATCACCGGTAATAACAATATTGGCTCCAGTCTTATTAGATAGGGTTATAGCCCCAGTCGTAGGGTCTGAAATCGCAGTTACGCCGGTAGTACCGGTTAATGAGTTAATGTTCGCTGCGACACTATTGCCTTGAGTAACCACATCAGCAATAGGCGGTACTGCAGCTAATTGTGAAGCAGGCGCAGCCATTGCAGGGATGGCAACCCCATTAATAGTTAACGGATTAGGCGGAATAAGCAGGGTCGGAGCAGCACCTAATCCAGTTTGCGCGCTACCCTTAACTGGATTGGTGGTTAAGGTAGTAACGAATTGATTAATCGCTTCAAAAATATTACTAACCGAACCAGCAGCAGGCACGGTGGCAGGGGCAGGCCCAGTGGGTGCGCCAAAAACGTTATTACCAGGATCACCATCATTAACTGAGGTATTAGGACCCACCTGAATACTGCGTTGAGCTGAATTACCCGAGTAATCATAAGCACCTGGATTGCTGGGATCTTGAGTAAACGGTGGCGTAGTGCTCTGTGTGCCAGAAAATAAATATTCACCATTGACGTTTTGGGTATTGGCGACGCTGACTAATTGTTGATTTAATGATTGTATTTGGGCCGCAATAGAAGCTTTGTCACTGGTATTATTACTGCCATTCATGCCTTGAATACATAAGGCATTAATTTGATTTAGTATCGTGCTAGCACTTTGCAAACTCGAGTTTTCCATAGACAGCCTTTGCGTAGCAGCATCATTATTCGTTTGGTATTGTTGCGTCTGGCTAATGCTCTGCGTTAAATTATTAATATTAACGGTAGCAGATGGTCCATTAGAAGGCTGTAAGGTTTTTATACCTGTAGAGACTTCGGTCTGAGTTTGTTGTAACTTTGACTCTTGACTAATAATGGAACTAATCGCGGTTTGTTGACCCCATGACGATGAAATTCTCATAATACCCCTACTGGAGGGCTCCTATCAAAGTAGTAAATAAGGATTGAGCAACAGAAATTGCTTTTGAGGAAGCTTGATAAGCTTGTTGATATTTAATTAAATTGGCCGCTTCTTCATCTAAGTTAACGCCAGATAGATTTTGTTGGGTAGCGGTGGCTTGAGCTAATGCCGCTTGTTGAGCGGTACTATTAAGGCTTGCAGATTGAGTTACGTTACCTACATTAGTGATTAATTGGGTATAAGCACCATTAAATGATACGGTACCGCCTAGTAAGGCTGGATTATTGCCCAACTTAGCCATGGCTAATGCATTACTGTTATCACCTAAGTTGGCTGTTAATACTGGGGCAATACCCGACACAGTGCCTCCTACGGCTGTAAATAAAGTACCCACTATTGGAGTAGTACCTGTCGATAAACCGGTATCGCTAATATCACCAGTGATAGTGATAGGATTAATAGATGCGCCGTTATTTAATGTTATAGCACCACTGATTACGGATGCGGTGATAGTACTCGGACTTAATAGTCCCGCTGGCGTAGCGTTATATAAAGTTATAGCATTAGTAATAGAGGTGACCACAGCCGCAGCTTGGGTTACTGAGCTTGTTCCGCCCACAACAGCCCCAATATTAATACCATTAATTTGGAAAACATTGGCGGCTTTACTATATCCATTGGTAGCGGCAGCGGCAATCAGCGTAGGATCAGTCATCACCGTACTCATATTTTGAGCGGCATTAAAAGTAGGTCTAATAAGATAGCTATCACCACTACCTATAGTACTCACATTAATATCGAAGCCTGGACCTGTTATGACACCAGCAGTAGCTGTTGGGTGGGTTACCACCCCATTACTTAATTGAGTTAAGGTGTAAGTACCACCGTTGTTACTTAACTGATAATCGCTGGCTTGTAATTGCCCTAAGGTAGTAGGCTCATAAGTCGTAGTAATACTGCCGGTATTAGTGGTATTAGCAATGACGGTAGGTGAACCTAAATTAAACATAGCCGTTCCCCCATTGCCATTTAGATCATAGCCAGCCGCTTGTTGAGTATTCATTTGCTGAGCAAAGCCGACAGCAACCAGTCCTAATTGTTGTTGAGAGATATTAAGTACTTGGGTCTGAAAATTAAGTGTACCAGCTAATGTGCCACCCGTAATTTGCTGACTGATATCCTGCCCGTTTAGCAGCACGGTGCTATTAGAAGGGTTGCTGCTAGCAGCGCCTACCGATAACTGAGCAACATTGCTACCCGACACCAAAGTTTGTCCACTACCTATCATTACATTGATAGAGCCATTAGCCTGTGTGATGGTAGAAACATTAGCTTGCTGTGCAATTTTCGCTACCAACTCATCGCGTTGATCCAATAAGGTATTAGGAGCTTGTCCATTCGTTGAACTATTAGTTGCTGCAACAATTTGCGTATTTAGGGCGGCAATACTGGTGGCGTAAGCGTTTATATTACTGACACTGGCTAGTACTTGGCCATTAGTTTGGGTATTTAAGGTATTCAGTTGGCTAGATAGCGAGTTAATTTGTTGAGTCACAGATCCAGCAGCTGACAGTAATGCCTGTCTTGCAGATAATGACGTAGGGTCATTAGCAACCCCTGTCGTTGCTGAGGAAAAATTACTAAGTACACCGGATAAACCAGTCGTATTGTCAGACAGCGTCTGATCTACTCCGAACGCTAGTGTAGATAAAGTATTAGCTTGCGCATAAGCAGAAGTCGTAGACGTTACTTGTTGGGTTGCGAACTGATTATAACTACGAGTAACCGTGGCAGTGTTTACACCTTGACCTACGTAGCCGCCATTACTGGCTATGGCCGGAGCTGTGCTCAGGTTAACGCTTTCAGTGTTATATCCTACGGTATTAGCATTGGCTATGTTATTACTAGTGGCATTTAAGGCACTTTGAGCCGCCATCAGGCCAGATAATGAGGTTCCTATTAAACTACTCATGGCAAGTCCTATATTCAGTTATGAATGCAATAAAGCAAGTCACTTTAAGGTCACGCATTAGTGTAGTGCCACTATGCTGTTTGGATCAAAGCCTGCCAAATTATTACGATAAATAGCCATAATTTTATTGGCATAATTAGGATCGGTTGCATAACCTGCTTGTTGTAATTCTTGTAAGTAGCGCTCACCATTATTCACTTGTTTTAAGGCATCGCCATAACGTGGATTAGTTTTTATAAAATCGACATAATCGGCAAAACTTTCTTTAAATGAGCTGTACGCTCTAAATCCTGAGTTTACTTTTTTGGCGATACCTTGATCAAATTCCAAAGCAGATACTTGCGCCTGTTTGCCAGTCCATGATTTATCAGCTTTAATGTTAAATAAATTAAAACTAGTGCTTCCGTTACTATTTTTTATTAATGAACGTCCCCAACCAGTCTCTAAAGCGGCTTGAGCTAAGATAACTTTAGGATCAATACCCAATTCTTTAGCCGCTTGTGTAGCATGAGGCAGTAACTGGCGGATAAAATCATCTGTTGATGAGGATTTAGTATTATTATTCTTAAAGGGAATTTCCGTCATATCAGACAACGGCTCACTATCATTAATATAGCTATTAATAATAGTTTGACTGCCTTCAGTATCGGTATTAATCCAACTATCTATTTTATTGCTCTGTAGTTTAGCCACATTACCAGCTATACCAGAGGAACTTGCTATAGCTGATGCAGAGCCTCCTAGGGCCTGATTATTGGCAGGTCTATTAAAAGACCCTTCGGCATTTTGCGCTGCGCTCTTAGGACTTAGTTGTTTAACAATTAAATCGGCAAGACCTACGCCAGGATCTCCTGATAAATGTACGGCTAATTGCTGATCATACATTTCGTTATAAGAGTCACTCTCTTGACTGTCTAAGAGACCCTCTGATAATTTACCCGCACGCATACTCTTTAGAATATTATTTAAAAAAAGTGCTTCAAACTGCTTGGCGACGGCTTTTAATGCTTCAGGAGAATCTTTCTTAGCTTCTGCTTTTAAGCCAGCTAAAGCATTAAAGTCGGTGTAAACATCAGCGGCCTGTACGTTTGACATGACTTAGATCACCATTAATTCGGCACGTAACGCGCCTGCTGATTTTAGTGCTTCAAGAATCGCCACTAAATCACTAGGCGATGCTCCTACATTATTAACCGCTTGAACAATTTCATCCAAAGAAACTCCAGGGTTAAAAACAAACATACGATTTTTTTCTTCGCTAACTTGTACATTAGATTTATTGGTAACCGCTGTTGAACCATTAGATAAAGCACCAGGCTGACTGACTTGTTTATTTTCACTAATAGCCACGGTTAGGCTGCCATGAGATACCGCTGCAGGTTGAACTCTCACTTTGCCATTAATGACGACGGTACCGGTGCGTGAGTTAACAATAATCCGTGCTGGCGCATCATCGGGAGCAACCACAATATTTTCGACGATGGAAACAAACGATACTTTTTGTCCAGCATCAATCGGCGATCTAACGCTCACCGAAGTTGCGTCAATAGGCTTTGCTGTATCAGCACCTAGAAAATTATTAATCGCCTCGGCCATACGATTAGCGGTAGTGAAATCGGAGGTATTTAAATTTAACGTTAAAGAACTACCTTTAGAAAAAGGCGTACTCACAGTACGTTCTACGGTGGCACCATTAGGAATACGACCTACACTAGGGTTATTCACAGTAATATTAGAGCCATCTTTACCTGAGGCACTCAAACCATTCACAATTAAGCTACCTTGAGCTACGGCATACACCTGTCCATCAGCACCTTTTAAAGGGCTCATTAGCAAGGTTCCACCTCTTAAACTTTTAGCATCACCGATAGAAGAAACTGTGACATCAATCGCTTGACCAGGCTTTGCAAAAGCAGGTAGATCGGCTTGAATAGCAACGGCCGCGATATTTTTAGCATTAGGATTTTGTCCGGGCGGTAAAGTCAAACCGAAACGACCGATCATACTGCGTAAGGTTTGTCCGGTAAATGCGGTTTTATCACCGGTCATGACCAGGCCTACGACTAGACCATAACCGACTAATTGGTTAGGCCGAACCCCTTCAATAGAAGCAATATCTTTAATGCGCTCAGCATAAGCAGAAGTATTAAAAAACAGGGTACTCATAAAGAGTAGTGCTAAATAGTTACGATTTGAGTTCACGATAAATTCCTAGAGTTAAAAGGGGAACCAAGCACTATTCAAAATTCTTGATAACCAACCCATTTTACTGGCATCGGCCATAGAGCCATTTCCCGTATACATAATGGTAGCGTCCGCCACTTTATCTGAAGACACGGTATTAGAAGGATCTATATCGATAGGTCTAACAATGCCTGATAAACGTACATATTCATCACCTTGATTTAAAGTGACGCGTTTCTCACCACGTACTTTTAAATCACCATTAGGGAGTAATTCAATGACGGTAACAGAAATATTACCTGTCAAACTATTACTTTGATCAGCTTTACCAGTCCCCGTAAATTTATTATCTGAAGCCACGGTAGTTTTAAGATCACTGCCTGTCATCGTTGATACAGCCATACCGTATATTGAAGGGGCAGTAAATGACATGGAGTTTTGCTTTTCTTGACTAAGGTCTGCTGCTTTATTGGCTTGAGTAGCTTCATTAAAAATAATGCTCAGTACGTCACCAACCCGCCTAGCTTTATTATCTTCAAATAAACGCATATCGTAACCAGCTTGATAGATAGAGCCGCTATTTTGTACCGGCGGGATTAAACTCGCAGGCTGTACCGGTGCGAAGTCAGGGTCTTTAGTAGGCACTGGCGTGCACGCAACCATCATTAAAACTATCATGCCAACAAAGCTGAATTTATACATCATCATTCCGTCATCCTCAGAGGTTTTGAGTGACAAATGACAACATCTGATCCGCCGTCGAAATGGCTTTTGAATTCATTTCATAAGCACGTTGTGCTTCAATCATATTCACTAACTCTTCCACCACATTGACATTAGAGGTTTCTAATGAGCCTTGTGTCAAGGTGCCAAATTCAGCCTGACCGGCAACACCTATTATGGGTGCGCCACTAGAGCCAGTAGCCTTGAACAAATTGTCGCCTACAGCTTGTAAGCCAGTAGGATTAATAAAGTCAGCTAGTTCAATTTGTCCTAAGGTGGTGGGGGTAGGCGTACCTGGCATTTGCGCCGATACCGTACCATCGGTACCGATAGTCACGCTCAAGGCTCCTGGTGGTATGGTAATAGCTGGCGATACCGTTAAGCCACTAGAAGTAACTAATTGCCCGGTTGAATCTAAGGTTAATGAACCATCTCGTGTATAACTGATATCTCCATTAGGCATATTGATTTGTAAAAATCCACGCCCATTAATCGCGACATCCATGGTATTACCGGTTTGTTGAACATTACCTTGAGAAAAGACTTTCTCAGTAGAAACTGTTCTAACCCCGGTTCCAACGGCCGTTCCGGTCGGTGACTGGGTGTTTTGGGTATTCTGTCCGCCCACTTGGCGAATATTTTGATACATTAAATCATCAAACATAGCTCGGTCTTTTTTAAAGCCCGTGGTATTAACGTTGGCCAAGTTATTAGCAATAACGGCCATACGTGTTTGTTGAGCGTCTAGTCCGGTTTTGGCAACCCATAATGCGCGTTCTGTCATGATAAACTCCTCAGTGTCAACTTTTTGCCTTTCCAAGCCTCATTGATATTGAAAGCAAAACTTATGCCAGTTGCATCAATTTTGAGCTAGCGGCTGAGTTATCGCTGACAGTCTTCATTACCTTAGATTGCAATTCAAAATTTCTGGCTAGATCAATCATTTCTGTCATTGCTGAAAAGCCCTTAACGTTACTACCCTCTAAAACACCATGAGCCAAATTAACGTCAGCACTGGCAGTTAGTGGCTGATCATTTTTAGGGTGTAACAAACCGTCACCCAATTTTTGCATATCGGCCATATCTGGATTAACCAATTTAATTCTATCTAGAACTTGCAAGGTGGTTGAATTACCTGAACCTAAAGGAATAATAGTAATAGTACCATCACCACCAATCGTTAAACTTTCTGAAGGAGGGACAGTAATAGGTCCAGCTTGCCCTATGACTTGCAAGCCCGTTCCAGTTTGCAACAAGCCTTCTGGGGTAATGCGCAAATCACCGGCTCGCGTATAGGCTTCTTTACCATCTTCTCCCTGTACAGCAATCAAACCTTTACCATCAATGGCGACATCTAAATTACGCCCCGTGGTTTGCGTAGTACCCGTTGAAAAATCCGTACCTGGTTTTTCAGTCATGGCATAAACACGAGTAGGAAGCCCTGCCCCCGTTACTGGCCTATTACGAAACCACTCCAAATCTGATTTGAAACCAGTGGTTTGCATATTCGCCAAATTATTGGCATTTGAGTTTTGTGCCAACAACGATTGTTTGGCACCGCTCATAGCAATATATAAGGCTCTATCCATAACGGCTCTCCTACTCTAGTAGTAACTAATTAACGGAACGCGTTCATAATCGTTTCAACCATTTTGTTTTGCGCTGAAATTGATTGTGAATTGGCCTGATAAGCTTGCTGAGCAGTAATTAGATTAACCAATTGTTCAGATAAATCAACATTAGATTGCTCAACAGCACCCGATTGAATGGTACCAAACTGACCACTGCCAGCAGCACCTGGAAGTGGTGCACCAGAAGCAGAGCTTTGCCCCCAATTACTACCGCCTACTTGGGATAAGCCTTGCGGGTTGTTGAAAGTGGCTAAAGCCACTTGACCTAATGCCGTTTTAGTACCATTACTATAATTGGCAGAAATAACACCCTTACTATCCACAGAAACACCCGTCAAAGTACCGGATACCACACCATTTTGTGAAGACGCGTTCACACTGAAAGCAGAGGCTATTTGAGTAGTGCCGGTAAAATTCATGGTCGCTGAAATAGGTGTCGCTGAACCAGGGGGTGTCCACGATACTGCTGCAGTCGCTGGTGAAGTTAGTTGGCCAGTTGCATTGAATGTCTGCATAACACCAGCTGTATATGCAAAACCTGGGGCTGCAGCGGTTAATGCTGTGTTATAGGCAGTTGCCGCAGCACTTGCCAAACCTGCGGCAGTTGCAGCGGCTGTAGCAGCTGTAGCAGCTGTAGCAGCTGTAGCAGCATTAGTCACCAACGCAGCAGAATTTGCATAAGCGGCTGCAGAGCTAGCCGCTGTTGCTGCGGTACTTTGAGCCAAAGCCGCAGCAGTTATCAAAGCAGCTGGTGTTGTGGTCGATGCGACAACTTTAGCTGCCGAGGCAGCGGCAGCAGCAGTGGATGCTTGCGCAGTTAAGGACTGATTAAGAGCAGTGGTAGCAAGGGCTGGTGTATATGCTATAGCTGCAGTTGCCGCAGCAGATGCAGTTGTAGTATCAGTAGCCGCTGTAGCTGTATTCGTGACTAGCGGAGCTGAAAAAAGTGTAGGATTATTTTGTGGAATACCCCCTGCAGTTATTCCTGAGTTACCTGCAACGCTGGTTATTGACTGAGGCACTGCTGGATTATCGGTCATGAAATTATAAGTCGCCCAATCGGTTTGATTTACTGTGCTTGGATCGGCGCCTTGAGCTACATAATAGGTGGTCATATTATGTGCTTGACCTAATGAGTCATAAATAGTGGTTGATGTTTCTGAAGTATAGCTACTAGGATCTAATGGATTAAAAGGAACAGTAGTAGGAGGTGTGCTACTAGCATTTAAATTCACACTAAGGCCAACAGTAGTAGTCGCCTTAGGAAATCCGGTTCCGCTAGGTACCGATACTGTTGACATAGCACCGGTACTAAACCCAGATGCAACTGATGTTGGGTCATTAGGCTTATAAGCCATTAAAGCCTGACCTTGCGCATTAGTAATCATGCCAGCGCTATTCACTTCAAAAGATCCTGCACGACTATAAACAAGGCTACTAGGCTGTGCTGGATTCGGCGCTAAAGTGAAAAAACTATTGCCATTAATGGCCATGTCCAAATTATTACCCGTCGTTTGTGCTGTACCTTGAGTAAACTGCTGGGTATCTTGCACTACCGCGACACCATTACCGGGTTGAGTCGTGCCACCCGTACTAGCATTAGCGCCTATAAAGGAGTTTGAATAAACGTCGGCAAATTGCGCGACAGATTCTTTAAAGCCTGTAGTATTGGCATTGGCAATATTATTACTAATCACCGAAATATTATTGGCGGCGGCATTTAAGCCACTGATGGCAGATGAAAAACTCATGTTAATACTCCTAATTATAGAATTTGTGTGACTTGACTTAAATTGACAGAGCCTAAGCCACCCGCCAAATTAACCTGCACGCCCTGCGCACCCATAGATACACTACTGACTTGTGACTGGATATTGGTGGTTAATGCCGTGGGAGTCCCGTTGACCATGGACTGTACTTGGACTTGATAAATACCAGGGGTAGCCGGCGTACCATCACTATTAGTGCCATTCCAAGAAAAAGGCACGGCGCCAGCCGCTTGACTACCTAAATCCATTTTGCTGACTACAGTGCCATTGCTGGGGTTAATAATCTGTACGGACACATCGGATGAAGCAGTAGTCAGGGCTGCACTGCCATTAATACTACCGCCGGCTGCTAGCGCACCTTGATTAGAAGCTGTAGAAACAGATTTCCCTATTAGACTAGTCGCCTGTAAAGTCTGGTTAGATCCCATAGACGTTGAGAAATTATTAAATGATGTTTGTAAGCCTTGAATACCATTCACGGTGCCAAATTGAGCCATTTGTCCGAGAAAGTCACCATTGGTCATCGGTGCAGTAGGATCTTGATGAGTCATTTGTGCCGTCATTAGCTTTAAAAAATCGGCCTGTCCTAATGAGGGCATGGCTGCAGGAGCTGGTGTAGCACCAGCTCCTGCAGTGCTAGGGGTATTGCTAGTATTAAGATAACTGTACGGATTGACTGTTGACATAATTATTGTCCCATTTTTAAAGTTTGTAACATCAGTTGTTTGGCCGTATTGAGTACTTCGACATTATTTTGATATGAGCGTGAGGCTGACATCATATTGGCCATTTCTTCTACGGTATTAACATTCGATTTATAGATATACCCAGTGGCATCGGCCATAGGATGGTTAGGGTTGTACTCCATAACAGGTGGCGCTTGATTTTCAACGACACCCAGCACATTAACTTTACTGGCCGCATTCTGCTGATTTAAAGCACCTTGTAATTCAGCAGCAAACACCGGCTGCCTAGATTTATAAACCGTATCGGCACTACTAGCGACGCTGTTGGCATTAGAAATATTACTGGCCACCAAATTAAGCCGTAATGATTGTGCGTTCATGCCGCTACCGGCAATATCAAATACACTAAATGCAGACATTTTATTGACCTCTCAGGGCTGTCATTAAATCGGAGAAACTACCATTGATGAACCTCAAGCTGGCTTGATATTGCACGGCATTTTCAGCATATCTTGCTTGTTCTGAATGTTCTTCAACCGTATTGCCATCCAATGAAACTTGGGTTGGATTACGAAACATCACACGGGCATCTAATTCTGGTTGAGGCGCAAAATGGCCCGCTTGAGTGCGCTCTATACCTGGAGCACCTGGCATGCTTTGTTTTAATAGCGATTTAAAATCCATATCCCTAGCTTTATAGTTAGGTGTATCAGCGTTCGCCAGATTCGCAGCAATCAAGGTGCTGCGTTTTTCGCGCAGAGCCAGAGCTTGTGGATGTATGCCTAGTGCTTGATCAAAATTAATGGCCATGATGCTACCTCGTGTGTTTTTTTAAAAACATAAAGCACAATCAATGCCATAAATCATTTTTTCTTGTTTTTACTGAGGTTCAACTAAAAAAACAGGCATGGCCTATTTAAAAAAATAGATTACGCGTCAATAAATTGGCTGTTTATTGTGGTCAATATGAAGCCTGTAAGCTGGATAAGCAGCGCGCATCCATTTTATAAAATTAGGTTTAACCTCAAACTGTCCAGTCTTAAGATAGATAAAAACCAACAACGTGTAGCGCATCGTTGTGAATAATGCGCCTCCTAACGTCGACACATCATCCTATATATTTATAGCCGATAAAATACTGGCATCAATCCTGCTTAATTTTACTGTGTCAATAACTGATGTTACGCAGTAACGTTGTTTTACTCTCGTTTGCCGCGCCGAGCACCGCAGGTTTTTTGGGATTAGCCCGAAGGGGCAC
>Ga0214167_1000498_pt1 | contig 19933 bp, 20 predicted proteins | sample TroBogypolimnion_45_FD_153006 | JGI IMG/M metagenome (GOLD analysis project Ga0214167, IMG submission 153006) | Freshwater microbial communities from Trout Bog Lake, WI - Practice 18AUG2009 hypolimnion v3 | ecosystem: Environmental > Aquatic > Freshwater > Lake > Hypolimnion/Profundal zone ... | reverse complement strand
CCCGTAAAAGGGCGCCCGGTACGATTAGCCCCATGCATCCCCGGGGCCAAACCCACCACCAAAAGAGCAGCCATGGGGTCGCCGAATGACGGCACGGGGGCGGCAAAATAGTCGGGGTATTGATAAGATACCTCGTCTAAAAACGAGGCCAAGCGCGGGCACAGACGACATTCCACCTTTAACCCCTTTCATGCACCTCAGGTTGCAAGGTGACATGCTCAATATCATGTTCGTCCAACAGCATTTTAAGCGTGCGCTCTAACACCTGCGACCAATTATCCAAACTCGAAATTTCCAAATGAGCGGAAAGCGCCAGCATGCCTGAGGCCAAAGTCCAGATGTGCAAATCATGCACAGATTGCACCCCTTCTATGGCCAACAGTTTGTCGCCCACTTCTTGTAAGGATACGGAGTCAGGAACCCCCTCCATCAGCACATGCACCGCTTCATTTAAAATACGCAAGGTGGTGTAGAGCATAAGCGATGCCACCACTAACGAGAGGATAGGATCGATGGGCATCCAACCTGTAAACCACACCACCAAACCCGCCACTAAGGCCGCCACAGATCCTAGAAAGTCGCCCGCCACGTGAATCATGGCCGCGCGGGTATTGAGCCCCTTTTCCATTCGGGACAACATTAATCCATTCACGCCATTTAAAATCATGCCCAAAATTGCCACGCCAATCACAGGTAAGGCATTCACTGCGTGTGGGGATTGGATGCGCGAAATAGCCTCGTACACAATGGCAGCAATCACCGCCAACAACAGCATCCCATTGAGTAAAGCCGCGATCACTTCAGCGCGTTGTAATCCATAGCTGTGACGCTGACTGGGCGGACGGTTACCAATCCATACAGCAAAAGAACCTAACCCCAAGGACAGTGCATCAGACACCATATGCCCAGAATCAGAAATCAGCGCTAAGGAATTAGCCCAAAACCCAACTACGGCTTCAGTTACAGCGAAGATCACTGTGAAAAGTAAGGCCCATAACATTAAACGCGTGGTGGAGGATCGCTGGCGATGATGCATGTGTCCGGCAGGATCATGATGGTTGTGAATATTACCTCGGACAATCGGAGTCGACCCTCGTGGGCGTTGATGGGAATGAGAATGCAGACTCATAAAATATTTAACTCAAAGAATTTAGAAAAGGGCGCAAGCACTCTTGTGCCAACTCATATTGCGCCTGAGCCACAGCCCTACTGGGTTCTGGTAAGCTCATCATGCGTGTTAAGCGCTGCGCGCTGGCAGCGTTCCAGTCAAAGCCATCCAACCCTTCCACCAATTCTTGCGCTGCAGCAGGGTCGTTACACAACAACACCATATCGCAACCCGCCGTCATGGCCGCTCGTGCACGCTGCGCTGGGCCGCCCTCACCCAAAGCCCCTTTCATAGACAGGTCATCGCTAAAAATAACCCCATCAAATCCCAATTGAACGCGCAACACCTGCTGCAACCAGAAGGGTGAAAAACCAGCGGGCTTATCATCCACCGCAACATAACGAATATGCGCCGGCATAATCGCCTCTAAACCTGAACCCATAAGACGGCGGAAGGGCTCAATATCTTCATGGTCGATTTCTGCAAAGCTGCGCGGGTCCACCGGCAGGTCATGATGGGAGTCCGCTTCCACAAAGCCATGCCCCGGAAAATGTTTTCCCACGGCTGGAAAGCCGGCTTGATGCAACCCCACGCAATGGGCTGCTGCCAATTGCGCCACCACATCAGCGTTGCGATGAAAAGCGCGGTTGCCAATCACAGCGCTGCGTCCGAAATCCAAATCCAATACCGGAGTAAAGGACAGATCGACGCCGTGCAGGTTCAGCTCCCAAGCCAGCACAAACCCAGCAGCCTTAGCCCATGTCAGGGCCTCTTGGGGGCTTGTATTAAAGTGCTCGCCCAAGGCAGCCATGGGGGGCAGCACTGTAAAGCCCGATTTAAAACGCTGCACTCGACCGCCTTCGTGGTCCACCGCAATAATAAGATCGTCCTTAACGGCGTGTAATTCTGCAGTTAAAGCTTTGAGCTGTTCTGTGGATGCAAAATTTCGGCTGAATAAAATCACACCGCCCACCCGCGGGTGCGCTACCCACTGCACCTCGTCAGGTGCCAGGGTCAGACCCCGAATGTCCAACATCACCGGACCCATTAGGAATTATTCTCCAACACCACAAAGGCTACCGCCAACTGCTCTTCATCGGTCACGCTAACATGGGTGTGCGTAACGCCTTTGGTTTTGGCAAAAGCCTCTAAATCAGGATGCATGGCAATAGTGGGAGCGCCAGCCGCGTTGTGAGCCGTGCCAATTTTGCGCCAGGTTACCGGGGAATGAATGCCCGTACCCATGGCTTTTGAAAAAGCCTCTTTCACAGCAAAGCGTTTGGCCAAATAGCGTGCCGGTTGCGCATGCGTATCAAAGCGCAGTAATTCTTGCGGAGTGAGGATTTTTTCAGCGAAGCGATGGCCGTGACGCGTCAGAGCATCGCGAATGCGTCGCACTTGAACCGTATCCACGCCAATGCCCACAATCATGAAACGGCTACGGCACTGTTAATGAGGGTTTTCATTTCGCGCACAGCGGACTCCCAACCCACAAATAGCGCCTGCGCCACAATGGCGTGGCCGATGTTGAGTTCGCTTAAATTGGGCAATGCTGCAACCGATCGGGTATTGTGGTAATTCAAGCCGTGCCCCGCGTTTACGCGCATACCCAATTGTGCGCCGAAATCCACCGCCTCGCGCAAGCGTTGTAGCTCAGCTTTTTGTTCGGACTCAAGTTCAAGTTCCGCGTAATGGCCGGTATGTAACTCAATCACCGGTGCACCTGCGGCATGAGCTGCTTCAATCTGCGCTTTATCCGCATTAATAAATAACGACACCCGAATGCCCGCCTCACCCAAACGGTGGCAAGCTTTTTTAACACGCTCAAAATGCACCAACACATCTAAGCCGCCTTCTGTGGTCAGCTCTTGGCGGCGCTCGGGCACCAAACAGGCGTCATGGGGTTTTGTTTTAATGGCGATGGCCAGCATTTCATCGGTAACAGCAGTCTCTAGATTCATGCGCGTGGTCAGTACTTCGCGCAAAATTTCTAAATCGCGATCTTGAATGTGCCGCCGGTCTTCACGCAGATGCAACGTGATGGCATCGGCCCCCGCGTACTCGGCCAGCAACGCAGCCTGCACCGGGCTTGGGTAGCGCGTGCCACGTGCTTGGCGCAAGGTGGCAATATGGTCGATGTTAACGCCCAGTTGAATCACAGTAGAGGGAGCTCCTGAATAATGCGTCGTGAATGTAAATCTTGTCCACCCAAGTAATGCCCCAACAAAACTCTCATTAATTGCTTACTCTGGTTTAGGGTACTGACATTTTCATAATGACCACGCGCCATATCAAGCAATGTTTTACCGATAAATTGTACTGCATTACTCGATTGGGCAATATGTTGGGTAAGACGTACGGGGCCTAATTCCACAGTATAGGTGTAATGCGCCTCGGGATCGATAGGGTGCCGCCCGCCCGCCTCATGGGTTAATTGTAAGGCATAACCCAATTCACGCAGCAAATTCACTTCAAAAGCGCGCAATACAGGCTCGAAGGGTGCATGAGCGGCCAGCTGCACCAAGGCCTGTTGATACAGTTCAAACAGGTTTTCATGGGGATCGTCGCGCAGCAAAAGACGCAACAGCAGTTCGTTGAGATAAAAACCACAGAATAGTGCAGATCCTTTTAACAACGGAACCCCGCCTTGCCATTCTGCTTGTTTTAGAGTGCGCAATTCACCTGCGCCAAACCAGGTGACGCGAAGGGGTTGAAAGGGCTGCAGTAAGCCTCGCAGGGCTGAACGCGGACGCCTGGCTCCCTTGGCCACCAATGGAATACGCCCATGCTCCGCACTGAACAGCTCCACAATCTGGCTGGTTTCACGCCAGGGAATACTGTGCAGCACAAAAGCCGTGCTGACGGAATGGCGACGCTCAGAGACCATGACCCAGCTGTTTAAGAGCGCGTTCATCATCAGACCAACCGCCCTTCACCTTAACCCATAGCTCCAGAAACACTTTACCCTCAATCAAGCGTTCAATATCTTGACGAGCGCGGGTCCCGATTTGTTTCAGTTTTTCACCGTTGTGACCAATCACAATGGCCTTTTGATTGTCATTTTCCACCAAAATAGTGGCATAAATACGGCGCAGATTGCCTTCCTCTTGGTACTGATCGATCATTACCGTGGTGGCATAGGGCAATTCCTCGCCCAATAAGCGAAACAACTGTTCGCGAATAAATTCGGCCGCTAAGAAGCGTTCACTGCTGTCGGTGACTTCGTCAACACCATATAAGGGGGGTGCCACAGGTAGGCGCGATCGAATTTCAGAGAGCAGTCCGCCAAAATTATCGTCATGGCCAGCGCTTAAAGGGATAACCGCTGCAAAACGAGACTCTTCGCCACATTTTTTGAGGAACGGCAGCAATAAGGAGCGCGGCTTGACCTTATCTATTTTATTAATTACCAGCAGGGGTCTGACCCCCACGGGGATGCGGTTCAACACCCATTGATCATCGGTATTCCAACGCAAGGCCTCAATCACCAATAACACCACGTCCACATCATTTAAAGTGGTGATGATAGAACGGTTCATGGCACGATTCAGGGCATTGCTGAAACGATTTTGGTAACCTGGGGTGTCTACAAAAACAAACTGTACATCAGGCTGTGTAACGAAACCCTTAATCCGGCTGCGCGTGGTTTGAGGTTTATGCGACGTGATGCTGAGCTTTTGTCCAACCAAATGATTCAATAACGTGGATTTACCCACGTTAGGACGCCCCACAATAGCAATGGTACCGCAGCGAAAATCTGGGTCCATGGGGCCCATGTCAATGGGTTCGCTCATGAAGAAGTGGCCGGTAGCGCATCATAGGCGGCACGTGCGGCCAACTGCTCTGCTACACGGCGGCTTTTGCCCTCGCCTTCTGTATGGATTTTAAGCTCGTCCACAATACAGGCAATACGAAAAGTTTTATCGTGTGCCTCACCGCGGCTTTCCAACAATTCATAGCGCGGCAAACTGTGGCGCCGCGCCTGAAGCCACTCTTGCAACTGTGTTTTAGAATCCTTTTGCGCCACAGTAGGATTTACTTCTTCTAGCAAAGGCGCCACCAATTGTGTAATAACCACTTCCGCTTTTTCAAAACCACCATCGCGATACACGGCGCCCATAATGGCCTCAACGGCATCAGCTAAAATAGATGGGCGCCCCACTCCACCACTTTTAAGCTCACCTTCACCTAAACGCAACAATTCTCCAATACGTAAATTTTGCGCGATGCGCAGCAACGCTTCACGGTTGACGAGCGCCGCTCGAATGCGACTGAGCTCTCCCTCAGGGTGTTGGGGAAAACGATTGAAGACCAATTGCGACACAGCCAGATTTAATACGCTATCGCCTAAAAATTCTAAGCGTTCATTGTTGCTCAATCCGCGGCTGCGATGCGTAACCGCTTCCACGGCCAGAGCGCAAGAGTGGAAGGTGTAGCCAATACGCCGCCCCAATTCATCAGCCAATGCTTGATCCGTGCGTATCATGATAATCAATAAACCAAAGTACCAATGCGGCTAAAGTCGTTAAAGTTCATCCACACCAACACAGCCTTGCCCACGATATTGTCTTCCGGTACAAAACCCCAGTAGCGGCTGTCTGAACTGCGATCGCGATTATCGCCCATCATAAAATAATGACCGGCCGGAACGGTGCAGGTAAAACCATCAGCGGTAATATCACATCGATCCCGCCCAGGATAATTTTGTACTTGTGAGGGGAATATAGCAGGCTGATACGGCGCGACGATAATGGCGTGCTTATGAGTCCCCAACTGTTCTTGAAACTGATCAAACTGAGCCGTATTAAGCGATTCTGCCAATTCGCTAAAACTGCCATCAGAAACAGTGCTTAGGGTTTGCCCATTGATCGACAAACGTTTGGCTTGATAACTCACAACGTCTCCGGGCACCCCCACCACACGTTTGATGTAATTGGTGGAGGGGTCGGGGGGGTAATGAAACACCATCACTTCGCCGCGCTGCGGGTGGTTTAATTCAATAAAAGAATGATTGGTGATGGGCATGCGCAATCCATAAGTGTATTTATTCACCAGAATAAAGTCGCCAATGCGCAATGTGGGAATCATTGAACCGGAGGGAATCTTAAACGGTTCGAATAAAAATGAGCGCACCAGAAAAACCGCCAATATCACCGGAAAGAAGCTGCGTGAAATCTCCACCCAAGGGGCCTCAACAGGCGACGTGGCAGTGCGATTGCGCAAGCGAAAGGCGTTCCACAACACCACCAAACCAGTAAGGATGCTGGCAGCAAGTAATATTTCGGAAAATCCGGTCACTTTTAACAACAAACCAAAACCACACACGAAGAGCACCAGCCACGCTGTTTGCACCAAACTGGCCATACGGTCGTCAACCCCGCGCGGACGTTTTGAAAAAAGATCCCAGACCACCACCGGAAATGCAACCAATAAGCCTAGAACCCCTAGCTTGAACAAATCCATTATTTACTCTCCACTTGCAAGATGGCGAGGAATGCCTCTTGCGGAATTTCTACATTACCCACTTGCTTCATTCGTTTTTTACCCGCCTTCTGTTTTTCTAGCAACTTGCGTTTGCGAGAAATATCACCGCCATAACATTTGGCCAGCACATTTTTGCGTAATGCCTTAATGCTTTCGCGAGCAATAATATGGGCGCCTATAGCCGCTTGAATGGCCACGTCAAACATTTGCCGGGGAATAAGCCCGCGCATCTTCGATGCCAATTCACGGCCACGATACAAACTGTTAGAGCGATGCACCACCAAGGATAACGCATCAATTTTTTCAGAATTAATAAGAATATCCAGCTTAACCAAATCGGAAGCTCTGAATTCTTTAAACTCATAATCCAACGACGCATAGCCACGGCTAACCGATTTCAAACGATCAAAGAAATCCATTACCACTTCGTTAAGTGGCATTTCATAGGTCAGTACCACTTGACGTCCGGAATACTGCATATCCACCTGTACGCCCCGCTTCTGGTTGCACAATGTAATCACAGCCCCCACATAATCTTGCGGCAATAACATAGTAGCCGTAATAATGGGCTCACGAATTTCTTCAATTTTAGAGGGGTCTGGCATGCGTGAGGGGTTTTCAATTTCCTCCACAGTGCCATCGCCCATTAGCAATTGATACACCACAGTAGGTGCTGTGGTGATAAGGTCCATATCGTATTCACGCTCCAGACGTTCTTGCACAATCTCCATGTGCAGCAAACCCAAGAAGCCGCAACGAAAACCAAACCCCAGGGCTTGCGAGGTTTCGGGTTCGTAATGCAGGGAAGAATCGTTAAGCTTTAATTTCTCTAGAGCGTCGCGCAGCGCATCATATTGATTAGACTCAATGGGGTATAAGCCGGCAAACACCTGCGGTTTAATTTCCTTAAATCCCGGTAAGGCTGCTAAAGCGGGACGTTGCGCCAAGGTGAGCGTATCGCCCACGCGAGCCGAATCCAATTCACGAATACCCGCAATCACAAAACCCACTTGGCCTGCAGAGAGGCTGTCGCGCGCCAGTGATTTAGGGGTGAACACGCCCACTTGCTCACACAGATATGAGGCGTGGCTGGACATCAATAAAATCTTATCCTTGGGGCGCAATGTGCCGTCCACCACACGCACCAACATCACCACGCCCACGTAGTTATCAAACCAAGAATCAATGATTAGGGCTTTAAGCGGGGCTGCACGATCCCCCTTGGGTGCTGGAATACGGGCAATGACGGCCTCTAGCACTTCACGCACACCCAAACCTGTTTTGGCACTGACGCGCAAAGCATCTTTTGCATCAATGCCAATAATGTCTTCAATTTCAGTAATCACACGTTCGGGTTCGGCGGAGGGTAAATCAATTTTATTTAGCACGGGAAATACTTCAACACCCTGCTCGATGGCGGTGTAGCAATTGGCCACGGTTTGCGCTTCAACCCCTTGGGATGCATCTACCACCAGTACAGCCCCCTCGCAGGCTGCCAAAGAGCGCGATACTTCGTAAGAAAAATCCACATGCCCCGGGGTGTCGATGAGGTTTAAATTATAAACTTGACCATCAAGGGCGGGATATTGCAAAGCCGCTGTTTGGGCCTTAATGGTAATGCCGCGTTCGCGCTCCAAATCCATGCTGTCCAACACTTGGGCTTCCATTTCGCGATCAGACAGACCGCCACACAATTGAATGATGCGATCGGCCAGGGTAGATTTACCGTGGTCAATATGGGCAATAATGGAAAAGTTGCGGATTAAGTTCATATCTTGATGGAAAAAAGGGCATCCTGCGATGCCCTTTTGCAAAGTGGTTTGGGCAATTAAGCCCTTAAAACCAGTATTCTAGACTATTTGGCGCAGCCGTGCAGGAGGATTCAAGGTGGCTATGGGGCCCTTTTGGGGTCTGACCCCAGTCCTAATCAGGCTTAACGCTGACAAACTCAGCGCTGACGCCACGCCGTATTAAGAGTGCCACGGCCTTTTTGGGGTCTAGGTGGGATAAGGCCTGGGTAAGTCCTTCCGTGGATTTAATTTCAACATTATTCACCGATAAAATCACATCCCCTTTTTGCAAGCCTGCTTTGGCTGCCGGCCCGTGGGCCTCATCCACCAAAACGCCACCGGTTACCTCCAGCTCTTTACGCTGCTCCACGCTGAGATCCAACATGCTCAAACCCAACCTCTCGGCAGCCACAGTTTTAACGCGTTTCGCTGTACTAGGCTCAGCTGTTGCGGTTTTCTCACTGGGCATTTCACCCACTAATAGAGATAATTCCACAGCGGCCCCTTTGCGCCACACCTGCACGGATACGCGCGAGCCGCTCTTAACCGCACTCACCAAGCGCGGTAGATCCTCGCGGGCTTTAATGGGTTTATTATCAAAACGTAAAATAATATCGCTGGTCAGGATGCCGCCCTTTTCAGCGGGTGAACCTTTTTCCACGGAAGACACCAACGCCCCTTGGGGTTTGCTGAGGCCAAAAGAATCGGCCAGTTCTTTGGTGACATCTTGAATAACCACGCCCAACCAACCGCGCGTAACGTGGCCTGTAGAGCGCAATTGATCTGACACCTGCAAGGCCACATCGATGGGGATTGCAAAAGACAGGCCCATAAAACCACCGGTACGGCTGTAAATTTGTGAGTTAATACCAATCACCTCACCTTTCATGTTAAATAACGGTCCTCCCGAGTTGCCCGGGTTAATGGGCACATCGGTTTGAATGAATGGAACTAAGGTTTCCTCTGGCAAAGATCGTCCCTTGGCGCTGACAATTCCTTTGGTGACTGTGCTCTCAAACCCGAAAGGCGACCCAATGGCCACCACCCACTCCCCTACCTTCACCTTGGCCGGGTCACCCGTTTTTACGAAAGGTAGGCCTGAGATGTCAATTTTAATCAGCGCCACATCAGATTTTTTATCAACGCCAATCACTTTGGCTTTAAATTCACGCTTATCTTGCAAGGCCACCATCACTTCATCGGCCCCTTGCACCACATGAGCGTTGGTCAGAATGTAACCATCCTGGCTAATCAGGAAGCCTGAACCCATGGAATGCGATTCACCAATAGGGCCTTGCTGCCCCGGCATCATGGGGATGCCAAAACGTTTAAAGAACTCAAACATGGGGTCGTTCTCATTCATGCCGGGCATCATGGGTTGAGCGCCAGCGGGTGCTTGTTTGGCATTGGTGGTGGTGCTGATATTGACCACGGTTCCCACTTGTTTTTCCACCAAGTCGGTGAAGTCAGGCAACGCTTCGGCGTGCAAAAAAGGAGATGAAAGGCCTATTAAAAAGACCAGTAACAGGTGTTTCATGGATGACTGCTCCGCAGGTTAGTAATGGATTGACCAATTTGCATCACAGCGGCCAGGGGCACTGCACCCACCACTGTGACATGCTGCTCTGGTGTGCGCACTGAATAAAAGCTTAATGAACCGGGCAAGGTTTCCGCCGAAGGCGCACGCGGAGGACCGTTAGACGGCTCGATAAAAATGGAAACCGACGCCAACCCATCGGAATAGACCAGTTGCGTCATATTGCCCATGCGCCCCTGTGGTCCGCGACGCATTTCACCAATCTTGCGAAACCCAGGTGGGGGGTTGCTTACAACCCAACCGCTATTGGCAGAATCCACCTCACTGGAGGGTATGTTTTCTACATGCCAGTTCGGTGTATCGGCATAACCGGGCCTAAAGCGCGCGGGATCAAACGCACCGCCAATCACCACTTCTGTAAACGTGGCCACCTGAACGGGCTCATCTAAGGCGTTTAAAGTAATAGCGCGCAGCAATAGTCCGGTACTGTTATCCGCACAAAATTGATGGGCAAAACGCAAATTGTCGCGCGGACGAAATTGCACTACTTGGCAATCGTGTCCAGCCACGCGGTCTTGTCCCGTCACATGGATGTCGTAATTATCGCGATAAGCCTGATAAGGGGGTGCGATTAACGCAGGGAAAAAACGCGAACCATTGCTATGCTCCAAACGCACCGAATGAATTTCTGGAAAGTAACAGCGCATTTCTTCATTATCACGAATAATTTCTCGCGGCAATCCATCGAGCGTCACAATTTTGGTGTGTTCCACGCCATTTTCTACAGCATGAGACACGCGCGACGATTCCATTTTGCCATCGTGCTGAAAAACAAACACGCCAGTGTAAGAAAGCTGCTGGGCCGCAGTCCCCATGGTTTTGAGCAAGTCAGACCCATCCGCTTTTCCAGAATCTGCCAACACTACATTGGAAAGCGCCAACAATAACGCAATAAAACAAACCGCTTTCATCGTGCTGCGCCCGCCCCCACGTAATCCACAGCTTGGAAACCGGACAATGGCGACCATTGATGATGCATTGCCACATAGGCCCCGGCTTCAGAGTTGTTACCGGCCTGCGCTAATTGAGCAGGCGGATTTAACGCAGGATTGGCTTGCACCACTTGAGTCGGCGGCGCTGAGGCGGTGTTCTGTGCGACTGGGGCAACGCTGCCGGATAAGTCATTCCACTGCAGAAGACGCGTGGACAATGCCACCACTGCAACAGCTGCAGCCACAGCCAACCAACGTGCCGGGGTAGACGCATGCAAGCGTCGAGCCTTTGGCACCAATGGCGTGGGTTCACGGATTAAGGCTTGCGCCACACGCCCTGCCACATCCATATGCAAGACACGCTTCTCGCGCAGCACTTCACCAATCATGTGGTAGGTGTTCCATGTTTGAACAGCATCGACGTCGTTACGCAGATCAGCCAAAATGACACGTTGCTGGGGTTCATCCAACTCCCCATCCACGTGTGCGGATAGATGTTCACGATTCATTACCATCTCCTGTCCTTCGAAATATCTAATTGTGGTCGCAGCCGTTCGGCAATCGCTTCACGTGCACGAAATATTCTTGAGCGGACTGTGCCAATCGGACAATTCATGAGTGATGCTATTTCGTCATAGCTTAACCCTTCAATCTCACGCAAGCGAATGGCGGTACGCAATTCTTCTGGTAGCGCCTCCATGCTGGCATTAACGGTTTCGGCAATTTGACGGCTCATAAGTTCCGCTTCAGGGGTATTGAAGTCATGAAGACGCTCGGCATCTTCAAAGTTTTCAGCCTCTTCATTATCCATAGCGGTAGTGGTGGGTGCGCGCCGACCCTGTGCCACCAAATAGTTTTTTGCCGTATTAATACCAATGCGATATAGCCAAGTATAAAAAGCGCTGTCACCACGAAACGCGCCCAACGCCCGATAGGCCTTAATAAAGGCTTCTTGCGTGACGTCTTCCGCTTCAGCACTATTGCGCACCAAACGGCTTACAAGGCGGCCTAATTTACGCTGATACTTAACCACCAACAGTTCGAAGGCGTGCTTATCTCCCGCCTGGGCGCGCGCCACCAACTGTTGATCCAATTCACGATCTGTCATGCGACTCCCAACCTTTAAAGGGGTTACCGATTGCGCTGTAAGCCCCGCAGCCCAACGCACAGCATCATCCACCGTATCTCGAGGTGTAGTATAAGGCAGGAGGTTCTCGGCAATGCTTGTAGTCGTCATGATGTGCTTGACCGCTATTGTTGAGAATGGTTCCGCCTTAACCCATTGATCTTGGATACAGTTTAGACTTAATTCAAATATTACCTCATTCACTGATGATTCCCTATATGCCCTCCATCCTCGCCCCCAACCCAGAAAGCCATGGTGATGCCATACAAGGTCTAACGCTGCGCCGCCATTGGCCGCTGCGTGCGCGCAACACTCATAAGGGTCTGTTTGGCGCTGTGGGGATATTGGGAGGGGCTACAGGCACGACAGGGGCTGCATTATTGGCTGCCGTAGCCGCCCTTAAAACCGGTGCGGGTCGGGTATGGCTGGCCTGCCTAGACGAATCTTCAAGCATTCAACGCGTGCCCGAGATTATGACTGCCACCCCAGAGGGGCTGTTGCACAACAACACCCTCACGGCATTGGTGGTGGGCCCGGGTATGGGCACTACCAGCAAAGCAGCCGCACTTTTAGACCTCGCCCTGGCGGCTCCTTGTCCGTTGGTATTGGATGCAGATGCCTTAAATCTCCTCAGTGAAGACCCTGCTGCGCCAGAACGCCTGCGTCTTCGCTCGGCGCTCACGCTAATAACCCCTCACCCAGGAGAAGCGCAACGCTTACTGGGTGAACCCATCACGGATCGTGTTCGCTCAGCCCTGACGTTGGCGCAACGCTACAACGCATTGGTCGACCTCAAAGGCAGTGACAGCGTGATTGCCACACCGCAGGGATTTTGGTGGATAAACCCTACGGGCAACGCCGCTTTATCGGCAGCGGGTATGGGGGATGTGTTAAGTGGTGTAATTGGCGCTTTGTTGGGGCAAGGATTAACGCCCTTAGCGGCCCTACAATTGGCAGTCTATGCCCACGGAGCCGCCGCAGAGCGATGTGTGGCACGTGGATTAGGCCCGGTGGGTGTGACCGCCTCAGAAATAACAGATGAAATTCGTGATTTTTTAAACGAGCGTTAAGAGACGGTGCGTCGAGCGTCCAGCCAGCGTGTGGTTACCCAAATCCCCAAAGCTGTTAGAAGCAGGCTGGTGCTTAAATGAAACAAGACCACCCATAAGCCATCAAAAGGTCGGTCGCTCAAGAACCCCGCCATCGCTTCCCCAGAGAATGTTGAGAAGGTGGTTAAGCCGCCCAGAAAACCGGTAATGCAAAACAAACGAACCGCGGGCGGAGAATCGTCGTGATGTTCGAACAACGATATGGCTATTCCCACCAAAAAACCGCCCGAGCCATTGGCCATTAAAGTGCCCAAAGGCAGCGCGGCGGCAGGGGTATTGAATTGCAGGGCAAGCAGCCAACGCAATAATGAGCCTAGGGCGGCGCCCAGGCCCACGGCTATAAACTGATGTCGGAGGGAATATCCAGAGTTCATAGAAGCCATTATAATTCCCTATTAACCTGCTTTAAAAGGAAATACGCAGTGCAACAACGGGAATCTATGGAATACGACGTGGTTATCGTAGGGGCCGGTCCCTCAGGGTTGGGCTGCGCCATTCGCTTAAAACAACTGGCAGCAGTGCGCGGTCACGAGCTCTCCATCTGCGTATTGGAGAAAGGGTCTGAAGTCGGCGCGCACATTCTCTCCGGTGCAGTGATGGAAACCCGCGCCTTGGATGAACTGCTTCCAGATTGGCAAAAACAAGGCGCGCCATTGCATAACGCCGTTAAAGAAGACCGGTTTCTTTTTCTTACCTCAAGTGGTGCGTGGCGTTTGCCCATTCCTTCTGCCATGCGCAATGACGGTAACTACATCGCAAGCCTAGGGTTGTATTGCAAATGGTTGGCAGCGCAAGCGGAAGGTTTGGGGGTGGATATTTTTCCAGGATTTGCAGCTGCTGAAATTTTATACGGTGCAGGCGGTCAAGTGAATGGCGTTGCCACGGGCGACCGCGGCCTTGGTAAAGACGGTGTTCCCACCAGCCGCTTTCAACAAGGGGTTGAGATTCGCGCGCAACAAACCGTCTTCGCTGAAGGTTGCCGGGGCTCATTGACGCAGCTGCTCATGGCTCGCTACGGCCTAAACCAAGATTGCAGTCCACAAACTTATGGATTGGGCATAAAAGAATTGTGGGAAATTGATCCTTCACAACATTCCCCCGGGCGTGTGGTACACAGCGTGGGTTGGCCCTTAGACGGGAACACCTATGGTGGATCCTGGTTATACCATTTGGATGACAACCAAGTGTCCGTGGGGTTTGTGGTGGGTCTGGATTACCAAAATCCTTACCTCAACCCCTTTGAGGAGTTTCAACGCTTTAAAACGCATCCGGCCATTCGCCCTATTTTTACAGGAGGCCGTCGTATTGCTTACGGCGCACGCGCGCTTTCTGAAGGCGGCTGGCAATCCATTCCACGCCTCACTTTTCCCGGTGGTTTGTTGGTGGGCGACACCGCAGGATTCCTTAATGTGGCCAAAATTAAAGGCAGCCACACGGCTTTAAAATCGGGCATGGTGGCGGCAGAGGTCCTCATAGATCATTTGGCAGGCCCCAACCCACAAGCTGAAGCCACAGCCTACACCGCCCTACTGAAAGCCAGTTGGGTGGGTGAAGAGCTTAAAGCCGTGCGCAACATTCGCCCCAGTTTCCATTGGGGTTTATGGGCCGGGTTGCTGCTAACCGCTATCGACACCTGGGTATTTCGAGGTCGAGCACCCTGGACCTTCAAACATCGCAACGATCACACGCAATTGAAAAATGCCGCCGATTGCACCCCCATTGATTACCCCAAGCCCGACGGACATGTGAGTTTTGACCGCCTATCCTCGGTATTTTTATCCAATACTGCGCACGAAGAGAATCAACCCAGCCATCTGCAATTAATCGACCCCAGCGTGGCTATTAAAACCAATTTGCGCCTGTATGATTTTCCCGAAGGTCGCTACTGCCCAGCGGGGGTGTATGAACTAATACGTCAACCCAATCAGGGACCTCAGCTGCAGATCAATGCGCAAAATTGTGTGCATTGCAAAACTTGCGACATCAAAGACCCCACACAGAACATACGCTGGACCGTTCCTGAGGGCGGCGACGGGCCCAATTACCCCAATTTATAAAAGTAAATACGTTGTGATAAAGTTAGTATTAATTAACAAAACTCTCCTCTGATTGACTTCTGGAGAGCACTGTAAACAAAGCCAATGGAGGCATCATGAGCGCATCAAACACCACCAACGCCAATTCCGACACCTGCTGCGGCCTAGTGCCTTACTTTGAAGTGGCGGAAGGGAAGCTGGAAGAATTCAAAGGATTTGTGTCGAAATTCATTGCATTATCCAGCACTGAACCCGGGTGTTTGTATTACGGCTTTTCATTTAGCGGTCAAGCCGCCCATTGCCGCGAGGGGTATGACAGCGCGGCCTCGTTATTGGCCCATCTGGACAATGTGGGAGCCACCTTGGGTGAAGCGCTTAAAATTTCTAAATTAACGCGTCTTGAAGTGCATGGTCCGGCGGCGGGAATTGAAAAACTGCGCGCTCCCATGGCTGGGTTAAATCCACAATTTTTTATTTTGGCTGAGGGTGGTTTTCGGCGCTAAAGCAATGTCTCCACCATATTCGGATAATGGGCTGGACTGTATTAGCCCAGCCTACCCTTAACAGTTTTGTGCACCGCCTCAGACAGAGGAATGCATTCTGCCAATAAAGCCTCTAATTCTGCGCTCGCCACATCGACGAAGGTTCGGTCTTTAATGGCGGGTGCATTGATATACACATTCAACGCTGCACTGCGTAACGCGGCTTGCAATGACAATGCAGCCGCGCCTGTATCGCTGATCACCGCTTTATTGCCATGATCTGCTGAACGCTGAGATAAACGAATGGCTGCACCACATAGTCGCACACAGGCCAAGGGCACGCGCGTGGCTTGTTTAAGACCTTCTTGAATGGCGGCGCTGCGTACGGACTTTTGCTCATCCGTATCTTTAGCTAAGCGATAGCCATCCATGAGTTGATTAAAAGCCGCCACATCATCGGCGATCATGGCCGTGAATTGAGCGCGCATCGCTTCAGACTCAGCCAGCTGGCTTTTCATTTCAACTTCTACTGCCTCATAACCCTTCTTGCCAACGGTGAGATTGGCCACCATAGAAATTAGGGCCACACCCATGGCGCCCATAATGGCCGCTGCCCCACCGCCACCCGGTGTAGGCGCGGCACTGGCCAACGCATCCAAAAATTCTTCTAGCGGCATTTTATGCATGTCATAGACTCCCTTAAACCATGGTTTTTGCAATGGCGTAAATTTCATCCGCATCCAGCAATAAATCATTCTGTTCAAACAGTTTGGCCACACAAGCGCGATGCACAGCAATTTTAAGCGCGCCAAACCCAATCGCCCCAAAGGCGGTTTTACCATGACGCATGGCTTCTTTGTCCATTACATCGATGCCTTCAATGCCCATGGGGGGAGTGGCGTTGGCATCGGCCAAAAATTCTATGGAAGGACTGTCTTTCCAGTCTTTTTCTTCCAGCAATACAATCCCTGCGGCACCCGTGGCAATGACAATATGCGCGCCGTTTACCGCACTGGCTCGCGTGATGTTATCAGGAGCGGCGATGGCGTGAACTTTGACACCAAAACGTTGTTCAATGGCGTCGCACGTGGCTTGCGTCTTGTCTAATTGACGACCGGTAATCGAAACCGTCACGCCCTCGCGGGACAGCATCACCGCGGCACGTTGGCCCACAGGGCCGGTACCCGCCAAAATAACGGCCCTCTTTCCCGCCAAGGAGCGCCCTTTCGACAACCAGGCCACGCAAGCAGCGGCTGTGGTATTGGATCCGTTACTATCCAACATGACAGACACGCGGAAATTGGCAAAAAATTTCTTTTGTACGGCCTTAAGGACCGCTTCACCTTCCAGCATGTTGCTGCCACCCACAAAAATGGCGGTAAGCTTCTTGTCTTTAGGGGCGCGGGTAAAAATAGCGCCGTCTACCAGAGCGCCGACGTTTTGTGGCGTAATTCCGCCATAGGGAATCACTTGATCGGTGCCGCCATCATGGGCCACCACGTTATCAAACACGGAAGGCAATGCGTCGGTATCAAATTGGTAGAGCAACTTCTTCATGTGTTTCTCCTCGTTTTTTATAATTGATTATGATTTATCCGGCAACTGGGATAAAAATTCAGCGGCGGCAGGCCCCCAAAGTTTACCCTGACTTAAATTTTGATGCCCCAAAGATTGCGAGCCCCCCGATAAAATCAAGAATTTTCCATGGCGCACGCGCGGCATTTCTTGTTCCAATACGCCAAGTTCCACAGGGTTTAACACGTCATCTTGGAAATTAATGGCCAAGAACGGGACGGTGATTTTTTCTAAATCAGGTTGCGGATTATAATCTGCCGAGGCCTCAAAGCGATACAGCATGTCATTGGCATCCAACGGACGAGCATTGGATGCGAGGATGTCGTATTGCGCAATCGCTTTATCTCGGGTGGGTGCAATAGCCTGCAAATGGGCCGCGCCATCGGTCATGATGCCAAATAAGGGCCATACCCGTTGAAACTCTTCTGGCGATTCAATGTATTCCCCGCCTTGCCAATCAGAGGCAGCGCGAATGGAATGGATCAGCAATTGACGCCACATCATATTGCGCCCACTCACAGCCATGGGCGTACTGGCCACCGCAATGGCGCCATCCATAAAATCCGGATAGCGTTCTGCAAACAGCCATGTTTGCATGCCGCCCATGGAGGTGCCTACCACTGCTTTTAAATGATTAACGTGCAAACCATCTCTAACCAAGTGCACAGCAGCATCCACCATGTCGTGGTAGCCATAATGCGGAAACTTGGCACGCAGACCATCGCTGGGTTTGGATGAGCGCCCCAAACCAATGCCGTCGGGGATAATTAAATAATAACGTTGAGCATCAAAAGGCTGACCGGCGCCATACAGGGCGCTGGATAAGGAGGGCAGAAACCAGCTATTGGCGGTACCTGAAGTGCCGTGCAACAGCAAAATGGCATTGGTAATTTCACCCTTATGGTTTTTTTGGGGTTGCCCAATGGTGGTATAACCTATGGTCAGTTGAGGAAGGATTTCGCCAGATCGAAATGTGAAATCATGAATAACAAAACGTCCTTCCTGAAAATTGGGAAAATCTGCAGGACCCCCTGCCGCCTGTGCTTGACCCATAGCCATCATCCATACCCCCCATAAACACATCATGCACATTTTTAGCGACTTCATACTACGCTCCCAAGTGAAAAGGTAAACATGGGGTCTGACCCCGGTAGGGGTCAGACCCCACATGCTCAAATCCCATGTTCGCCAAATGAGGCCACCTCAATATCCTGCAAGGGGTCTGACCCCTGAGTGATCACGCGCTGCAAATGAGCGCAGATACCCAGCTCATGCAAAGCAAAGAAACGGGCATGAACCAACTTAGTGCGATAAAAATGACTGTCCGGCCCATTGGATTGCAAAGCAGCCTGCGCAAGAGTGGCGCTGCGCGCCCATAACCAACCGCTCACCAACCACCCCATAAGGGTGAGATACGGCACCGCGCCGCCCAATGCCGTAGCGCTTTGCGTAGGCCCTATTCGCAACAGATAGGCTGTAGCGGATTCCGCAGCAGAGAGCGCCTCAGACAAGGCATTATAAACCGGCTGTACGGCAGCACTTTGCGCAGCAGTGGCACTGACGGTAGTGCGAATATCGCTCAATAACGCATTCATCATGACACCGTTGTCGCGCAGCAATTTGCGGCCCAATAAATCATTGGCCTGAATGCCCGTAGTGCCTTCGTAAATGGTGCTAATACGAGCATCGCGCAAATATTGCGCGGCTCCCATCTCCTCCATGTAACCCATCCCACCAAACACCTGAAGCGCTTCATTGGTTGCCCACACACCGGTTTCAGTGCAAAACCCTTTTACAATAGGGGTTAGTACATCGGAGCGAGCTTGAGCACTTGTTCGGCGCGCAACATCGGTTTCAGCGTGTGCCTGATCAAGCAGCATCCCTGCATAATAGGCCATGGCGCGACAACCCTCCAGGCGGGTTTGAAGAGTCGCTAATATACGTTTTACATCGGGATGGTGGGCGATAGGCGCTGGTGCCTTATGCCCAATGGGAATACCTTGAATACGTTGCAGCGCATAATGCACGGCCGCTTGATAGGCGCGCTCGCCAATGGCCAGCCCTTGCACGCCCACAGAAAAGCGCGCGGCATTCATCATCACAAACATGGTTTCCAGGCCGCAGTGAGGCTTTCCCACTAAGTAGCCAATCGCCCCTTGTTTGTCGCCAAAAGCCAATACGCAGGTGGGACTGGCGTGAATGCCCAGCTTATGTTCTAACGACACCGTTTGAATGTCATTGCGCTCACCCAAAGAGCCATCCTGATGAACCAAAAACTTAGGCACTAAAAACAATGAAATACCTTTTACACCCGCAGGGGCATCCGGTAGGCGCGCCAACACCAAATGAATAATATTCTCGGTGAGGTCGTGATCGCCGTAGGTGATAAAAACTTTTTGGCCACGAATGCGGTAATAGTCATTTTCTGGAATGGCTTGCGAACGCAGCGCCGCGAGATCGGAACCCGCTTGGGGTTCGGTTAAATTCATGGTGCCTGCCCAACGGCATTCCACCATGGCCGGCAGATAGCGTTCGCGCAAAGCGGTAGAGCCAGCATAGTGAATGGCCTCAATGGCGCCACGGGTAAGAAGTGGGCAGAGAGTGAAAGACATGTTGGCGGAATGCCACATTTCCTCAACGGCGGCGCCCAGTAAATGCGGCAAACCTTGTCCGCCATAATCAGGGGGGGATGTC
>Ga0214167_1000494_pt1 | contig 20043 bp, 24 predicted proteins | sample TroBogypolimnion_45_FD_153006 | JGI IMG/M metagenome (GOLD analysis project Ga0214167, IMG submission 153006) | Freshwater microbial communities from Trout Bog Lake, WI - Practice 18AUG2009 hypolimnion v3 | ecosystem: Environmental > Aquatic > Freshwater > Lake > Hypolimnion/Profundal zone ... | reverse complement strand
AGTCGGTCCTGTTGTACCTTGAATGCCTTGGCTGCCAGTCGGTCCTGTTGGGCCTGTGGCTCCTTGAATGCCTTGGCTGCCAGTTGGCCCAGTTGGGCCTGTGGCTCCATTTGTCCCACTGCTGCCTGTCGGTCCAGTTGGTCCAGTAATACTTGGCCCAGTTGGTCCAGTAATACTTGCTCCTGTCGGTCCTTGGATGCCTTGAATTCCCTGAATTCCTTGCACTCCTTGAGGTCCAGTTGGCCCAATTGTGCCTTGAATGCCTTGGGGTCCAGTAGAACCTGTTGGCCCTGTTGGTCCAATAGAACCTGTCGGTCCAGTGGGTCCAGTGGGTCCACCAACACCTCGATTGGTTGTGACAGTTAATGGAGCTGTTGGAGTGACAATCAGTGTCAGATTATTGGAATCAACAACTTTGACTGATACATCACTCATATCACCACCACTCCGTCTGATCTGACCAAGAATAGCAAGAATACGATCAAATCATCCTCTGGAGTGCCACCCGATGATGGCATGGCCACTTTGATTCGGCCTGAAAATCCGACTGGATTTTGTGCGTTAATTTCCAGCTCTGGATCGGTCGCAATTATTGACCATGTTGTGTCATCAATCACCAATGTAAATGTACCAGCCGTGGCATTTAAATTGGCAATGGTCAAACTAACTGGTGTGGGTGTTGGTGTGTAGTCGGCAATATCAAATGTGAGTCCATTTCTGGTATCTATAATATTGGACAATTCACGTCTGACAATCTGAGCCGATATGGTGGCTCCAGTCAAATCCAATGGTGATCCACCTGAATTTGTCCAAGTCAAATTCCAATAGGTTTTTTGGTCGTAAACCAGCTCACCAGCAATAATTTGATTATTAAAACCTGAAATTTGATTCAGGGTATTTTGATTAAAGACTGCGATGATCTTACCCTACGCTTTCGTTCAAATCCCTGTACTCAGGTAGTGACGTTCCCTATGTACTCACTAGGAACGGATGATTTTATAGAGTTTTATATTGTTTGGATATTTTAACTAGGTTTTTGCACGTTGTAAATCGACATAATGCCATAAATCGTCATTTCTGTATGTGCCTGTTGGTTTGTCTGGTGCCCATGATGTGGGTGGGCCATTCAATTCTTTGTAATCATCACCATTGACAATGAATGTTTGCATTGTTTGGCCAAGAATCCAATTATTATTGGAATCCTTATTGCCCACTAAAAACCTGACGCAAACGCCTGGTATCTCTTGAATGTCGTTGATATCCTCAGTGACTGAGGTCAATGGAATTGTGATTGTTCTGCTCATTATGATGCCCACACTGGTATTTGATAAGATGATCCGTTGATGATAACTTCAATCCAGGTATTGCTGCCACTTGTTAAGCCTGGTTTATTTGCTGGATTAAATGTCGCTGTACTGGCTCCAGTTGTTGGCCCAGTTTGAAAATAAAGCAATGTGCCACTTCCTTGGCCAACTAAATTTTGAGTATATTGAGAATACAAATTATTGACAAATGCTGTGCTTGATGTGCCAAATGCAGTTGTAGAGTAAACACCATAAGTCCCTGAGCCTTGTACCCCATTTCCTGAAATTGAAACTCCTTTTACTCCAGCTCCATAGACTGAATCTCCTTCAACTCCAGAACCTGATGAAGAATTTCCATAAACGCCAATTCCTGAACTATTTGCAACTCCTTGAATGCCTGTTCCTCCACCATAGTTATATCCATAAATGGCTGGAGAATATGGATTTGAATTTTGGCCAAATACACCATAAGAATAATATGAACTGGTGTTTGAGTTATATCCAAAAACTCCAGCTGAATTACCAGCTGCATTGGCAGTCCCATAAAGACCATAATTTTGAATATTAGACAAATTGCCGACCACCGCAGCATATCCAGACACTGAAATGCCTGATGCAGTATTTTGACCATCAAATCTGGCCACGCCTTGGCCATAAATACTGTTTAAATACATATTGCCAGTATTTTTTTGAATGTAATAACCTGGTGAGGCAATCGGTGCAAATGGACCAGTTGTTGGTGGAGTACCACCAGTCCAATTATCTGACTCAATGTCTTGAAATATTGATGCAGCCACTGGCCCAGTCCATGCCGTTGAATTGGCTGGTACTCCACCATAAGATACTGAATTGGAATTGTATTGGCCCATCAAATACCAAACCACTTGGCCAACTGTGGCCGTTGGTGCAGTCAATGACCATCCGCTTGGTGCAGTTGCTCCCGATGTGGGTGTTGAATATGTTGGTGGGGTTAATGTTTGACTTTGTAGTTTGTATGCAGTGATGGCAGCCAAACCATTTTGGCCAGTTGCACCAGTTACGCTTGCTCCAGTCGGCCCAGTGCTGCCAGTTGGTCCAGTATTGCCTGTTGGCCCTGTCGGCCCAGTAGCTCCAGTAGACAATGGAACCCAAACAAATGCAGTAGATATTGAACTTAATGTTGATGATGTTTTATCGTTGCCGACTGTATAAGCAAAATAATATGTTGCAGCTGGTAAAACCAAATCAGAAAACACATAATAACTATTATTTGGAACTGTTTGATTATTTGATGTGGTTGATGTAATCCAAGTATTCCAATCCGATGGTGATGGAGTTGATACTGTTGTATAAAACAATGTGCCAGTGGTAATTCTTCCCACCATTGGAATATAGACTTGCACATCAAAATTGGGTTGAGTGGCCGATTCATGGTGCGCTGAAATTGTTGGTGCAGCCAATGCGCTGAAATAGGTGGGTGATGCCAATCCCGAATTGGGTGTTGGATGATATTGAGTAATGTCTCCAGTGGCATAAACATTTGCATCATAAGCAATCAGCTGCACTGCTGCACCAAGATTTCCGTCTGGCAATGATGATTCCTTAACTTGCATCACTCTGAATTGTTGATTTGTCCAGCCATAGCTTGAATTGGTCACTGTGACCACATCGCCAGCATTGACCTGAATTCCAGTGTAATTGGTGGAAAAACTGACAATCAAATCAAGTCTGTTTTGCTCAAGTGTTCGATTGGCCAAATATTGAGCTGTGACCGAATTGTTGATCAAATCATATGAGACAGTGAATTTGTTGACTGGTTCGTTTTGATATATCAAATTAGCTGGGGTTTGCAAATTGACATAACCAGCCTGATCCCTATTTGTTGAATCATTAAATTTGGCCTCAATCTGATTCACCATTTGGGTGATATCCAGCTCCCCCACTGTGATTGATCCAACAATATTATTATCATCAAATGCGAATGATGGTGAAATAGCTTTATTGATTACCACTTGCCAATATCCAGTGGCTGCCTGATATGCTTGCCATGAATCACAGCAAGTCATCATCAAATCGATATTTGACAATACAGTCTGGCCAGTATCCAAAACACCATTAAATCTATATCTGGCCTGTGATGCTGTGCCACCTCCTGCTGGTGTATAGGTGATCAATTCATCTGAATAAGCATTCAGAGCTGCGCCTGAAGCAGAGCTGACAAATGATGGATCAATTGCACCGCCATAAATCGGATTGGTAATGTAGTCATACCAAACATCGCCTGGCTTGGCACATCCAGCTCCATTCAAATAATGGCTCACATAAAATGTAACTGGCTGCAATGAAGTAGTGCCAGGTGAATTTTGGTTGTACACCAATTGCACAATGGCAAATGCCAAACCATTCATATTTCGATTGGTGCTGGCCCATTCTTGGCCTGATGGACAAGTATTTTCATCGCCAGAATCATATTTCATTATTTCCCATGGCATATAAGTCGTATTGATCGGTGTGATCGTGCCAGTAGGGGAAGATGTGTACAAATAGATATACAGTTGATTTGCAAATGGAGTTACATTGTTTGCGCCATCGGTCAAAGTAGATACCATGGCTGGATATAAAGCATCAAATGTAATGATCTGATCTTGATAGTAAAAATTGGATGGATTGCCTGGTGTTGGCAAATTGTAAATAAATTGGCCATTCGGACTAATATTTGAAATAACCATCACATAAAACATTTGCTTTTGATTTTGTGATAAAACCGCATCACAAAACCGACCGCCAGTGTATGCATCACCATAGACCAATGGAATGCCAGCCGTTGGATCTGGTGGCACCTGCTGCCTAACATTGTTTTGTTGGGCCTGTGGCACATTGGGTGCAAATATCCTCGATGCAACTACTGAAATGGCAAATGTCACTGCCATTTGTGTTGCTATCCCAGCTGTGGCATACCATGCAGAGAATGCCTCATACGCTGCAATTGCTGATTCAATCATGTTTTATTCTCTGAAAAAAGTTGTATGCAATTGTTTGAATCCACGTTTTGAATAATCAATGCTTGGACTGTTGGCCATAAGTGATGTCATCACTACATCGATGCGCTTTTCATCCAATAATTTTTGAGCCTGTTTGTTAAATTCTAGCCATAATTTGCCACCAAGCAAACCATTCCTCTCCTCTGGAGCCACCCACCAAGCCAGCTCATTGAGTTGATTAGATTGTGGACACCAAACATTTGGTGTAATCATGGCAATGATCATTCCATTTAAATCTTCATCAATGACAATAAAACCTCGACCCAAAATTAAACTGTAAAGCAAATTTCCAACATATTTCTTTTCCCACAATGTTTGATCTTTGTATTTCTGAATCAATGTTTCTTTTGAAAACTCTTGAATCATTGCAATCAAAATTGGAATGTCAAATTTGTTTGCAAGTCTAATCATGAATTTTTTGAAAATGCGACCAGTGCTGCTGGATTGGTTTGAGTGGATCCGACCACTTTGGTGGCCGAGCCTGGTATTGGGTTTTGACCAAAATTAAAATAAGTCGATGCAATCACTGGCACTCGATCCATGCTGGTGTCGTTGGGATACAAAAACCGCCAATTGGATGGATTGGTCTTAATTCCAGCCAATCTCGAATCCAGCACCAATCGCATCGATGCACAAGACACAATACAAACAACAGTGCGCTGCCTTTTTTGATCATCAAAATTTTCATTGATGGCCACATTGTTGATGATGCCTTGGTATCTTTGGAAAAACTGTTGTACACCGCCAATGGTTTCAATTTGATTGTTGGCATCGAGAAATCCACGCCAAATTTTTACAGTGCTGCCTTTGACTGGTGATGCCAATATCAGTGAAACCACATTGATATCTAGTCCAGACAAAGATAACTTTATATCCACACTACTGGCTTTCATATCTTGCTGAATTTCACTCACGCCAAGATATGTGCCATAACCAGCATATCTGATCCCATTGATTGTGACTGGGCCAGCTGCATTACAGAATGTAAATATCTGCTGCGCTTTACCTGTTCCTGATCCCACGCCAGTGGCCGTGAATGTCACTCCGACTGTATTGGATGATGCACCGATAGCTGTAAAATCAGTCGTGCCAACAACAAAAATAGTATAAGTGCTGCCAACAATAAATTCTCCAGCATAAACTGTAAGAATCAATTCGACAAATTCAGCATATCGAATTGAACTGGATCCAAGTGCTGCAATTGCTGTTGACATAATTATCCTGTAATGTATTCACGAAATACAAATGGCCCAGACCATTCGACAAATGCACCATTGGTCATTGGTGTCAATGAGTATGTGGGACATTGCTCGGCCACCACATAAAACGAACACGCATTGCCCAATAGCACTGGTGCCGATGATGTTGGTGCGCCAATCAATGGCCGATTAATGTAAACTAATGATCCAGTTGAATCATTGGTAATCTTGTAAACATAACCATTGATGGATATGAAATCCCCAGCTTTATAGTTGCCATTTGAGGACAAATTGATCGCCTGGCTGTTTGGGGTTGGTGTACCGCTTAAAGTGGCTGCTGTGGCCGTTCCTTGGTTTTGTGTAAACCATGATAACTGGTTCGATGCAAATGTAATGTAATCGGGCAGCTGTCGATCCAGATTATCAATAGCTTGGATGATGTCTCTGGTCTGTGGGTAATACAAAAAATTATGTGGAATGATTGTAAAAACCCATGGCACTGATGTTAAGTATTGAGCCACTGTGACTTGCCCTGATCGTGACACTTGTTGGCCAACAATTCTTCTATTGTTGACTGTCATCTTTTGTTGAATATCAACAATATTTTGAAAGCCAGGCATTATGATCTGCTCCTCGTTGTGGCAATGTTTTTGGTGGCATATTGGTTAGCTGCCCAAATTGCACCAGAGCTGCCATATAGCCGATCCTCAAACGATTTTGTATCAATTGCATTGATGTAATTGTTGGTGATATTTTGATTTGTTCCACCCATCCCCATTAATTTATTGTTGGGAATCACAGTACCTGATCCTTTAGGGACAATCAATTCTGGCCCTTGTTCTCCCACCAAATATGGTGTGCCACCAGATACATCACCACCAGCTGCTTTAGGGCCACCAAAATAATCTTTAATGCTCATTGTGCCTTCACCTGGCACTGCCACATTACTTGATTGAAACAATCCACCACTTAAAAGTCCACCAAGCAAAGATGATGCTTGAGCTTGTAATTGAATAGTAATTATATTTTGAATAATTGTTCTGGCCAAATCAGCAAAATTTAATTTGCCTGTTTTGACAAAATTTGCAAGAGCATTATCCATGCTTGATGTCACGGAATTAAACATATTCTTTGCAATATTGGCTGCATTTGTTGCATTATCAATATATGAATCAAATGCAGTTTTCCAGCCATATTCAAATGTTCTTTGTTGATCTAATGTATTTTGTTTGATCTTAATGCCCAGCTCACCTTGCTGTCTCATGGTATTGATTTGAGCATCCATAACTGCTTGATCTGTACCAGCAGATATTGCAGTTTTCTTAAATGCTGCAATCTTGGCCTCGAGGTCATATTGCTCTAGCAAATATTGCTGTTCTCTTGGCATCAATCCAACAATACTATTTTCATATTGCAATCTTTGATTAACCAAATCATTTTGCAATCTCATTTGATCAGTTTGCTGAAATAATGAATTTCTAACAACATTTTGTGCCTCAGTCATTTTTTCCATTTCTGCTGGAGAAATTCCCATTGACTGATCACCAATGCCCTCACCCATTCTTGCTTGTTTTTGTAACAATTCTTGATAGTTGTATTGTTCTTTTAATTTTAATTTGGCATCATCACTGACTTTTTTGGCCAATGCAATTTTCAAATTGGCATCTTGATTAATTGCTGCAATAACTTCAGGATTTGTATTGGCATTCTTTGCCAATTCTTCTCTTCTCTTTAATTCAATTGCTGTAATTTTTTGTTTTAAATCCAATTCTTGAAGTGCATATTTCACAATCAAATCATTGTTAAATACTTCATCATGTATTAATTTTGACTTTTGATTTTCAATTGCAATTTTTTGTTTGGTGGCTGCAATTTGTGCATTTATTGTATCGAGCTGTTTGGCATAAGCATCAATAATTGTGCGCTGAACTGTTTCATGTTCTTTGCTTTTTTCTATTTCTTGATCTTGAGAATTATTTTTTTCATCAGCAATTTTTGCAAGATTATTTTCAAATGCAGCCAATTTTTGAGCTGCTGCTTCTCTCATTGCATCATATTCTTGATTTTTCTTGATGGCAGCATCGATGCCTTCAGTCATCAATGTTTTTGCATTTAATATTGTGTGAACAATTTCATCATAAACACCATGAATTACAAATGTTACATTTGCAGCAAAATCAACTAAATTTCCTAATGCAACAAATAAAACACTTCCAAAACCATGAATAATTACTTCTGATGTTTCTTTAAAATAATCAATGGTTTGTTTTAAAACTGGCCCAGTTTGTTCTGCAAACATTAAAGTTACATCTCGACCAATTTGACCAAGAGTTTTCCATGCAGCAGCTGCATCAGTAACCGCTTTGGCTTGTTGATCACTAACACCAGCACCTTCTTCAATTTGCTTATTCAATTCAACAAAATCAACACCTCGAGCTGCTTTGCCAAATAATTCCATGGCTTTGGCATTTCTAGTGATTGGATCTTCAATTGATGCAATGCCTTGAACTAATTTTGTATATAGGTCAGTGCTGGACATTGTGGCCAAGTCTTTTAATGAGACATTGGCCATTGCAAATGCTTTTTGCGCTTTGGCAGATCCATTGGCTGCCAAATCAATATTTTTGGAAAATCCAGCCAATAATGCACCAGCTCGATCTGCCTCACCGCCAGACATAGCTAATGCGTTTTGGAGCCTTAAAACTGTATCAATGGCCAGATCATTGGCTTCAGCCACCTTGGCCAGCTGTTCAGCAAATTCCATCGATGCTTTGGTCATCTCATAAAGACCAACAGCCGATAAAACCTCGGGCAAATATTCTTTTAATTCTTTGAGTGAATTTTTGGCTTCAGAAATACCTTTTTTGAACTCGGTAGTATCGAGTCCAAGTTGTGCGCCCAAACCAGCAATGATAGTGGCCATTATTTACTTTCCAGCAATTCTTTTGGTATGTCTGGTTTGGTCATCAAAAATGTTAATAATCTCTGATTGGCCAATTCCTTTTTCTCTGCATCAGACAATGGTGGATACAAATAATCAAATGATCGATTGATTATATCCTCGAGTGTATAGGGACTTTTGCCCTTGGGCAACATCTTATTAAACTGACCAGCTGTCAGTGTCCCCAAAACCTCCAAAATGCCTCGATTGCCAATTAATCCATCGGCATACATCACCGAAATATCGCTGAATGTTTCCTCGTCAATGTTGTCTGGGTCGGCCCCATGGGCTGTGATATACGCTTTGACCTGTCTGCGAACCGACCCAATTATTTTCCCCGACTTGAGTATCCAGGTGAAATGACATTATTGATTTCATTAACCAAATCCATTTGGATGGAAAATGGAAATAATTCCTCGATATCCGCATAAGTAATTGTGGCCATATCAAAGTCTTTGTTTTCTGGCACCAGCAGCCTGACCAGCTCAGTGATCCTGCTTTCGGTCAAAACCTTGCCGTTGGCCACTTCTTTTAAAGATCGGCCATTGACAATGATGTCATCATCTTTAAATTCATATCCATCATCACCTTTGTGCTGTTCTGCCTCAGCAGCCAATTTATCGTAAATTTCTTTGACTTTGGCCTCATCCACATTTTTAACTCGCTCAAACATGGCCTCAGTTTCTGAAGTCAATGGCACTTTGACTCTGAATGTATGGCCACCCATTTCAAAAGTGCGAGTCCTTAAATTGTCTTTTTTGTCGGTGAATTTTGCACCAAATGCGTTTTCTAAGTTGTTCATTTTGTTCCCATGTGTCTTGATTTGTATTTTATTAATGCGTTGCCAAGTGAATCACCCAATGAATTAGTGACATCAACTGCGTGTCTTTCTAAAGCTGGCCGAATAAATGGCATCCCATTGCCTTTGCGCCATTTGGCCGTTCCAAATTCAATTGCAATTGCCCTGGCATCACTGACCATATGTTGTAATTTGTTGGTCTTTTTGTTTTTGAATGTCCTAGACAAAAGTCTTTTTTCGCCTTTTACATCGGGTTGAAATTTATTCCCAGGTGCAACTGTCACTCTGGATATCATCACCATGGTTGGTGTTGTATAAATTGATCGTTTATCTTTGGATGTTGGTTTTCTAGATTCGACTTGCAATGATTTCAATAATTGGCCAGTATCAACATTATCATTATCAATTAATAATTGTCTGGCTGCATTTAATACTGGCACCATTGCTGATCGACAAGCACTTCTCAAAATATTACTAGCATCTTTTTCGCCAAAATCATCTGTAATTTGATCTAGTAAATCTTGAAACTCTTTAAATCCATTCCAATTAATGGTCATGCTTGATTTATCTGCCATTTAATTTAGCTTTCCAATAATGATTTTCTTAAAAATCATGCTGTTGAGCAAAATGACGTAATCGACCACTTCTTCTGGAGTCATCGAGTCGGCATGGTTTTTGGCAATATCAAACGCCAAATTAATACCAGTAATTTTTTGTTGTGAAAAACCAAACCAGTCCTTTTTACCAGACTCGGCTTGGTTTATCAAATACCCCAAAAGATCATTATTGTTTTGTATTATTGTCATTGTGTTTTATTCTGTTTTTGTTTCTACTGGTGTTTCAACAATTATTGGCCGAAATGGGTCATCCCCATTGGCCAAACATTTGGCAATTGCCTCATCAATATCTTCCACTTGATAAGTCTTGCCGTTTGCAAATTGAACTGTAATCATGGTTTTGCCTGATTATGTGTTATTTGACCAGCCGTACAAATTGCCTCTGGGGTGAATTGTAAATGTAACTTTGCCTTCAGACTTGGTATTCATATCGACTTTGAATTCAGATACTCGGCCATTGAAAGCATAAGCCACTGTATTGGCACCTGATGATGCTGCCACCACAAAAGTCCGATCAATTACACCAGAATAGGCATCAGCTCTCATCAAAAGCAAACCAGCATCTGATGGGTTCCATGCTGCCACAATCGTCATGGATGTAGGTTTTGATTGAGTTGGAATGATATCTGACTGTCTTGATCCAGCCACTGCAAAATTGGCCGATGCGTCATCTTGGCCAAATGCTGGAATATCTTCCACTAACAATTGTTGTGCAGTTGAGCCAGTGCCGCCAGCTGCTGTGCCAATAATGCCAGCGACTTGACCAGTCCAAGTGGACAATTGAGTCAATGTCAATGGTGTGGGTGATGCTCCAGTTTGACACCAGAGTGACGCTGCAAAGCCTGGTAAGACTTGATTGGGTAATGCCATGATTTAAATCCTTTGAAAAAAATGAAACGAATTGTTTTGTTTTATCAACATGGAATATCCATCCGACAATCCAAGATTATTTGGTTCAATTTTACATTGTCATCATAGGTATTGTATAGCATAGAAATATCAATTTTTGCCACATAAATACCAGCAAATGCCCCGTTGATACCAAAAAATCCCGAGAATCCATGCAATGCTTGCAAAATTGTATTTGCCATACTAAAACAATTGTTCATGTCTGAGGCAAATACCGATGTTTGAAAAACTGGTGTGTCAATCCCTTTGTTGGATTGTATTGGCCCTGTATAGACTGGCTGATGGACATTTCGTAATTGCCAAACCAAAAACTGGGTTTGCTCTGCAAAATTCCTGTTGAAATTTGCATACACTGGCACTGGTGAAACAGTGGCAGCCAGTTGATTTTGAATCGCCTGGGCATAAGTAAGGACATTTTGCTGGGTGGTCATACTGATGTCACTGGATCGTTGCGATAACAGACAAAAGTGATGTTCATTCGGTCATTTGACTCTAAAACATCGGCCACCCGATAATCTTTGTTTCTCCAATTGATGGAATATTGATATTGATTCAATGAAACCGCCAATGTGTTTGGTGTGTAATTTAAAACAAATCTGACTTGCTTGGTATAGGCTCGATCATCCTTGGATGCAATCATTGAATCACGGACATCTTGCACCAATGCTCGAGTCGAAAATGCCAATGTAATGGTCGTTGTCTGCTGGCCAATAGAATCCACGCCAGCTGTGACATTGTTGACATTGATATTTTCGTATCGAGCAATGGCCATTTATAGCACCAATGGTTTGTATGGTCTTAACAATGCAGCAGCTCCCATCGGAATTTGTTTCAAATTGGTCGATGTGGTGTCTGATCTGTTATTGTATAAATGCGTCAAAATCATCAATCCAGCCTGTTGAATCACTGGATATGCTGCATATGTGCTGGCTGCCGTTGTGTATAAAGCCACAATTGGATTAGTAATCACTTGATTGATCTCGCTGGGCATCCCAGTCACAATGATTTTGTTGCCAGTTGGATCGTAGAAATAATTGGTCGATGCCAATGTGGTAAATGTCGGTGGATTGGTGGTTGTCCAATAGCCCACAGAATTGATTGTCACGCCAGTTGAGCCTTGGGTAACCTCGGGCAAATCCAAACACACTGAAGTGCCACTCATGCCATTCCATGCCCCATAATAGACTCGATATTGGGTGGCAAATATGCTCATGCCCAAAAAGTCTTCCACCATCATCCTAGTGGCCACCTCTAATCCAGACAAATAATCATCCTGGCTGGTGTCATTGTATAAATTGAGCTGATTGGTGATCTGGGTCAATGTCAGCCATTGGGTCGAAACATCCCGAGTGACTTGCTCGATTTTCTCATAAGAAAATGGATTCCTACTTGTTCCCAAGTATGGGCCATTGACGTAGCTGTCGAGTGCCATTTTGAGCCTTTAAGTTGAAAGTCTCACGCCAGCATAAACATCACGAATTGTGCTGCAAACACGCTTTTCAGCATATAGCACCATTGAACCTGGTGTTGTTTGATCAAACCATTGGAATGACATTTCTTCATTGTCGGCAATGGTGACAAACAATTCCCATGCTCCTAAATAGATTGGCAGCTTACCAGATCCAATTTGATCCATGAATGGATTGGGAATCACTCGATGGCCAAAAATATTGCCGACTGAATAGCCGTCTTTATCGCCAATCTCGAGAAATAATGGCAAACCACCAGAGTCTTTTAGCTCACGCAAATAAGCAATGGTATTGGGGTGCATCATCCAGCAAGTGGATGGCATATTGTAGTATTGGGGTGGCAATGCAGCATTGAGTGCAGCAATGTCGTTATAAACGATTGCACCGCCAGTGGTGGATGCCACTGTCAACACTGTGTGAATTCCATTGGTAATGGCCGATCCATTTGATCCAAATGCAGCTGCTGATCCTGATGTGTAGTAATTTAAACCACGCAATCCCTGAGTGCCGCCATAAGTTGTGGTGGTCGATCCAGACTGGTCATTGTTCAGCATCATTGACAATGCCTCTTGCTGCGAAAATTCCAAACCAACATCAGAAATGATGGTTTCATTAAGTGCATTAATGTCGCTCAATACTGCTGTCCTGACTGGGACTTGAGCAGAAACCACTCTCACTGGCAATTGCCAAAATGATGTGGCTGTGTTGGGTGTTCCCACGTTGGGTGTGAATGTATATCCCCATGGGTTTGTTGGATTGGTCACATTACCAGTTTTCACAACAAACGCCTCATCCGATCCAATGGTTTGGATCACTCGTGCGCCAGCTGCACGAATAGGATTGGCCAAACGCAATGATGCAAACGCATCATCATAAATAACACGACCACCGACATTACTACCTGAGCCAGTGAGTGCCGATGCCTCTTTCAAATTGACAGTCACTCGTTTTTGCTTAACCAGTGATTTGTGGATGGCCTCAAGAATAATGTTGGTGCTCATAAATAATCCCAAAAAATTTAATGATAAAAAGGTAGGGGAGCAATGCTCCCCTACACTTTTAGTTTGCTGCCGTAGCAGTTGAACGATAAGCAATAATGCTCAATGGATCCACATTGGATGCAGCCAAACGCTTCTCACCGAAAAATGTGATATAGCCTGGCAATGTCTGATCGTATCTGCGTAAAACCATGTTCAAACGATCGACAATGGTGTGGCCACGTTGCCAGTCACCAAAATACATTGGGAACTTGCTCACTGTGCCAGCTGATGCTGTGGTTGTTTGTGATGGATTGTCCAGATACTTATTGACCACCACATCAAATCCAAGCATTGTGCCCACGATGCCAGTGCCTGGACCATCGTTCAAGGGGTGCATACGCTCGAAAATTGGTGTGCCATTAGAGTCTTTCAATCCGCGGATTTGAGACAACATGAATGGGTTTACCAAGAATTTTGCGCTTGGAGTCCAATATTGTTGTGGCAATGCGTAGATGAAATTGACCACATCGGTATACGTCACATTGGCTGCACCGACTGTATTGCTATTGGTGGTCAGCTGGTCATAAACAGCCAAACTATTCAAACCATTGCTGGTTGAAATGCCTGATGTGCCGAATGCGCCAGTGGTGATTGTGCCGCCAGTGTATGTGGAATTTGCACCAGCATTTGCATACTGATTTAAACCACGCAAACCTTGAGTGCCACCATATGTATTGGGACTGTCAGTCTGGTCATTGTTTTGGATCATGGACTGACCCTCGACCTGGCTGAATTCCATCAACATATCATCAACAACATTGGCCTCTAAACCATCGATGTCATCGAGTGCAGCTGTACGAATTGGGAATTGGACATTCAAGTCTTGCAAAACCAATTGCCAAATGTTAGTCGCTTCAGTTGTTGCTGAACCATTGTTTTGAATGGAATAGCCCCAAGTTGCACCAGCATTGCCGACTTTAGCTCTGAACTGGTAGGTTGAACCTTCAGTAGTCACGTTTCTGGACAAACCACGCATGGGGTTGATCAAACGCAATGTGTGGAATACTGGATCGTATGCTGTACGACCACCGACATTATAGCCGCCACCTGTCAAAGATGAACTTTCCCTCAAATATGCTTGGTACTGATCATCAGACTCAAACAATTTAATTTCTTTTTCCATTTTGCCTTTTTTGGCAAAATGCTTGAGCTGCTCACGCACCATCTTATTCACTTCACCTTTGATGGTTTTCGCTGGCTTGATGATTGATGGAGCTGTGTTGATTTCAGAAATTTTGGCCTCGATGGCTGCCAATTTCTCTGTAGTTGCAACAGAAATTTCTTCTACTTTGGCCAGAGTTTGAGTTTTTACTTCCTCAATCTTTGCCAAATTTGATGCCTCAATGGCATCGACTTTCTCTAGAATTTTATCGACTGACATGATGTGTTCCTTGATTAAAGACGCTTGGATAATGCTTTCAACAATTCTCTGTGCGTTAAAGCCTCAAGAATTGAATCGGCCTCGTTGACCACCGCATCCGATTCGCTCGGCTTTGGGGTTTCCTGAATAGTTTGCTTGGCGGCATCACGCTGCTCAAGTATTTTCTTCAGTATTGAAGATGCAGTGGTCGCATCTTTTCGTGAAAATCCTGCATCACGCAGAGTTTTCTCGATCATTCTTGGATTCGCCTGGCCATTGCCATCGAAATACTCAAGATTCATTACTTCCGCTTTGGGATTGTTTGGGTACATAACGACAGACACCTCACGCAAACCGCCTTTGGTGATCTGGAAATAGGATTCATCGTCATCATCATCATCACATGGATTGCCATCGGCATCCACCATCATGGCCTCGTCAGCATATGCACCGACAGACACGCCACCAAACATATTGGGTGATTCTTTTAAGACGTTGTAGAGGTCAGAGCCACCGACTGTGCTGAGATATAACTTGCCCTCGGCACACATTCCATCATCATCAAATTGGAATGAATCCCACTGGCCGACTGGCATTCCCATGTCGTTGTGATTCAAAAACATTGGCAGTGGCTTGCCAGATTTTGCAAATTCATTGGCCCAGTCCATGAATCCCTCGGGCTGGTAATTGAATTTTCTGCCATCCTCGCCATCCCTTGGCCCCCAGGTGGTGACTTTGGCTGCAATTTTTCCACTAGGTGAGTTTTTTTGGTCTGCCTCTTTTTTTAGACTGACCTTTGCCTCGCAAATTAAATTCAATGTTTGCTTCATTGATTACCCCATTATGTATAGACTGATTATTATCTTGTATTGTAGGGGTTTTCTCGGGAATTTGTGGTAGTTTAACACTAGCCACTTTGGTTTGTGAAGTCAAAACCCGAATTATTTTTTTTGTATTGTTCATTATTTGCCAGTATTAATGGCCGATTTTGGAGCTGTTGAACCACCTCCACCGCCTGTGTCCTGTGGACTGGATCCAGCAATTGGATCGATTTTGGCCACTGGTTTACCAGCAATTGGCACATTGGTTTTAGAAATGCCAGCTGGATTCAGTGCTGGCAATTCATCCCCGCCATCGACCTTGGCCATATTCAAATATTCTCTGGCCTCATTGGGTGTGAATATTCCAGCTGAAACGCCAGCTGTGACAAAATTCATTTGATCGAGTGCAGCACCTTTTAAGAAATCCTTGGTGTCGAATCTGAGACACAAATTTGGATATCCACGAAATAATTGCTTGTTGAATTTTTGCTCGATGTTGATGATCATCGGATACATTGTCGTTTTGTAGAATTCATCGAGCAATGTTTGCGTGTTGTTGTATTTGCCCATTTCAAGGCCCAGCAGCTGTGCTGGCACACCAAACAATGCACAAATGCGCTTAGTGGTCTGGTCTTTTAATTTGGCTGCATCAGCATCTTGCAAGGTCAGCATCTTGACTGTTTCAAATGTCATGCCCTGATCTAATAGCATTCCTTGGCCTGGCTTGCTCAAGTCGGTATCCTTTGATCCAGTCATCGATGCCCACGCCTCTTTTAGCCTGGCTGCAATCTCTTTGTACTTCATGTCTGGAATCACCTGATCTGTCTTGAATAGACCACTAGGCTTGGCGCCATTTTGCATAATGTAGTTGGCATATAGATCGATGTCAGTGTCCAATGCTACCAATTCAGTGGCCAAAATACCCTTATTAAAACCAGCCGAGCCTTGCCATGGTGCCTCAGTGATATGAATCACCTGGTATGGCAGCAATGGCTCATCCATGTTGAAACCATATGTGGGTGTACTCATGCGATAGCTTGGATACCGCAAATTGGTCATCTGAACTGTGATCAATGTGGCATCGAGGTTATACATTTCGATTGGGGTCTGCATCGAGTCTTTGTTGTCTTTCCTCAAGAGCAAAGTAAAGCACTCGCCAGCCAAATCTTGCCACATCGACCACTGATACCAAAACTCATATGAGTTTTGAAAATTGTTGGGGTCTTGAATTAATCCCAATACTTGCTTGGCCTTGGCTTTGTCCCTTGCACCAGGCAGATCGGATTTGATGGCATCCACAAATGTGCCATCATCACATTTGTACATCACACTGATTCCGCATTGGGCCAATGCCCTAGCTTTGACCCCCACGCATGACATGATTGTGCTGTTGCGTGACAGCACCGACATATCCACAATTCGGCCAGCATTGGTGACGCTGCTGGTAGTTATGTACAGAAGTTGAAAGGCAGAACCCTGTTGTCCGTTTTGATTGGTACGGACAATTTGATTTCCAAGCTGAGTTTGTCCGAATAAAGTATTACTTTCTTTAGAAATTGAACCTTTTTTGTTTAAAAAATCAAAAAATCCCATATTAATCCTTTAAAATAATTGACCAGCCTTCTTTGGCTGGATATTGATAAATTTTGCCATTAACTTTGCATTTGTTGCCGTACAAATTTATTCTGACTTTTTTTTCTGTGCAATTGTTGCCTTTTGCACATTCGGACAAACTGTTAAACACTCCACTTGGGGTTACATATTGGCCTTTGTAATTAACATTCTTTGTGCCAATAAAATGACTTGTTGTTGGTTTATATCCAATTTCTTTAATGGTTTTTTTTCTTTTTTCAATTACATCTTGAGATTGTTTTTTTCCCAAATTGGCTTTTCTTAATTTGTCTTTTGTCTCATCAGATAATTTGTCACCAAGTCTGACTTTTAACCCCAAATGACCTTCACCACCATTGGTCATGTTGGTCAATTGAAATCCCATTTTTTTAAATTTATCAATTAATTCAATTTCAGACAAATAAGCCAATTCATCATCGATGCCATCAACTATTTTTATAGCATCAAATCCATGTTTTTTTACAACAAAATGCCAGTACCTATTTCGACTTGTAGAGCTGTTATAACGATATTTTGAACTGCCCTTACCAACATAAAAAGGCACATTTGTGCCCTTTTTATAATGTACATAAACGTAAGAGTTGTTCATAAATCGATGTTTTCCACATTAATTTATGACATAGTATCACTAAAATGATCTAAATCCAAACGAACTTGACGCATACGGATTGTCCAAACTGCAATGGGCTGCAATGATCATGGCAATAATGCCATCGACCTTGGCTGCTTTGTCGGCCTCATTTTTTCTGACTTTGATGTTGCCATTGACATCCTCGTAAACCTCGCAATTGGACAATTGCCATCCTAAAAATGGATTGCCATCATGTTTGATTTGTTTATTTAATATCAATTTTTCAACATATTTGCTCGGATTTGATAAAACTCCCATGCCTTGGCCGACTTTTTTCACTGGAATACCAGCCTCATGCAATCTGGCCACCAAACTCGATGCATTGTATGCATCGTATCCGACTTCCTTCACATCATATATCTGGCACTGTTGTTTGATGTAATCGCTCACTTCCCGATCATCCATCACATTGCCTTCAGTGATCTTGAGAATGCCAGAACCAACCGCCACTCTGAAAATGTCGGCATAGTGCTTGGGTATCAGCTCCAGACCAGCCGCGGGCAAAAAGAATTTGAACTCGGCTCGGTAGTCCAGCTCGCCATATCGTTTTAAAGTGCAAACCGCATTCAAGTCTCGGGTTGCTGCCAAATCAAATCCGATAAATACTGCCTCGGGCACTCGATCCTCAGGGGGCTGGGTGGCCTCATCCCAGAATGTCCGATCCAGCCAGGCACTCTGTGCCGATACAAATATATTCAAAGTCTTGCACAAAAATTCATTGAGTGCAGCTGGCTTGTGTTTGGCCTCCTCGGCCCTCTGAGCAATGGCCTCCTCAAAAACCGATATCCCATGCATGGGATTGGCCTTGGCCCAAACTGTCGGATCACGCCAATCATCATTTTGATCTAATGAATAAAGCAGCCCAAACCACCTCGGATTGTCCTTGGCCTCTCCATATAGCATGGATTGGTACATCGAGAAATCTTCATAAAATTTGGTGTCTTTGGTAAAACTGGCTGTGGTGATATAAATCCTCAACGGATTTTGTCTGGCCACCATACCTGAGTGCAGCACCTCGATCGAGTTTCTGTCCACAATCTGGGCGGCCTCATCCACAATCACGCATGATGGGTTTTTTCCATCCCCTGTTTTCTTGGTGTCTCGGCTTAGTGCCTTAAACATCGATTGACTATCCCCGGCTTTTTTGACTTCATATTTGCTGGGATTAAAACAATCGGCCAGCTCCTTGGGCATATTCTCAATAAACCCCTTGGCCGAATCAAACACAATAGTGGCCTGTTCCCTGTTGGTGGCCAGGGTGAACACCTCGGCTCCAGCCTCGCCAAATTGCAGCTCATATAAAGCAATGATGGCCGTGAGTGTTGATTTGCCAGCTTTCCTTGGAATGTAAACGATCACATCGGTGACCATGCGCTTGGTCTGATTCTTTTTGGCCCTAAACCCATAAATTGCCGTAATCAGCAAAATCTGGAATGGCTCGAGAACAATTGAGTCTCCAGCATTTGGCCCCTTGGTGTGTTTCAGGGTGGCCGCAAAATTTAAAACGTGTTGTGGATAGTCTGGATCGAAAACCCATTCCCAAGTCTTATTTTCATATTGATCGATGAACCGCTGACACGCCAGCTGCACATCCCGACAAACATTAATCTCGCCCTTGGTGACTTGGATGGCATACAAAATCCCGTCTTGGTATTTCATGCAGCCTTTGGCCCTTTGAGCAGTGAATCAATATTATTGGTTTTTTCTGTTTTCTGGCCAGCTAGCCTGGCCTTGGGTGTGAGGCCCAATTCGCCCATTAGCCTGATGCACTGCTCCAATGCCTTGGCTCGAATATTGACCAATGGATTAATGGCTGCCGTTTTGCCATCGTTGTGCCAAATCATCAGCTTATCATTTGTGAGCTGCATATTGCAATTGACGTACATTTCCATGGTGTCGGCCAGCATCCCCAATGTGTGCCGATTTTGATTATCGCCAATCCCATAAACATCAAACAAAAAGTCTGATGCCTCTTTGACAAATTGCTTTTTGTCAAATTGCTCTGGATGGTCGTGCCATTCCGCAAATGGCATTCTGTTTTTCAGCTCGGCTGGAATAGCTGCTGGTTTGCCAGACTTGCGTACTATGCGAGTCCCTTCAATTGAATGTAATTCAGCTGGTTTTTTCATAATAGCTTTTTCCTATGAAATTTTAAAAAATAATTTTTAAAAACTATTTTTAATTTTTTAAAAAAATTAAAAAATTAAAAAAATTTGTAATACAAAAAGTTTCATTTTTAAATTTTTTTGGTTTTTTTTGAATACCATTTACCCCCCCCAATTTGTTTTGCAGAAATTTGGG
>Ga0214167_1000491_pt1 | contig 20116 bp, 19 predicted proteins | sample TroBogypolimnion_45_FD_153006 | JGI IMG/M metagenome (GOLD analysis project Ga0214167, IMG submission 153006) | Freshwater microbial communities from Trout Bog Lake, WI - Practice 18AUG2009 hypolimnion v3 | ecosystem: Environmental > Aquatic > Freshwater > Lake > Hypolimnion/Profundal zone ... | reverse complement strand
CGTGAATAGCTTCAAACAAAAACAAACAAGGTTGGCGCGGTATCAACGTGCGTTAAGCCGCAAAGTTAAATTCAGTAGTAATTGGAAAAAGCAGAAAGGTAAAATCACTCAGCTCCACAGCACCATTGCAAATATCAGAAGAGACTACCTGCATAAAACGACATCTACCATCAGCCAAAACCACGCCATGATAGTGATAGAAGATTTGCAGATTAGTAATATGAGCAAAAGTGCTAAAGGCACGGTAGAAGCCAAAGGGCGGAACGTCAAAGCCAAGTCGGGCTTGAATCGTTCTATCTTAGACCAAGGCTGGTTTGAGTTTAGGCGACAGCTTGAATACAAGCAAGTATGGGCAGGTGGGCAGGTTATTGCGGTCAATCCGCGCAATACCAGCCGCACTTGTCCGTGTTGCAAAAATATTTCAGCCGATAACCGCCAAACACAAGCGAAGTTTGAATGTGTTGAATGTGGCTATGCAGAAAATGCTGATTTGGTCGGTGCAATCAATATATTGGCGGCAGGACATGCCGTGTTAGCGTGTGGAGTGACGGTGCAACAAGACCGCACTGTGAAGCACGAACCCTCCGAAGGTATCCGCAAGTCATCGCGTGAACCTGTAGGAATCCCCCTGCTTTAGATGGGGGAGGATGTCAAGACATGAGCGGCAACGCATGGGAATGGGTTTCTGATTGGTACGATGAACAATATTACGCGCACTCACCAAGCATTGACCCGCAAGGACCCAAGGAAGGAAATGTAAAAGTACGCAGAGGCGGGTCTTGGCATACATGGGCTTTATATGCCCGCAGTGCTTACCGCAACTGGAATAGTCGAGACACTAGGTATGCCCTTGTTGGGATGCGCCTAGTGCTTGAAGTCGACCCTAAGCACTAATCCGAATTACTTAATCGCCGCTCTAGCACGCGCAATGGCAGCCTTCACTTGCGCCGGCGCCGTGCCGCCGATATGGTCACGGCTATGTAGTGAGCCTTCTAAGGTTAAAACTGTATATACATCTTCGGCAATACTAGGCGCAAACTGCTGCAAGGTGGCTAGCGATAAATCGCTAAGCTCAACCTTTTGATCTACTGCGTAACGGACTGCCAGCGCCACTACTTCATGCGCATCTCTAAATGGCATGCCCTTTTTAGCTAAATAGTCAGCAAGATCAGTAGCGGTAGCAAAACCTTCACTGGCGGCTTGACGCATATTCTCTTTATTCACCGTGATGCCACGCATCATGTCAGCATAAATCTCTAGCGTCACCAATAAGGTGTCGGCAGTATCAAATAGAGGCTCTTTGTCTTCTTGATTATCTTTGTTGTAGGCTAAAGGCTGACCTTTCATCAACGTCAACAGTGAGGTTAAATTTCCATAAACACGGCCGGTTTTCCCTCGTACGAGCTCTGGTACGTCAGGGTTTTTTTTCTGTGGCATGATTGATGAGCCCGTGCAAAAGCGATCGGCAATATCAATAAAAGCGAACCTTGGCGAACTCCACAAAATAAGCTCTTCTGACAAGCGAGATAAATGGGTCATCACCAATGATGCGGCAAAAGTAAATTCGATGGCAAAGTCGCGGTCAGAAACCGCATCTAATGAGTTTTCACACACGCCGTCGAAACCCAAGGCTTTAGCAACCATTTCCCGGTCTATCGGGTAGCTAGTGCCTGCCAATGCCGCAGCACCCAAAGGTAAGCGGTTGATTCTACGACGCGCATCACCAAAGCGCTCGGCATCGCGTTTAAGCATCTCTACATAGGCCATTAAGTGATGACCAAATGTTACTGGTTGCGCAACCTGTAAGTGGGTAAAACCCGGCATCACTGTATCAAAGTGGGTTTCGGCTAAATCTAATAAGCTTAGTTGCAACTTACGCAAACCCAACAATAGCTGGTCGGTAGTAGCTCTTAGCCAAAGCCTTACGTCGGTCGCTACTTGGTCATTTCGGCTACGCCCAGTATGCAAGCGCTTTCCAGCATCACCGATTTTGTCGGTCAGGCGTTTTTCTATATTTAAATGTACATCTTCTAAATCTAATAACCATTCAAACTGGCCTGCTTCCACTTCTTGCAGAATTTCTGCTAAACCTGCTTCAATTGCACGCACATCATCGGCGCTGATAATTTTTTGTGCGCCAAGCATTTGCGCGTGCGCCAAGGAGCCCTGAATGTCAAACACCGCCAAACGCTGATCAAAACTAATGGATGCCGTGTATTTTTTCACTAGCGCAGCAACTGGCTCATTAAAACGGCCAGACCAGCTAGTATCTTTTTTGTTAAGTGCGCTTTGCGCTGAGCTATTTTTTTTGTCGTTCACTGTGTCGTTCTCATTTGGATATGATCTATTTTGAGCGGTATTCTGACCTTCACTAATTACGTTATGGTCCAAAAATATTTGCTTAAAAATGATTTTACGCGATTAGTATAATGCAAAATACTAAAGCTACGCTGGCAAAATCAGTCCTCAAACAGTCCTGCTGCTAGCCTAGTATGCGAAATTTTAACTAAAACCCTACCTATATGAGTAATCGTCAATAGCACCCTGCGCTTAGTAACACTAATACCAAGCAATATTTTCACAAAGATTATCAGTATAGAAGGACTTTCTCGTCCCATCGTTTTTAAGCCTGCGACAGGCTTGGGCCTCAGAGGTGAATCATTAGTCACTCAAGCTTGTGTTAAAATCAAATACTACTTAATCCGTAAGCTTCATGAAATGAACAGTTCAGCCCCCTCTTTAAGTCCAACAGCAGTAGCGCCAACCAGGCTAGTGATTGCCTCCCGCGAAAGTGCACTTGCAATGTGGCAAGCACGCTTTATTCAAAGTCGCTTACAAACGATATATCCCTCAACAATCGTAGAGATTTTGGGCATGACTACCACCGGCGATCAAATTTTAGACGTCCCGTTAGCCAAGGTTGGTGGCAAAGGTCTGTTTGTTAAAGAGTTAGAAACTGCTCTGGCCGATGGTCGTGCCGATTTAGCGGTGCACAGCATGAAAGATGTGCCGATGAACTTACCAGAAGGCTTTATGTTGGTTGCCACTGGCGAACGCGAAGATCCTCGAGATGCTTTTGTTTCTAATGACTTTGCCTCATTAGAAGATTTACCGGCTGGCAGTATTGTCGGCACCTCAAGTCTGCGCCGCCAAAGTCAACTACAAGCACGCTTACCGCACTTAAAAATTGAATCCTTGCGCGGCAATTTACAAACGCGCTTAAGAAAACTAGATGAAGGGCAATATGCCGCGATCATTTTGGCTGCGGCTGGTTTAATCCGACTCGGACTTAGCGCTCGTATTCGTAGCGTAATTTCACCACAACATAGCATTCCTGCGGTCGGGCAAGGCGCTTTAGGCATAGAAATTTGTACTCATCGTACAGACCTACTCACTATATTGGCTCCTTTAAATCATGCTGACACCCAACTGTGCGTTGAAGCCGAACGTGCAATGAGCCGAGCCTTGGCTGGTAGCTGTACGGTACCACTAGGTGCTTATGCTGTTTGTGAAGCCGAGAACATTCGCATCACTGGCTTTGTCGCGAGCGTGGACGGGGCACAAATGCTAGTTGAAACCGTCACTGGAAACAGAATGCAAGCCGATGTATTAGGGAAAACTTTAGCGCAACAGTTGCGTGATAAAGGTGCCGATCAAATTTTAGCCATGCTTGACCATGCTTAGGCAAATCTAGGCCTAAAGTAGCCATGACTGACTTACTGAAAGGCTTTGGAATTGCCATCACGAGGCCGCTGGATCAAGCAAAAAACCTAAGCGCGGCGATTGAGCAACAAGGTGGTAACTCCATATTATTTCCACTCATTGCTATCAGCGCCTTATCCGATTACAGTACATTTGATGAAAAAGTCAGCGAACTGACAAAGGCCGACTGGGCAATTTTCATCAGTAGCAATGCCGTTGATAACGCTATGCCACGCATTATCGAACATTACGGCATCGTACCCGACAAGCTCAAGTTTGCTGCCATCGGCCCACAAACCGCGAAGCAACTGGCCATTTATGGCGTACAACATGTCTTAATTCCGCATGAGCGTTTTGATAGTGAAGCGCTACTCGCCTTATCCGAAATGCATGCAGTTAATCATCAGCGCATCATTATTTTTCGTGGCATAGGTGGACGGGAACTGTTGGCTGAGACCTTGCAGCAACGAGGCGCAAAACTAGATTTTGCTGAATGCTACCAACGCGTAAATCCGCAAATCAACTGCAAACTATTGGATCAACTTTGGCAGGAAAATCAATGTCACGCCTTAGTGGTCACGAGCTCAGAGGCGATGAGAAACTTACTAGCCATGACGCATCAAGGTAACGATGAGTGGATACGTAATATAGCCGTTTGTGTCAATCATGCACGAATTGCAGAAGAGGCAAGTGCGGCTGGATTAGAGGTATATATAGCCTCGGCACCTGGCGATGTAGCGATGCTAAGTTGCTTACAGCAAGCTTTGCGAAAAAATTTACAGCTTCCTCTAAAATAGTTTTTATCTTGGTACTATTTATGCGGGCTTAGCATAGCTAAAAATGTCAGAAAAGAACGCTGCTTCAGCCAATCCATTCTCCAGAAAATTAGCTTGTGCGACTTCAACCATGGCAGGCGATCCGCAGCAATAAACCTCATAATCCTTTAAGCTAGATTGGGAAAAGTCATCAAGAACAGCTTGGTGCACGAGGCCAGTACGCCCCTGCCAAAGATCTTCTGGTAGGGCGTCTGATAGTACTGGGGTAAATTCAATATTGGTATGCGCCGCCGCCCAAGACTCAGCTAATTCAAGCATATACAGATCTTGCCGTGCCCGCGCACCCCAATATAAGCTGACCTTACGCTGTATATTGTTGTGAATCATATATTCAATAATTGCTTTAATTGGCGCAAAGCCAGTTCCACCAGCAACCATAATGATAGGTTTACTAGAATCTTCACGCAGGTAAAAACTACCAAATGGCGCTTCAATCCGCATAATGGCTTTATCCGGCATTTCATTAAAAACGTACTCGGTAAATTGCCCCCCTGGAATCAGCCGTAAATGTAACTCTAATAAATTATCCTGATGCGGTGCGTTGGCAAGTGAAAAGGCGCGTCGCTTGCCATCTTTGAGTAAAAATTCAATATATTGCCCAGCCATAAACTTTAAATGTTCACTGCTAGGCAACTTTAGATATAGCGCCATTACATCAGGTGCCATCTGCTCTTTTCGCTCTACGCGGGCAGGAATAATGCGTGGTTGAATTACATCGACTGCCATTTCACGGCACTCTAAAGTCAAATCGCTGAGCGGATGCGCGCAGCAAAATAAAGCCCTACCTGCCACTTTCTCAACATCTGTTAAGGCGCTTGCCGCATGGTCGCCATAATCGACTTCACCACTTAGAACCGTGCCTTTACAGGAACTGCAAGTGCCGTTTCGGCATCCATAGGGAACGTTAATGCCTGCAGCTAAAGCCGATTCAAGCAGAGTATCACTTGGGCGGGCAGCGTATTGATGTCCACTCGGTTGCATGGTGATTTGAAATGTCATGTATTTGATTCTCTGGTTACACTTATTATGATTTGCGCCTGTCAAAGGTGCTGCCTACCTAATTATTCCTCGCGGTGAAACTCACCTTCGATCACATCGTCATTTGCAGCAGGTTTCGTTTGGTAGCCTTCCGATTTTTGCGCGTCGTTAGATATAGGAATAAGCAATAGCACTGCTGCGATAATGTCGGTCATTATCCCAGGGATAATTAGCAATATGCCCGCAATGATATTACGTGCGCTGCCGAATATCGCTTTAAACGGATTAGCACCTTGGGATAAAGTTTGCATCATCCGCACAGAAAATAATGATTTTTCATCACGTATAAGCTTAATGCCAAGTAATGCAACCACCAACAAGTAAAGCACAACAATGCTCCCATATTGTTGAATCAAGTTGATTAAAATCCAGATTTCAACCACTGGGAAAGCGAGTATCCCCAGTAAAAATATTAAACGCATGCTGCTACTCTCCAGTTCAATGAACGTATATTGCTAATTAGTTTCTAAGTTCATGGTGCCAGTAATCTATAATTGCAAGGCGCTATAATTATAATAAGACACATTGTTAAACACCTAAGGTGCCTCGTTGTTAAATCTAGTGAAAAAAAACTTGTGAAAAAAATGCTGATAAAAAAAAGTTTCAAACATCTGCTCGCCACTATTGGCTTTGCATTCACCACTCTATTTTTGATGAGCGCACTTGCTGGCGAAGCCAACAAAAGCGCTCTTAATCTGTTCGTTGCGGATAATAACGCAGACAGTTTTTTAACTCCAGACCGTGCTTTCCAGCTAAAGTTAACGCCGGTCAATGCACAAAATATACAGGCTAGTTTCAGCGTGGCGTCAGGCTACTACTTATACCGAGAACGTATTAAATTTGAAATTGCTACGCCAACGCAAGACGGTAGTAACAAAATTGCTTTAGTCAGCTTACCAATCGGAGAAATAAAACAGGATCCGACTTTCGGCAAGCAGGCAGTATATCACCATGATTTTAAGGCCAATATTCAACTAGCCGCGCCATCCGCGCATGCACTTACCATCAACGCGAGCTATCAAGGCTGTAGTGAAAAAGGCCTTTGTTATGCGCCGATTAAAAAGAGTTTTACCTTAAATCCTAGCCTAGGTATGTCAAACGCCAATCTAGAAAATACAGCAACTACATCGAATAGTAATACCGCGCAATTGCTAAAAACTGGTAATGTTTGGTTGATTATCGCAGGGTTTTTTGTAGCCGGCTTATTTCTGGCCTTCACGCCATGCAATTACCCAATGATTCCCATCTTATCTAGTATTATTGTCGGCAGCCAAAGCCAGCAACTAAAGCCCTCTAAACTCCACGCATTTGGTTTGTCTGTCGCTTACGTCCTCGGCATGGCCCTGACCTATACCCTTGCCGGCATTGCCGCCGCCTTATCAGGCGATTTAATTAGCCAATCATTACAAAATCCTTGGATACTGGCTGCCACCGCAATGCTATTCGTGGTGTTGGCGTTGTCTATGTTTGACCTCTATGAACTGCAACTGCCCTCTAGCTTTGAAACCAAGATGCTACAAGCCAGCAACAAACTGAAGGGTGGTGAGTTTTTAGGGGTATTTGTTATGGGTGCGATTTCCGCTTTAATTGTTAGCCCGTGCATTTCTGCACCCTTATCTGGCGCCTTAATTGTTATCGGTCAAACGCATAATATATTGCTAGGAGGTGTGGGCTTGTTTGCTTTGGCCATTGGCATGGGCGTACCCTTGCTTTTGATAGGCGCGTCCGCAGGCCGTTTATTACCTAAAACTGGTAATTGGATGAATGCCGTTCGTAACTTTTTTGGTGTACTAATGCTAGCCATGGCTATTTGGATAATTTCCCCTGTCATTGCCATAAGCGTTCAGCTTGCACTTTGGTCAGCCTTACTCATTATTACTTCGGTTTATCTTAGTGCCCTAGATAATTTACCTGCCCATGCAAATAATATAATGAAGGTAAGCAAGGGCTTGGCTGTCATTTTATTGTTATTAGGTGTATCCCTTCTGATTGGCGCGCTATCAGGAGCAAAATCAGTATTGCAGCCGCTAAGCGGAATAAGCACGAGCATTGCAGCAGTGAATGCTTCCAGTAAAAAACCTACACTCGCTTTTAAGCGTATATCGACTATTGCAGAACTAGAAAAAAGATTAGCTTCCGCAGAGGGTCAGCCCGTGATGCTAGATTTTTATGCAGATTGGTGTGTCGCTTGTAAAGAACTAGAAGAACTAACCTTTAGCGACCACAAAGTACAGGCGATGCTTAAAAACACCTTATTACTTCAAGTTGATGTGACGGAAAACTCTGATGCAGACAAGGCGTTGTTAAAACGCTTTGGCTTATACGGCCCACCAGGCATTATATTTTTTAATGGTCAAGGCCAAGAACTGAGCTCACTAAAAACCGTTGGCTTCGAAGATGCTGATCTTTTCCATGCCACCCTATTCAAACGTGATAGTTGTATTGCAGCCACGACTGGGGCATCAACCTTACCATGTTAAAAAAACAACTTACCAAATTGAGTTTCATCGCGCTGATGTTAGGCCTTGGTTTCGGCATTTTTTATTATTTTTTAAAACCTGCAGATGCGCCAAGTGCATTAAACGAGGGTGCAGAGAAGTTTTCAACGCAACCTTTTTTTGCTGCAAAATTACCAAATGAAAATGGTGTCAATCAATTACTTAGTCAATATAAAGGCAAAATCATTGTCCTTAATTTTTGGGCTACTTGGTGTCCACCCTGCCGTGAAGAAATGCCCGAGCTTTCTCAATTGCAGCAACAGTATCAAAACAAAAATGTAGTGGTATTAGGCGTTGCGGTTGATGAAGTCGGTTTAGTCAAAGCGTTCACGCAAGCTACACCAGTAGGTTACCCTCTAGTGGCAGATGAGAATGCTGGAATGGACCTCGCGATCACTTTGGGCAATGACAAGGGAATTTTACCGTACACAGTCATTATTGATGCCAATGGGAGGGTAATCCAAACCTTCTTTGGCCGTATAAGTAAGCCACTTTTAGAGCACGCTTTAGCGCCATTATTAATGCATTTGTAGAGATCTGCTTAAACTAATGATATCAAACACTTAAAGACATGCTAGAGCCTAATTTCGTTTAATTTCACTAATGTAGCTGGACAAAACCACTTAACTTCGGCAAAATTGCGTCTATGAGTCATTTAAATTTACGCATCAAAACGCTCAAAAAAGTGCTTAAGCATGCCTGCTAAGTCTATTTTAGTATTGCACGGGCCTAACCTCAATTTATTGGGATTACGTGAGCCTGAGCATTACGGCAATCTAACGCTAGATGCGATCAATCAAATGCTAACTGAGCAAGCAAAGTTAGCAAATGTTGCATTAGAAACCTATCAAAGCAATTCTGAAGCTGACTTGGTGAGTAAAATTCAAACATTTGCCACCAATAAGTGTGATTTTATTATCATCAATCCGGCAGCATTTACACATACTTCCGTGGCCATGCGCGATGCACTAAGCGCAATTAAAGTACCATTTATAGAAGTACACCTATCTAATGTTTATGCACGCGAAGCGTTTCGTCACCATTCTTACTTCACTGACATTGCTGTTGGTGTGATTAGTGGTTTAGGTGGTCAAGGCTACAAGATGGCACTAGATTATGCCATCGAGAAGATCAAATCGTAGTTAAGCAACTACACTTAATTTAATACAATTTTTTACAAGATTTTTAGAGGTTACTATGGACTTACGCAAACTGAAAAAGTTAATTGATCTGGTTGAAGCATCAGGCATCTCTGAACTTGAGCTCACTGAAGATGGTGAAAAAGTACGTATTAGCCGCAATTTCACCGCCAATGGCCCTGCGCAGCAATATGCTAACTATGCGCCTATGCAGTATGCGGCAGCGCCACAAGCAGCTTCGACTGCGCCTGCAGAGGTTGCAACGCCTGCCGTTGAAGAAGGCCATGCTGTCAAGTCGCCGATGGTTGGTACTTTTTATCGCTCACCTTCTCCTGATTCAAAATCATTTGTTGAAGTGGGTGATACAGTCGCGGTCGGTGATACCCTTTGTATTATTGAAGCCATGAAACTGCTCAATGAAATTGAATCCGATAAAGCTGGTGTGGTTAAAAAAATCGTAGTGGATAATGGCCAAGCGGTTGAGTACGGCGAACCACTTTTCATTATTGCTTAAGCACAGGATTTTAATTACATGGCTATGTTTGAAAAAATCTTAATCGCCAACCGTGGTGAAATTGCATTGCGCGTACAACGCGCATGTCGCGAACTTGGTATCAAAACCGTTGCAGTGCACTCCGAAGCTGATCGTGAAGCGAAATATGTAAAACTAGCTGATGAATCTGTTTGTATTGGTCCCGCTCCTTCCAGCCAAAGTTACTTAAATGTACCTGCAGTGATTAGTGCGGCTGAAGTAACAGATGCGCAGGCCATCCATCCAGGTTATGGGTTTTTGTCAGAAAATGCTGATTTTGCAGAGCGCGTCGAACAAAGCGGCTTTGTTTTTATTGGTCCGCGAGCGGAAACCATTCGCCTAATGGGTGATAAAGTTTCAGCTAAAGACGCTATGCGTAAAGCTGGCGTGCCTTGCGTACCGGGATCAGAAGGTGCGTTACCTGATGACCCTGCAGAAATTATTAAAATCGCCAAGCAAGTGGGTTATCCAGTCATTATTAAAGCAGCTGGTGGCGGTGGTGGTCGTGGAATGCGTGTGGTACATACAGAGGCGGCATTACTCACTTCTGTCACCATGACTAAAGCTGAAGCGCAAGCCGCATTCGGCAACCCCGTGGTGTATATGGAGAAATACCTAGAAAAACCGCGTCATATTGAAATTCAGGTGCTAGCCGATCAGCATGGCAATGCAGTGTTTTTAGGCGAGCGTGATTGCTCTATGCAACGCCGCCATCAAAAAATTATTGAAGAAGCTCCGGCACCCTTATTAAATGCAAGGTTGCGCGACAAAATTGGCGAACGCTGTGCCGAAGCCTGCCGAAAAATTAAGTATCGTGGCGCTGGCACCTTTGAGTTTCTGTACGAAAACAATGAGTTTTATTTCATTGAAATGAATACGCGTCTGCAAGTTGAGCATACGGTCACAGAAATGATTACTGGCATTGATTTAGTGCAACAACAAATTTTTGTGGCTGCAGGCGAAAAACTAAAATTTCGCCAAAAAGATATTGTGCTTAAAGGCCATGCTATTGAGTGCCGTATCAATGCTGAAGATGCTTACAACTTTGTGCCATCTCCAGGCAAGATCAATACATTTCACATGCCTGGCGGCCCTGGTGTTCGTATTGACACCCATGCATATGCCGGTTATATCGTGCCCCCTCACTATGACTCAATGATTGGCAAGCTCATCACTTACGGCGATACACGCGATCAAGCGATTGCACGCATGCGCATTGCACTATCTGAAATGATGATTGACGGCATCAGCACCAACGTTCCACTGCATGCTGATTTAATGGCAGATGCAGCATTTCATTTAGGTGGCACTAGCATTCATTACCTAGAGCAAAAACTTGGTATTTATAATAAATAAGTAGGTTAGCATGGCCTGGGTATCACTAAAAATTGAAGCGCAAGACAATACTGCTGATTTAATCAGTGATACCTTGATGGAAATGGGCGCCTTATCGGCCATTATTGAAGATGCGAATGCAGAAACTGTTGATGAGCAGCCCATTTTTGGTGAGCCTGGGGACCCGCCACCAGGTATTTGGCAGCAAAATTTGGTCAGCGCACTATTTGATGAAAATGTAGCTATTGATCAAGTTATCAAAGAATTGCAACAAAAAACCGGCTTAAATGCGCTGCAATATTCCACCGAAATTATTCAAGAGCAAGATTGGGTGCGGGCAACGCAAGCTCAGTTTGAGCCAATACGCATTACCGACAACTTATGGATAGTACCTACTTGGCACACCACGCCCAATGCTGATGCCATCAACATTATTCTAGATCCAGGACTCGCTTTTGGTACTGGCAGCCACCCCACCACGCATTTGTGCTTAGCTTGGCTAACGCAAACTGTCGCCGCCGAACATACGGTGCTTGATTATGGCTGTGGCTCTGGGATTTTGGCCATTGCCGCAAAAAAATTAGGTGCGGGCAACGTAGTTGGTGTTGATATTGATGCCCAAGCTATATTGTCCAGTAATTACAATGCAGAACAAAACGCGGTGCAGGCCGACTTTTACGATGCCACTCGATTTGAGTCGCGCCAGTTTGACATTGTGGTGGCTAATATTTTATCAAGCGCTTTAAGTGTGCTGGCACCAGTGCTTGCCAGTGCCTGCAAGGCAGGGGGTAAAATTGCCCTCTCTGGCATCTTACGTGAGCAAGAGTCGGCAGTTTCTGCTATTTATGCTGAGTGGTTTGATATGCAACCAGCACAATTTATGGAATCTTGGGTATTACTAACTGGCACAAGAAAATGCGCGCCATAACGCTTTGTCCAGCCTGCCAAACCCAATTCTTTGTTACTCAAGACCAACTTACTAAACACGATGGGCAAGTCCGCTGTGGGCATTGCTTGCACGTCTTTGATGCAAATTCTCATAAGCTAGAAATAGATACACTCCCCACAATCAATGATGAATCCGATCTTGCTCACATATCTTTAGTTCAAGATAGTACGTTGCCTGTTAGCGAGGAAACGGTATCGGTGAATCCTCCACTTACTCCGACTAAGGCCCTGTTAGAACAGCCGCTTATAATTCCAGAACAACCTGTTGCCTCCCGAGCACGGCCTTGGCTTTTATCTGCTTCATTGTTACTGGTTGCAATCGTTGCACAAAGTGTGTTTTTTTTACGCAGTGAAATTGCTTCTTATTACCCACCAAGTAAGCCTTATCTCATTCAGTTATGTCAAAAGCTAGCTTGCAGTATTCATTTATTAAGGAATATTGAGTTAATTGTAATTGATGACTCCGATATCAAAGAAGATACGAATTACCCTGGATTACTACACGTATCTAGCACCTTGGTGAGTCAGGCTAAATATTATTTGGCATACCCAAATATTGAGTTGACCCTGACCGATATTGAAGACAAGCCTAAACTACGTCGCATATTTAAACCAGAAGAATACTTACCCGCACACAACGATGTTGCTAACGGCATTCCACCTGGCTCAGAAGTTAAAATCAATCTTGCAATCATGGCACAAGGGCACTCACTAGCGGGGTATCGCGTCTTGCTCACCTATTAATCGGTATCTCTGTAACAAAGCCAAAACCTAATGAAAATCATGAGCGCTATTTAATCACTTTACATAGCCACCTTTTACGTTGAGTCTGTATTATCTAATCCATAAGATGAATTACTTAATTAATTATTTAGGAGATTTACCATGTGGACTACACCAGCTGCTACTGAAATGCGTTTCGGTTTTGAAGTTACAATGTACGTAATGAATAAATAAGCTTTAGAATATAAAAAAGGACGCTTTAGCGTCCTTTTTTATTGGTCAAACGTTTTTCTTAATGATGTCCAAGCTGTCTGATTTGATGTCTTTAATCGCTTTCGCGAGGCATTCTATTGCCTGCTCTCTGGCGTAACTTTTACGCCAAGCTATAGCGATTCTTCGCACTGGCACAGGCTGCTCAAACGGAATGACTTTCACCAACGGATTTAAATAACGCTCGGTTGCAGCACTACATGGCAACACCGTAATACCCAAATTGGACGCCACCATGCTTCGTATGGTTTCTAGCGAATTCCCCTGCAACACCTGGCCTTTTCGTGATAAATCTGGGCAAGCCTGCAATACCTGATGGCTATAGCAATGTCCACTATTGAGTAACAAAACGTTTTCATCCACAAGCTCTTCGGCTTTAATGGATTTACGATTGGCCCATGCATGATCAATAGGTACCATCACCACATATTTTTCGTCATACAGTGACATAGTCTTGATGCCTGCAACATTAAAAGGTAACGCCACAACGGCCGCATCTATGACTCCAGCCTTAAGCTGCACTTCCAATTGTGCGGTTAAATTTTCTTCAATGTCTAAGGGCATCTCAGGAGCACTCACCCGCAAGAGGGGGATTATTTCTGGTAACAAATAAGGCCCTACCGAGTAAATTAATCCTAAGCGAAAAGGTCCCGCTAATTGGTTATTACCTTGTTTTGCAATATCGCGAATGCGGCTCGCCTCTTCAAGCGTATGTATCGCCTGCACTATAATTTGTTCGCCGATAGGTGTTGGGCTAACATCGGTGCGGCTGCGTTCAAAGATCAGAACACCAAGATCTTCTTCGAGTTTTTGAATGGCTAAACTGAGTGCGGGCTGACTCACAAAGCATTTTTCAGCCGCACGCCTAAAATTTCGAGCCTTTGAAACCGCAACTACAAAGCGTAATTCATTCAAGGTCATGGCTACTATCCTAACGGTTGTTGTTGATTTTGATAGTCAAAACCTATCAAAAAAATACTAATGCACAATTATAACTATCAAAATAATTTGTGATAGATTTATTTATTACAGCCTTTAAAGGCTCCGTGTCGCAAACTTAGATTGCTCCATATCGTTTCGTAGTATGATTAATAAAGGTTATCAAACTTTGAAGAAAGGTGGTTAATATGGCACATACCCAAACACCAAAAGACAAACTTAATGGCAGCCAAGATGAGGTTTCAGGAGCCTACGAATCGTCACTAGCCATGCTTCTAAAAAAGTCCGAACAAGCTGATACAAGCCTGCATACCTTACTGGAAGAAGACGCCAGCGAATTTAGACAGATGGCGCAATGGATTAAGCGTGATTTAATTGCCGCGGCGCAGCATTTGAATGAATCGGGCCAAGAGCTAAAAGACTGGCTAGGCTTTGATTTAAAGCTAATCAAAAACGAATTATGGCAAAAATTTACCGAGGCCACAGACAAAACAACGCTAGAGCTACTCAAGCTTAAAAAAATAGCTGCCAACGCTGAATATCACACCGGTGAAATTGTGGGTTTGGGCTCTTTAATTTGCGACCAGTGCCAAGCGCAACTTCACTTTTACAAACCTGGCCATATTCCACCATGTGCTAAATGTCACGGCACACGTTTTCATCGGCTTAACCGATAACGCTGGCCATCAAAAACCTGTCTCAGGCTTTAGGCTTAATTCCGGCCATGAATCTCTGGTCGGATTTTTTTGTACAACTCAAACCAAAGCACGCTCGCCAAACCCGCCATCACACAACATAAAAACTGTAGTGGCGAAACGGGCGCAAAATGAAAGGTTTCGCGCAACATAGGTAGGCTTAATACCAGCATCAAGAAAATCAAAGCCGCAGTGATGACCCACCATAGGGCTGGATTGTATTTTTTAACTGTACCCAATATGCCGTGTCGCCATGACCGATTCACCAAGATCAGGCCTAGATTGCCAATTACCACCGTTGAGAAAGTCAAAGCCCTCGCCAATTCATCACTAGCACCATGATGGAGGGAATAACCTAATACCAACAACGTTGCCAACAAGACAAACAGGCCCTGTATAAGACTTAGAATCAACACCCGCCGTCCGAACAACGCTTCCTTTGATGGTCGTGGTGGCCGTTGCATGACGTTAGGCTCCGCTGGCTCCGCTTCAAAGGCAATTGAACAAGCGGGGTTAATGATCATTTCTAAAAACACGATATGCACTGGTGCAAATACCGGCGACCATCCTAGCAATAATGGAATCAGTGATAAGCCAACAATGGGAATATGCACCGCAAAAATATAAGCCATGCCTTTTCGAAGATTATCAAAAATGCCACGTCCCAACCTAACGGCATGGACGATGGAAGCAAAATCATCGTCTAGCAACACCAGTGCAGCCGCCTCTCGGGCGACATCGGTGCCACGACCACCCATCGCAATACCTATATGTGCAGCCTTTAACGCTGGAGCATCATTGACGCCATCACCCGTCATTGCAACCACCTCGCCATTCGCTTTTAGGGCATTGACGAGACGTAGCTTTTGTTCTGGCACCATGCGCGCAAACAGATTGCTATGTCTGATACGTTCCCGTAATGTCATCTCATCCATTAAGCTTAGCTCAGGCCCTGTAACGATACAGCCGTTACCAACGGCAAGGCCGATCTGAGCTGCGATTGCAGCTGCGGTGGCAGGGTAATCTCCCGTAATCATCACCACGCGTATGCCGGCAGCATTACATTCTTTGATTGCGGGTGCCACGGTCGGACGTACAGGATCAGCCAAACCGATTAGGCCAAGAAATTCAAATTCGAAATCATGCTGAATATCCGGCCAAACACTACCGCTAAAGCATGCCTTAGCCACACCCAATACACGCATACCCTGATTAGCAAGCTTATCCACCTGCTTAGCTAGCACCTCTAACTGTTCTGCATTGAAATGACATAAATCAGCAATGGCTTCTGGCGCACCCTTGGCAGCGACGACATAGTCATCTCGATCAACGGCTTTCCAAACATGCGAGAGTGCCAGAAGTTGTGGGGATAACGCATATTCATGCGCCAGTTGCCAATCTCCATGCAGGTGTTCTGTGTCACTTAAATATTGTTTGCCTAATGCGTGAATGGCTTTTTCCATGGGGTCAAATGGTGAGACCTCACTAGCCAGTATAGAAAATTCGGCGAGTTCATGAAACAACTCTGGCATCTGATGAGGAGTCTCACCACTTACAAAAATATCGTTATTTACCGCTAATTGCTGGACTGCCATTTGATTGAATGTGAGCGTTCCAGTTTTATCAACACACATAACAGTTGCAGATCCAAGCGCTTCTACCGTTTCTGCTCGCCTCGTCAACACGCGGTGCTTAGAAATGCGCCAGGCACCCATGGCCATAAATACTGTTAATACTACTGGGTACTCTTCTGGCAAAATTGACATTGCCAACGTGATGCCAGACAACAATCCTTGCAACCAATTGCCGCGTGTAATGCCATAAATAATCAGCAATAATAAACTCAACATCGCGCCAAGCAGGGCTAAAGTAGTCACCAAACGACGAATCTCACGCTGCAACGGTGTGGTTTCAATCGCTAGTCCCTGTAAGGCCTGACCAATCTTGCCAATTTCACTAGATAGTCCCGTCGCCAATACCAATGCCTTGCCTCGCCCCTGCACAACTAATGAGCCTGAATAGATGAATGGTAAATTATCACCTCCGGGTGGCGAGACTGAAACAATAGTGCTAATGCCGGCATTAGATTGCGCAATCTTGCTGACAGCTACTGATTCACCTGTCAGCAACGATTCGTCGGCAGAGAAATGATTGCAACTTATTAATACAGCATCTGCTGGCACGCGGTCGCCTTCCGATAGAATGAGTAGGTCACCTCGCACCACATCGCATCCAGCAATACGTCGCTCAACCCCATCCCGAAGCACTAAAGCGCGCGGGCTACTCAAATCCCTTAATGCTTCAAGCACGCGCTCAGTTTTATTTTGCTGATAGATGGTGATTGCCATCACCACGCAGACAAAACCCAACAACATTAGCGCATCACTGACATCACCAAGCATTAAATAAATAGCCCCAGCAACCACCAACAACAAAAACATTGGTTCACGCACTACTTCCCCAGCAATGCCCAGCAAGCTTCGCTGGCCAGATAAAGGCAGTGCATTCAACCCCTCTTTTTTAAGTCGCGCTTTAGCTACCGCACTTGATAAACCACCTTCCTCCAATGCACCGAGCACCTTATGGTGAGGCTGAAAATTTTTAACAAAACGATGGGGGTTTTTAATGGGCATCATTAGTAAATATATCTATATTTGAATAATCTTAGTTTTTAAGGTTATGTTGTGTGTGTCAGCTTGATGTTGTTGTCATCACACCAGATACGCAGCTCCTCATCACAAGCGTTCGCCTCATATACAAACCAAGGCTCTAGCATTCCTTCCGCTTGGAGTAGTTCTTTAAATCTCCTATAAGCGCCTCGTTTACGGAAAAAGCTAGCAACGGTGTTGTAGTGATCTGGAAGCGCTCGGTCTATAAATTCTAGCGCCATCTTTTGCCCAAGTTGCAGCTCATTCTTGTGTGGAACGGCTAGATAGCGTGTTGAGGTTGTAACGTCGTCTGGCACAATCTCTTCTAGCTCAACACTTGCTGATACCCAGAATATTTCTCCATTATCCAAGGAGATATAAGCATTTTGTACAGATGGCGAATCCGAGCTTACAAATTCAAATGCATTACGTAATTCGTTGTAGTTGATGCTACTCATGCTGATCCTTAATGCAATGTTGTTTAGCTAAAACTATAGATGCTATGCATACTTCATGTAGCTGCTGATTGCTTTTGAGTTACTATCTGACCTCAATCACCACAAAGATGCAATATCCTAATGCAAAAAGAAGTTATAGAGCAACCTAGATACGCTGTTGTAGCCGCTGTTCAACTGCCAAACGTCACAGATATTGAATTCGAAGCCTCTCTTAATGAATTACGCGAGCTGGCAAAAACACTAGGTTATGTAGTGGTGCACACTTTTGTGCAGAAACGTGCTGGATTTGATATCACGGCCTACCTTGGTGCAGGTAAGCGTCAGGAAATAAGCGAATTCATTAATAATGAATCAGAGTTCGTGGCCAACGGCGACCAAGTGGATAGCCGCGTGATAGATGCCGTATTAATCGATCATGAGATCTCACCATCGCAGGCGCGTAACCTAGAAAAAGAGGTTGGTTGTGAGGTGATGGATCGCACCATGGTGATCCTTGAAATTTTCCATCGCAATGCACGTTCACGTGCTGCACGCGCCCAAGTTGAGATTGCGCGTTTAGGCTATATGGCGCCACGGATGCGTGAGGCAGCTAAGCTTGCTGGGCCACAAGGACGACAACGGAGTGGAGCAGGCGGGCGTGGTGGTGGTGAGTCTCACACTGAATTAGATAGACGTAAGATCCGCGACCGCATCTCAGAACTACAACAGGAAATTGTTGCCATGGATGTCGAGCGCAAAACGCAACGCGCCCGTCGACAAGAGCGGCAAGGACTTGCCGTTGTAGCACTCGTCGGCTATACCAATGCCGGTAAATCTACATTAATGCGTGCCTTGACCGGCAGCGAGGTGTTAGTCGCCAATAAACTTTTCGCAACACTAGATACAACAGTGCGCGCACTCTATCCTGAGAGCGTACCACGTGTCTTAGTGAGTGATACCGTTGGCTTTATCAAGAACTTGCCTCATGGGCTCGTGGCCTCATTTAAATCAACGCTAGAAGAAGCTCTTGACGCTTCTCTCCTACTTCATGTGATTGATGCCAGTGATCCTGGTTTTGAACGTCAACTTGAGGTGACTGATGAAGTGCTAGAAGAGATTGGTGCAAACATCGTACCGCGTATCCGCATATTCAATAAAATTGACTTTGTTGGTGACGCCGCAGCACAAGCCGAGCGAGAAGCAGCGCTGCAAGCGCGCTATCCAGACTGCGTTGTAATGAGTGCTCGGCGCCCTGATGAGGTTGCCAAACTTCGTCAGAAAATCGTTACCTTTTTTCAGCAGGACTTAGTTGAAGCTGAAATTTTTCTGCCTTGGTCAGAGCAACAAATGCGCGGGGAAATCTATGCTAGCTGCCAAGTACTTGAAGAAAACTCTAATGATAATGGCAGCTTGCTTAAGATTCGCGGAGAACCGAATGTGGTTGAAAAATTAACCCAGCGCTTTAGTCCAACTCCTTCGAATTAACTTTAGAATATTTTTATATTTGTACCTTTAACTCGTAACTGACAGCCATCGGGAAAATTAATCTTTATTCCTTTTGGCCAGCACCTTCGCATCAAATTTTTCTTTGTTGATAACGAATCGCTCATGTCGGCCTTTAGATATTAGGTCAATGCCATCGTGAGCTTCAACAGAAAATATAAGTTTTTTTCCTTCAACCGCGATTAACTCTACTGTCGCGGTAATTTCTAAACCAGGAGGGGTTGCTGCTTCGTGACTGACATCGATGTGCGTTCCAACAGTTTGCTCCTGTGGCCAATCGAGATGTGGGTTAACTGCCTTGATGCATGCCCACTCAAGAAACCCAACCAAAAAACCGGTTGCGAATACTTCTGGCATTGCCATGAATTCTACTGACTCTGGATAGAGCGCGGGGACGGTTTTCGAATGAGGCACTGTAAACTTGTGCTCATACCTAATACCGGCTTTCAGCGTTTCCTTCATCTCTTACTTCTCCTGTAATGCATCATAGCAACAATAGAGATATCTCATAATTCATTGTAATTGAAGACTCATAATTATTGGCACTTGGTGTATTAAATGAATACGCCTTGTCCTAAGTTCGTCGCGCTCGCGCTCCATGCATCCATCTATAACTAACACCTCCTCTCTCAAATCATATTAATGATTTAACTATATTCTTATATTCATTTTAATTATAAATATATAGTTAAATATTCTTTTTAATTCTTATTAAAATTTTATATAGTGCATGCATTCGCATTTAACGAACTTGATTTGAGATTAAAAAATGGCACCTAACAATCATACGACTAGAAGTAGCAACTTCAACAGCACTTCGCCTAAGCGCAATGTAGATGAAGAGATTCTGCGAATTGTGGAAGAGCTAAAACA
>Ga0214167_1000482_pt1 | contig 20244 bp, 31 predicted proteins | sample TroBogypolimnion_45_FD_153006 | JGI IMG/M metagenome (GOLD analysis project Ga0214167, IMG submission 153006) | Freshwater microbial communities from Trout Bog Lake, WI - Practice 18AUG2009 hypolimnion v3 | ecosystem: Environmental > Aquatic > Freshwater > Lake > Hypolimnion/Profundal zone ... | reverse complement strand
AGCTGCATTATATTTAGCACGGCCTTTGGCGGTAAGCCCAGCGCCCTTAGATACAGGCAACTTTTCACCACGACCAACTGCAAGCGAGACACCTTTTTTCTTAGCCATAGAACACTGTTGCATAAGCTACGTTGTTCATATAAGTATACAAACCAATACGGCACTGCATACCTTCGCCTGGAACTGATACTTGCTGTGAAGAAGTCTGCCCAGTTAACGTATTTAGTTGTAGCAAAAACCGTTGTGGGTACTGATATCTTGAGTCACCGCCAGGATAAGCAACTACGTATTGGCAAGCTGTACCGCCTTGGATAGTTCCAGAGTTAATATCAGTAATAGTAAAAGTATTTGCATCAGTAACAGTAATTGTAAAGTTACCATCAGTAGCAGAATTTCCACTAGCTACACTAAAACCAATACCAATTAACGTACCTGTTTTTAATCCATGAGCACTAGAAGTTACAGTAATAGTAGTGCCTGAACGGGCATAAGTAGCACTTGTTGGCGCAACTTTAGTGTCAAACATAGCTATGGCACCTGACTGACTACCAGAAGGTGAAAAAGTAATGTTTTTAAGTCTGCAAGGGGCTTGCAGGGACATAAACCCAGATTGTGTTAAATGCGACGATAGTACGTCGGTTTGCATTGTCATAATTAATCTCCTAAAGATTTAAGTGGGTTAGGGAAAACCCTAACCCGTAAGATTAATTAAACTGCTTCTTCGCCGTAGATAGCGTCAGCTACAAAATACTCGATCCAACCAGATACAGTACCAGAAGCAGAAGTGTTAGCAGCAGAAGTAATGACAACTAAGTTAGTTGCGTTAGCTACAGCACCCATGTTTGCTCCAGCAGTAGCTGAACTAGTAGAAATAGCTGTACGAGTTGTTGCTAGTGCATTAGATAAAATACCTGTTGGTACGTTTGTACCAAGAACAGTGGTTTGGCCAGGGCCTACACCAGATAATGGGGTAAAGCCCATATTAATATTACCTGTACCAGTAGTGTTAATAATAACGCTGGTAACTACGGCATTTGCTGGCAGAATAACTGCAGAATTAGCCAAAGAAGAAGATACTACTACGTTAGCAGAGGCTGCTGCGTTAGCAATATAGAAAGGCAGAGCCATTTTCATGGATCCTGCGCCTGCGGTGCGAGTTTGATCTCCACCAGTTGAACGCCATACTGACGATGTGGTTGCTGTTGTCATAACAAATTGTCCTTCATACAAAGATCAACCCGTCAATCGTGTATGCGTCTGCTGGGGCAGTTTGACAGGTCATTCACCCAGTTTCCATAAGTTTACCTGTTTTTTAGGATTGTGCAAGGATTTTAGGTAAAATAATTAACGGGGGTAAGGTTTGGGGAGGCTCAAGCTTTTTGTTGCGCAACACCCCCACCAAATAAGGAATGTGATGAGTTCTTGGCTTATTATTGTTACAGGTGTAATCTACGCTTATATATCAGTAGAGCAAGGTTATAAAGGAAATATTGGTATGGCTATTTGCTATGCTGGATATGCTTTAGGTAACGTAGGTCTTTATATGATGGCTACAAAATGACAACGATTGTTGGTGACTGGAGAAGAAAAGTATTAGTTTCAGATAGTCAGTTCACAGATTCTGATGCTGGCATTAAATACTTTGAAGAAAAAATATTTCCAATAGATGGCGGTTGGCTTGGTGTTGCTGGCAACTATTGTGACGTAGAAAAAGTTTTAGAGTACTTAAACAAAAAAAGTAAAATAAAACCTAAATTAAAATCCGATAGTTCATTTATAAAACTAACTAAAGAAGGTTTATTTTCCTGTGGGGACGATCTTGAATGGGAAAGAGTAAGAACTTTTATGGCTATTGGTTCTGGGGCTATGGCAGCAGAAGTTTGTTTACGTATGGATTTAACAGCAGAAGAAGCAGTAAATTGGGCTTGTAATGTAGATGCAAATAGCAGCGGGCCAGTTAAAACTTATTCTTTAGATGGTAAAGATGCCTTATAAAGATCCGGAATTAAAGAAAAAGAAACATAAAGAGTATAGTCGTAAGCACTATGAAGGAAATTATGCTAAGCGTCGAGAAGCAATTAATGCTCGGCGTAAAAAGTTAAAGGGCGAATGGGACGAATTTAAAGCTACGCTTAAATGCGCTAAATGTGGTTTTGACCACCACGCCGCACTAGATTTTCACCACGAAGACCCAACTACAAAAGAAGGTAACGTAAACCGTTACGTATCTAATGCTCAATATAAAAGAGCATATGAAGAAATTAAAAAATGCATAGTCCTATGCGCTAATTGTCACCGAATACACCACTACGAAGAAAAAGTTACCGCTCGGTAACTATTAACTTAAAAACCCCCACTATTAACTTAAAACTTCCCGAACGGGAAGAAAAAAAACCCAGCCTTGTGAGCTGGGTTCTCAGAGACTCAGGAAGTGCTAATTAAGCACCTGCTGAACCGTACATTCCGAGTGGATCGGACCAGCCGAAGCTGTAACGCTCACGAGACTTATAACGTACGTTACCGGTGTCGAAGTCGCCGTCCATTGAGTTCTGTAAAGGAACACGAACGAAGTGCTTCATACCGTTAGGTACATCAGTAGTCAAGAACCAAGCATTGGTGTCTGTCAAGAAATGGTTAATTGCATAACCTTCTGGAATAGAACCGTTGTTCTTGAGTGCGTTGATGTCGTTGTCGTTAGTACCAACACGGAGTTCAGTTTCGAGCAAACGAGTTGCAACGAACTGGAGTGAAGGAGGAACAACTAACTTACGTGGTTTAGCAGCAATCAAAAGTGAACGCTCATCTGTCCACAAGCTGATTTGAATAACGGCGGCTTCCAAAGAAGTTTCGTTTAAGTCAGCAGGTGTAGAAGGAATGTTACTGTTGGTACCACCAGAAACCAATGGGTGTGCGCTAGAGAACAAAGGAACGCCATCACCGCCGTTGTAACCAGAAGTGAAGCCATTGTTCAATACGGCAGCAGCTTTAACTTGCTTGGTATAAGCCATGGAACGAGCAAGCGCTTTAGTATAACGAGCAGACAAAGAGTCATACAAGTTATCTTCAATTGCTTCTTCGGTCAGAGAGAAGCCCTGAGCGATTGTTTCATGGTTGTATCGAGCAGTCCATGCTTCTTGACCATTGTCATAAGCAATCGGTGCGCCTTCGTTTTTAACTGGGGCAGCACTAAAGCCTGACAATTTGGTTTCTTCTTCGAAAGAACGCTCAGAAGTCTCTGTTTCATAAACTTCTTTATGTTCTTCACCATAGCGAGCATATTCCAAACCGAACAATGCGTTCAAGCCTGGGAGCAACTCTTTTAGTAGTTGGGCACGAGAAATAGCCATTTAAAATACTCCTTAGCTTAAGTTAGTGCCGAGTGGGTTGTTGTACTGATGTGTGTTAATTTTCACGATAACTTCGCAGAAAGTCGTGGCAGTAACGTTTGTATCAGGAACAACAGCGATCACACGGAATGGGAGGGAAGATGTATTCGCACCGGATGCGGCAGTGACAAATGCGCCAGAATCACCGGTAGTGGTAGAACCAGTACCCATGTTGTAGGACATATTTGTACCAACAGCAGCGGCAGTAACAGTTGTAACTACGCCATTAGCGTAAGCAACAGCTACTTTGAATGCAGCCAAAGGATCATCAACTACATAAGCAATAGCGCTAGTCACAGATGTACCTGGGTAGTACTGTGCCTGAACTGTTTGACCTGTGGAATTGACATATTGGCAACCAACGAAAACACCAACTGGATTACCAGAAGTGATTGCGCCAGAGCCAGCGGATTGAATTGTGCCACCATTGACGATAACAACAGTATCACCGTTATAGATTGCAGTATTGTAATTGCTTGCAATAGGAATCTGACGGATCGCACCGGCGTATGGCAAGCCATCCACACGGTTTACTGCTTTAAAGCCATAGGGAGCGCTAACAATAGGATAAGCCATTATTTAACTCCTAAATTAATAAAATTTAACTACCTTTGCCAAAGCTAGTCGTAGATTTCCGCTCATTAAAGAGAGGCATCCTTGGGTCACTTTGACGCATAAGAGTGTTGTCAACAGAATCCGTCTGTGCTTGTGCTTGCTTGCTGTAATAATCATTACGCTGCTTCACAAACTCTTCTGGAGTTTTGCATAACAACAAACCACCGATTTCAATATTGTCTTTAAAACGACTATTGGCATCGACTAGCATTTGAAACTTGGGTTGTTCTTCAACCTTAACTGGTTCCCAACCTTCTCTGAGTTTGGCAGATAAGTTACGTGGGTCAGCATTATTTAAGGATGAAACACGAATCCATCGATACGCATATCCTGCCTGTTTGTCTGGTTCGGGCAAGAGTTCTGGCGGTGCCCAATGCGAAGGGCGCACATCCAATTCACGACTATCTAATTCACGGGTCAATCTTTTTTCAGCCATTTGAAGCCTCCAATTTTTGTTGTTCACGAGCATATACTTCGGGCGTTAGGCCCAATTTTTTAATTAAGGCCATCTGCGTCTGTTTTAAACGTACCTGTTTGGAGGACGTAGAACGAGTCGCCGGAGCTACAACCGTGCTGGGCTTCGCTTTTGCAGGGGCCGTTTGGGGCTCCCGATCTGGCTCAGCTTGACTACCTTCCAGGGTTTCAAAGTACTCTGGAAACTTTCTGCGCATTGTTTTGTCAATGTGCTTGAAGTATTGATCTGTACCTACCACATGGGCACCGTACTCATCAACTAACTCTTCGTGAACCCCAACAGCAAAGTTTGACATAGCTTTTTTGGAGCCATACCATGGATTTTCATCCAGCCAAGATTGAGTTTTTGGGTCAACCTTAGGCCGCTGTTGTTCCACTTGAGGACTTTTTACCGCATTTTCTTCTGATTGTAAAGAAATATTTGGTTTAAATTTCTTAGCACTATCAAATTTAATCTGCGCTTTCATTAATTCAGACTGTGCTTCAGCGATTCTTTCTGAATCACCAGACTCAATTGCGTCTTTATAAACACGTTTTGCTTCTTGAACTTCGGCTTTTGCGGCCGCTTTTGTAGACTCAGTTAGCTCTTTTGACCCAGTTTTAAGGATTTCTTTGAGGCGTTTGTTCTCCTCAACGAACCTTTGGGCAAGTGCAATGGCTTCCTGTTGCTCACGCATAGCTGCTTCTTTAGCACGACGCTCATCATTCCAGACCTTTTTATATTGCTTTAAACGCTCTTTTTGCGCTTTGAGGTCATCTAACTCTTCATCGTCATCAGCTTCTAGCTTCTTAACAATTTCTTCAGGCATCGGTTTTTTATTCCGATCCTCTGGTGGGGTGTCATCCTCGATAATAAATTCAAAATCATCGCCAGCATCTTTGGCTTTGATCTCTACCTTTGCAGGTGCTTCATCAGGAAATGCAAAATCTTCTTTTTCAAATTCAGCCATTTGGGGCCTCCTTAAATGAACTTACGGGTTATGCCACGTGGGTCTTGGACCACTGCTTCTACCGTATCGTCGTTGATAATCCGGAACTCTTTGCCATGAATGACAAGGCGAGTACCAGCGTTTGGGCGAACTAAAACGAAATCACCTGGCTTACAATATGGGCCGTTGGGGAAACGTTTGTCGTCTTTGTAGCAGTCCGGACCTAACTCAACTACAAATAAAACCGTAGATAAAATCTCGTCCTTCTTGATTAAATCGTCAGGCTTATACAACTCACTGCCATCAAATTGTTCTTCTACTTGCGGTATTGCACACAGAATGCGGTATCCCGATGGTGTCGGAAGTTGCTTAGCTCTATCCTCAATAGGGATATTTTCTTCTCTGTTAATTTTTGGCATTGGGTTGCCAAGTGCATCGGTAATGATTATTTCTCTACTATCGGGGTTTGAGCCGATAATTAGTTCACTCATCAGAGTTCTCCAGTCGTTGTTTAAGGTCACTTAGTTCAAAGCGTGCAGTCAGTAGACCTTTAATCTGTCCGCACACGTGTTGGTATTCAGCGTAGTCTTTGGCTGCGCCTCCACCCAAACTCTCTTCCAGACTTTTAATCTGCTCATTTAGTTTTTGGACTAAATGATCGAGGTATTTATCAAACATTATTCAGTGTTCTCCTTTGGAGTTTGTTGACGCTGTTGCGCCTTTTCCTGCATACGTAGCTGATCTTTAGTTTTGGCTATATCAACTCCCATGCGCACACCTTCGAGGTGCTGTTTAGCGGTAAGGTCCATTTTGTCTTTCTGGGCTTTAGCGCCAACTTGCATAGCGGCAATTTCTTTTTGCGCAGCAATTCTAGATTTCTCAATCTCAATCTGGTCGGCTTTACCTGCAGCGTCTGCCTGCATTTTGGCTTTCTTGATTGCAACTTCCTGGGCTTTGAGCTGGAGTTCTTGCATTTGCATTTGAACAATCGGATCTTGCTGAGCTTGTTGTGCTTGCTTAGCTTGCATTTCTTGTGTATCCCGTTGTAATAAGGCTTGTGCTGCTTTAGCTGCCAGTTGCGATACACGTACTTCAATTTCTGGAGGCATACCAACCTGTTCTCCATCTTCCTCATCTGGGTGGAATGGAAGATCAAGATCCATTTCTGCTTCCATTTGCTTACGATATTCATAGGCAATATGCTCATTAATATGAGCTTGCATAGCAGACTGCATCGCTTGGGCGTTCGGATTCTGACCAATCATCTGCATCATTTTTGGATCTTGCATAGCAGACATATGAACCGTAATATGCGCCTGATGATCTTGGTATAAGAAGGCCTTAACCGGTTTCATCATGAGAATGTTTTGATTCTCAGTGATTGGGTCAGTTGGTTTTTGATCTTCTGGTAACTGTACTAACTGGTTTGCATTCTTAATACCCAACACATCTAACATCTGACGATGTAGCTTAGGTAGGTTATAAATTTGTGGAGCGCCCTGAGCCAGTTGCAATACTGCTTGGTATTGGGTAATCTTTTGCGCCATTGTTGCAGCGTTTGGATCACTAACTGGTATTACGTCAACGTTGTCGTAGTCGCTTTTTTTAGCAGATGGTGCTCCAACTACTGGCTCGTATTTGTAGGTATCTGGAGTGTAATCACGAATGATATCTCGAAGTAACCGAAGCTCCTCTTTAAATGAGTAGTGGATGCGGGCTTGTACAGCGGACATTACTTTTAATGTACGCTCCAGAATTGCTAATGTTGTCCCAACAGGCGCTTGTGCGCTCATGTCAGAGATTTGTAAGTCGGCAGCAGAAGCGAAACGGCGACCTTCTTCAATAATTTTATCCATTAAGCTAGCCAATACTTGGCTTGGCTCTTTATATGGTAGCGGCAAAAAGTTGTCACGCATTGTACCGGCTGGCACATCTACGTCACGCCATTCTCCTGGGCTTATCGGTGTGTCATCGCCTTTGACTCGCATCCCACGGGCCTTAAAGCCACCTGGCAGATTCGATAATGATCCTGCATCAACCAACTGGCGTAGGATTGAAGTCCCTGACTTAGCAAAAGCCCCGATAAGATGAATAAGACCAAAACAGTAGAAGCCAAAACCGGGAATATAACCATAGTGTACAAAATGACTGCGCTTTTTCTTATGCTCATCTTCTGGTCTCCAGTTGCGACGAATAGACAATACTTTGCTAGTCGCTTTATCAATAGTCACGATATATGGCAGAGCAATGCCAGTAGGTTCACCATCTTCATCGGTGTCTTCGTAACCAGGCAAGTCTAAATCAACTTGCATTTCTAAAATCTTATAGCGATCATCAACAGTAGCTCTAAAGCCCATCTTCTCAGCAATTTTCTTCTCGACTTCGTCGAATGAATCTACTGGCTCGCCTAGATCAATATCACGCCAAAAGCCGGCGTACATTAGTTTTTTAACTTCGTTCTCAGTCTTACGCATCACATGAGTTACACGTGGGCTAGACTCTAAATTAGAAGCGCCATAAGGAACAACTAAATCTTCAGCCGGTACAAACAGAGATACCTGACGCCCCATGCTTGGATCGTAATACACTTTTTTAAACGCATTGCCAGAAAGACCCAAGCCCCAGAGCATGCGCTCGTGTTCAGGGCGAAACTCTTTCATCTTTTCAGTGAGCTGGAAGTTCATGTCATCTGCAACACGCTCAGCAGCATCTTTTTTATCTTGTGTTTCTTTACCAATAATGACTGTCTTAACTGGGCCTGCTGCAGGGAATGTCTCCATGATTGTCTCAGCTTGGAAGCGGACAAGTGTTTCAGATAACAGTGGGTGATATACACCACAAGCGCCTTCCCATGGCTCGGTACGCTCTTCAATAGTCATGCCTAACAACTGCAAGCCATCTACATAAGTCTGCATCCAGTCTTTGCGTGAGCTGATATCTTCATCAAACTCACCAACTAAGTCACCAGCTAACTGTGCAAGCTCACCTTCATCAATATACTCGGCAAGGTTATCATCAAAGCCTTCTTCGTCTTCGCCCTTTTCCATGCGCATGATCGGTTTGCCATCAAGCCCAATCTCAACTGATTCTGGGTCTTCGATTGTTATCTCTAGAGCGTGCTCATCGCCCTCATCCTCCATTGGACCTAGAGCGCCTAAACCCATCGGGGCTTGTGAAAGTGACTTGTCTATTGCCATGTTATCTGTCCATTATCTAAGCCAAAGTTTGGCTTGGTTATATCTATTCCCTGCTTTTTCCAGTCATTTACAACCGCATCTATACTAGCCCTAGTTATTTCTGCAGGTCCTGCTTTAGAAGCAATATGAATTTGCTTCTGTATATACCGTTTTGCTTTTCTACTTTGTTTCCAATATTTAATACACCGCTTTATATACTTAAACATTGTAGTACCCCTTATTCCTTCGGCTTTTGAATTCTTTAATATCCTCTGGCTCGTCCGAATCGAGCGTAATAAACCCACCCCGTCTGAATCGTAACATGGCTTGAGTCATTGAGTCCACTAAGTCATCGTGCTCGCCTGACGGAAAACTTGCTACTTCTTCTACTAACTCTTCTGCCCATGAGGTTGCTGGTACCCACACTCTACCAGATGCAAACAAATCTGCTACCGCATTTAGACGTGCGATTTTGTCGTTGCCTTTGCTTGGGACATACTCTTGGACAGGTATGCCCATCTGGCGTAACTCAAATACTAGTGGTGCTCCCGATGCTTTAGCCTCGACGATCAGACAATCAGGCTCCCACTCTTTGAAGTCATCAAACGCTTTTTGCTTAAGCTCTGGAAACTCCATACGTTTTTTGAACGAGTTGAGCAGGATAATATTAGCCACGTCCACACCCCGCTCATTAGGTGCGTAGAACACACCCCACGTCGTACTTGCGCAATAGTCGGACCGCTGCGTTTTTAGGAAGGCCGTATCCCAAGACTGAATTGTGAACTCACACATTGGCGGGTCATCGTGCTCCCATATCTGCCACCATTCTCGCTTAACAATTGCCGAGACATCAGACGTTGGTTGCTGCATGTACTGCGCCATCCACTTGCCATTAGGCAATTCATTCCTAAGCGCTTCAAGTTCAGACAGCTTCCAGAACTGTGGCCATAGTGGATCACCATCAGGTAAAATTGCAGGAAATTCAATGACTTCCCACTGCTCACCTGAGCGTTGCTGCGCTGCTTTAACTACTTGACCGGTCAAATCACGCTTAGACCACCGGGTCATCACTATTATAATAGCGCCCCCTGGTTGCAGACGCTGACGAGGACCTGATGTATACCACTCGTACGTCTTGTCATACACCTCTGGGTTGTTCTCGGCTATGGTTGCTTCTTGTTCTGAGTGAGGGTCGTCAATAATGAGGATATCTGCGCCCTTACCCGTAACTGCGCCTCCCACACCGATAGCAAAATAGTCTCCCCCCTGGTTTGTTGCCCACCGCCCAGCAGCTTTAGAGTCAGTCTGTAGTCCAACTCCTGGGAAGATAGACTGATAAACTTCGGAATCCACAAGGTTACGGACTTTACGTCCGAAGCCAACCGCAAGCTCCGCCGTATGAGCGGTTTCAATAATCTTTTTCTTAGGAAATTTGCCCAAAAACCACGCTGGGAGTAAATAAGAAGCAAATTCTGACTTAGTATGGCGAGGAGGCATATTAATAATAAGGCGTTTACATTCACCACGGGCTACCCTTTCAAAGGCTGCGGCCATTTCCTGATGATGTGCTCCATCAATGAAGTGTGGCCATACTTTATGGACAAAATCCATAAAACTTTCCTGACAATTTTCTTTTTCTACAGCGTCAACTGTCGTATCTAGTTGATCTTTAAGGACTCTTAGCTGGGATTCAGTCAAAGAATCCAAGTTTTGCATTAAAAACGCAAGCTCTTTGGGGTCTAGCTTAGGCTTTTTAGCTTCAGTCGTCTGTTTGGGCATCAATTATCTCTGTTGCTTCTACGTCGGTGACGGTTTTAAGCTGGTCTAAGCGTGATTCTGTCTTGGTTTTTGCGTTTATTTGGGTTGCCTGCATCAATTGGTTGATGCGTTCTTTAATAGCAGCCTTCAATTCATCAGAAGTTTGATGAGTAATAGTAATTTCTGAGCGATCTGTGAACAAATCTGAGGCTTTGCCTAGCAACTCTAACGCTTTAAGTGCAACTTTGTTGTCATCATCTTGGCTAATTTCCATCAAGCGGTTCACTACAATCGTTCTAACCTGCACTTTATCTGCAACTACTTGCTTTTCGTAGTGATTAATATAGCCAGCTAGTGCCATAGCTACGCCAGATGTCTTTAATGGCTCTTCTTTTTTAGTTGGATGGGTCTTAGTTTCTTTGCCAGGCTCAATTTGCTTGAACATTTCCAGTGCTTGTACACGTTCTTCTTCAGAAATGTCGTCGTCCATACCTAGCTCACGTAGGGCCATGGCAGTATTAGCGGCAATCTTTGCACGCTGCTCTAGAGTATCGCCTCGTTGTGGCTGAGCGATAGTTGGTATTTCTTTGTCGAGGTTTGGCTCGATTGGTATTTGCATGTGACCTGGTTTGTAAGGTTACTATGGTGCCGAGTATACACCAAAAGAAAAGGGGCGCAAGGCCCCTTGGTGTTATTTAGTTTTTTGGGTTTTGAAAAATTCTTTAGTAGCGGACAACACTGAGTTAAGCCAGAACTCATTTACGTCTTTAATGCGCTCTACCAATTCTTCGTACTGTTTGAAATATTTTTCTACTTGGATCATATATAACTCCTTAAGTTGGTTACGGACTCATTTATGAGTCTTTTGTATAGTATACGATACATTTTGTTGCATTGCAACATATAGGAATGTTATGTGGGTTTATCTTTTTTACATAACTTTTTTACTTTGTTTTTATACCTATGCGTATAAATTATGCGCATGTTTTGGTACTTATAGGTATCAGTTTTATTGAAATTTCATGCACTTTTTTACCCTAAGTCTTTGATTTTTAAAAATATTATATGGGGGTAGGAATCCTTTTTGTTTAATGCCGGGGGGTATTTTTTGTAAAGAAAATGGAAATGATTGTAAAGAAAAACGATGGGGGTGGGGGGTAATTTTAAAAACACGTGATTGATTGTGCACATCATTGTGTATATGAGGCGTTGGTACCATCGACTGTATATATTGGGGGTGCCACCCTAGTGGGGTCAGCCTATGACTAGATTTTTCTGCTGTCAAAACAGTATTCAATTCACCTATGTATATCCACGAAGTAAAGAAAAATTTTTTGAAAAGGCTATATTGTCGGCGGTGCGAGTGCTCAATCAGTCCTACATAATCCTACACAATCCTGTAAAGATCATACCTATTCTTATTGTTTCATGTATACTTATTACATGGGGTAAACAGTCGCTTACTTCATACATTCTATTAACTGCGACTAGGAGATGTAATCATGGCTAAAGCCAATACAGTTGTACCAAGTGATGTAGTTGTTCAAATCGTTGAAGCTCCAAAGGCTGAGTATGTTGTATCAGTCAGCGAAGCGCAACAAATCGACACAGTTGTCGAAAAGTTCATCGAAGCTGATGAGTTGTTGTTTGAGGGTGATGTGCTGATGGAAACTACAGCCAAAGCTCTCGCTAAGCTGTTCGGTGTTAATCCTACTTATGCTCAGTGGAATACAGTCAAAGCCATGTGGGTTCGTAAATACATGGGTCGTATTCCTCAGGCTACTGAGGATAGCTCTCAGAAACAATGGGAGCGCTTAGCAAAGCGTATGGCTAAAGAAACAGGCTTGTCTAAGCCAAGTGCGCCAAGCAAAGCGGCACAAACTATGTCGGCTAAGCGGGCTGAGCAACAGGCTAAGTTGCAGGCTTTGCCTGATGGTGAGCTAGTCGATCTCATGGTCGCTTATGTCAATGGTCAGGATTTTTCCAAAGCCAATGAGATAAAGAAAGAGATTGGTCGTCGCACCAAGGAAGCCAACAAAGGCAAGGAAGATGAAGTCAAAACCATGCGTGATCGTGTTATCAAGCAGATCAAGCAGACTGCCGACATGGAATTGCTTGCTAAGGTTTCAGCTATGTTGCCTAAGTTAGTCGATGCTAAAATGTAATTGCGTAGTTCTCTCGTATCACCTAAGCCCTATCGAGCAATCGGTAGGGCTTTTTTTTCGCCCTCTTTTTATTTTTGCCAAGCTCTGCTTAGGAACGGTCATTTGTAGCAACGCCATAGCCCTTTTGGGAATTCCCTTAGTTCGGCTCTGCGTATACGCAGAGTAACACATAGTTTTTCGGCTGTCAAGGGTTTTGTAATGTTCTAATGTTATTTATAATGTTCTTCGTAAGTCCTTGATTTTATTACATTGTTCCTATTGTTCTAATGTTCCTGACCTCATTTTACTTTTTTGAAAAAACTTCGTTCGAAAGACCCCCTTCGCATAGTGCTAGAGCATAGGACAATTTGCTCCCCGTATAGCGTTTTGACATATATAGAACATTAGAACAATATAATAACAATACCCTTTAAACCCTTATACTATAAGGCTCTGAGAATGTTCCTGAGCTTCGAACATTAGCCGAACATTAGAACAAAACCCCGAACATTACCTTTTATAAGCACGCACAGGCGCACACAATCTATCCAAGTCCCACCCAAACCTGCTATATCTAACCTTGAACACCGAGTACGGCACATTGAATTGCTTTGCCCAGTACGCAAGTGTCCCACGAACTCCATCATGCTCAACATACACAAAGTCAGTCATACAAACTCCTCTCGTCTAAAATGTTCCTCATTGTTCCACAAAATACAGTCGCTGTCAATACGAACAAAAACCCAAAATGGCTAACATAAACTTGACATTGTAAGGTAAATCAGGTATAATAGATGTATAGTGGTAATCGGTAGTTATTTATGTGTTTATTGTCTTTTTATGTATTGCAGTCCAACCAAACAAATCGACAATCCCGTCGAAATGTTACAAACCAAGAGGAGAAGCAAATATGTCCCATCACGACAAAATCTTTACGCATCTGTTATGCACAGTATGCAATCTTCCACGAGTTACGCAAGGTCGCTACGACCACCAAAAAAGCCACAAGCTCAAGATCACATGCCATGCGTGTGGCGACATCATCGCCAAGCAAGAAATCAAGCGCAAACAAAGCCGAGTATTGCCGATCAACAAATCAACTCCGACATATATCAGCGACATCAGCTTACTGCGCCAACTCAACCCAAAGAGGACAACATGAAAATCAGAACCAAAGGAGCAATCAGGCTACCCATGCCCATTGACCATAACTCAATCCACCAACGCATTAAAGACCTGAGCACAATCGGGGAGAAGCGGGAATTGGTAGGAAAAACTAACCCTTTCCTGTATGCGTTCGGAAAGAAATTAAAACCAGCTAGTTATGCCGACTACCTTGCAAGACAGGGGGATGAGTAATGGGCAAGTTAAAAGCAACGCTAATCGAGGAGCAAGAGAAAGCAAAGATTGCCCTGATGGACATTGCCATCAACCGCAGTTGGATATGGATGCAAGAGTATGACCCCGAGTCGGGTCAGGTCGTAGCACGCAGACAGCCGTGGGCAAACGAAGCTCGTCATGCTTTTATCGATGGGTTTTTAGAGGGCTTCCAAGCCAAGTTCTTTGAACAAAACGACAAGTGAGTCGATATGTTAACGATTGAGTGGTATTTAGTAGGAGCAGTTGTATGTAGTGTGGTGATGCTTGTCCTGTATTGGGCAGGTGTTTTTATTAACAAAGCAGTTGAATTTATTTTGGAGGTGTTTAGTAAATGAGTTATATGAAAAGAATGTGGGCAGAGATGCTATTAGAACCACCTGAGCCACCGCCTTTTCCTGAGGTTATCTATTCTCAAGCAATAGATGAAGCGATTGACTTGTTGGAAACAACGCAGAAGAAAGGTATTTACCAAGACCATAGGATTGCTCTCGCTTGGCAAGCTATGCGTATTCTTAAGCAAGCGAAGGAGAAAGTAAATGAACTATCCCAGTAAAACCCTGATTAAAAACATTACCCCCGTAGCCCGAACTTTATCGGAAGCCAACCGAGATGCACGCTATGCGTGTGCAGTACAGACTTTTAAGTCTGATGCGAAGCTGACTTTAGCTTTTATTGCCGACTGCCTAGTCGGGTTCGTTGTAACTCTAGCATTAGCCTCGCCATTCATGGTGGGATTTTATATGTGGTTAAACAAATAGGAGGAAACCATGAAACCACAAGCGTATGAAGCATTACAAAAAGCCAAGGCATTGTTCCGTCACCCAGCCGAGGTGTTGCAAGACGACATCCCCGAAGAAGTAAAGTCCGCATTTCCTGACGGAATCCGTAAGCCCAAAGTAGTTCTAATCCCAACCAACGCACCAAAGTTTGATAAGGAAACTATGAAACAAGAACATAAACAGGAAAAACAACCAACATCCATCCAGCTTAGTAAACAAATCGACAAGTATGTCGAAATGTCAGTAACCGAAGCCTGCGAAGCATGCATCAAGATGGGCGTTACCAAGCCATCAGCCATTGCTAAAGAAACAGGCAAGAAGGTCGAGCAGATCTACACATCTATGTGGCACTTGCGCAAGCGCAAAGCTAAAGCCAAGCAACAGGCAAGAGCTAAAGCAGTAGCTAAGAAAGGCGAATGGAACGAGAAGCAAATGCCAACGCCAAAGCAACAGGCAGACTATTGGAACAACCTCAAGCCATTGAGTGATGACTTTAGTCGTGAGCCAACTGCATATGAAGACGCACACCATGTCGTGTTCAAGAGCCGTGCCGAGTATGAGAAGGAAATCGAACGGCTCAACCAACGCATTACCGACCTACTAATCGAGAAGCAAGAGCAAAGCGTCATCATCAAATACTTTGAAAGGAAGTTGCATGTATAGCCACCAAGGGTATAACTCAGCCCGTATCCCTATGCTTGAGAGTCACGCACAAGCTAAGCAACACTTCGAGAACACCAAGCCTATTCGTGGTAGAAGCACGGAGATCAGACCGCTTGGCGCAAATCGTCGCTTTAGTTGGTATGAGATAGTCAAGAAACAGATAGCCGTTGATCTCTCACCAGAAAACCCGTTGGGGTCACTAGCGTATAGCTATGCGGCAAGGCTATATCAAACCGACTGTGTCGAGTGGCTACCTAATGGTGATGTGATAGTGCGGGTCAATGCGTGGAAAAGTCCGACGACTATGGGGTTCATGACCTTCTCATTGCGTGCGTATGGCACAGTCCAGTCTTATGGTGGCAAGTGGTATTTCACCAACAAGAAAGGGCAAGAATACAAGATGCCTACTAGCAAGGGTGAGGAGATGGTTTTGCGTGTAGATGAGCAGGGCTTTTATCAGCCGACACTCGTACCAACGGAATACAGATACAAAGCCAAGCGCAAGGAGCTCAACCGCATACGCAAGGTGTATCAGGACTTTATTGAATACACCAAGAATATGCTGTCTATCGACAACAAGATCAACACCGATATGGGTCGCAAGATATACGAGGACTTAGGTTTGAGTTCGCAAAGGATATTGGGCTACTCACAATGGGGCAACGCACCAGCTAATCGTAGTGGGATGTTGCAAAAAATCATAGTGGCTCAGCGTGATAACGACTTAGACCTTATGTATAAGTTGGCAACCTATTGTGCTTATGCCTTTGGTGGGTATAGCTATCGTGAAGGGTATGGCTGTCAGCCTAAGTGGTTTATCAATGGGTTCAATGAAGTATTGAAGTATGCGTATTACAAAGATGTATTCGAAGCAGTAGAACAACCGCAAGGTATTGCGTTCCATGATCGCAATGCTAAGTATGTTGAGTAGTAAACCAAAACAATTCGACACTCATGTCGAAAAGTTCAACAATCCAAACTAAAAAGAGGAAAACGAAATGTCAGAAGTATTATTGAACCGCAATGTAACTTTAAAAGAAGCAGAAGATTTAATCCTTGCAATGGGTGGTGATGGAACAGCACACCTTATGGGAGAACCAGGTGTTGGCAAGACATCAATGTTTAAGAACCTCGTAGCACGCACAGGCTTTAAGGGTATCTACATCGATGTGCCTAATGTGGAGCTCGGCGAGTTGGGTATTCCAATTCCTAATCACGAAACCAAGACGACTATGCTCTATCCGAATGAGCAATGGGGATTTCATACAGGCGAGCCACTAGTTATCTTTGCCGACGAGTTTACTAAAGGACATCAGGCAGTTAAGAATATGCTTCATCCAATGCTCAACAACCCACGACAAATTATGGGTATCCCCTTACACAAGGATACGATAGTCGTAACGGCAGGTAACTACACGACCGACGGGGTAGGCGACAACATGATGGCTCACTCTCGCAATCGCATTACTGTTATGAATGTCAAGAAACCAAACGCTGGCTTTAATCCTGATGGCTCAGTTGATGAGAACTCATGGGGTGAGTGGGCATTGAAGAATGATATTGCACCCGAAGTATTGGCATGGGTTAAAGAAACACCGCAGGCTCTATCGTCATACCTCGATGCTGGTCAGGCAGGCAACAAGTATATCTTCAACCCCAAGGAAGTTCAGAAGTCCTTTGTGTCACCTCGTAGTTTGGAGAGAGCGTCAAACATTCTCAAGCGTCGTAGCCTGACAACGGAGAACGCAATCATCTGTGCATTGGAAGGCACGATTGGTGCGCCTGCGGCTCGTGATCTGATGGCGTATGTTGCAGTAGCCGATAGCTTACCTACATGGGAAGAAATCTGCAAAGACCCAACCAACGCAAAAGTCCCGACATCGCCTGCCGCTTTGTGCTTGCTAGCTTTCTCAGCAGTTCAGAAGATTGACAGACAGAGCATCACTAAGTTCTTTGAGTATCTCAAGCGAACACCGAAGGAGTTGCAGTCTGTGTTCTGCCTATCAGGTATGAAAGACGACGAGAAGAAGAAGTTGTTTTTTACAAGCCAATCCTTTGTTGATTGGATGCGTGTTAATCAGTATTTATTCTAAGGAGATGTATATGAAGAAAGACGATAAGTTGTTTGGTAAGTTCAACGATCTTAAAAACCGTATCGGAGATATGTTGCAAGACGAACAAGTAGAACTAGGTATGGTCATTACATTGCTCACTTATATGTTAGTTGATACGGCTTTATATCAGGCAGATATTGAGCCTGCCGTATTGATTGCTAAGTTTGCAAAGAATGTAAATGATGTTCATGAACTAAACAAAAAAATTGAAGAAGGAGAAAGCAATGAGCAGACTATCAGCAGAACAACGCATTGAACGCACTCATGTGCAGTTGATGAAGCACCCAAACTTCTGTTTGTTCTCAGGCTTATTCATGATAGGCAAGGTAGAAGTCCGTGACGAAACAAGTAGTGGCACGGCTCAGACCAACGGGCTAGATGTTATCTACGACCGAGACTTCATTAACAGACTGAACGACAAGCAGTTGGCTTTCCTTATATTGCACGAGAATATGCACAAGGCATACCGACATCTTATTGTGTGGCGCAAGCTATACAAGGAGAACGCTATGCTCGCCAACCTTGCGTGTGACTATGTTATCAATCTGCAAATTGTAGACTACGACCGAAGTGGTGCAGTAGTTGAGATGCCGACTGATGAAGATGGTAATGTCATGGGGTGTATTGATGAAGAGTATCGTGACATGGATGCGCACCAAGTCTACAACCTTCTTGTTAAGAAGCATGGCAAGGATGCAGGCAAGGTTAAGGTTCTTGTTGTCGGGAACGGTCATTCTTCTGATGGGCAGGGTGGTGAACAAAACGACAGCGATGTCGAAAAGTTACCGCAAGGCTTTGACGAGCATGATTGGGATGGTGCGCAAGACGGAACACCCGAAGAACAAGAAGCGCAAGCTAAAGAGATCGAGTCTGCTTTGCGTCAAGGTTCTATTCTTGTAGGTAAGATGGGTGGCAATGTCCAGCGTGGTATCAGCGAGATGCTTGTGCCCAAGATTGATTGGAAAGAAGCGTTGCGTGATTTCGTTAAGTCAGCCACACAAGGCAAGGACAAGACAACATGGCGCAGACTGCACAAGAGATATATAGCTTCTGACATCATCATGCCGAGCAGTTACAACGAGAATGTTGGGTCAATCATCATCGGTATCGACACATCAGGCTCTATTGGGACTGCGGAGTTAAATCAGTTTCTATCCGAGGTGAAGTCTATCTGCGAGGAAGTTAGTCCCGAAGCTATTGATCTACTGTATTGGGATACTCATGTGGCATCACGAGAAACATATACGCAAAACGAGCTTTCCAGTCTCACGACTGAGACTAAGCCTGCTGGTGGTGGCGGAACAGACCCAACATGTGTGCCTAAGTTTATGGCTAAGCACAACATCAGAGGCGAGTGTCTACTCATGCTAACTGACGGCTACATCGGAGCACAAGATGCGAGTGACTATGCGTCGCTTGGTTCTATCCCTCTGTTGTGGTGTGTCAAAGGCAACGAGAGATTCCAATCAGTAGTAGGCAAGACTGTCCATGTTGAATAAGGAGAAACAAATGGTAGCTAAGAAAGTAAATGTGTCAATCAATCCTGACACGATGAAAGTGTTGTCCGAAATGCGATTAAGGCTTTCCCAGGATCTGGGCTTTGTCCCATCCTATTCGCAAGTAATACAACACCTATTGAAACAAAACGACAAGGGTGTCGAAATGTTAAACAACGAAGGAGATGCAAATGAGTAACGAAATCAGTATTGGCTCATCAGCCATGTTAGTAGAGTTGTCCATCAGTTCATGGACTGCACGCAAGCTAGACAAGAAAGTTTCAGCCGAGGTAGATGTGGCTAAGAACACCAAAGTCTCAGCCGTCAATGTGAACAAGAACTTGATGGCAGGCACAGGAGTCTTGGATAAGATCATCAAGTATGCAGCTAGTGCTCGTGCATGGCATATTTCTCAGACGCTTCCGTGGTCTGACAATGGCTCACGCTTGTTGCCTATGTCTAACTTTATGAAATACAAAGAGCAACTTGGTGTAATGGAAGGGAACTTTGACGCACTAGTCGACAAGTTTGTCGATTCGTATCCTGACCTCGTATCTGCGGCGGCTTTCCAACTGGGTGACCTATTCGACAGAAACGAATATCCTGATGTTAACACCCTTAAGAATCGTTTTAAGTTCAACTATTCTTTCTTCCCTGTTCCCAACGCAGGAGACTTTAGGGTCGACATCAACGAGGAAGCCAAAGCCGAGATCATTGCAAACTGCAATAGGGCGCACCAAGACAGACTTGAGAACGCTATGAAAGATGCGTGGGGTAGGCTCAAGGATTGTTTAGAACGCATGAGTGATCGTCTGACTATTGATGTAGGGGTCAATGACGACGGCGAAACCTATCATGAGTTCCGTGTATTTAGGGATAGCCTAATGGAGAACGCACAAGAGATGGTTGAGATGCTTAGCCACCTTAACATCACCAAGAACCCTGATATGGAGAGAGCAAGGCTCGCTTTAAAATCGGCAATAAGTAACCATGATGTAGATGTGGTGCGTGGTTCTATGGTAGTGCGTAACTCAGTTAAAACTCAGGTTGATGCAATCCTCAGTAAGTTTAACTTTTAAGGAGAAGAACAAATGAACGCAAATGAACTAGCTGAACTAATTGAGCACTTAGAAAATGCAAAGTATATTGGTGCAAGTAAAGCTGCCACCATGCTACGACAGCAACAAGAGGAAATCAAAGACCTAAAACAACAGGTGGCATTTTTAGAGGACTGGCGTGATACATGGTCACCTACTATTAAGCAGTTGATGAATATTAATGTAAAGGCACAAGAGAAATGAACAATGAACCAGTAGCGTGGATGAATCCT